>Ga0307416_100000046_pt1 | contig 120916 bp, 112 predicted proteins | sample DK1Cmetagenome_2_FD_203821 | JGI IMG/M metagenome (GOLD analysis project Ga0307416, IMG submission 203821) | Maize rhizosphere microbial communities from greenhouse at UC Davis, California, United States - DK15-C-3 | ecosystem: Host-associated > Plants > Roots > Rhizosphere > Soil | place...
TGATCGTCTTCCAGCGAGGCGAGGTGCAGGAGGTCAACGCGACGTCGGTGACGGTGAAGAGTAATGACGGCTTCGCCGAGACGTACCTCCTCACTGACGACACCAAGGTCCGTGAGAACCGGGAGCGAGCCGAGGTCTCGGACATCGACACTTCTGACAAGGTATTGGTCGTCGCGGAGAAGGATGATTCGACTCTCAAAGCGCGTCGAGTGGTCGTTCGCGACAGCTGAGGATGTGCCCTGAACTACATTCCCGCTATGGTCAGCCCGATCAAGATCACGTTCAAAGCTGTGACGATGCCGATCACTAGCCAGGCCACACCAATTGTCGCCCGTCTTGTGGGTGCGAGATGCATGAGATGACGATCAGCGGCAATCCGAACCAGCGGAACCAGCGCAAACGGAATCCCAAATGACAAGATCACTTGTGACAAGATCAACAAGCGGGTCGGGTCCGGGCCAAATCCGAGCAAGATCAGAGCCGGTACGGCGGTCAGCACCCGCCGCCAGATGATCGGAATGCGACGCCGCAGCAGCCCGTCCATGATCACCGAACCGGCATATCCGCCGACGGACGTCGAGGCCAGACCGGAGGCAAGCAGAGCCAAGGCGAATAGCCCAGCCAGCAACGGGCCCAGCTCAGTTCCGATGGCGCTATACGCTGCCTGCAAGCCGTCCACATTTAAACCGAAGAGCGTGCTGGCCGCCAACAGCAGCATGCCGACGTTGACCGTACCTGCCACCAGCATCGCGAGCCCAACATCGAGCCGGATAGTCCGCAACATCGGAGCCGCGCAATCCGGATCCGCTCTACCGTGCCGGTCCCGGATCAATGCCGAGTGCAGGTAGATCGCATGCGGCATGACTGTTGCGCCCAGCATGCCGACCGCCAGCACAGCACTTTCGGCACCATTGAGCCTCGGCACTAGGCCGGCAACGGCTTGCGCGGGATCTGGTGGTGAAGCGACTAAGCCGGCGAGAAAACCGATGCTGACAATGGCCAGCATTCCGGTGATGACGCGCTCAAAAGTGCGTTGACTGCGACTGTTCTGCAGGAACAACAATCCTGTGGAGACGGCGGTAGTAATGAGGGCTCCGCTCACCAGCGGCAAGCCGAAAAGCAGATTCAGCGCCACGGCGCCGCCGACGATCTCAGCTAGATCCGTAGCCATGGCAACCAGCTCTGCCTGGATCCAGTAGCAGATTCGCGGCAGCCGAGAATTGCGGCGAGCGACCAGACCCGGCAACGTCTCGCCGGTCAGCCAGCCGACCTTCGCAGACAGGTACTGGACAAGACCGGCCATGAGCGTTGCCCCGACAAGCACCCACAGCAGCAAGTAACCAAAGGCTGCGCCTGCTTGAGTATTGGTCGCCACATTGCCCGGATCCACGTACGCCACGGCGGCTACGAACGCCGGTCCCAGCAACCGCGTGCGCTGCAGGATCGCTTCTCGCTGCAGCAACACCGTTCGTACGTTACCGGTCACAGCGGTCGCAATAGAACCGCCGACACCTGGTCATCGCCTGTGAAGCTGCCGCTCCAGCCGTTGCCGGCGAAGGTCATGGTTTTGGTGGCTGGCTTATCAGCGGTAATGGTGAAACCTGCTGCGGGCAGGGCACCGCGCAGGTACGCGGCAACCTCTGCGGGACGTGGTGACGGCACGACGACAGCCACGTTGTTCGGCTGGTCCACTCTCGTGGCGATAATCGCGGTACGCGGCAGCGAGAACTGATCAACCGGCCCATTGAGGAAGCCGAGTGCGGCGAGCGTGACTCCATCGGATGGGATGGATGGCGGCCGAGCAGCTGCGACACTGGGCGGTGCGGGACTGGAATCACTTGAGGAAGCTGCGCTGCAACCCATCAGAAGACAGGCAACAAGGGCCGTGGCCGCTGCCAGCCCTCGCCTCCGCACGCGCTCCAAGGTAGTGGGCCCTACGGTTTTGATCGCACTATGACAGACCGCCCGCCGGATTCGCCTCCTTGATCCTCTGCGAGGGGACCGACTTCGACTTCGCATCCGTTAGTTGGACTCCGCATCAGCTGCTGGTGGTGCGGAGACCAATCAAATGATGCGAAGTGCGGGGGTGGCTGCCGATTGGGATTGTCTCGATAGGGTTACGTCCTGATGTCCCAATCCATGGAGGTTGCTGTTCGCCGCAGCCGCGTACCGGCCACGGTCCGCGCTATGCGACCCCGTCAGTGGGTAAAGAACCTCCTCGTACTCGCTGCACCCCTGGCCGCAGGCCGCCTCCTGGAGCCAGCGGTAATCAAGACTGCCGCTCTGGGCTTCGTCGCCTTCTGCCTCGTGAGCGCCACGGTCTATCTCGTCAATGACGTCCGTGATGTGGAAGAAGACCGGCAGCATCCCACAAAGCGCTTCCGGCCGATCGCTTCCGGAGAGCTCAAACCTGCCACGGCAGTGGTCGTAGCGGCCGTGCTTGGGATTTGCGGGCTAACGCTCGGTTTCTTTGTCTCGGTCCCGCTGGGAATAACGTTGCTGGTCTATGTGGCTCTCCAACTGCTCTATTCCGCCTACCTGAAACACCTCCCAGTGGTCGACCTCGCGGTGGTCGCCAGCGCGTACCTGTTGCGCGCCATTGCCGGTGGTGTCGCGACCGGCATACCACTGAGCCAGTGGTTCTTGTTGGTCGCCGCGTTCGGTTCGTTTTTCATGGTTTCCGGCAAGCGCTACTCGGAGATGAAGTCGCTGGGCAGCGACGCAGGCACCCGGCGATCGCTGACTCGCTACTCGGAGTCGTACCTGCGTTTCGCCTGGATGATGGCCGCCGTGATGGTGCTCATCTCGTACAGTCTCTGGGCGTTCGAGAACCGTGGCGACGGAGCGTTTGGCGTTCCCTGGACCGCGATCTCGATCGCACCATTTACCTTGGCGCTCTTGCAGTACGCGCTCGAAGTCGATGCGGGCACTGCCGGCGAACCGGAGGACGTCGTACTCAATGATCGCGTGCTGCAGGGTCTGGGTCTGGTCTGGCTAGCGGTGATTTCCGTGGCCGTCTTCTTCTGAGAAAGAGAACGAATTTCCGATGAGTGACGATGCCGTACCGGCCATCAAGCCCTCCTTGCCGGAGGAGCAGCCCATGATCCCCCAGCCGTTGGTGGAGCTGCACGGCTGGGGCCGGGCCTCAGGAACTATGGCTCACCTGGCGCAGATCGACTCGGTTGCCGACGCCGTCTCGGCATTGCGCAAATCCGACAGTCGGCGCGGTGTGGTGCCCCGAGGTCTGGGTCGTAGCTATGGGGATGCGGCGCAGAACGCGGGCGGTACCGCTCTGGATCTGACCAAGATGAATCGGATCTTGTCAGTCGATGCTGCCGGCGAACCGCCGACTGTTACCGTCCAGGCTGGCGTCAGTCTTGATCATCTGATGCGTGCGCTGCTGCCGTTCGGATTGTGGGTACCGGTGCTTCCCGGTACGCGACAGGTGACAGTCGGCGGCGCCATAGCAGCCGATGTGCACGGCAAGAACCACCACACCGAAGGCAGTTTTGGAAATCACGTGCACTCACTTGATCTGCTGATGGCCAATGGCAAGGTACGGACGCTGACTCCTCGGGGTGACACCGAAAGGTTGTTCTGGGCAACCATCGGCGGCATGGGCCTTACCGGCGCGGTACTACGTGCCACCGTCGCCCTGCAACGCACAGAGACCGCCTATTTCTCTGTCGACACCCATCGAACTAGCGATATCGATGACCTGATGGAGCAGATGTCGCAGCGCGATGATGCTTACACCTATTCGGTTGCCTGGTTCGATGCTGTAACTCGCGGACGCCATATGGGACGGGCGGTGCTCACCCGCGGGAACAAGGCTTCACTCGCCCAGTTGCCCTCGAAGCTCAAACGCGATCCCCTGAAATTCGTCGCGCCGTCACTGGGAACACTGCCGGAAATCTTTCCGAACCGCATGATCAACAAGGCGACTGCAAAGGCCTTCAGCAGTGCGTGGTACTACAAGGCACCGAAGCATCGCACGGGCGAACTGCAGAACATCACCCAGTTCTTCCACCCCTTGGATCTACTAGCTGAGTGGAACCGGATCTACGGACCAAACGGCTTCCTGCAGTATCAGTTTGTGGTGCCGTTCGAGGAGGCCGATGCATTTCGGCGCTGCCTGGAGATGATCGTCAACTCGGGTCACTTGTCCTGCCTCAATGTGCTCAAGCGGTTTGGCGAAGCAAACCCAGCGCCGCTGTCATTTCCCATGCCCGGTTGGACTCTCACCGTTGACCTGCCCATCGAGCAGGGGCTGGACAAGCTGTGTGATGCCCTCGACACTGAGGTAGTTGCGGCTGGCGGGCGTGTCTATCTCGCCAAAGACTCCCGGCTCAGCGCAGCGACATTCCGCCAGATGTATCCCCGGCTGGACGATTTTCTGGCGGTACGCCGTGAGGTCGATCCCGAGGGGATTTTCAACTCCGATCTTGCTCGGCGCCTCGAACTCAGCAAACCATCCATAGGTGGTGCGGCATGATCAATGCTGTGGGCGAACCCCAATCGCTGCTGCTGCTGGGCGGCACCTCAGACATTGCTCTGGCGATCGCGCGTAGGTATGCCAGGGACGGACTCCGCGTCGTGCTCGCTGCGCGGCCGAGCGAACGGCGTACGGCGGCGGCAAGTGAGCTGAAGAGCATCGGCTGCGACGTCACCGAAGTCGATCTTGACGCTCGTGATCATGAATCGCACGCTGCCAGTATCGAGCTGGCTTTCGCCGGTGGCGACATCGACATCGCGGTGATCGCGTTCGGCCTGCTTGGCGACCCCGAGCGGGCCTGGCAAGATCCTGATCTTGCTCTGGAGCTGGCCGAAGTGAACTATGCCGCGCCGGTGCACTTCGGCGTACTGCTCGGCCAGCGTATGCAGGCTCAGGCGCATGGCTGGATCGTTGCACTGTCCAGCGTTGCCGGCGAACGGGTGCGGCGATCGAACTTCGTCTACGGCTCGACCAAGGCCGGGTTCGATGGTTTCTTCTTAGGTCTAGGTGAGGCGCTCCGCGAGTACGGCGTGCACGTCCTCGTGGTACGTCCTGGTTTCGTCAAGTCCAAGATGACCACCGGCCTCGATGAGGTGCCGCTGGCGGTGACGCCGGATCAGGTGGCCGAGGCAGTCGCCGACGCCATCAAGGCCAAACGCGAGCTGGTCTGGGTGCCAGGACCGCTACGCGTCGTCATGTCTGGCCTGCGACACGTGCCGCGGCCCCTGTTCCGCAGACTGCCGATCTAGTGTGAACTACACCGGCGGTACGCCGTGCCGCCGCGTGGAGAAATGTCGATCCTTGGTCGCAGCGGCTGCAAAACGGGCGATCAATTCACGGCGTACCTCGCCGGGCTCCACGATCGCATCGATGATGAGCTCGCTGGCCAGTCGCAAGATGTCGATATCGATCTCGTATTCGGAGCGAAGCCGCTCGACGTAGGCGGTCCGCTCTGCCTCGTCGCTGATTTCGGCGATCTTGTTGGCATAAACCGCATTGACAGCCGCCTCAGGGCCCATCACAGCGATCTTGGCCGTCGGCAGCGCGAGGCAGGCATCGGGGCCGAACCCCGGTCCAGCCATCGCATAGAGTCCAGCGCCGTACGCCTTGCGGATGATTAACGAGATGGTCGGCACGGTGGCCTCTGCTACGGCGGTGATCATCTTCGCGCCATGCCGGATGATGCCCTGCCGCTCCACGGCGCTGCCGATCATGAATCCCGGAACGTCGGCGAGGTAGAGCAGCGGGATGTTGAAGGCGTCGCACTGCCAGATGAAGCGGGCGCCCTTGTCGGCCGAATCGACGAACAGTACGCCGCCCTTGACGGCCGGCTGATTCGCCACGATGCCGATGACCTCACCGTCAAGAAGCGCAAAGCCCGTCACCAGCTCTGGAGCGAATAGCGGCTTGACTTCGAAGAATGAGCCGGCATCGATGACCGCCTCGATGATCGAGTGGATGTCGTAGCCGACGGAATCCTGCAGCGGAACAAGATGATCAGAAAAGCGGCGCGCCGGCTCAATTGAGTCGTAGCTGGGCAGCTCAGTTCGCCAGTTCTGCGGCAGGTAGGAGAAGTACTGCTTCGCCTGCTCGATCGCTTCGGTGTCGTCGGCGGCCAGTTGATCTCCGCAACCGGAGATGGTCGCATGCATCCGGGCGCCGCCCATCTCCTCGAGAGTAACCTTCTCCCCTACCACCATCTCCGCCATCCGCGGTGACCCGAGATACATCGAGGCATTGCCTTCGACCATGATCACCAGGTCGCAAAACGAGGGGATGTACGCCCCACCGGCCGCGCTGGGCCCGAAGAGGCAGCAAATTTGGGGCACCTTGCCGCTAAGCGCCACCTGGTTGTGGAAAATCCGACCGGCACCCCGGCGGCCAGGAAAGAGGTCGACTTGATCTGTTATCCGGGCGCCGGCCGAGTCGATGAACCAGAAGATCGGCAACTCGTCGCGCAGCGCTACTTCTGTCATCCGGATGATCTTCTCTACGGTCCGGGCGCCCCAGGAGCCCGCCTTAACGCTCGGGTCATTGGCGACCACGAGTGCCGGCCGTCCCTGGACCAGACCGCGTCCGGTCACTACTGCATCAGCGGGCAAGTCCTCGGCCATCGCATTGGCAAGCTGACCGTCTTCGATGAAGGTGCAGTCGTCGAACAGCAAGTCGATTCGATCGCGTACGAAGAGCTTGTTCGCGCTTGCCAGCTTGGCAGTTGCCCGCTCCGTGGGAACCAGGGCGCGATCCCGCGCGGCCTTGATCTGGTCCATGATCGGCTACTCCACCGGAAGTCCGAGCCGGCGGGCGATCAGCAGCCGCTGCACCTCCGAGGTACCTTCGCCAATCTCTAGGACCTTCGCATCACGATAGAACCGGGCCACCGGATACTCCTCCATGAATCCGTAACCGCCGAAGACTTGAGTAGCGACTCGGGTGGCCGAAACGGCGGACTCTGTGGCATAGAGCTTTGCGATCGCGGCCGCTCGATTGAACTTCCGAGCCTCCGCGCCATGATCACGCATCGCTGCCGCGGCGTACACCAGCTGATGAGTCGCCGCGGCCATCACGTCGAGATCGGCAATCCGGAAGGCAACGCCTTGCTTGCTACCGATCGGCACGCCGAATGAAGTGCGCTGCATTGCGTACTGCGTTGACAGCTCCAAGCAAGCTCGGATACAGCCCAGGGCCAGAGCCGCAATAGCCACCCGCCCATCGTCCAAGATCGACAGGAACTGCCGATAACCCTCTCCCCGTTCCCCCAGAAGATGATCTTCTGGCACACGGACATCGGTAAAGGTCAGCGGATGGGTGTCGGAGGCATGCCAGCCGAGCTTGACATAGCTGGCACCGACCTCGAAGCCTGGTGTCCCAGACGGCACAATGATCGCTGAGATGTCGGGCTTGCCACCATCCCGAGTGCCGGTGCGCGCCGTGACGGTGCAGAGTGAGGTGATATCGGTGCCAGAATTGGTGATGAACTGCTTGCTGCCATTGATCACCCACTCATGATCAACTAACGTTGCCCGGGTCCGGGTAGCACCTGCGTCGGATCCAGCCTCGGGTTCGGTCAGTCCGAATGCCGCCAGGGCTCGCCCGGCAATCAGATCGGGCAACCACCGCGCCTTCTGCTTGGGGCTGCCGAAGTGAGCGATTGGGTTTATGCCGAGCCCGACCGCAGCCTCGAGGGTGATCCCCAGTGACTGGTCGACTTTGCCGATCTCCTCGATCGCGATGCACAGACTGGTGAAGTCACCGGCACCGCCGTACTCCTCTGGTGCCGCAAGCCCGAATAGGCCCAGATCAGCCATGAGCTTGATCGCTTCCAACGGCGCTTCATGGCTGGCGTTCCAACGCTCCACATGTGGTGCAAGATCGCGAGCAGCGAAGTCGGCAACCGCGGCCCGAAAGTCGTTGTGTTCCTCACCGAGGGAGAACGGACTCGTCATGAGGCTCTTTTCGTCGTCATTGACCTTGTCAGCATAGTTGACGTTTACGTAAACGTCATGCCTAGACTTTGCTTCAAGGAGCGTGTAATGAGTGATCGGACGTGGACGATCGGCGAACTCGCTGAGGAGTTCGACACCACGCTGCGCACTATCCGGTTTTACGAGGACCGCGGACTTCTTGCCCCCGAACGGCACGGCACTACTCGGATCTTCCACGCTCGGGATCGGGTGCGGTTGCAGCTGATCCTGCGCGGCAAGCGGCTCGGCTTCACGCTTAACGAGATCGCCCGCGTGATCGACATGTACGACGAGACTCCTGGGGAGCGCGGTCAGCTGGCGTTCTTGGTTGCCGACATCGGGAAACGGCGTGAGGCGCTACTGGCGAAGCGTCGGGACCTCGATGAAGCGTTGGCCGAGCTAGATGATCTTGAATCGCGCTGCCGAGGCGACCTGGAGCGCCTGAGCGATTCTCACTAATCCGCTACTCAAGCGCCAGGGAAGCGGCGGCGTCCTGCTGACCGGTGACGTCCCAGAGATGGTGGATCACGTCGTGCAGAAAGTACTGCAGGAACGTTGCGACCGTGAACTCGGCACCGTCTGACCTGATGCCTCGCCGGTTGTACTGCTCGGGCGTGAGTGACTGAATCCGGTCGACGAACCGCTGCGCCGCAGCCTCCAGCTCATCAGCGACAACCTCTGGGTCTTGCTCGCCGTACCGCTCGTTGATGGCTGTCTCGTCCTGATTCCAATACGCGAAGGTGGGGTTGTCCTCGGAGAGCATCTGGACAAGGCGGGAATCGAAAAGCCGGAAGACGTCGCGTACGTGCGCACCATATTCCAGAGGCGACCAGACATCCGGCCGAGGGCGTGCCGCGACGGCCGGACTCGAGCGCAGGATCTGCACCCACTCCTCAGCCGCGACGAAGGCGCGCTGAGCAAAGTCTTCGGGCTTGATATCGCTGGCCGAGAGCCCGCACTGCTCGCAACGCCGGGTCAACACCCACGTCCAATCCTTGGTGTCTGCTTGAGGTTGCACTGCGTCCGAAGAGGGCTGCACGACAAGAAGCCTAGGCGATGACGTCGAGCCGTCTTTGCCTTTTGCTCGGACTGTCAGTGTCCACAAGACGGATGCTGCGGCTGTGGAGAAGTTGATCACTTCGGTGCATGAAGGTGGCGGTTTTGTGGACAGGGCGGTGGACAAGAAAATTGTTGGATTTTCTTTTCTGGATTCGGTTGCGGGCCACCCCGGGAGGCTGTAGAAATCTCTTACGCACTTCCGCAAGGGGGGGCGCGGCTGGGACAGAACCGAGGATTCACACGGTGAGGCAACTCACCGCAGCCGCCGGTGACGGGCGGCTGGGATCCGTCGGATCGCCCGGTCAGCTGGAGACGTCGCTTTAACTCCGGCTACCAGTGGGCCCCTGCAACTCATACTTGGAGGGGCCCACACCCAATTTGTCTAAGGTTGGCTGCTCGCGCAATCGCGCTTTGGAATCCGCCGCCGTCGTCGTCGCTCGCAGAGGAAGAACGCCTCTGCTCCCTCCTCCTCCGTACGGCGGCGCGCGATTTGCCGACGCTCGCAGCCTACGGACCACTCGCTCTCCGACCGGCGCGAAACGCGGCGGAGGCGGAAACCTGCTACTCCTTTTCCCGCATGGCATCCATCAATTCGCTGGCGCTCGCAGCCACATGACCCACTCCGCACTACTTACTCGGACTTAGCACCAGCTGTGCAACTGATGCGGAGTCCAAGTACCTGATGCGGAGTCGCGTCCTAGCTTCGGGGCTGTCCCTCGCATCCGAAATCGGGGCAAAGTACAGAGGCTGTGGACTGAGCGCCGTACCATCGTTGCGGCTCCGGCGCGAACAGATCACCTGTGCGCGCGGCATTAGAGTTGGCCGGTGGGGCAGCTTTTCGATGGGGAGGATGCGTGGGAATCAGCAAGGTGCTCGTCGCTAATCGAGGCGAGATCGCCGTTCGCGTGATCCGTGCTGCGAGCGACGCAAGCCTCACCAGCGTTGCGATCTACGCCGATCAGGATTCCGATTCGTTGTTCGTCTCACTCGCTGATGAGGCGTACGCGCTGGACGGCGCGACCCCGGCCGAGACCTATCTCGACATAGCAAAGATTCTCAGCGTCGCGGCACGGAGTGGCGCGGATGCAGTCCACCCGGGCTACGGCTTCCTCGCCGAGAACGCATCCTTCGCCAAAGCCGTACTCGACGCTGGTCTGATCTGGATCGGGCCGCCGCCGAATGCGATCGGAGCCTTAGGCGACAAGGTGCGAGCGCGCCACATCGCGGAGAAGGTCGGCGCTCCGCTCGTTCCGGGCACGTCTGATCCGGTCGCGGATGCCGATGCCGTCATCGCTTTCGCTAAGGAATACGGTCTGCCCATTGCGATCAAGGCCGCGTTCGGCGGTGGTGGTCGGGGTCTGAAGGTCGCCCGGGAAATGAGCGAGATCGAACAGCTCTTCGAGTCTGCGACACGAGAGGCGGTCACCGCATTCGGACGCGGTGAATGCTTTGTCGAGCGCTATCTGGACAGGCCACGGCACGTCGAGACCCAGTGTCTAGCAGACAGTCACGGAAATGTCGTCGTGGTCTCCACTCGCGACTGTTCGCTGCAGCGGCGCCATCAGAAGTTGGTCGAGGAAGCCCCCGCTCCGTTTCTCTCCGCCGATCAAGTAGAGCGGCTCTATTCATCCTCCAAAGCGATCCTTGCCGAAGCAGGCTACGTCGGAGCCGGGACTTGCGAATTTCTCGTCGGACAGGACGGGACGATCTCCTTCCTTGAGGTAAATACCAGGCTTCAGGTGGAGCACCCAGTTTCTGAAGAGGTCACCGGGCTCGACCTCGTACGCGAAATGTTCCGAATCGCGGACGGCGAACCCCTCGGATATGACGACCCAGTCGTGACCGGACACTCCATCGAGTTCCGGATCAATGCCGAGGACCCAGGCCGGAGCTTCATGCCCGCACCTGGCGTCCTGACGGCCTGGCGTCCCCCCTCAGGACCCGGCGTCCGAATCGACGAAGGATATCTGACCGGCATGACCGTGCCGGGCAGCTTCGACTCTCTGATCGCCAAGATCATTATCAGCGGCGCGACTCGACAGCAGGCGATCGAACGCTCCCGGCGGGCACTGCAGGAGCTGATCATCGAAGGCATGCCCTCCGTCGTTCCGTTCCACCGCGCAGTTCTCCAAGACCCGGCCTACACCGCAGAAGACGGACGTTTCCGCGTACACACGCGCTGGATCGAGACGGAGTTCGACGGTCAGATTCCGCCGTACGAAGGCGCGCCCGGTGAGGCTCCCGAGCCACTCCAACGATCCAAGGTTGTCGTCGAAGTCAACGGCAAACGGCTGGAGGTCATGGTGCCGGCCGGCCTCGGGGCGGCCAACGGATCCGGCCTCGGAACTGGACGCAAGAAGCCGGTCAAGAGCCAAGGCAGTGCAGCGACTAAGACTCTGTCAGGCAATGCCTTGACCTCACCGATGCAGGGCACCATCGTCAAGGTCGCGGTTGCCGACGGCGACCACGTAGAGGCCGGCGATCTGGTCGTCGTGCTCGAGGCCATGAAGATGGAGCAACCCCTGCTAGCCCACCGCACCGGCACCGTGATGAACCTCAAGGCCCAGGTCGGAGCAACGGTGACCAGCGGCTCGACACTGTGTGAGATAGCCGATTAGATCACCTCAATTGCGCTTAACGGACAACCGGTTGTTTGCTTGATCCGAAGTGTTGATGTAGGGGCCTAAAAGGTCAGTAAGAAGACGCTTTCACAAGGGGAAACCACAGAACCCGCGGGCACACTGTGACCCATGGAACTCCTGGTTCTACTGGTTGTCGTAGCACTTATCGTCGGTGGAGCGGCGCTTTACCGGCGATATGCCGTGCAGCAGCGGCAGGCGGCGGAGCAGGCAGCGTTAGAGACCCAACTCTCAACGTCCAAGCGCGCGGCCGATGAGGATGTCACGAAGTTTGGTGAGGAACTGCAACGGCTCGACTCCGACGTTGCCGGGCATGCGCTCGACGAAGCGATGCAACAGGACTACCAGCGTGCCTTGGACGCGTACGACAACGCGAAGATGTCCCTCGATGCAGTCACCAAACCAGAGGAAATCCGGCACGTCACCGAGATCTTGGAAGACGGTCGTTACGCCGTCGCCTGCGTGAAAGCCCGGATCACTGGTGAGCCGCTCCCGGCGAAGCGTCCACCCTGCTTCTTCAATCCCGCCCACGGCCCATCCTCACAAGACGTGTCCTGGGCACCTCCGGGCGGCGTGCCCCGGTCCGTACCTGCGTGTCCGGCCGATGCAGAGCGGGTGCTTGCGGGAGCCGACCCGTACATTCGCACCGTGCAGGTGGGTCCGCAGCGGGTGCCCTACTGGGAAGGGGGACCGGCGTACGCGCCATGGGCGCAGGGTTACTACAGCCGCTGGGCCGGTAGCGACATGCTCTCCGGGATGCTGATCGGTGGTCTGCTGTTCGGCGGCATGGGCAACATGTTCTCTGGTGTCGGAGAGGGTATGGGCGATCTGATGGGCGGAATCGGCGAGGGCGCCAGCGACGTTGGAAGCGGCATTGGCGACATGTTCGGAGATATCTTCGAGTAGCGCTACTACTCCACCAAGCTCGCCCGGAGCTCGGCCAACGTTTCCGAGCAGCCATTGTCGATCTTTAGCGTTGCAAGATCATCGCCGCGCGTCGGACCGCGGTTGATGATCACGACGGGCTTTCGATTCTTGCCTTGATCGCGGACGAAACGAAATCCGGACATAACAGTTAAGGACGACCCCAGCACCACCAAGACTTCTGCGTTTTCCACCAGGGAGTACGCGGCCTCAACTCGCGGCTTTGGCACCGCCTCGCCGAAGAACACGACATCAGGTTTGAGCCGGCCGCCGCAATCCACACAGCCAACGAGCCGGAACTGCCGCCAATCCTGGGCCACGGCGTCGCCGTCGGGCCGTAGTTCGGCATGCTCGGGACGCTGTTGCTCCTCTGTCTCGGGATTTGCTGTGGCCAGGCGGCGTTGCAGTTCCCTGCGCGGTGAGCGATCACCACACTCGAGGCACACCACCGTCGCGATGTCGCCGTGCAAGTTGATCACACGTCTGCTGCCGGCAGCGGTGTGCAGTCCGTCAACGTTCTGAGTGATCACTCCGTTGAGCCCGGCTGATTCAAGATCAACCAGAGTGCGGTGTCCAGCATTCGGCTGCGCGCGGCCGATGCGACGCCAACCGATATAGGAACGAGCCCAATAACGCCGCTGCGCGTCTACGGAGCCTACGAACTCACTGAATTGCATCGGGGTGGCACGGACGGACGTTGGCCCTCGGTAGTCGGGAATTCCTGAATCGGTCGACATCCCTGCACCTGTGAGCGCGACCCATGTTCGGCCGCGAATCAGATCTGCGGCCGCGGCAACACCAATGGCAGATGCCACGCTCACGCAAGAAAGGTACCGCAAAGGAGTCAGTGCGCTAGTTAGTCGATGAAGCCGTCCGCACGCATCAGCGTGTTGAGATAACCCGCAATGGGCGGCACGGGCAGTGCTGATGAGCGCCGACGACTTTCACTCGTTGGAGGAGACACTCGAGATCCTGTCGGATCCTGAATTAATGAAGGAGATCGCCACTGCGAGGGAAGAGATCAGTCGTGGCGAGACCTACAGCCTGGAAGAGGTCGAAGAAGAGATGCGTGCTCGAGGTCGCCTCCCTCGGTGACCGTCCGCATCGAGCTAACTCGCCAAGCGAGGCGTGGGCTCGCTGAACAGTTACCAGAATCTGTGACTGTTGCCTGGCATGAGTTCATCCATGGACCACTTGCAGACAACCCTTATCGGGTAGGCAAGCAACTCCGTGGGCTGCACTCTCCGTCGTACATAGCCCGCCGAGGTGAGTTTCGGATCATCTATGACATTGCCGAGGAACACATCCTCGTGCTGATCATCAATATCCGGCACCGTCGCGACTTCTATCGCAAATTCAGCTGATCATGCCTGTGCCATGGAGTCGCCGCGCAGCCTCGGCAATCGAGCCGGTCATCGACGGATACACGCTGAACGACTCTGACACTTGATCAACAGTCAACCGCTGCGCCACCGCAATTGCCACGGGGAAGATCAACTCGCTCGCACGGGGCGCGACCACCACTCCGCCGATCACGATGCCGGTGACGTTGCGGCAGATGATCTTGATGAAGCCGTCGCGGCTGCCCTGCATTTTCGCGCGTGCATTTCCCCATAGCGGCAGGGTCATGATCCGTGCCGGCATTTCACCTGACTCGACTTGCTTTTGACTGACACCCACGGTCGCGATCTCGGGTGCAGTGAATACAGTCGATGAGACGGTTTTCAGATCAAGGGGCGAAACGTGCTCGCCCAACGTATGCCACATCGCGATCCGGCCCTGCATCGCGGCAACCGAGGCAAGCATGAGAACACCGGTGCAGTCCCCAGCGGCGTAGACGCCACGTGCCGAGGTACGCGACACCCGATCGACCTCGACAAAGCCACCTTGGTTGAGCTTGACCCCGGCTTTCTCCAAACCCATGCCCGCGGTGTTCGGCAACGACCCGACCGCCAGCAGGCAATGCGAACCGGTCACGGTACGCCCATCGGTCAGCGTGACGGTGACCTGGTCGCCATCGCGCTCGACGGATTGGGCGCGGGAGCGTGACAGCACCGTCATGCCGCGGCGGGTGAAGACATCCTCGAGCACCTGGGCCGCCTCGACGTCCTCGCCGGGCAGGACCCGATCGCGGGATGAGATCAAGACGACGTCGCAGCCCAGCGCGTCGTAGCCACTAGCGAATTCGGCACCCGTTACGCCGGAGCCGACCACGATCAACCGTTCGGGCAAGGCACTCAATCGGTACAGCTGGGTCCAGGTCAAGATCCGTTCACCGTCTGGCTTGGCATCTGGCAGCTCACGAGGACGGGCCCCGGTTGCAATCAAGATCATGTCGGCGGCAAAGGACTGTTCGCCGTCTGCTGTCGTAGCGATGACGCGGTCGGGTCCATCCAGCCGCCCACGCCCGACTACGACGTTCACATTCTCTCGCTGCACGCGCTCGGTGATATCGCAGGATTGCCGGTTCGCAAGATCAAGTACTCGTTGGTTGACTGCGGCCAAGTCGACGCTGACGCCCGCACTTGCATCACCTTGATCTTGAGGGCCGAATCGCAGGCCGAGGTCGGCGGACTGCCGTACGTCGGTCATCACTTCCGCCGTAGCGATCAAAGTTTTCGACGGTACGCAATCAGTCAGAACGGCGGAGCCACCAAGCCCACCGCTCTCGATCAGTGTGACCTCTCCACCGAGCTGACTACCGACTAGCGAGGCCTCGTAACCTCCGGGACCGCCACCGATAATCACTACCCGGGTCACCTTGGGCATTCTTCCATCTCGCTAGCAGATAGCCTCGCTCCTGTGCTGTACGCGGCGTATGGGAGCAATCTTGATCCAAGCCAGATGGCCGGCCGCTGCCCTCACTCTCCGCAGCGCGGTACCGGCTGGGCTGTGGGATGGCGCATTACCTTCGGTGGCGAGGGATGGGATGGTGCGCTGCCAACGCTGGCCGAGGAAACAGGCGGCAAGGTCTTCGTCGCTCTATACGACGTAACCAGCGGCGATGAAAGCAGTCTTGATCAGTGGGAGAGCGCCGATACGGGCCTGTATCGGAAAGTCCGGGTGCGCGTCGCGACACTAGACGGCGAAGTGCCCGCCTGGGTCTACGTCCTTAACGACTTCGAGGGCGGTATCCCAAGTGCACGAACCATCGGAATTCTGGCGGATGCTGCTGAGGCGGCTGGAGCGCCCAACGATTATGTGACTGAACTCCGCGCACGCCCTTGTGTCAGCGGCTGGTAGGGCCGATCCGTCGGTCACTACCTACACTCACCGGAATCGCTGCGGAGGTGCCTCGAGGTCCTACTCCGCTTCACTAGGTTCCACCCAGTCTCGGTTGCAACTGATGCCAGGTGCCAGTAAGTGATGCCAAGTGGCCTGCAGTGCGCAGAGCGCAGGATGTCAGCAGCATCCGGCCTTTGAAGAGGCATTTCGCGAGCGGCAACCGGCGATCACACCGTCATTGAGCTGAATCGCCACTATTTGCTCGGCATATTGGCGCAAATCGCTTAGTTTGCGTTAGAATCTTTAGTACCTGTGTGGGGGTCACATGGATTTTTTTTGCTCGGGGAAGGAGACCAATGGCCGAACAGACACACCTCCAGCCTGCTGAGGTGCACGACGTGCTTGCGCGGCATGTGCTTACCGATGGTATGAAGCTGGTTCTGGATCTGCGGCGGAGCCGAGGTAGCCGGCTGGTCGATGCTCGCACGGGCGAGCGCTACCTAGACATGTACACGTTCTTTGCCTCGGCTCCGCTCGGGATCAACCCGCCCGGGATCGTCGACGATCCGACGTTCATGGCCGAGTTGGCCGAGGTTGCTGCCAACAAGCCAGCCAATCCGGACATGTACAGCACTGCGTATGCGGAATTCGTCGAAACCTTTGTGCGTGTGCTCGGCGATCCAGCCCTACCCCACCTGTTCTTCATCGAGGGCGGCGCACTTGCCGTTGAGAACGCTCTCAAGGTGGCGTTCGACTGGAAGAGTCGGAAGAACGAGGCGTCAGGTCGGGACCCGAACCTGGGCACCCAAATCATGCACCTGACTCACGCCTTCCATGGCCGCAGCGGCTACACCCTGTCGCTGACAAACACCGAGCCGCGCAAGACCGATCGTTTCCCGAAGTTCAACTGGCCGAGGATCGATGTGCCGGCGATCACTCATCCACTCGATGATCATCTTGCTGAGGTGATCACTGCTGAAGAACAGGCGCTTCAGCAAGCCAAGCGCGCGTTCGCCGAGAATCCTCATGACATCGCGGCGTTCATTGCTGAGCCGATCCAAGGTGAGGGCGGCGACAACCATATGCGGCCCGAGTTCCTCCAGGCCATGCTTGATCTGGTGCATGCGAACGACGCGCTTTTCATTGTGGACGAGGTACAGACCGGCGTCGGCACCACGGGTACGCCTTGGGCGTACCAGCAGTTGGGTATCCAGCCTGACGTGGTCGCGTTCTCCAAGAAGGTGCAGGTCGGCGGCATTATGGCCGGCGGCCGAGTCGATGAGATCCCAGACAATGTGTTCACGGTCTCCGGACGAATCAACTCGACCTGGGGTGGCGGGCTGGTCGATATGGTTCGCTCGCAGCGAGCCCTGGAGATCATCGAATCTGAGGGGCTGATCGAGCAGGCCGGCCCGAAGGGCCAGCAACTGGTGGTTGGCCTAGAGGAGTTGCGCGACGAGACTGGACTCATCAGCAACGTACGTGGTCGCGGCCTGTTCGTTGCCTTCGACCTCAAGACACGCGAAGAGCGGGACGCCATGGTCGACGATCTGCGGACATCCGAACGAGTCATCGTGCTGCCGTGTGGTGGACGTTCGATCCGCTTCCGTCCAGCGCTATCAGTGAGTCAAGATGAAATCGAGGAGGCCCTCGAAGCCACTCGCCGCTCTATCGTCCGCGTAGGCAAAAAAGAGCTGCAGGACAAGGAGTTGCAATACGCATGAATGAAACCAGTCGCGGGCTGGTGACTTCGGTCATCGACGGCGCAGCCGTGTCTGGCGACCATACAGTGCCGAGCAGAAATCCGGCACAACTCGACGAGGTGGTCGGCGACGTGTCGTACGCCGATGCCTCGACCTTCGTACGGGCGGCCGAGTCGGCCAAGAAGGCGCAGGAATCGTGGGCTGCTATCCCGGCGCCAATCCGCGGCCGCGCGATCGCTCACATCGGCCGGCTCGTGGAGGACAACGCCGAGACGCTCGCGCGCCTGGTCACTGCCGAGATTGGCAAGCCGTACTCCGAAGCTCTCGGTGAAGTGCGCGAGATCATCGACACCTGCGACTTCTTCCTCGGCGAAGGCCGGCGCCTTTATGGCCAAACGGTGCCGAGCGAGATGCCGGACAAGCAGCTGTTCACCTTTCGGCGTCCGGTTGGCACCGTTGCGGTGATCACAGCAGGAAACTTTCCCGTCGCGGTGCCGTCCTGGTACATCGTGCCGGCTCTGCTCTCAGGCAACACCGTGGTCTGGAAGCCTGCTGAGTACTCTGCCGTCAGCAGCGCAGCGTTTCACGAGCTGTTTGCCCGCGGTGGCGGACTGCCGGACGGTGTTTTCAACATCGTGCATGCCGACGGTGTCGCGACCTTCTCAGGTCTGGAGCAATCTCTAGAGGCTGGCCTAGTCGACAAGGTCGGCTTCACTGGATCCTCGGCGGTTGGTCGCGAGATTGGCGCATTGACCGGCCGCTACCTGCAGATCGCGTGTTTGGAGCTGGGCGGCAAGAACCCCTTGATCATCACACCGAGCGCTGATCTTGATCTTGCGGTGGAGGGTGCGCTGTTCTCTGGATTTGGTACTGCCGGACAGCGCTGTACCTCGCTCGGCACCGTCATCGTGCACGAGTCAGTCCATGATCAATTCGTGGCGCGATTCAATGCGGCCGTGGCAAAGGCCAAGATCGGCGATCCCACTCAAGACGTGCTAATGGGCCCGCTGATGGATGCCAAGTTCGCCGAGCGTTTCGAGGAATTCCTCGGCTGGGTACAGCCCCATCACACTGTCCAAGGGGCGTACGGCAAGATCACCAGCGACAACCCACGGGACAGTTTCATCGGTGATCCGACCACGGGTCTTTACTACCACCCGGTCGTCGTCGACGGCGTACGCCGCGGTGATCGGATCTTCATGGAAGAGACCTTCGGACCGATCGTCGGCGTGACCACTTATCAGTCGCTCAGCGAGGCGATCGAGATGGCGAACGCTCCAGGCTATGGGCTGTCTTCATCGATTTACACGACCGATCCCAAGGACGCGTTCACCTTCCGCGACAAGATCAGCGCCGGCATGGTGTCGATCAACAACTCCACCTCAGGCGCCGAGGCACACCTGCCATTCGGCGGCAACGGCAAGTCAGGTAACGGATCACGGCAGTCCGGCGTGTGGGTGCTTGATCAATTCACCCGTTGGCAGGCGGTGAACTGGGACTACTCGGGTCGGCTCCAGAAGGCCCAGATGGACGTCGTCGAACTAACCCCGGACACCACCTTCCGCCTCTAAAACTCTCTCGATGGACCTCCTCGACTCTTACTTCCGCACCTCCCTCGCCGACTTGTCAGCGTCTCAGAGTGCTATAGCACTTGGAGACGCTGACAAGTCGGCCTGGTGGTGGAGGGTCTTCGGGGCGCAGGCCACGAGCCGGCATCTGGATTTTGTGGCTCGGGAGTTGCAACAGGCCGGCCGGGGCTTCTACACCATTGGTTCGGCTGGGCATGAGAGCAACGCCCTCGTGGCGATGGCAACCCGGCCAACGGACCCAGCGCTCTTGCATTACCGCTCCGGAGGTTTCTATGTCGCCCGGGCCGACCAGGTGCCAGGGTCCACGCCAATTAGAGACGTCCTGCAGGGACTGATGGGACTGGCGGATGAGCCGATTGCCGGCGCCCGGCACAAGGTCTTCGGCCATCCCGATCTGGCCGTCATCCCCCAGACCTCGACCATCGCCTCGCACCTCCCCAGAGCCGTCGGCCTCGCGATCGCATTGCATCGGGCACATCGGCTCGAGATCGACTGCGAGTGGCCGGCGGACGCTGTGGTGGTGTGCTCGTTCGGCGATGCATCAGCCAACCACTCAACCGCGACAGGCGCCATTAACACCGCTCTTGCCACGGCCTACCGCGGGCTGCCCGTGCCGATCCTTTTTGTCTGCGAGGACAACGGCTACGGCATTTCCGTACCGACACCCCCAGGCTGGATTGAGGCCGCGTACGGCTCCCGGCCGGGACTGACGTATCAGTTTGCCGACGGCTCTGATGCTGCGGCCGCCTGGCCGGTGATCATGGAAGCCGTCGACAGCGTGCGCGGTCAGCAACGACCGGTGTTCCTTCACCTGCGGACCGTACGCTTCGGTGGGCATGCCGGCAGTGATCCCGAGATCAGCTACCGCAAGCCCCGCGACATCGAGGCAGAGTACGCGCGCGACCCCCTCTTGGCTACAGCTAGATGTCTAAGGTCAACCGGTGTCAGCAGTGCCGACATCTTGACGCGTTACGACGCCATCCGTGGAGAGATCGACGAGGAGGTGGAGCGACTCGCGGACGATCGTCGACTCGGCTCGGCTGCAGAGATCATGGCTCCCCTCGCGCCGCGGCATCCGGCGCGCGTTGCCGAAACAGTAAGCCTTCTCCGAGAACTGCGGCCTCATGATCAACCGAAACCACGCACACTGGCCGAGTCGATCAATGCCACCCTGGACGAGCTGCTGACGACCAACCGCAGAGTGATCGTTTTCGGTGAGGATGTCGCCGCCAAAGGCGGAGTCTATGGGGTGACGACCCGGCTAGCCCGCAAACATGGCGCGGCCCGGGTCTTTGACACGCTGCTCGACGAGCAAGCGATTCTTGGGCTTGGGCTGGGCGCCGGGCTCGCCGGATTCATTCCCGTCCCTGAAGTGCAGTATCTGGCTTATCTGCACAATGCCGAAGATCAACTACGCGGAGAGGGCGCCACCTTGCCGTTCTTCTCTCGCGGCCGCTTCACCAATCCGATGGTGGTCCGGATCGCCGGACTGGGCTATCAGAAGGGCTTCGGCGGTCACTTCCACAATGACAACGCTGTCGCGGTGTTGCGCGACATTCCGGGACTTGTGGTGGCTTGTCCCGCACGTGCAGACGATGCCGCGGCAATGTTGCGGACCTGTGTCGCAGCTGCCATCACCGACTCGACACTGTCGATTTTTCTCGAGCCGATTGCGCTTTATCACCAGCGTGATCTCTACGACAGAGGCGATCAAGTTTGGCTCGCTGTTGCTCACGATGATCATGTGCCGATAGGTCGAGCCAGAACCTATGGCGTCGGCTCGGCCCTCACCATGATTAGCTTTGGCAACGGCGTACCGATGAGCCTCCGCGTCGCCCGCCGACTCGCTGAAACCGGTGTAGAAGCTCAGGTGATGGACCTACGCTGGCTCGCGCCCCTACCGATCGAGGACATACTCGCGGCGGCCCGATCGACCGGTCGAGTGCTGGTGGTCGACGAGACCCGGCACAGTGGGGGCGTAGGCGAAGGTGTTGTGACGGCCCTGGTGGAGGGTGGCTTCACAGGACCGATTCGTCGGGTGGCCAGCCAGGACAGCTTCGTGCCCCTGGGCACCGCAGCCGAGCACGTGCTCCTCAGCGAGGATGAGATCGAGAAAGGCGCCCTCGCGCTTGCAGAGATTGGAGAGCAATGAGCCGAACCGGGCCACTCGAGCTGCTTCGCATTGATCATCTTCTAACCGAGGAGGAGCGTGATATCCAAGCAACTGTTCGTGAGTTCGTCGATCAGCGGGTCAAGCCGAACATCGCCGACTGGTATGAGCGCGGAGAGCCTGATCTTGGTCTGATGCGCGAGGCGGGTGAGCTCGGATTGCTTGGCATGCATTTAGCGGGTTATGGCTGCGCTGGGGCCAACGCGGTCTCGTACGGACTGGCCTGCCTGGAGCTGGAAGCCGGCGACTCCGGCGTACGCAGCATGGTGTCGGTGCAGGGTTCGCTTGCGATGTTCGCAATCTGGAAGTTCGGGAGCGAGGAACAAAAGGCCACCTGGCTGCCACGAATGGCGGCGGGTGAGGTCATCGGCTGCTTCGGATTGACCGAGCCCGACTTCGGATCGAATCCGGCCGGCATGCGTACCCGTGCCAAGCGAGATGGCGACGACTGGGTGATCAACGGCACGAAGATGTGGATCACCAACGGATCGGTCGCCGACGTAGCCATTGTCTGGGCGCAGACCGATGAAGGGATCCAAGGCTTCATCGTTCCAGCCGATACACCGGGATTCTCGGCTCCCAAGATCACCAAGAAGCTGTCGTTGCGGGCTTCTGTTACCTCTGAGCTCGTGTTGGAGGATGTGCGCCTGCCACATGAGTCGGTGCTTGGTGAGGTGACTGGCTTGCGCGGGCCACTGTCGTGCCTCAACGAGGCCCGATTCGGCATCGTCTTCGGTGCTCTTGGCGCGGCCCGCGACTGTCTGGAGACCGCGATCGACTACGCGATATCACGCGAGGTTTTCGACCGCCCGCTCGCCGCACTGCAGCTGACCCAGACAAAGCTGGCCGACATGACCCTGGAGTTGCAGAAGGGTTTTCTGCTCGCGCTACACCTTGGACGACTCAAAGATGATCATCGACTGAAGCCAGAGCAGGTGAGCCTGGGCAAGCTCAACAATGTCCGTGAGGCGCTGGCGATCGCTCGAGAATGCCGGACCATTCTCGGCGCCAACGGCATCACCTTGGAGTATCCGGTGCTACGTCATGCCAACAATTTGGAATCGGTACTGACCTACGAAGGCACCTCCGAAGTGCACCAGCTAGTGATTGGTCAGGCACTTACTGGAGAAAGCGCCTTCAGCTAGATCCGCGTCACTCCGGAGCCAACTCGGCCCGGATTTTCCGTCGCGTCTCGGAGAAGATTATCGACTCGATCACTACGGCAGCGGTGACGAGCAAAGCCACCACGCCGAGCTCAACCAGAGCGGGGCGTCCGGCGATTATCGGAATGCTCAGCAATAACGCCCCGGCCGCCACTAGGCGTACGACTGAGACGGTGTGCACAGTGAGCCACTTGAAGATCACATGGCCGAGAAGATAGATCACGACGCCGCCGACAAGGGAAGCCAGAGCCACATTCGGCAGCGGATCGGTGAGCGTGTGATGGCTGCTGTCGCTGACGTACAACAACACTTCTTTTAGTCCCAGAGCCACTAAGACGACGCCTAGCACCAGTGGCAGGTGACCGAAGGAATAAGCGTTCCGTGCCAGCCTCGCTCGCGTCTTGACTGGTTCTCTCGCGAGTGCCCGCTCGCCGAGCAGCGCGCTGACATCAAAATAGGTCCACCAGAGCGCTGACGATAGAAGCAGGCCTAGCACCGAGGCGAGGATGATCACCCAGGAGATGGGTTCTTTTGCTACCCCGACACCAATGGCCACGATCGATTCGCCGAGCGCGACAATGATGATCAAGCCATGACGTTCCGAAAAGTGTCCCGGCGAGGGCAGCCGCCATCCTCTGAAGCCGCCCAGGGCCGTTCCCACATAATCGGCGGTCAACGCCAGCATCCACAAGCCCGTCTGCAGCCACCCCTGGAACTGCGACGCCAGCAGCAGTAACGCGCCACTCGCGGCGACGCTGAGCGCGAACCGGAGGACTTGTTTACGTAGCTCGGCATCCTCCCGCGAAATGATCAGGAACATGACGAGATGCATGGTGCGGAAGAACACGTAGCACACAGCCAGTACCACGGGCCCTTGCAATCCGCCGGGCAAGTCATCAAACGCCTCAGGGATGCACAGCGCCAGGATGAACATGGCTGCCATTCCGGCAAGGATGGATAGCTTGATTGGACGCTCGTCAGCGCTTGCCACATTGGCGAGCCAGGCATAACCGGTCCACGCCCACCAGAGCAGCATGAGGAGCAGCGCGCCCCGGAGGATCCCTTCCCAGCTCAGCTCGTCGGCCATGAACGCGGTCACCTGTGTCAGTGCGAAGACAAAGACCAGGTCGAAGAAGAGCTCGAGCGGCGTCACCGTGGCGTGCTCTTGATCCTGCCGGATAAGGGACTGTCGTGCCTGCACGGCAACATTCTGCTACCCGCTCGCCATGCGGGCGAAGTGATGCGGGCGTCGTTTCTCCGCACATCGCCACGAATGCGGCTCAAACCGGGCCATGCGGGCTCATTCGTGGACTGGTGCGGAGAGACGCAGTGTGCGCGAGCTTCGTACGGCTCAGGCAGCGGCGCTATTTACCGACGCCGCAATCTAGGATCGCAAGTATGACAACGCGGGAACTCTCACCGCAGCCAACTGAGCAGTTACCGGCACAGCTAGCCGATGCAACCGCAGACGAATCCTCCCTCCGCCGCTTTCTCTTTGGGCTGCCCGCTGTCGACCCGGTTGGCATCGAGCAGCGAGCTGTCGGGCTCGCGACTCGCTCCATCAAGCGGGCTTCGAAGCTCGCGGCTATCGACATGGCGATCTCGATGGTCGATCTCACCACGTTGGAGGGCGCTGATACTCCAGGCAAGATACGCAACCTGGCCCGCAAGGCGATGATGCCTGATCCTGACTACCCCGAGACGCCCCCAGTGGCGGCCATCTGTGTTTATCCCGACATGGTGCCGACCGCAGTCAATGAGCTGGAAGGCTCCGGCGTCAAGGTGGCATCGGTCGCCAGTGCGTTCCCGGCCGGCCGCTCGAGCCTCGAGGTCAAGCTAGCCGAGACCAAGATCGCGGTCGATGGCGGTGCCGACGAGATCGACATGGTGATAGATCGCGGTGCGTTCCTTTCCGGTCGCTACGGGACGGTCTTCTCCCAGATCCTCGCTATCAAGCAGGCATGCGGGACGGCCCGGCTGAAGGTGATCTTGGAGACTGGCGAACTGGCAACCTACGACAACGTACGCCGGGCCTCCTGGCTCGCCTTGCTTGCTGGCGCAGATTTCATCAAAACCTCGACAGGCAAGATCTCGCCGGCTGCGACATTGCCGGTCGTTCATGTGATGCTCCAAGCAGTCAAAGACTGGAAGGCGCAGACCGGTGAACAGCGGGCAGTGAAGCCGGCGGGCGGAATCCGAACGGCAAAGGACGCAATTCGTTATCTCGTCGCAGTCAACGAGGTCGCCGGACCCGAATGGCTGAATCCTTTCTACTTCCGGTTCGGCGCCTCATCGGTGCTTAACGATTTGATCATGCAACGTCGAGCGCAGCTGGACGGCCACTACTCCGGCGCTGACTATGTCACCGTGGACTGAGAGAAGTTGATCATGGAATGGGAATACTCGCCGGCGCCTGAGTCGAGTGCCATTGCCGATATCAAAGATCGCTATATGCCCTTCATCGATGGAGCGTTCAAGGAGGGTGGCGGAGAAGACCGGGACACTATCAACCCTGGGACCGGTGAACGGCTCTCGACCGTCTCCACCGTCAATGCCGCCGACGTCGATCGAGCGGTGAAAGCCGCGCACCGGGCGTACGAGAATGTCTGGTCGACAATGCCCGGCGCAGAGCGTGGCAAGTATCTTTTCCGGATCGCCCGGGCGATCGCTGAGCGATCTCGCGAGCTTGCCGTTGTTGAGACCCTCGACAACGGCAAGCCGATCAAGGAAACCAGAGACTTCGACGTACCGGCAACGGCGCAGCACTTCTTCTACCACGCCGGGTGGGCAGACAAGTTGCAACACCTTGGCCTAGGCCCGGCACCACAAGCGCTCGGTGTCGCCGGCCAGGTCATCCCCTGGAACTTTCCTTTGCTCATGGCTGCCTGGAAGATCGCACCTGCACTGGCTGCCGGAAATGCCGTAGTGATCAAGCCCGCCGAAACCACACCACTGTCGATCTTGGTGCTAGCCGACATCATTGCCGATGCTGATCTTCCGCCCGGTGTGGTGAACATCATTACAGGTGCTGGCGATGTTGGATCGATGCTGGTCAATCACCCTGGCATCGACAAGGTCGCGTTCACCGGCTCCACCGCGGTCGGCCGCCGTATTCAGCGCGAACTGGCCGGCACCGGCCGCAAGATCACCTTGGAGCTCGGCGGCAAGGGTGCCAACATCATTTTCGAGGATGCGGCGCAGGACCAAGCGGTCGAAGGAATCATCAACGGAATCTTCTTCAACCAAGGCCAGGTCTGCTGCGCTGGGTCTCGGCTGCTCGTTCAGGAGTCGATCGCTGAGGAGTTCATCGAGCGACTCAAGCAACGGGTCGAGACGCTTCGCGTCGGCGACCCTATGGATAAAAACACCGATGTCGGCGCGATCAACTCGGAAGCACAGCTTGGCCGCATTACTGCGCTGATGAACGCTGGAGTGGTCGAGGGCGCTGAGCTATGGTCCTCATCGTGCCCACTGCCGAAGAACGGCTACTACGTCGCCCCGTCGATCTTCACCAGTGCAACCCCTTCGATGCGGATTTCACGCGAAGAGATCTTCGGTCCAGTACTCACCACCATGACGTTTCGGACCCCCGATGAGGCAGTACTGAAGGCGAACAACAGCCCGTACGGCCTATCGGCGGGAGTGTGGACCGAGAAGGGCTCTCGCGCCATGGGAATGGCTGCGGCACTGCGGGCCGGGGTCATCTGGGACAACACCTTCAATCGCTTCGACCCGGCGGCCAGCTTTGGCGGCTACAAGGAATCCGGATTTGGCCGAGAGGGCGGACCGTCGGGTCTAGCTGCCTATCTGGACACAGACGATGAGGCAGTTGCGCGATGAGGCACCTGGCTGTGTCCAAGACCTACAAGCTCTTTATCGGTGGCGCCTTCCCGCGCTCTGAGTCGGGTCGTACCTATCAGGCGCGTGACAGCAAGGGCAAGTTCATGGCCAATGCGGCGCTGGCGTCGCGCAAGGATCTTCGGGATACTGTCGTTGCGGCTCGCAAGGGTTTCGCCGCCTGGTCGAAGGCCACCGCATACAACCGCGGCCAGGTGATCTACCGGATCGCAGAGATGCTGGAAGCCCGCAGGACTGAGTTTGCCGAGTTGATCATGATCAGTTCCGGCGCCTCGTCCAGGGATGCCACGGCCGAAGTCGCCGCCTCGGTTGATCGGCTCGTCCATTACGCCGGCTGGACCGACAAGCTGGCCGCCGTGATGGGCAGCGCAAACCCGGTGTCCAGCCCGTTCTTTTCCTATTCCGCGCCGGAAGCGACCGGTGTGGTGGGAATTCTCGCGCCGTCCGGAGCGCCACTGTTGGGCCTAATCTCGGTGATCGCTCCAGTGATCACCGGCGGCAATGCGTGTGTGGTGATCGCGGCCGAGCAGGATCCTTGTGTGGCGATCACTTTCGCCGAGGTCATCGCGACCTCCGACGTACCGGCAGGAGTGATCAACATCCTGACCGGCCGAATTTCTGAGCTTGCTCCGCACCTCGCGGCCCACGCGGACGTGAACGCGCTTGATCTGACTGGGGCGGATGGGGAGCTGCGAAAGTCCTTGGAGCAGGCTGCAGCTCAGACCGTCAAGCGAGTCTATGTTCCCAAGGGGCAACCCGATTTCAGCTCCGGGCCTGGCATCGCCCGGCTCCGCGCCTTCTTAGAGATCAAGACGGTGTGGCACCCGACTGGCGCCATATCGCTGTCGGGTGGGACGGCCTACTGACGAACCGGAAGAGCTGCCACTGGTTGGATTAATCGACCACTCGTCCGGGGATCAGGCTGACCGGGAACGGCGCATTCAGTGCGACCGAGTCGCTTCCGGCCGATCTGGCTACTTCGGCATAACGGCCGTCGCGTAGTTCCCAGCAGATGATGGAGGGCTCCAAAGGATCGATCACCCAGTACGACGGGCAACAGCCCGCCGCCTCATAACGCGCACGCTTGAAGGCGAGGTCGATGTGCCGTGTAGTCGGCGACAACACCTCAACGGCGAGCAATGGTCACCTTCCAGACGGTCCTCCCCGAGATCGGACCTCCGCACTACAAAGACATCCGGTTCCACAACAGTGTCATCGGCATACGTCACCTCCAGTGGAGCGACGAAGACCCGCATATCGGCGGGGCAGACAGCTTTGAGCGCCATGGCGAGATTCAAACTGCAGACTGGTGTCGCCACGATGGTGCCGGCGTCACGATGAGCGATCCATCAATCAGCTCATAGCGATTGCCATCGTCAGGCATCGCATCGAGATCGGGCCGAGTGAAAGCACGCCCCGTTGGCAGCCACTCGACTTTCGACTCCGCCGTCACATAACTCATGGTAAGCGTCCTTCCGTTCCATGCTTGAAAGCTAGCGGCTAGCTCTGACAATCAACTTCGACGAGGAATAGCGAAGGTATCGAGCGAGTTTCGGCCGACATGACCATTGAGGGAGTCAAGACCATAGGGCTGATCGGCGCCGGCCATATCGGGAGTCAAGTCGCTCGGGCTGCGATTGCCAGCGGCTATGACGTTGTGATCAGCAACTCACGAGGCCCGGAGACTCTGGTTGATCTTGTGTCCGACCTGGGTCCGCGAGCTTGTGCGGGGAGCAGCGAGGAGGCGGCTGCGGCTGGTGATCTTGTGCTGGTAGCCGTACCGCTAAAGGCTATTGGCGACCTGCCCGTCGAGCCGCTCATCGGCAAGACGGTGATCGATGCCAATAACTATTACCCGCGGCGAGACGGCAACATTCCAGCGCTGGACGATGGCAGCTTGACCAGTTCCCAGCTTCTTCAACAGCGGCTACGGGGCGCCCATGTGGTCAAGGCGTTCAACCACATCTACGCTCGGCAAATCACTAGGGACGGCACGCCGCCGGGTACTCGGAACCGACGAGCGCTCGCTATCGCAGGAGACGATCCGGTTGCGAAGGCGCAAGTGACTCAGCTGATCGACGGCTTCGGCTTTGATGTTGTTGATGTTGGTCCGCTGGCCGAAAGCTGGCGCATTCAACCGGGTACGCCGGGCTATGTCGAGCAGTTGAATGCCGAAGAGTTGACTGCCGCCTTGGCGGCTGCGAGTCGTGGCTAGCGAGACTTAGTCGGTCAGTTCCGCAGGAACGAGCGTGATCGCAAATGGTGAGCTAAGTGTGACCGCCTGGCTTCCGATCGCCCGTGCAACCTCCTCATACCGGCTGTCGCGCAGCTCCCAGCAGACGATCGACGGCTCAAGCGGATCTACGACCCAATACGACGGGCAGCCAGCCGCCTCATAACGTGCTCGCTTAAAGGCCAGATCGAGGTGTCGGGTGCTCGGTGATAGCACCTCGACCACGAGCAAGGGCAGATCCTTAAGCACCTGATCGTCGAATGCCGATCTCGCTGCAACTAGGGCATCTGGTTGCACTACCGTGTCCGGGCTGAGCGTGACGTCGAAAGGCGCGACCAGCGCTTGCATATCTGCCGGACAAGCCTGGTATAGGCGAAGCCAGACCTGCGTCACCGCGGCCTGATGTCGCCGGTATGGCGCCGGTGTCACGATGAGTGCCCCATCAATGAGTTCATAACGATTCCCGTCGTCGGGCATCGCATCAAGATCGGCGCGAGTGAAGGCACGCCCATGGGGCAGCCACTCAACTCTCGACTCCGCCGTCATGTGACTCATGGTAGGCGTCCTTTCGCTTCATGTGTGAAACGTAGAGGCCGCCTGTGACAGTTGTTCAGCGTTCGATGGGGGCCCACTCGGGGCCGGTCTCACCCAGACCCTCATCAAGCTTTGCGAAGAGCGGCGTGGGCCGGTGGAGCGGCGTGCCAGCGGTGATAGGCCGTGGCTCCCAACGCGCCTGCTCTGCGGCATAGTCGCCCATGATCACTGGATAGTCCGGCCCACCCTCTTCGGTTACCTCGCGGATCTCAGGCTGAGCGGCCCACACGCCGCTGCCGCCGAGTGCCTCGTGAACCTGCTGCGCGGCGTGCGGCAGGAAGGGCGTCAACAAGGTGTTGGCATCTGACACGACCTGCAGCGCGGTGTGTAGCACTGTGTCGCGACGCTCCGGATCGCCCGAGAGCTTCCATGGCTCGGTGTCGGAAAGGTATCTGTTGGCCGCTCCCACCACCCGCATCGCTTCGGTGATCGCGAGCTTGAACCGATTACGGCCGAGCAGTTCACCTACCGTGTCGAACGCCCGCTGTGCGGTGCTCAGCAATTCATGATCAACATTGAGCAGTGTCCCGGGCGATGGGATTGCGCCGTTGTTCTTGTACGCCATTGAGACCGAGCGGTTGACCAAGTTCCCCCACTCGTTAGCCAGCTCGAAGTTGGTGCGCCGCACGAACTCGTCCCAGGTGAAGTCCGTATCAGAGGTCTCTGGACCAGCTACGGCAATGTAGTACCGCAAGGCATCCGGCCCGAAGTTGCGCAGGAAATCGCCAACGTAGATCACCTTGCCGCGGCTGGTGGAGAACTTTGAGCCGCTCATGGTCAGGTACTCACTTGACACGAGCTCGTCGGGCAACCGAAGCTCACCGAGTGGCCCGATGGTGCCGCCATGATCACCGTCGCCATTGTGGCCGAGCAGGATTCCCGGCCAGATCACCGTGTGAAATACGATGTTGTCCTTGCCCATGAAGTAGTAGCTACGTGCGTCCGCGTCGATCCACCACCGTTGCCAGGCGTCCGGATCCCCGGTGCGCTTGGCCCACTCGACCGACGCCGAAAGATAGCCGATGACGGCGTCAAACCAGACGTAGATCCGCTTCAAGGGCTGATCCCGCCAGCCGTCCAGCGGGACCGGTACGCCCCAGTCAAGATCACGGGTGATCGCTCGCGGCCGTAGATCCTCCAACAGGTTCTGACTGAACTTCAACACGTTGGGCCGCCAGTCGGTACGCGAGCTCAACCATTTGCCCAGCGAGCCGGCAAGCGCCGGAAGATCAAGGAAGAAGTGCTCAGTCTCGACGAACTTAGGAGCCTCACCATTAATCCTGGAAACCGGGTTGATCAAGTCGACCGGATCAAGCTGGTTGCCGCAGTTGTCGCATTGATCACCGCGAGCACTCGGATATCCGCAGATCGGGCAAGTGCCTTCGATGTAACGGTCCGGCAAGGTCCGTCCGGTTGACGGGCTTATCGCTCCCATTGTCGTGCGGGGCACAAGATAGCCGTTCCGGTGCAGGCCAATGAAGAGATCTTGAACCACCGCGTAGTGATTGCGCGTCGTAGTGCGGGTGAACAAGTCGTACGACAACCCAAGATCACGTAGGTCGTCGACGATCACCCGGTTGTACTTGTCGGCAGTCTCGCGAGGGCTGAGCCCTTCACGCTCGGCCTGTACCAGGATCGGCGTGCCATGCTCGTCGGTCCCCGAGATCATCAAAACGTCGTGTCCGCTCATCCGCATGTAACGCGCGAAGATGTCTGAGGGAACCCCGAAGCCTGAGACGTGACCGATGTGGCGAGGGCCGTTTGCGTACGGCCACGCCACTGCGGTTAGGACACGCGAAGTCATGGGCTAAACCCTAGCCCGGCGCGGCACAGAGGCCCGTGACATTTCAAGCCAGCAGGTGATCTAACCAGCCGTCCGCGCTATGACGAGCAGCCTGCTTCGCCGACTGCAGGAGCTCGCGGATGGATGTGCTGGGGATTGGCTTTGTTCGCGAGCGACGAAGGAGGCGAATCTGGCAGGCTGCCTGTCAGAGTGCAATCCAATCGGTGATGCGTTGCACGAGTGCCTTGCGTACGTCATAGGGCGCGAAGACGCTCTTGGCCGCATTGATGGTGAGCCGGCGTACATCTGAAAGCGTGTAGTCGAACGCTTCAGCGAGAAGGTTGAACTCCCTGGTCATGCTCGTGGAGCTCATCAGCCGGTTGTCGGGATTGACTGTCACCCGGAAACCGAGCCGATCTAGGCGATCGATCGGGTGCTCGCCGATCGAGGAGACGGTGCCCGTCTGGACATTGGAGGATGGGCACATCTCGAGCGCGAACTGTTCGTTGAGCAGGTACGCCGCGAAGTCCCCGAGTTTGGCAGCGCCATCGTCGTCGGGCTCGATGTCCTCCACAATGGCAACGCCGTGCCCGATCCGATTGGCCCCGCAAACCTGCACCGCCTCCCAGATTGAGTCACAGCCAGCGGCCTCACCCGCGTGAATGGTGTAGTACGCGCTGGCACGCCGCAGCAGTTGACAGGACTCCAGAAAGCGCGATGGAGGATAGCCCTTTTCCGGCCCAGCGATATCAAACCCGGCGACGCCATCGCGGCGGTAGCGCAGCGCCAGCTCGGCGATCTCGCGAGAAGGTGCGGCCTGCCGCATGGCCGTCACGAGTTGGCGGACCTCAATGTCATGCCCACGGTCTCTACAGGTAGCCATCCCATCGGCTAGGCCATCACGAACGGCTTCGACGGCCTCAGCAGCGGTCAACCCGGCTCCTTGATGCTGCGCCGGAGCCCATCGTGCTTCGCCGTAGATCACCCCATCCGCAGCCAAATCCTCGACGAATTCGCTTGCGACCCGGCGCAGATTGGGCGCAGTCTTCATGACTGCGATGGTGTGATCGAAGGTCTCCAAATATCGCACCAACGACCCAGCGTTCGCCGCCTCGGCAAACCACTGACCAAGATCATCGGTGTTGTCGGCAGGCAAGTCATGTCCGATGTCGGCGGCCAGTTCGATGATCGTCTGCGGCCGCAGGCCACCATCCAGGTGATCATGTAGGGAGATCTTCGGGAACGCTCGCAGCGCCTCCAGATCGACGCTCATGATTTTCGCCCTCACTTCTCGTAGGGAATCCCGTCGGCGGCCGGCGGTCTGACTCGGCCCACCAGCCCGGCAACGGCGATGATCGTGGCAACGTAGGGCAAGATCAACAGAAATTGGCTGGGCATTGGGGTACTCAAGGTTTGTAGCTGCGAAGCCATCTGCGTCACGAAACCGAAGAACAGGCACATGATCGATGCCACTACCGGATGCCAGCGGCCCATGATCACTGCGGCGAGTGCAATGAATCCGTTGCCGACGGTGAACTCCTTGGTGAAGGAGCCGGTCGAGGCCAAGGTGAAGAAGGAGCCGCCAAGCCCACCGAAGATGCCGCCCGCCAGTACCGCCGACCAGCGGATTCCCCGCACACTGATGCCGACGGTGTCGGCCGCCTCGGGATGCTCGCCGACGGCTCGAATCCGCAAACCCCAGGTAGTTCGATAGAGCACCAACCAAACCAGGGCAACCGAGATCGCCCCCAGGTAGGCCAAGATGTTCTGCTCGAAGAGCACGCGACCGAAGAACGGAATCTTCGACAAGCCCGGAATAGGAATCGGTTCCAGCACCGGCGCGGAGTTGTACTTGATCGACGCCGGCTGCACCAGTTGATCAAACAGGAAGCCGGTAACTCCAACGGCAAGCAGGTTGAGCACTACGCCGAGTACCACCTGGTTGACCAGATAGTTGATCGAAAACACCGCCAGTAGCGCAGCCATTGCCAACCCAGCCAGCATGGCAGCGATCATGGCCGCTGTGACGGATTGGGTCAGGCTGCCGACGATGGCCGCCGCGAATGCAGCGGACAGAAACTGGCCCTCGATCGAAACGTTGACAACTCCGGACCGTTCGCATAACACCCCGCAAAGGGCACCGAAAACCAGTGGGGTAGCTAGCGACAAGGTGCCGGCGAACTGATTACTGACCGGGAAGGGCAATTCACGACCGGATGCCGCCCAGGTGAGGAAACCCATGACGACGGCCAAGCCGGCGACCGCTCCTGCCAGCACTGGCCACCGACCGCCCATCCGGCCCGATAGGTACCCAGCCGCGGCCGACAGGCATAGCAACGCGCAGACAAAGACCGTGGCAAAACCAGGCACCGTCACCGTCGGCAGCTGGACCTCGTCAAACGCATCGGAGAGCGCGAATCGTGCGCTGCCTGAAGTGGATGCCAAGCCGATCAGCAGCAATACGCCGACCACAGCGATGAGAACGCCGGTCGATATGCGCTGCCGTCGTTTTTGCGGCGTTTCGACGCGAGCCGCTTCCGTGGGCGGCGCCACCTCTGCGGTGTCGACGCTCACGCCAGACCGCCCTCCGGAACCGGGCCGAGCGCCCGAGTTTTGCGAGGCTTGAGGAAGGGCACGATCTTGGTGACTAAGGCAGGAGCTGCGACGAAGAGCACGATCAGGGCTTGTAGCACCAATGTCAGCGTCAGCGGCGTCTGGGCGATGCTCTGCATCGCAAGGCCGCCAGCGTGGAGGCCTCCGAACAGCAGACCGGCGAGAACTATCCCTAGTGGCTTCGACTGGCCAAGCAATGCAACTGTGATTGCATCGAAGCCGATGGAACCGACGATTCCCAGCGAGAGCGGCACCGGGAGTCCCGAGGCGCTCGGGCCCAAGGCAGCCTGAACCCCTGCCAATCCGGCCAAAGCGCCCGCCAACAACATCGTGATCATCGTCGTATTGGCGACACTCATCCCGGCGGTCGCAGCAGCGCTCGGGTTTGCCCCGACAGCGCGGATCGCGAACCCGGTCGTCGAGCGATCCAGAATCCACCAGACGGCTACGGCGGCGACCAGCGCGAGGATAAAACCCAAGTGCAGTTGGCCGCCTTCGAGCCGTGGCATAGTGGCGTTCCAGTCCACGATCGGCGAAATCGGGTCTGGCCGCCCCGGCCGCTGGAAGGCCGGCGTCGTGAGCAGGAAGGCCAACAGGCCGACAGCAATGTAGTTCATCATGATCGTCACGATGACCTCGTGCGCGCCGGTCTTCGCTTTGAGCCAGCCGACGATTCCGCCCCAGAAGGCGCCGCCGAACAGTCCCCCCAGAATGGCCACAAGCAAGTGGATGCCAGGCGGCAAATGCCAGGTGAAGCCGATGTAGCCAGCCACGATAGCGCCAAGGATCGCTTGGCCCTGCGCACCGATGTTGAACAACCCGGCACGGAAGGCCAGGCCGACTCCAAGTCCGGCGCAGATCAGCGGAGCGGCCTGGGCGGTCGTCTCGGTGATCGGCCCATATCCGCCAATTGCCCCTTTGATCAGCGCCGCGTACGCACTGCTGACCTTGTCCCAGGATGCGATCAGCGCATCGGATGGCCGGGCGAAGAAGTAAGCGAACTTGCTACGCACCTCAGTGTCGGAAAAGATCATCAGCAGCGCGCCAACGATGAAGGCCAGCACGATCGAGGCGAAGGTGGTTAGCACGTCCGACCACGGGATGACGATCGGGCGTTCACGCGGCTCACGACTCATAAGGCGCCTTTTCGAGGATCGCCTCCAGGGCGGCGTCTTCCTCCGCCAGCGTGGTCTTGGATGCGCTAGCCAGAGCCTCCACGGCAGGGATACCGGCCATCATGAGGCCGAGTACTTCACGGGATGTATTGGGAGGCACGATGCCGACAATGCGGCCCCGATACATGACAGCGATCCGATCGGCCAGCGCGACGACCTCGTCCAGCTCCGTTGAGATGATCACCACCGCGGTGCCGCGGTCTCGCTCTTCGATCAGTCTCTTATGGACGAACTCGATGGCGCCGACATCCAACCCGCGCGTGGGCTGGCAGGCAACCAAGAGTGCGAGCGCCCTAGATAACTCACGCGCCAAGACGACCTTCTGCTGATTGCCGCCCGAGAGGGAGGACACTGACGCCTCGATGGAATGGGTACGGATATCGAACTCCGAAACGCGGTGTGCGGCGTTCTGCTTCACCTTGGACAGGTCCAGGGCGATTCCACGCGCGTACGGGTGCTCGTCATAGTGGTTCAAGATCAGGTTCTCGGCGATGGTGAAGGTGCCGACGCAGCCATCTTGCTTTCGGTCCTCGGGGACGAAACCCAACCCGGCATCAATCGTCTCCTTCGGCGATAGCCCGGTGAGCGGAGCGCCGTCAAGATGGATCGAACCTCGCATGGCAGGAGTGACGCCCAGCAGCGCTTCGGCAAGCTCGGTCTGGCCATTGCCTTGGACGCCGGCGATGCAGACGATCTCACCGCCAAACACCTCAAGATCGAGATCTTCGACGGCCACTGTTCCGTTCGGTCTGGCGACCCAGACACCATTCAGCACTAGCCTCGGCTCAGCTGTCGGCGAGGCGGGCTTCTTGTCGACGAGGAGCTCGACATGACGACCAACCATGAGCTCGGCGAGGTCAGACTCGGAGTCGGTCGGCTTCGCCGCGCCGACCACCTTGCCGTGCCGGATTACCGTGATCTTGTCAGCGATCTCTCGCACTTCGCGCAACTTGTGCGTGATGAAGACGATTGCCTTGCCTTCGTCGCGGAGCGAACGCAGCACCGCCATCAGCTGGTCGGTCTCTTGTGGCGTGAGCACGGCAGTCGGTTCATCCAAGATCAGGTATTTGGCATCATTGGCCAGCGCCTTCAAGATCTCGACTCGCTGTTGCACACCTACCGGCAGATCTTCGATCAGGGCATCAGGATCGACGTCTAAACCGTAGCGTTCGGAAAGCCGCTGGACGGTATGCCGAGCCTCGCGCATGTTGAGCAAACCGGCGGTACTGTCCTCCCGGCCGAGGATAAGGTTCTCCGCCACCGTGAAAACATCGACCAGCATGAAATGCTGGTGCACCATGCCGATGCCGGCAGCAATGGCCTCCTTGGGGTTGGCATGGACGCGCTGCACCCCCTCGATCGAAATCGTGCCTTGGTCGGGCTGCAGTAGCCCGTAGAGCACGTTCATCAGCGTCGTCTTGCCAGCCCCGTTTTCACCAAGCAGGCAATGGATTTCACCGGGCCTGACGTCGAGGTCGATCGAGTCGTTGGCAACCAGGTTGCCGAACCGCTTGGTGATCCCCCGCAGCTGCAGGCCTGTGCCAGCCGCGGGGGCCGAGGTCGGTATCACCTCTCAATCATGCCGAGGCTGTCTGAATCATGCCGAAGGCTGGGACTTGGATTCGATGGTGATCTTGCCACTGATGATGTCGGCCTTAAGCGCATCCAGCTCCGACTTCAGTTCCGCCGGGACCTTGGACTCGAAGTCATGGAACGGCGATAGGCCGGTGCCGTTGTTCTCCAGAGTGCCCACGTACGGCTCATTCGAGAATGAACCGTCTTTGGCCGCCCTGATCGCATCAGCCACGGCAACATCCATACCCTTATAGACGCTAGTGATGATGTTGGAGCAATAGGTCTCCGCACTCACACAGCCGTCAGTGTCGACCCAGATGGCATTGACCTTGCCACCGCTGCCCTTGGCCGCCTGCAGCGCACCAAGGCCGGCTGGCCCAGCAACCGGAAACACGATGTCCGCACCCTGGCTGATCAAGCCTTGGGCCGTACGCTGGCCGCCCTTTTGGTCGTCGAAGTCGCCGGTGAACTGTCCGTCTTGCTTGGCCGCATCCCAGCCTAGGACCTTGACGTCGGTGCCTTTCTGCTTGTTGTGGTAATCCACGCCCTGGCTAAAGCCGTCCATGAAGATGGTGACAGTCGGAAGCTTGATGCCACCAAACGTGCCAACCTTCTTGGTCTTCGTCATCCCAGCGGCCAGGTAGCCTGCAAGGAAGCTCGACTGTGCCGTATTGAAGATCAGCGGCTTGAGATTCTTGGCAGCTGGATAAGCCTTCGGGTCGTTGTTGTCGACAATCGCGAACTTGATGTCGGGGTTCTTCTTGGCTGCGGCGAGCGTGTTGTCGCCAAGCAGGAAGCCAACGGTCACGATGATGTTGCAGTTCGCATCCACCATCGATTGAATGTTCTTCGCGAAGTCGGCGGCCGCTTGCGACTCGACCTGACCGGTCTCGATGCTTAGTTCGGTCTTCGCATCGGTCAGGCCCTTATAGGACGTCTGGTTGAACGACTTGTCGTCGAAACCGCCGGAGTCGGAAACCATGCAGGCCTTGAAAGCAGCACCGGCCGCGCTTGCGCTGGCGCTCGCGGGTGCGCTAGGTGCTGCCGACGAACCAGTCCCCGGCGCCTCAGCGCAGCTGATGAGGGTCAAGGCAGCCGCACAGATAAAAGCACCGGCCAAAGTGAGAATTTTCTTCACGTAATGCCTCCCCAGGCAGAGAGTTCACAACTTTTTCTCGCCCCGACTGTCTCAGGCGATGCATTCGCTGTGGTCGGGCATGGACCGACTCTAACTCCGAGCGGCGACGTCTCGGGCTGCTACCTGATAAGGACTCGGTACCAATTTCCTCGCCTGAAGCGCTTAGATCGCCGTCCGCTCGAACGTGGTCGCCACGCGAGCGAGCACCTTGAGGCCTATCGGGATGCAGGCCTCGTCGACGACAAAGGTCGGCTGATGAATATCAGGGCAGGGGTTGCCCGGCGTACGTACGCCCAGTCGTGCCAGCGCCCCTGGGACCTGCTGGAGCATCCACGAGAAATCTTCGCCGCCCAGGGACTGCTCGGTACTGGCCACCGCGTCCGGTCCTAGCATCTCCTCGGTGGCCCGGGTAAGCCGGCGTACGCCGCGGGCATGGTTGACTGCGGGCGGCACTCCGTCGGTGACTGCAACGTCGACCTCGACACCGAATGGCCGGACGATCTCCGCGGCTAGCTCGGGGATGAGCTGCTTGGCTAGCTGCCATCCTGCAGCGTCGAGGGCTCGCAGCGTACCCACGATCTCACCGGTACGAGGGATGGCGTTCGCGACGGAACCGGAACTGACCGATCCCCACATCAGCGAAACACCGCTACGCGGATCGATGCGACGAGACAGCAGCAGCTGGGTCATCGTCGCCAGGGCGCCGAGCGCTCCGATGACGTCTTGGGTCAGCTGCGGCCGGGAGGTGTGGCCGCCAGTGCCGTTGAGCACGATGTTCACCTGATCGACCGCTGAGGTAATAGGTCCGACCTTGAGGGCGATCTGCCCGACGTCGGTTCGAGGATCGCAATGCAACGCATAGATCTCGGTAAGGTCGTGCAGCACCCCACCCTCGATCGCGTCGAGGGCGCCGCCCGGGCTGGTCTCCTCCGCGGGCTGGAAGATCAGCCGCACCCCACGATTCAACAAATCAAGGTCACGGAGCCGGGATAACACGAGGCCGACACCAAGCAGAATCGTGGTGTGGACGTCGTGCCCGCAGGCATGGCAGACGCCGGGGTTCTTGGATGCGTAGTCGACATTCTTACCGTCTGAGATGGGCAAGGCGTCAATGTCGGCGCGCAATCCGACCAGACCCATGGAGTCGTCATAGCCGCCGGGCAGGATGTCGCAATAAGCGCCGGTTCCGACCGGAAGCACCTTCGCGACCAGGCCTGCCCGCTCGAGAGTGTCGACGATGAGCGCTGTCGTGCGATGCTCGTGGTGACCGATCTCAGGATGGGCGTGGATATCACGCCGAATGGCAATCAGACGTTCGTTCAGTGCGTCGGCTAGGCGGGTGATCTCGGCGCGTCGAGCGGTATCTGGATCGGCTGCTGGCATTTGGCTCAGTCTTTCACGCGGAGCAGTTGGCGAGTCGTTAGCGTTCCGAGTCGTAACATGAGAGTCACGTTGCCGCGGCTGAATACATGAGTCGTAACGGAAACGATGCAGATCTCGGTGCCTCGACTATGCGCCGGTCGGCCGGTAGGAGCCCCAGACCTCACGTAGCGAATCGCAAACCTCACCAACGGTTGCTCCTAGCTTGAGCGCCTCCTTCAGCGGATAGAGCACGTTGTCCGTCCGACCGGCCGCGTCTCGAAGCGCGTCTAAGGCGTCCTCGACCGCAGCGTGGTCTCGACCGGCTCGTAGCGCAGCCAGCTTGGCAGCTTGCTTCGATTCGATGCCGGGATCAACGTGCAAAGGTTCGTACGGCTCCGCCTCATCGAGGAGGAACCGATTCACACCAACGACAACCCGGTCTCCGTCGTCGACCTGGCGAGCCAACTGGTAGGCGGCCCGCTCAATCTCGGCCTTCTGAAAGCCCTGTTCAATCGCCGTAACGGCGCCGCCGCGCTCCGCGACCGCGTGCATCAGGCGCCGACTCGCGGCTTCGACATCATTCGTCAACGATTCGATGGCGTAGGAGCCAGCGAACGGATCGACCGTCTTGGTGACGTCCGTCTCGTACGCGAGCACCTGCTGGGTGCGCAGTGCCAGCCGCGCAGCCTTCGGCGTTGGAAGCGCGATGGCCTCGTCGTAGGAGTTGGTGTGTAGCGACTGGGTCCCTCCGAGCACCGCGGCCAACGCCTGCACCGCAACACGTACCAAATTGACCTCAGGCTGCTGCGCGGTTAGCTGTACTCCGGCGGTTTGGGTGTGGAAGCGGAGCATCATTGACCGCTCTTCGCGCGCGCCGAACTGATCGCGCATGGTCTGAGCCCACATCCGGCGGGCTGCACGGAACTTTGCCACCTCCTCCAACAGCGTGCTGCGGGCTACAAAGAAAAACGACAGCCGCGGTGCGAAGTCATCAACGGCGAGGCCGGCCGCCAAAGCCGCCTCAACGTAGGCAATCGCATTGCTCAGCGTGAACGCAATCTCTTGTGCCGGAGTCGCGCCGGCCTCGGCCATGTGATAGCCGGAGATCGAGATCGTGTTCCAGCGCGGCAGTTGATCATGGCAATAGGCGAAGGTGTCGCTGACCAGGCGTAGCGAAGGGGCTGGAGGAAAGATGTACGTCCCTCGGGCGATGTACTCCTTGAGGATGTCGTTCTGGATCGTTCCCGAGAGGGCTGTGCCGGGTATCTGATGCTCTTCGGCGACCAGCTGGTAGAGCAGCAGCAGCACCGCAGCTGGAGCATTGATCGTCATAGACGTCGAGACCTTGTCGAGAGGAATGCCGGAGAAGAGCTCGCGCATGTCCTCGATCGAGTCGATTGCAACTCCCACTTTGCCCACCTCGCCCGCCGCGAGGGGTGCATCCGAGTCGTAGCCCATCTGAGTAGGCAAATCAAACGCGACTGACAAGCCGGTAGTGCCGTGGGCGATCAACTCTCGGTATCGGGCGTTGGACTCAGCGGCGCTGCCGAAACCCGCGTACTGGCGCATCGTCCACGGCCTGGCGGTGTACATCGACGGATGGATGCCGCGTGTGTACGGATACTGGCCCGGCTCACCTAGCGCATGATCAGGATCGAAATCCGCAAGATCCTCCGGTCCGTACGCAGCCTTGAATGGCGTCCCTGACTCCGTCTGTCCACTCACCAGCGCATCGTCGCATAGCCAGGACCGGTGGGGCGTGGAGCGTTTTGACGACTGTGTCGCGAAACGACCCCTGCCAGTGCAATTCAGTGGGTCGTCTTTACGGCTGTGCGGCGACACGCCCCCTGCGGAGGAGTGCTCGCTTCGCGACCATCAGACTTTCACCGAACTCTGCACCAGACTGACCGCCGACTCGATCATGCGTACGGTCTCGGCTGGCCAGTTGGGCTCCTGGCCTCGATACGGACCGGTAGCGAGCGAGACGATCACGCCAGCCGCCCGTAGCCGCAGTTCCACTGGATCTACGCGGGTGTCGAATACCTGCAGCCAGAGATTGATCAACCGCGACAGCCCGGCGGCCTGTTCGGCTGTCATCCGCTGCATCGTCGACAAGTGCGCGATCATGCAGGCAAGATCGTCGGCACGCCGTCCCGGTCCGATGGTGTCGATGTCCAGTACGCCGGTGATCACACCGTTGGAGACGAAGAGCTGTCCCTCATGGAAGTCACCGTGGGTCGGTTCCAGTCCCGGTGGCAGGCCTGCCAGGCCGCTGGAGACCTGTCCGACCAGCCAGCGCAGCTGGGGATCCAGTGACGGTAGTGCGGCTGCGATCATCTCCGCGTACGTGGCGACTGCGCCGGTCCACGGCGGTCGACGTGGCAGCCCAACTACCGCAGACGGCAACGAGTCAAGCAGCATGATCAGACTTTCGGCAGTGCAGGGCATTGCCTCATCGAAGATTGCTTTTGTCAAAGGGCGCCCCGGCAGGTGAGGAAACACCAGAAGGAAGTCGGCCGTGGCCGCTGCCAGCACGGCCGAAGGAAATCGAGCACGGCGCAGCAGGTCGTGCCGCTGCAGCGTCGGCGCGTACCCCGATTCTCGTAACACCTTGATGAAGAAGGTTCGCGGTCCGCCGCTGGTATTGATCACGGCCTTGAGCACTGCACGCCGCCGCGGCCGATAGCTGATCATGTGAAGCGCGATGTCACCGCCGGCCACCGGATGATCAAGAACCCGATGTTCATTGAGCAGCGCAGCGACTGCATCGGGCGCCGCAGCGCGCCGCAAGCCGGGCAAATCCGGATCAGCGGGGTAGAGCCAGACCGTCACTTCCCGGTCGCCGTCGCCGAAGATCATCGCCCGTTCGTCATTGGGGGTGCGGCCCCCGACGCGTGTGCTAACACCAAGCAACTCGGTACGGCGTCCGGTCGGCCAATCGACGGCTGCCGAATATGTTGCCGTCGTGGAGCGCCGGGGATTGGCATCTACATGATCCAACCGCCAGGAAAACAGGCTGCCTCCGGCATGCTCAACAGCGGCCGCGAGCAGGTCTTTCACCGCGCCCGAAGTCAGCAATGTCGACCCGTCGGGGTCACCCGAAGCGGTCACGATCCCGATCCTTACACAGTATGAGAACCGTCGATGTGGGTCTGGGCCCCCTCCTGGCGATGTGGATGGAAGCATGGCTATGTGACAGTCGAACTCACCATCCTGGGCCTGGTCGCCACGGTGCTCGCCGTAACAGCCCTCGCCAATCGGATCAGGTTCTCGGCGCCGCTTCTTCTCATGCTCGTCGGCATCGGGCTTTCGTTCCTGCCCTACATACATATTCCTGAGCTGACGTCGGAACTCGTGTTGTTTGGCTTTCTCCCGCCCCTGCTGTACGGCGCAGCCATTCGAACCTCAGTGATCGACTTCCGCGCCAATCGTCGATCCATCGCCCAACTATCAGTACTGCTGGTTGTCGTGACCGCCTTGGGCGTCGGCGTCATCACTTGGCTCATCCTGCCAGTCAGCTTCCCGGTGGCGTTCGCGCTGGGCGCTGTGGTTGCTCCACCTGATGCCATCGCCGCCACCACGATTGCCCGCAGGGTCGGACTGCCGCGTCGTCTGGTGACAATCCTTGAGGGCGAATCCCTGGTCAACGACGCGACCGCGATCACTTGCCTCAGAGTCGCTATCGCCGCCATCGCGGGTACCGTTACCGCGGCGCAGGCGACGATCGGTTTCTTGATCGCGGCTCTCGGAGGACTTGCGATTGGCGTCGCCGTGGCGCTGATCGTGATTCCCATCCGGGCACGTATTACCAAGCCGGTCTTCGATACGGCGATCTCGATCTTGGTGCCGTTCGTGGCCTACCTGCCGGCTGAGGCGATCAGCTTCGGCGATTTCCACGGTTCCGGGGTTGTTGCCGTTGTCACGGCTGGCTTGATCCTCGGTCACAAATCACCCGTGATCCAGTCGGGCCAGTCACGGCTGAGCGAACGGGTGAACTGGGCAACTATCGAATTCCTGCTCGAGAACACCGTGTTCTTGATGATCGGCCTGCAGGCGCGCAGGATCATCCAGGCCAACTCGCACTCGGAGTTATCAGGCCCGCAAATCGCCTGGTTTTGCGCGGCAGTCTTCGGGGGTGTCATCCTCATCCGGCTGACCTGGGTTCTCGGCACGCGGCCCATCTTGTTTCGTCGCGACAGGGATGCCGGCGATAGCCCAGTCCCGTGGTCCTACGCGTTCGTGATCGGCTGGGCAGGGCTGCGAGGAGTCGTGACACTGGCCGCCGCTTTCCTGATTCCCGAAGGCGTGCCTTATCGAGAAACCTTGATCTTCGCGGCAATGGTGGTTACCGCCGGAACTTTGCTGCTGCAAGGGCTGACACTGCCACCCTTGGTCCGAGCACTCGGCCTCCGCGGCCCAGATGCGCGCTCGGATGCTCTGCAGGCGGCGACCGTGCTGCAAACCTCGAGCAACGCCGCCATTGCCCATCTCGGCGACATCGTGGGCCCCAACGACACAACCGAGACTGTGCAGTTACTTCGGGATCGCATCGCTGCCAGGCCAAACGCGATGTGGGAGAAGCTGGGCAGACCCGGTGACGAGGAGACGCCCGCTGAAGAATATCGGCGGCTCCGGCTCAAGACCATCGACATTGAGCGAAATGAGGTCTTAAAGATCCGTTCCAGCGGCACGGTCGACCACGACATCATCGAGGAGGTCCTCGGGTCGTTCGACATCGAGGAGTCCATGCTGACCATCGCGACCGAGCGGTCCGATCGGCTCGAGAGCGAGACGGTGACCACACCAGCCGTGCCAGCCGGTCCCTGCGGCCATCTTGATCACGCTCCGGCAGAGATCACGCCGAACGGGCCTGGCATCTGTGAGGACTGTATCCGGGAGGGCACGCGTACGGTGCATCTGCGGATCTGCCTTAGTTGCGGCAATGTCGGATGCTGCAATTCTTCAGTCGGTCGGCATGCCGAGCGCCATTTCACCCTGACTCGGCATCCGGTGATGCGCAGCTTCGAGGTCGGCGAATCTTGGCGCTGGTGCTATGTCGACGAGCGGATCGGATGATGGGCGGCCGCATCGGGCAGGTATCAGAAAGCATGCGTCGTGCTCTTGTGGGTATGACTGGAGTGACGCCCCAGACGATCACGTCCTGCGCGGCGCATGCTCAAGGGATGCTTTCTTGCTCGATGTCGGACTCCGCTGGTGCTGCATGAACGGTGGCACCGTTGAAGACAGCCTCGCGACTCGGGCGGGTCGGCTCTTCACGGAATATCGCCAAGGTGACCAGGCGAAAATGGGCGACCTAGTGCGCCTACTCAGTCCGATTTTGTGGCACACGGCTCGATCATCACGGCTGGACGCGGCAGCAGCCGAAGACGTGCTGCAGACCGTGTGGCTGACGCTTGTGCGTAAGTCGGACACGATCGCCGAATCGATTGCTGTGCTGCATTGGTTAGTGGTCAGCACCAAGCGCGAGGCCTGGCGAGTGGCCAGGAACCAATCACGGTTCCGGCCTGAGGATCTGGAGTCGGCCACCTCGGAGGCCAACATGGCCGAATCGATCGAGGAAACTGTGCTGCGCGATGAAAGCGACAACAGGCTCTGGAGGCATATCGAGCGTCTGCCGGAGCGTTGTCGGACGCTGCTCCGGGTCATCGCCTTCGCCGACCGGCCCGACTATGCAGAATTAGCCAAAGCGCTGGGGATGCCGCAAGGCAGCATTGGGCCCACTCGGGGGCGCTGCTTGGCCAAGTTGCGGATTGCTCTTGCGCAAGACCCCACCTGGGAGCACCGATGAACGAATCCGACAACAATCACCAGACTGACGTCGAAGATCAGCTGGCTGCCGAGGAGCTTGATCCCACCGACTTCGGCCTCCTCAACTCGCTTCGCGCCAACTTTGACGATCGCGACCCGGTCCCAGACGGGCTGGTGGAACGCATTCAGTTCCAGATCACCTTGGATGCCTTGAATACCGAGGTGGCCACCTTGACCCAACTGGATTTGGCCGCCGCTGGCGCTCGCAGCACAACAACCGAGGCCGTACGTACCATCACGTTCACCACCGACTCGCTGACCACGATGGTGACGTTGACGCCGTTGCCGGACGGCACCGTACGCGTGGACGGCTGGGCAGCGCCAGGTGCTGGCCTTGGCGTCGAGCTGCTGCTGGCCGATGGTCCGCGCCACACCTACGCTGACGATGACGGCCGCTTCGTGTTCGAGAGCGTGCCCAGCGGGCTGGCCAAGTTCGCCTTGTACGTGCGGCGTGATTCGGGGGTTTCTACGGTCTTGAGTCCGGCCATCGAGCTCTAGGCAGATCGTCTTTACGGCTGTGCGGCGAAACGCGCCCATTACGCCCGCTTTCTGCGGTCGTTTTGACGACTGTGCGGCGAAACGCGCCCATTCACGCCACGCCAACTTTCTCGTAGACGTCGGCCAGCGTCGCGCTCGCTACTTCTCGGGCCCGATCCGCACCCTTGGCAAGAATCGACTCCAACTCACTGCGTTCATCCATCAGCTCGAGGGTGCGCTTCCGGTATGGCACTGCGAACTCGCTCACGGCATCGGCCACCGCACTTTTTAGATCCCCATAACCCTGGCCCTCAAATCGCTTAACGAGTGCGTCGATCGGCGTACCGGTCAGTGCAGCCAAGATCGTCAGCAGGTTCGACACGCCCGGCTTATTGACGTCATCGAAGACGATTTCCCGACCCGAATCGGTGACCGCCGATTTGATCTTGCGAACGTTAACCGCTGGATCGTCCAGCAGCTCGATCAGGCCCGTCGGTGAGGACAGCGACTTGCTCATCTTGGAATGCGGCTCAGCAAGATCGGCAATCCTGCCAACTGAGGGCAGGATGTACGGCTCAGGAACGACGAACGTGTCACCGTAACGAGAGTTGAAACGCGCCGCCAGATCCCGGGTGAGCTCCAAATGTTGCCGTTGATCCTCCCCCACCGGAACCTGATCGGCCTGATAGAGCAAGATGTCGGCAGCCATGAGCACCGGATAGGTAAACAAGCCGACGTTGGTGGCCTTCGGCCCCATCTTGGCGGCCTTGTCTTTGAACTGCGTCATCCGCTGTGCCTGCCCGTAGCCGGTCAGGCAGCCCAGTACCCAGCTGAGCTGAGTGTGTTCGGCGACCTGGGACTGCCGGAACACCGTTGCCTTCGCTGGGTCAATCCCTGCGGCGATGAGCTGCGCCGCGCTTCGCAAAATCCGTTCCCGCAGCACCTCGGGGGGTGTCGCGACGGTCAGTGCATGCAGATCGGCGATGCCGTAGAAAGCTTCATGATCCTCTTGCAGCGGTACCCACTGCCGTAGCGCGCCGAGAAAGTTGCCGAGGTGCAGAGAATCCGCGGTTGGCTGGGCAAGCGAGAGTACGCGCGGTATGCCGGCACTGGTGTGTGAGGGCATGAGCTCCAGATGTCCTTTCCAGTTCGCCTTTGACTCCAAGCGTCGGGTATGCCGCGAGCAGCCCGTAGGCACCGCTGCGAGCGTCGGCATGGGCGAGCAGCACCCAACACCGCTGCGCATCGGCGTCATTCTTCCACGCGTACCGCGCTCCGCCTGAGAATTTTCCAGCGAGCACCTATCCGAGAACCACCCACTGGTCGGAAATTTGTTCATCTGCAACCGTCTTGGCAGCAAAAACCCGGCATTGGTCGGAAATTCGAGTGCCAGGGAAGCCGCAGCTCGAAAACGTGGGTAAGAGGGCCAAAAGGCCCTGGTTGCGTCATCGACGGAGCCGCAAGGCTGATGTAGCGCCGCGAGCCTGGCCATTGGAGTTGGAGGGGCGAGCTCGCCGCGTACGAGAACGGAGCAGAGATGACGGTACAAGAGAACTCGACGACGACCACCAACCAGTCAACACAGGCTGCGGAGGACCAGGCGCCGGGTACAGCGGCGGCCGAACCTTTGTCGGAAGACGAATTGCATCGGATGGACATGTGGTGGCGCGCCGCTAACTATCTGTCAGTGGGCCAGATCTACCTCATGGACAATCCGCTGCTGCGTGAGCAGTTGGAGGCCAAGCATGTCAAACCAAGGCTGCTCGGACACTGGGGTACCTCACCGGGACTCAATTTCTTGTACGCCCACCTCAACCGCGCGATTATGCAGCGCGATCTGGACATGATCTACATCATTGGCCCCGGTCACGGTGGGCCCTCCCTGGTTGCGGCGGCATGGCTGGAGGGCACCTACAGCGAGGTCTATCCCAACATCACCCGCGACGCCGTCGGCATGAAGCGGCTCTTCACCCAGTTCTCTTTCCCGGGAGGGATCCCCAGCCACGTAGCTCCAGAAACTCCTGGCTCGATCCATGAGGGCGGGGAACTCGGCTATGCGATCTCGCACGCGTACGGCGCCGCCTTCGACAATCCAGACTTGGTCGTCGCCTGCATCGTCGGCGACGGCGAGGCAGAGACCGGGCCGCTGGCGACGTCCTGGCATTCCAACAAGTTCTTGAATCCACAAAGCGATGGCGCGGTATTGCCCATCCTGCATCTGAACGGCTACAAGATCGCAAATCCCACGGTGCTGGCCCGAATCCCGGCCGATGAGCTGCATGCATTGTTCCGCGGATACGGCTACGAGCCGTATGAGGTCGCGGGCGATGACCCCGCGACCATGCATCGGCAGTTTGCCGCGACGTTGGATCTCTGCCTTGATCGTATTGCCGAAATACAACGCGATCATCGGGACGGCGGCGGCGCAGGCCGGCCGACCTGGCCGATGATCATTTTCCGTTCCCCCAAGGGATGGACGGGTCCAGAGAAGATTGACGACAAGATGGTCGAGAACTACTGGCGGAGCCATCAAGTGCCGTTCTCCGACACCCGGCAGAACCCCTCCCACCTCGAGGAGCTTCAGAAGTGGTTGGAGTCGTATCGGCCCGAGGAGCTGTTTGACTCCGAGGGCCGTCCGATAGCCGAGATCGCCGATCTTCATCCGGTCGGCGAACGCCGCATGAGTGCCAACCCGCACGCCAACGGCGGCGCGTTGCGGCACCCGCTACGGATGCCGGATTTCCGCGACTATGAAGTCAAGATCGACAGGCCCGGCCACACTGTCGCGGAGGCAACCCGAGTGATGGGCACATTCCTCCGGGACGTCATGGAACTAAACGAAGATCACCGCAACTTCCGGCTCTTCTCGCCCGATGAGAACAACTCGAACCGCTGGCAGGACGTGCTGGAAGTGACGAATCGTGCCTGGCAAGCCGAGACCTACGACTATGACGATCATCTTGCGCCCGATGGCCGCGTCATGGAGATCTTGTCCGAACACACAATTCAAGGCTGGCTTGAGGGATACCTGCTAACCGGAAGGCATGGATTCCTCTCGACGTACGAGGCCTTCATTCACATCATCGACTCGATGTTCAACCAGCACGCCAAGTGGCTGAAGGTAACCGATGACATCGAGTGGCGTCGCCCGATCTCTTCGCTGAACTATCTGCTGTCCAGTCACGTGTGGCGTCAAGATCACAATGGGTTCTCCCATCAAGATCCCGGTTTCATCGATCACGTGATGAACAAAAAGGCCGAAATCGTACGGGTCTACCTACCGCCGGATGCCAACACGCTGCTCTCGACAACCGACCATTGCCTGCGATCGAGCCAATACGTGAACGTCGTCGTCGCGGGCAAGCAACCCGCCCCTCAGTACCTCTCGATGGATGAGGCCATCAAGCACTGTACGAAAGGGATCGGCATTTGGGATTGGGCAAGCAGCGACCAGGACGGCCGAACCGACCTCGTCATGGCCGCTGCCGGGGACGTACCCACGATGGAGGCGCTCGCCGCCACCGAGATCTTGCAGAATCGCTTCCCCGACCTGCGTATCCGCTTCATCAATGTCGTGGACATCATGCGTTTGCAGGATGACCGCGAGCATCCACATGGATTAAGCGATAGAGAATTCTCCGGTCTGTTCACGCCCGACGCACCCATCGTGTTCGCCTACCACGGTTATCCCTGGTTGATTCACCGCCTGACATACCGACGCAGCAACCACGACAACATCCATGTGCGCGGTTATAAGGAAGAGGGCACCACGACGACGCCGTTCGATATGTGTGTCCTCAACGAGATCGATCGCTTTTCACTAGCCATCGACGCGATTGATCGCGTGCCACAGCTGGGGTCAAGCGCCGCCCACGTACGGCAAGAGCTCGTGGACAAGATCATCGAACACCGGCAGTACATCCGTGTTCATGGCGAAGACATGCCAGAGATCGCCGGATGGATGTGGCATGCGACAGCTGAGGAGGAGGAGACCCTGGCCGAGACAGCGCCAGGAGTGATTGCCACCGCCGGCGACAACGTGTAGCGATAGGCCCCGGCTCAACTAGGAGGCGGCCGGGGTGAATTCCTTTCCGTCCTGGCGGTGAACGACGAACGAAGCGGCCCGGCGGCCATCGAGTTCGCTGACGCGCAGTTCCACCTGGGCAAGGTTTTCGTCTTCGGGATCGATCGAAGCGAGCTCCAGCGAGATGGCGTCGCCAACGCTGGGCAGCTGACCGAGCCGGGCCATGAAGAAGCCGGCCAGCGTGTCGTACGGACCCTCGGGCAGCAGCAGGCCGGTCTTCTCCGCAAAGTCGTCCAATGTGGTCAAGCCGTCAATCACCAAGTCGCCACGGATGACGACGTGCTCTTCGGCAACCACGTCGTACTCGTCGGTGATGTCGCCGACCAGTTCCTCAACGAGGTCCTCCATGGTGACGATGCCGGCCGTGCCCCCGTACTCGTCTAACACGATGGCCAAATGGGACGCGCCACGGCGCATATCGCTAAGCGCGCGAAGCACCCGTACCGTGTCAGGCATCGACAGCACCGGACGTGCTAGCTCGGCGACCGGCGTCGTACGCGAGCTAATGTCGGGATCGAGCAGGTCGCGTACGTGCACGAAGCCGATGACGTCGTCGACGGAGTCTCCGATTACTGGGTAGCGCGAGTGCGGCGACTTGATCAGTTCGCGTACGGCGCGATGGGCAGGCATGTCACCCGGCAGGAAGTCGACCTCGGTACGCGGCAGCATGACCTCGCGGAGGTTGCGCTCACCGGCCGCGAAGACGTCGTCAACGATCCGGCGCTCTTCGTCGCCAAGAGTGGTCGAGCCGCTGACCATGGCTCGGATCTCCTCATTCGTCACTTCCTCACGAGACACCGAGGGATCACCGCCCAGGAGCCGGACCAAGATGTTGGTAGAGACGCCGAGCAACCAGATCACCGGACGCGCAATTCGGCCCGTGAAATCCACCAGCGGTGCGAGGGCAAGTGCCGTTCCCTCCGCGCGTTGCAATGCCAACCGCTTCGCGGTGAGCTCGCCGATCACGATCGAGACATAGGAGATCACGATGGTGATCAAGATCACCGAAATGATGTCGGCTGCCCCGGTGCTGAAGCCCATTCGCTCGAACGCAGGGGCCAGATCACCGGACAGCTTGTCGGCGCCAAAAGCGGCAGCAAGAAACCCGGAAAGCGTGACACCGACCTGGGCCACGGAAAGGAAAAGGTTGGGATTCGAGGTCAGCTTAGCGACCAATTGACCGCGCTTGCCTCGATAGGCCAGCTGCCTGACCTGGCTCTCCCGGAGTGAGACCAAAGCAAGTTCGGCGGCGACAAAGATGCCCTGGACCCCCACCAGCAGCAAGATCAGCAGGACATTGAAGACGACGCTAGACATCGCTGTAGAACGTCAAAGGTCTGTCACAGTCGGCGTCGCCGCTCATCTCAGCAAGCGTAGTGAACCTGCGGCGCGGCGGTAGGGCCGGTGCCGATAACCCCCGAGTGCGGGATGCTCGGCGCAGCCGGGTTGGGTGAAGATCGCCGCGGGTAATGTCGCATCGCGTCGGGTTGCCGAAGGCGCAGGCTAACCTGCTTGGGAACGCATGCGAGCGGCCAAGTGGCGGATATGGTCTTGTATTCCAGCCCCTAGATGTTGGTCTCTTATGGGAGGATCTGCGGGTGACATTACGGGTGAGCGTCATCGGCACCAACTACCTGGGTGCCACCCATGCCGCCGGTATGGCGGAGTTGGGCCACGAGGTCATCGGCGTCGACATTGACGCCGATCGCGTCAAGACACTGAACGCGGGACAGTCCCACATTTTCGAGGTCGGTCTCGAGCCGCTCCTTGAGCGGCACACGGCCTCAGAAAAATTACGGTTCACGACCGATTACGCCGAGATCGCCGACTGGGCAGATGTGCACTTTCTGGCGCTTGGCACTCCCTCTGGTCCGGGCGGTGCTGCCGATCTCAGTCAGCTGCATGCCGCGATCGACACGCTCGCACCGCTGCTGACCAAGCCGACGCTGGTGGTCGGGAAGTCGACGGTGCCCGTTGGCACCGCAATGGCGCTCGAACAGCGACTCCGCAGCGTCGCGCCGGCTGGGGACGGTGTCGAGGTGGCCTGGAACCCGGAGTTTTTGCGCGAGGCGTACGCCGTCGAAGGCACGCTGCGACCCGACCGGCTGGTATTCGGCACCCATTCTCAGCATGCCTTGGAACTGCTCGAGGAGATCTACGCGATACCGATCACAGATCGAGTGCCCGTGGTTCGGTGCGACATCGCTACCAGCGAGCTGATCAAAGTTGCTGCCAACGCGTTCCTGGCCACCAAGATCAGCTTCATTAATGCGATGGCGCAGATGTGCCAGGCGGCAGGTGGGGACGTGGTTTTGCTGGCTGATGCGCTTGGCTATGACAAGCGGATTGGCCGGGAGTTTCTGAATGCGGGTTTAGGATTCGGAGGCGGCTGCCTTCCCAAGGACATCGCCGCGCTGGCCGTACGCGCCGCAGAACTTGGCGTACCTGTGATGACCGACTTCATTCGCTCCGTCGAGGCGATTAACGCCGGCCAACGGACCGAACTCGCAGAGTTGGCGATCGATCAAGCCGGTGGCAGTGTGGTCGGGAAGCGTATAGCAGTGCTGGGCGCGGCGTTCAAGCCCGGCACCGATGACACCCGAAACTCTCCGGCGTTGACTGTTGCCGATCAGTTGCATGCCTCCGGCGCCGACGTACGCATCTATGACCCGCAGGCCCGACTGCCACCCCGCGAAGGCTTCACCCAGGTGGCCAGTGTCGAACAGGCGGTGCTCGGTGCGGAGGTCGTGCTGCACCTCACAGAGTGGCCTGAGTTCCGCCAGCTCGACCCAGAACGCCTCGGCGAGCTGGTCGCATCCAAGGTGATCATCGACGGCCGCCTGAAGCTGCACGCTCCCACCTGGCGCAACGCCGGCTGGAAACTCGTCCAGATCGGCCGCGCCGCCACCCTCTAACTTCTCTTGTTAGGTGACTCCCTTACGCCGAGTTGTCAGCGTCTCAAAGTGCTATAGCCCTTCGAGACGCTGACAACTCGGCAAGGGTAGGGACTCCCATGGCTCGGAGGTCGGAAAAGACCGCAGCGGCTTCGAGCCGAATCTCAAATACCGTTGCTCTTAGCACCCAACGTCTGGTGATGACGACCGCGCGCTCACGCTTCATATCGGCCTGCCAGTGCACTACCTCAAGATGATGTCGACCGTCGATCTCAAGTACGACCACTTCGCCGTTGGGCAAGTCCCACTCGGAATCCAAGTACCGCCAGCGCCCTGACAAGTCCTTTCGTCTGCTCTGTCGGGTGGGCGGGACCAGGCCGAACTTCCGGCACAGATGTGCCAGATGGATCTCCCCAAGAGACTCGGCACCCGCGCCAACATCGGCAATTGCCAACCGCAGATACGCCTTGTGGCGAATGCGACCGACGGTGCGCATTGCCGCATCGAGGCGTGTGGCCGTCGTCAGCCGCTGCTGGACAGCCGCCGCCACCATCAGACACGCGAAGCGCGGATAAGGTTGCCAGGCTGCCGCATCAAGAACCGAGCGCGCCGTCTCGGTGCGGGGAAGTCCCCCTGTATGCACGATGTCATCCAGCCGCAGTCGCCGGGATTCGTGTACGCGAACACCCGGCATGGGCGTCGCGCGCGACCCACGCTGAACAATGAGATGGATCTCTGTCGCCTCCCTTGAGAAGCCCTTGAAGCCTGCGAGCTCCAGAGAGGTGTGGCTGCCCAGCGCTGCATCGTCGCCGGCGTCGAGCACGGCAAGCCACATCAGTTGATCACGCAGCGGCGGCGCGTTCTGGAGCAGCACAACGTTCTGGCCAATAGCTGTCCAGCGCCGGGCATCGACCTGGCTCGTAACGTAATCGGGAGAAACGGCGAGGGCACGAAACTGGTCGCGATGGATTGTGCCGCGTTGGCGGACTACAAGGCGGCGCAGCTCGTCATGATGATTTATTCCTGGGAACATGGGACGAGTCTGGAAGCCGACAGATCTCGAAGATAACCACCTGCCGAAAATCTGTGGATAACCTGCGAAACTCATTTGGACTTGTCAGCGTCTCAAAGGGCTATAGCACTTTGAGACGCTGACAAGTCGATAAGTGAGTCGGCGTAAAAGAAGTTAGGAGAGGCGCTCGGCGAGGTTTTTGTCGAGGGTATCGAGGAATTCCTCGGTGGTGAGCCAGGACTGCTCGGGGCCAACGAGTACGGCTAGATCCTTCGTCATGGCACCGCTCTCGACCGACTTGACCACGACGTCCTCTAAGGATTCCGCGAACTTGATCACATCCGGCGTGTTGTCGAGCTTGCCGCGATGCTTGATGCCACCGGTCCAGGCGTAGATGGAGGCGATCGGGTTGGTGGAAGTCGGCTTGCCCTCCTGATGCTGCCGGTAATGCCGGGTGACCGTACCGTGGGCGGCCTCAGCCTCGACGGTCTTCCCGTCCGGCGTCATCAGGACGCTCGTCATGAGGCCGAGCGAGCCGAATCCCTGAGCGACCGTGTCGGATTGCACGTCGCCGTCGTAGTTCTTGCAGGCCCAGAGGTAGCCACCGCCCCACTTCAACGCGGCCGCGACCATGTCGTCGATCAAGCGGTGTTCGTACGTCAGTCCCGCGGCCTTGAACTCCGCCTCGTACTCATTGGCGTAGATCTCAGCGAAGATGTCCTTGAAGGCCCCGTCGTACGCCTTCAAGATCGTGTTCTTGGTGGACAGGTAAACGGGATACCCACGCTCCAACCCGTACGCGAAACACGCATGCGCGAAGTCGGCGATCGAGTCATTGAAGTTGTACATGCCCAACGCGACACCACCATCAGGCGGGTACTGCGCCACGACATACTCCAGCGGCTCGCCGCCATCCTCTGGAGTAAAGGTGATCGTCAGCGTCCCAGCACCTGGCACCTTGAAGTTCGTCGCTTTGTATTGATCACCGTGCGCGTGACGGCCGATCACAATCGGCTTGGTCCAGTTGGATACCAGCCGCGGGATGTTGGAAATGATGATCGGCTCCCGAAACACCACGCCGCCGAGGATGTTGCGAATGGTGCCGTTGGGTGAACTCCACATCTTCTTGAGGTTGAACTCCTTGACCCGTGCCTCGTCCGGGGTGATCGTCGCGCACTTCACGCCGACACCGTGCTTCTTGATCGCATTAGCGGCATCGACGGTCACCCGATCATCAGTGTCATCGCGGTGCGTAATGCCGAGGTCGTAATACTCCAGATTCACATCGAGATAGGGATGGATCAGCCGCTCCTTAATGAACTGCCAAATGATCCGTGTCATCTCGTCGCCGTCGAGTTCGACGATGGTGCCCTCGACCTTGATCTTCGCCATGGCGCCAAACCTATCGAACGACCACTTGCCGATCTGACAGGCTTACCTCGCCCATGCCGGCCGGTACACCAGGTCTACCCGCTCCTGAGGTCGTTGTGCCTGCTCGTACGCGTCCTCGCTCGGCATCCAGTCGCTCAGCCAGCGTTCCATCATCGCCAGACCGTCGCGCTCTAACGCGCGCGCCAACCGGAGCTCGTACGGCACCTCCACCCAGATGGTGAAGTTCCACGGCACCCCGAGCCGTTCATCAGTGGCCGATACGCCCTCGACGATGACCGGCACCCCGACCGGGACCGTACGCCACTCGGCGCCTACATTGCGTTCGAAATCCCACCGCTGATACCGGCCCTGTTGGCCGGCGAGCAGCGGCTCCAGTACCTGACGGACGAATCGGTCCAGCTCCCATCCCCGGACGTCAGGGCGCGCGAAGTGGTCGATGTGCACGACCACCGAACCAGGCAATGCCGCCGCAATATGACCGGCGAGCGTGGTCTTCCCTGTCGCGCCCTTGCCGTCAACCCCGATCCAACGCGTGCCCTCTCGTCCTCCCACCGCCTCTACGGCAGCAGCAAGCACGTCTTCCGCGGAGGTGGTATCGATCACAAGACCTCACGGTGTCAGGACGGGCCGACCTTGCTAGCGTCACCCTACGTATCTGCCCGTCGAACTTCGAGGAGAGTTCGTGAGCACACCCGTCAAGGTCGCCGTAACCGGCGCCGCCGGCCAGATCGGCTACAGCTTGTTGTTCCGAATTGCCAGTGGTGCGATGCTCGGTCCAGACCAGCCGCTGGAGTTGCGGCTCCTTGAAATCACGCCAGCCTTGAAGGCCCTGGAAGGGATTGTGATGGAGCTCGAGGACTGTGCATTTCCGCTCTTGACCAATGTCGAGATCGGAGACGACGCGAACAGGATCTTCGACGGCGCCAACCTCGCCTGCCTGGTCGGTGCACGGCCTCGCACCAAGGGGATGGAGCGCCGGGACTTGCTGGAGGTCAACGGCGCAATCTTCAAGCCCCAGGGGCAGTCTCTCAACTCTCACGCTGCCGACGACATCAAGGTGCTGGTCACCGGAAATCCCGCCAACACCAACGCCCTCATTGCCATGTCCAATGCACCCGACATCCCCGCCGAACGATTCAACGCGCTCACCCGCCTCGACCACAATCGCGCTAAGGCCCAGCTGGCAACCAAGGCCGGTGCCAGTGTCAGCGACATCACTCATCTGACGATCTGGGGAAATCACTCGACAACCCAGTACCCCGACCTGTTCAACGCCTTGGTACGCGGGCAAAACGCCGCCGAATTGGTCAACGATCAGGAATGGCTGGAATCCACGTTCCTGCCCACCGTGCAAAAACGCGGCGCCGCCGTCATCGAGGCACGAGGGGCGAGCTCCGCCGGCAGCGCAGCCAACGCGACGCTGGAGCATGTGCGCGACTGGACGCTGGGAACGCCGGAAGGCGACTGGGTCTCCATGTCGGTGCCCTCCGACGGGTCCTACAAGATCCCCGAAGGCTTGGTCTGCTCATTCCCGTGCACGGTATCGGGCGGTACATATCAGATCGTCGATGATCTGGAGATCAACGACTTCTCGCGTAGCAAGATCGATATCAGCGTTGCGGAGCTGGAATCCGAGCGTGACGCCGTACGAGCTCTCGGTCTCATCAGGTAACGATCCCCATGCTGCGTAAGACTGGTAGCCATGACTGAAAGCCAGCAACCGAACCCGTTCAGCCGCGAGGGATCGGATCCCTCTTACGGGCTCGGCCCCGATTCAAGCCGCGGGCAAGGTTCACCGGCAGACCAGCCGCCAGATGATGCATCCGATACCTCTGCCGAGGACTGGTCCTCCTATCCGGCAGGCAATGCGTACGGCGGCTCGGCGGATGGGCCCACCCTCGACCCATACGGCAGACCCATCAGCTCGTACGGCAATCCCAGCGACTCCACATACACCGGGCCGGGGCTAGATTCCCAGACGATGCCGCCTTACGGTGATCCTCTCCAGGGCTATGGCGATCAGCCGTACAGCACTCCCTATGAGGCCAATCCGTACCAGACCAGTTTCGGCGGCGTGACCCCATACGGCCCGGTGCCGACGCCGGTTCCGGCAACACCTCATCCGCAGGCGGCGTTGGCTTTGATCCTCGGCATTCTGGGCACTGTGCTCGGTTTCGGCTGCATCATCGGTGGCCTAGTCGGGATCGGCGGCATTGTCGTTGGCCGTCGGGTCAAGAACGAGATCGATGCAGAGCCTGGGCGCTATACCGGCCGCTCCCAAGCTGTTGCCGGCATAGTGACCGGCATAATCGGTGTCTCGATCTGCTCCCTCGCCACAATTTTTATTGTGCTAGCCATCATTGTCGGCATCGCGAACATCCCAAACTACTAGCAACCAGAGCGAAGCGCGCCCGCATGCCTTGCGGAATTTCCACGGTACGCGGATGTGATCAGGCAACCGGTATCAATACTCCAATCAGTCGAATATCAATTCCGGGCGAATTCTCGGCAAGAGCGCAACAATCATCGCTTTAGTATTTCTCGCCATGGCAGTCCCGATGACGGTGATCTTTGGAGTTATTGTCGCAGGCAAGGCTGGATAGCCTGCGATAATTCACCAGCCGCCCGAACGCCTGCGACATATGCGCCAGATAGGGAACAATGGCCCCATGACTAATCCGTACGAAGAGCAGCAGCAGCCGCAGGCCCAGCCGAACCCGCAGCCTCCCTACCCGCCGTCGGAGCAATACCAGCAGCCCGGCGGCGAGCCGACGCCATATGGCCAAACCTCGCCAATGCCCTACGGTCAGCCGTACACAATGCCTCCGCAGCAGGAGCACCCGCAAGGCACCATGATCTTGATCTTCGGGATTCTCGGTATCTTCATTACGATCTTCGCCCCCATTGCTTGGTATCTGGGGAATAAGGCCAAGGCCGAAATTCAGGCGTCGGGCATGCACTACAGCAATGAGCAGAACATCAGCATTGGCCGCATGCTCGGCAAGATCTTCACGATTATCGCTCTGGTGTCCATTGCTCTCACGATCATCATCATGATCATCGTCGCCGTCGGAGTGAGCCAGAGCGGCGGGTGATCACCGACCTTCGGGAACCACGATCGCTAATGCGATGATCGCGACGGCGCCGACGGCAAGGACGGTGACGTCGAAGGCTTTGGTACGCACCTGAAGCAATCCCGCGTCTCGGCTCGGCAGGGCGATCCTTTCCACCGCTCCCACACCGAGCGAGGCGCCGATGAGCAGGCAGCCCAGGCGCCAGGTCGATTCGCCTAGGAAACTAACAACCAGTCCCGCAACGACACCTATCACCACGATCAACAGCGGCCACTGCCGCAGTGATCGTGCTGCAGCGCTCGATTCAGACCGTCGCGGCACGAGCCACCAGATGTTCGGCGCGTTCGACCACATTGCTCAGCAGCATGGCTCGCGTCATAGGCCCAATTCCGCCAGGGACCGGGGCCACTGCACTTGCAACCTCCCATACGCTCGGATCAAGATCACCAATGAGCCCGGCGTCGGTCCGGGTAATCCCGACATCGACACACACCGCGCCGGGTCTGATCATGTCGCCGGTGACCAACGCCGGGCGACCCGCAGCGCCGATCACAATGTCGGCGGTTCGAGTGTGCCGAGATAGATCGCGGGTGCCGGTGTGGCACAACGTAACGGTCGCGTTCTCACTTTTCCGTGACAGCAGCAATCCCAGCGGCCGGCCAACTGTCGTACCACGGCCGATCACACAAACCTCGGCCCCGTTGAGTTCGATGCCATTACGACGAAGCAGTTCGACGATGCCCCGTGGCGTACAGGGCAAGGGACCCGGCTCTCCCAGCACGAGCCTGCCAAGGTTGACCGGGTGCAGGCCGTCGGCGTCTTTGTCGGGATCGATGCGGGAAAGAGCCGCGTAGTCATCCAGATGGGGCGGCAGCGGCAGTTGCACGATGTAGCCGGTGCAAGCCGAGTCGGCGTTCAAATCGGCAATTACGCCAGCCAACTCCTCTTGACTGGTCGAAGCGGGCAGCTCGACCTGGATCGACGCGATGCCGACCTGCGCGCAGTCTCGGTGCTTGCCGCGCACGTACGCGTGGCTGCCCGGATCGTCGCCGACGAGCACCGTGCCGAGGCCCGGTACGACGCCGTGCTCGGCGAGCGTCGTCACCCGATCCCGCAGTTCATCCTTGATCGTCGCGGCTAGGGCCTTGCCGTCGAGAATCCGTGCGGTCATGTGCACACCTCAGTTGATCAGCTTCAGTGGTAGAAGTGTCGCCCACCGGTGAAGTACATCGTCGCTCCAGCGGCCTGTACCGCGGCGATGACCTCCTCATCACGTACCGAGCCGCCCGGCTGCACAATGGCCGATACCCCGGCAGCCAGCAGGATCTCGGGTCCATCCGCGAAGGGAAAGAAGGCGTCGGAGGCAGCGACCGAACCCCGAACACGGTCGCCGGCTCGCTGCACGGCAAGCCGGCAGGAGTCGACTCGATTCACCTGCCCCATCCCCACACCGACCGAAGCACCGTCGCGCGCCAGCAGGATGGCGTTCGATTTCACACTGCGCGCCGCCTTCCAGGCGAACTCTAGATCAGCGAGAGCCTCATCAGAGGCGGGCTGGCCGGCGACCAGCTTCCAGTTGGCGGCCTTGTCATGATCAGCGTCAACGGCGTCAGAGAGCTGGACCAGCAGCCCACCATCGATACGTCGGCTTTCGGCGCCACCACGAGTAGGCGCCTCAACCACAAGGATGCGGAGATTCTTCTTGCTGGTAAGGACATCCAGTGCACCGTCGGCGTACCCGGGCGCAATGATCACCTCGGTGAAGATCTCGGCGACTTGCCGCGCCATCTCCACACTGACCGGCTGGTTAGCCGCGATCACACCCCCGTACGCCGAGACGGGATCGCAAGCGTGCGCCTTGCGATGAGCATCAGCGATATTGGACCCAATCGCGATGCCGCATGGGTTGGCGTGCTTGATGATCGCTACGGCCGGCTCGTCGAAGTCGTGCGCAGCCCGCCGCGCGGCATCAGCGTCGGCGTAGTTGTTGTACGACATTTCTTTCCCGTGAAGCTGTTGCGCGTTGGCCAGTCCACGAGTTGATCCGGTAGTGCGATAAAGGGCCGCCGCCTGGTGAGGATTTTCTCCGTAGCGAAGTCCCGTGACCTTCTCCCAAGTGCCTCCAATCCAGCGCGGGAAGCCGGTGCCGTCACTGAGATCGGTCAGGACGTTGCCCATCCAGCTCGCTACTGCAACGTCGTAGGTTGCCGTGTGCACGAAGGCAGCCGCCGCCAAAGCCTCTCGCTCGGAAAGCGTAAAGCCGCCCTCCGCCAGTGCTTCGAACAACTGGGGATACTGCTGAGGGGAGGTGATCACGGCCACCGAAGCATGATTCTTGGCCGAGCTGCGCACCATAGCCGGGCCACCGATGTCAATCTGTTCGATGCAAGCCTTGGGGGTCGCTCCAGAAGCTACCGTCGCGGTAAATGGATACAAGTTGCTGATCAACAGATCGAACGGCTCAATCCCCAGATCGGCGAGCTGGGCGCGATGCGACTCGAGCCGAAGATCAGCGAGCAAGCCGGCATGGACCTTCGGATGCAGGGTCTTCACACGTCCGTCAAGACACTCCGGGAAAGCGGTTACCTGCTCAATCGCGGTAACCGGCAGCCCTGCCTCAGCGATTTTGGCGGCCGTGGAGCCAGTGGAAACGATCTCGGCCTCAGCCTCAACCAGAGCCCGTGCTACATCGAGGAGGTCGGTCTTGTTGTACACCGAGACCAGTGCACGCTTGATCGGGCGACGACCCTCATCGCCAGCGCCTGGCGAATCGATCATGTCCAGAGCACCTTCCTATCGACGACCCGCCAAGTTCGAGTGGCGAGCTGGTGGGTGATGGCGACCAACATCTCCCGTTCGGTGACCTTGATTCTCTCGTGCAGCGTCTCCACCGTGTCATCATCTGCAACCGGCACAGCACGCTGGTCGAGGATTACGCCGCTGTCCACCCCGGAATCGACCAAAAACACCGTCGCCCCGGTGATCTTCACGCCATACGCCAGCGCATCCCGGGGGCTGTGAATTCCGGGGAAGGACGGCAACAATGCCGGGTGAGTGTTGATCATGCGACCTTCAAATCTGGCCAGAAACTCTGCTCCAACCAGCTTCATGAATCCTGCGCTGATCACGAGGTCCGGCCGGTACGCCGCAACATCCGCGGTGAGAGCGCGGTCCCAATCGGCTCGGGTGGGGTGATCGGAGACCGCCTGAACGAAGGTCGGGATGCCGGCGCGTACCGCACGCTCCAGAGCCTGGATGTCCGGCCGGTCCGAGCCGACAGCGACGACCTGAGCTCCGTACCCGGGGTCTGAGCAAGCATCGATCAGCGCCTGCAGCAACGTGCCACTGCCCGAAACAAGGACGACCAGCCGGGCTGCGTCGCCTCGCGGTGGCCGGCCCAGGCGCTGGTCAGCGAGGGGCTCAGGCACGACGGACAGCCTATTTGATTGCCTCGCTCGCCAAGCTCGCTCGGCGCGGATGGCGCGTTTAAGGCCGCTGCCTTCCTCACTCGCTCGCAGCCAACAGTCTGCGAAGCCAGACTGTTTCGGAGGCTGGCTGCTCGCTCATTCGTCCAGGACAGCGGCGCGCGCGATCCGATATTGCTTGCTGCGGTCGCCGCGATCGCTATTTCCTTCGGCGGGGCATCAGGCGCAGTGCAAGGCCGGTGATCATGCCGGACAGGCCCATCGTTGTGCTGGCCATGACCAGCAGCGGAAAAAGGCGCGGACCCAGATCGGTGAACCGAAGCGCGCCAAGATCGCCGCTAGTTGCCCAGGCCACGGCGGCAAAAACCGCACCGGCGAGCAAGCCGCAGACTCCACCTCTCAGGCTGGCCTGATCCAGGCGGACCGCCGGCCGATTACTGACCGCTACCCAGCAGGCGATCGCTCCAGCGATGGCGCCGGCGGCGAGCCACCAGAGCTGACCCATGTCGCCGGGCCCGGCCGCCGGCAACGCGCCAAGCAGCGGGACGGCTGGGACAATCCCGAGCTGCGTACTGCCGGGCGCGACGACCGATCCAGCTCCGATGGAGAATCCTGAGCCCAGCGCGTACGAGGCGGACCAGACGAGGGCGTTCGGCGCAAACGCTAGCTGCAGCACAAGGAGCACCACAGCCGCTAAGACGCCCGGTTCCAACGCCTCATGCAATGCCTCGACCCGCTTGAGATGAATCCAGAGACTCGTCACGAGCACGGCCGCACCAGCAACCAGCATGGTGAGTTGAGCAGCCAGTACCGCACGCAAGATGACTAATCGGCTGCTGGGCGCCAGGAACTGTCCACGTGCCAGGTTTCTGCTACTCCCCCAGCGCGCGGCCAGCAGCAATGCGGTCATCACCGCGGCCCAGCGGACCGGAAACTGTTGCTCGCCAAGCCGCGTCGCCGCCACGAGAACCGGCACAAGGTACGCGGCAACCGTAACGATGCCAATAGACCAGGGCCTCGTCGCCTGGTCGGCGCGCACCCGCCGAGCGCTTGCGGCCGCGAACCGCGAAATCGTGAACGCGATCGCAGCTGTTACACCCCACGGCACCAAAGTGACCGAGACCATGCCAATCCGGACCCCCACGCCATTGGCTAGCAGCCACAAGCTGGTGCCGAGCCGAACCGCGTCGCCAAAACCTGCCGAACCGGCGGCGGCAAATGCACCAAGAACTGTCATCCCGGTACACATCAGCCAGCTCGCTGCAGCCGTCACCACTCCACCGAAACAGGCGATAGTGGCCCAGCCGAGTGGCTTAGCGGCCGCCCGTACTCGAGTTGCCCGTGCATCCCTGCCGCGGCCGGCAGTCGCATGCAGTGTGATCTCTGTGGCAGCTCGTCGGGAGGACAGCAGTGAAGGCATAGCCCCTTCATGCTCACCCAACCCACGGACGCCCCTGGGCGGGACACGCCAGTCGCGGGTAAAGTCTCCTCTTAATTGTCGGCTCTCTCGTGCGATTCGAGCGGCCGGCCGAGGAACGCCTGCGATGGCACTCCGCAACTCGGGGGGGAGCAGTTCAAGCATGGTCGACCACAAATCGGGGACCTATCGACCCCGGCGAGCCCTCATCGAACCCAATGAGGAGCCCGCACAGGCGGAACGACCAGCACGGCCCGGTCCTGACGGCAACGCTCATAACGGCAATGGCCACAACGGCAATGGCCATAGCAACGGCCGTGGCACGGGCAACGGCACTGGCAACGGCAGGGGGTTCGCCGAGCCTGTCGAACGGCGTTCTTCCACAAGCTCAGCTCGCACGCCGCGCCCTGAGCCGGTCGAAGGAAGTCCTTGGACAAGCTCAGCACCTTCACGTCTTGGGCCACTGGTGGATGACGGGCAACCAAAGCCGCTTTATCGGGAGGAGGCGCCGTTCAGCGGACCCTCCCGATCGGTATCGCGGGCTCGCATGCCGGCCGATCAGCCCACGCAAGAAACCTTGATGACGCCTGCGACATTAGCGCCGCGTCGCCCGCCCAGCGGTGACGACGAAACCACCACGATTCTGCCGCGGAGCCGACCGACCAAGAGTCTCACTCAAGCTCTCGATGCCATCGACGATTATGACGACGATGAGCGACGGCCGCTCGGTCAGGGCGCGAAACTGGCCTTGATCATCGGCTCTGTGGCGGTCGTCGTTGTGATCGGGCTGCTGATCGGGTACGCCGTCCGGGGCGCTGCTAACCCGCGTCAACCCCAACCGACCGTCTCACAGCCTTCCGGCGGTGGAGGTTTGAAGGACGGAAACCAGCCTCCGGGCCAAACCAGCAATGCATTGCTGAGCGATGCCTCCATGCTCAGCCCGAAGCAAGCCAAGTTACTCGACCCGAATCGTAGTTGGACGGTCGTCACGACTGAGCAGGGCGCCACGGGGGATAGCCCGACAGCCGCCTGCTTCGGTGGTGAGCCACCGGAGGGCCAACCCACGCCGCAGCAGAAATTTGTTCGGGTGTTGAAGAGCGGCAAGACGACGCCCTCGGTACTACATGTGGCGACGGCGTACAACTCGCCGGACGATGCCGCCCTGGCCTACCAGATCGCTTCCAAGACGCTCGGCGGATGTGCCATTCCGGGCTACTGGATTAGGTCAGGTCGCCTCGTCAGCGGCATCGGCAACCAGGCAGCTGGTGCTGTGATCATGGAGAAGATCAATGGGAAGGGCTGGCGTGCGCATAGCGTGGTATTGAACCTCACCGGTCAGGTAGTGAACGTGCTCGACGCCGTTCAGCCATCGCACGCCATCGCTGGGGACGCAGTCGCCGAGGCGCTCGGCCAGGTAAACAAGGCGCAGTGCGCGACGGCTGGCGGCGAGTGTGGCGGGAAGCCCAGCATAAGCAAGGGGCCGCCGCCGCTCGGTGGTGACCCGCCCGGATTTCTTGCCAAGGGGGATCTGCCGCCAGCAGGACCCAAGATCTACCCGTGGATTGCCGCAGACGTGGAAGCCCCCGATAAGGAATTCGCCGGCTCGGGGTGTGAATCGGTGAAATGGGCGACCGAGCCGGCCAAATCCAGAAGCTGGCGGGAATACCTCATCCAGGAGAGCGGCAAGAACTTCTTCGGCCTCAACGAGATCACGCTGACGACTAAGGACACCAAAGCGGCCAAGAAGCTGGTCGGCCGGATCAAGGCCGATCTCTCCAAGTGCCGCAGCGTCCACCTGACTGCACGCGTTACCAACGTCAAGAAAGTGAGCGGTGTCGGCGTCGAAAAGACCAAGATCACCGGTTGGGCGGCGGTCGTAACTCAGAAATCGACCGGCGGCTGGGTGAAATACCGGGTCGGGGTCGTCTCGGCTGGATCTAAGGTGATCTACACGTTCCTAAACCCGGCAGAGGACTACGACTTCACCAATCGTCAGTGGGAGATTGTCGCCGTACGGGCCGGAGAGCGCTCCACTCAAGTGAGCTGACCTCAGAGGTTGGTCATAATCTGGCGCACCAGCTCCGCCGTCTCACTCGGCGTCTTGCCGACCTTGACGCCGGCGGCCTCTAAGGCCTCCTTCTTGGCCGCGGCGGTTCCTGATGAGCCCGACACAATGGCGCCGGCGTGGCCCATGGTTTTGCCTTCTGGCGCGGTAAAGCCAGCGACGTAGCCGACCACCGGCTTGGTCACATGGGCGGTGATGTATTCCGCGGCCCGTTCTTCGGCATCGCCACCGATCTCGCCGATCATCACCATCGCGTCGGTTTCGGGATCTTCCTCGAACGCCTGCAGTGCATCGATGTGCGTAGTCCCGATGATCGGATCACCGCCGATCCCAACTGCCGAAGAGAACCCGATGTCACGCAGCTCGTACATCATCTGATAGGTCAAGGTGCCCGACTTGGACACCAGACCAATGCGCCCAGCCTTGGTGATGTCGGCGGGAATAATGCCCGCGTTGGACTGTCCCGGCGAGATCACCCCGGGGCAGTTGGGCCCGATGAGCCGGGTCGACATGGCCTGCGACAGCGCGAAGAACTCGGCCGTGTCCTTGACCGGGACGCCCTCAGTGATCACCACAGCTAGTGGAATGCCGGCCTCGATTGCCTCGACTACTGCCGACAAGGTGAACTTTGCCGGGACGAAGATCACCGTCACATTGGCTCCGGTGGCAGCCATTGCGTCATCTACCGAATTGAAGACCGGTACGCCGGCCCGCTGAAACTCCACGACTTGCCCGCCCTTACCGGGGGTCACGCCGCCGACGATCTTGGTACCGGCATTCATCATGCGCTGGGTATGTTTGCGGCCCTCGGAACCGGTCATGCCCTGCACGATGACCTTGGAGTCAGAGTTCAGAAAAATTGCCATGATCACGCCTGCCCTTTCAGTCCGCTGCCAGCTCAGCCGCCCGACGGGCCGCGCCATCCATGGTGTCGACCTGCTCCAGCTTCGGGAGATCAGCGGTGGCAAGAATCCGGCGGCCCAACTCGGCGTTGTTTCCGTCCAGCCGTACGACCAGTGGTACGTCGACGTGCTCGTCACGACCGCCCAGCAGCTGGAAGGCTTGCACGATCCCGTTGGCAACCGCGTCACAGGCGGTGATCCCGCCGAAGACGTTCACGAATACGCTCTTCACCTGCTTGTCGCTGATGATGATCTCTAAGCCGTTGGCCATGATCTCGGCGCTGGCGCCGCCACCGATATCGAGGAAGTTCGCCGGTCTCGGTGATCCGGGAAACTCCTCTCCCGCATATGCGACAACGTCCAGAGTGCTCATCACCAGCCCGGCCCCGTTTCCGATCACCCCAACGGACCCGTCGAGCTTGACGTAGTTGAGTCCCTTGACCTTTGCCGCCGCCTCAAGCGGATCCTCGGCAGACTTGTCGGCCAGCGCAGCATGATCGGGATGCCGGAAGGCGGCATTTTCGTCGAGGGACACCTTTGCATCGAGCGCGATGATCTTGCCATCCCCGGTCTTGATCAGCGGGTTGACCTCGACCAGCGTCGCATCCTCCTGCCGATAGACAGTGCCGAGCAGCTGGACGACGCGCGCAATCTCCGCGGCGTCTGGCCCGCTAAAGCCGGCCGCGGCAACTATCTCAGCGGCTTTGGCCTCGTCGATTCCGGCTCTGGGATCCACTGGAAGACGCGCCAAGGCTTCCGGCCGCTCCGCCGCTAGCGACTCGATATCCATGCCGCCTTCTTTGGAGCACATGGCGAGGTAACGGCGTTCAGCTCGATCGAGCAGCAGGGAGAAGTAGTACTCCTCGGCAATGTCGGCGCCCTCGGCAACCATGACGGTTTTGACGATGTGTCCCTTGATATCGAGGCCGAGGATCTCGGCAGCCCGCTCCTCCGCCTCCTCAGGACTCTTCGCGACCTTGACACCGCCGGCCTTGCCGCGGCCGCCGGTCTTGACTTGCGCCTTGACGACGACTACCGGTGTACCAATCGCTGCCGCGGCTTCCCGAGCCTCGACAGGGGTGGTCGCGGTAATACCACGCAGCACGGGAACGCCATGGGCCTCGAAGATGTCACGTGCTTGGTACTCGTATAGATCCACACTTGCCTCCATGCCGCTTCGGGCGCGCCGCCAGACAGACGAACCGAAGCCTATCTGTGAGTGCTGGCCTTGATGCGAAGTGCTGGTGTCTCCTTAACTAGGATTGATCATGAGCGTGATCGACCGTCTGCTGCTGCGCTGTGGACTGATCGCCGGCCCACTATTCATCGGCGGTGTCCTGATTCAGGGCGTGGCCCGGGAGGATTATTCGCCGCTGCGTCATCCGGTCAGTACTTTGTCGCTCGGCCCTGGCGGCGCAGTGCAGATCGCTAACTTTGCCCTCACGGGCGGTCTTTCGGAGGGTTTTGTCATCGGGCTCACCCGCACACTCGGCGCTCAGCTTGGTACGCGCGCTGGTCCGGTGTTCCTCGGCGCCGCTGCGGGCGGAATCCTCGGCGCAGCCGCCTTCGCCACCGACCCGGTCAGCGGCTATCCACCCGAGACGCTGGATATCTCGACCAACACCACTGTTCAGGGTGCGCTGCACGATCTGTTGACTGTGCCGGCGTTCTTGTGCGTCCCCGCTGCCCAGCTCGCATTTGCTCGCGCTTTCATGAGGCACCGAGATCGCGGCTGGGCGGCATACTCTGTCGCTTCGGCGCTCGGCATGCTGATCGCGTACGCCCTCGCGACGGCGGGCTTTCACCAGAGACAGGGCCTTGTTCCGATCGCCGGAGCGCTCCAGCGGGCCGCGATCATCATCGGCTCAGCATGGGTCACGAGTCTGGCTGGCCGAGCCCTCGCCACTGCGAACTAGGCGCTTGGAGACTTTTGCGTGCCGCATCCGCATGACTCGCGAATGATGAGTTCCGTCTCAAAGAGCTGGTAGTCAGCAGAGGAGCCGGGGCTGAGAACGGCTGAAACCGCGGCTTCCGCCATCGCCTGGACCGGCTGCCGCGCGACGGTGAGAGGTGGCCAGCAATACTCCGATTCCGTCGTGCCGTCGTACGAGACAACCGCAATGTCATCTGGGCAGCGCAATCCCACTTCCCGAATTGCCTTGAGTGCGCCAGTGCACAGCTGATCCGAGGCTGTGAAGATCGCGGTGGGCCGAGTCGGCCAGCTCAAAAGTCGCTGCGCCGATTCGTAGCCACCGCGGAGCGTGAAACTGGTTCGAATGATTGGGCCGGGCGGCAGATCGTGAGCTTGGAAAGCGTCGCTCCATCCCCGTTCGCGAGGCTCTGCGCTTGACTCATCCCCAGTGATCAACGGGATCGATTGGTGTCCATGAACGGTGATGAGGTGGTCGACGAGAAGTCGGGCACCCTGCCGGGCATCCGCGCCCACGGCGGCATAACCGGGGACAGGTGTGGAGCAGTCGATGAGGACTATCGGGCGACCCGGCAGGGTCATGGCACGGAAACCGGACGGCGGCAAGACGGTCCGCATAATCAGGCCGTCGACGTGCCTGTTGCTAAGGTCGCTCACGATCCGACCCTCATAAGCCTCGTTGGCATCTGAGTTGGCGACCACGAGAACGTAACCATGCGCTGCTGCGGCCATCTCCAGAGCCCGGGCGTACTCGGCGAAGAACGGGTTGGTGATGTCCGGCAGAACCAGCCCAAGCATGTCGGTCGAGCCCTTTTTGAGCGCCCGAGCATTGACATTCGGCCGATACTTCAGGATCTCGATTGCGGCTCGTACCCGCGCTGCCGTCTCAGGTGCCACGCGCCGGGGACCGTCGTTGACGACGTAGCTGACAACCGCTGTGCTGACACCGGCGTACCGGGCGACATCTGCTCTCGTGGGAGGCCGCGGCTTCGCCTGTATCTCGCGCTGCCCATCAGACATGACGCGAGAGCCGTTCGGGTGTACGGCGTAGACCTGACTGCGCGACCATGTCACGGTCCCTCGGGTCGTCGTCGATCGGATGGTGCAGAATCTACAGGTGTAGATCAACCTTGACAAGAATCTCGACATCGTCGATCGGTGCCACCGGGTTGACAACGAGTTGCTGGGGCGGCCCGAGTCTCGAAACTCCGGCGATGATCCGGATGAATTGATAAGACACCCAGGTTGTACCCAACGAAGTTCTCAGCAAACGCAAAGCAATGCCGATCGGGAATTTGTCCTTTATTCGGAAGAACTGTGACTGGGTTCGAATCTAACGGGGTCCGACACAGCTCCATTCTTAGGATCCGTTTCGGCTCTCAGCAAACGACGTGCCTGATCTTGGCGGCCAAGTGATCAAGCGGAGTTCGCGTCAAGGTAGCACAAATTCTTGGACACAACTGGGTCGAAAGTCTTGCTACTCCTACATCTACAGGTGTAACTTCCCGCGCAACGCAACTTTTTGCGACACACCTTGGCGTCGTACTGGCCCACGCGTTTGAGCCGGAGAGGAACAGACGATGACGTCTCACATGATTGCGCTAGCCGCATGACTACCGACACGGTTGAGCCCGTCGTCGCGGCGGACTACAAGTCCGGAATACGAGGTACCGACAGGCCCCCTGGGCGGGGTGATCTGGGCATGGCTCTGATCTTCATCCTGCCGGCAGCCATCGGCTTCTTGGTGTTCTACGTCTACCCGTTCTTCCGGGGCTTTTACTTCAGTTTGACCAGGTACAACCTGCTCGGCACACCGCATTACATAGGGTTCGACAACTTCACCAAACTTTTCCAGGACAAGCTGTTTTGGAACGCGTTGGTGGTGACCGTCGAATACGTCGTGATCAACATTGTGCTGCAGACGATCTTGGCGGTGGCGATCGCCGTGCTGATGCATCGGCTGACACAATCGACGGTCGTCCGGGGTTTGATCTTGCTGCCGTTTCTGATCTCGAACGTCATTGCAGCGATGCTCTGGTTCTGGCTGCTGGACTATCAGATCGGCCTGGTCAACGAGTTCATCGCCGCCATCGGCCTGAACAAGATCGCATTCTTCGGAGACGCCGCATGGGCTATTCCCACGATTGCGGTGGTGAACGTCTGGCGGCACATGGGCTATACCGCGCTGCTGGTGTTTGCCGGCCTGCAAACGATTCCCGGCTACGTGTACGAGGCCGCCGCGGTCGATGGCAGCACGGAGTGGAAGTCGTTCTGGCGCATCACCTTGCCGCTGCTCCGCCCAATCCTCGCTCTAGTCTTGGTGATCACGGTGACCGGATCGTTCCAAGTGTTCGACACGGTTGCGGTCACGACGAGGGGCGGCCCAGGCAATGCCAGTCCCTGGCTTGATCCTGCCCTACTTCTTTATGACGCCGTTCGCGATCTTCTTTCTACGGCAGTTCTTCCTTGGCATTAGCAAAGAGATCGAGGAAGCGGCCAAGCTCGACGGTGCCGGTCACTGGCTGATCTTCTTCCGGATTATCCTGCCAATGAGCTGGGCGCCGATCATCACCCTGTTCATTCTGACGTTTATCACTCAGTGGAACGAGTACTTCTGGCCGCTATTGGTCGGCAGCAATGACAAGACGCGCGTGCTGACTGTTGCGCTTGGTGTTTTCCGATCCCAGACTCCCCAAGGCAGTCCCGACTGGGCTGGATTGATGGCCGCCGTCTTGGTGGCGGCACTGCCCATCCTGATCTTGTTCTTCGCGTTCGCGAAGAAGATCGTCAATTCGATCGGCTTCTCCGGCATGAAGTGACGCTTGTGAACCCATCAACCACCTCGGCGATCTTGCTGAGGTAAACGCGAAAGGATCTGCCAACGATGGCAAGAATGCGCAAGAAGCTAGGAGCGGTGTTGATAGGCGCGGCCGCCCTGAGCCTGGCTCTCACCGCTTGCGGCGGTGGTGGCGGCAGCGAGGGTGGTGGTGGTGGCGACGCCGAAGGAGGCGCAATCGACACCAGCACTGCTTCCGGCGACGTCAGCTACTGGCTCTGGGACGCCAATCAGCAGCCGGCGTACCAGCAGTGTGCTGACAACTTCAAGCAGACTAACCCCAATATCAATGTCAAGATCACCCAGTACGGCTGGGACGACTACTGGAGCAAGCTCACCAACGGCTTCGTGGCCGGCGATGCACCCGATGTCTTCACCGACCATCTCGCCAAATACCCGGAGTTTGTCAGCCAGGAGCAGCTGGTTCCGCTGGATGACACGCTGACTAAGGACGGCTTCAACGTCGATCAATATCAGCCTGGCTTGGCAGATCTGTGGAAAGGCCCGGACGGCAAGCGCTATGGCTTGCCTAAGGACTTCGATACCGTCGCGGTCTTCTATAACAAGAAGCTCATCGCTGACGCGGGAGTCAAGGAAGCCGACCTACAAAATCTTCAGTGGAATCCCCAGGATGGCGGCACATACGAGAAAATGATCGCCCATCTGACCGTAGACCAAAGCGGCAAGCGCGGCGACGAGCCAGGCTTCGACAAGAGCAAGGTCAAGGTGTACGGCCTTGGCCTGGAAGGCGGTTCGGGCAGCGGACTTGGACAGACTCAGTGGAGCATGTACACGGGATCCAACAACTGGCAATACACCGACAAGAATCCGTGGGGAACCCACTACAACTACGACCAGCCAGCTTTCCAGGACACTATTAAGTGGTACGCGTCGCTCATCGAGAAGGGCTACATGCCCTCCGTCGCCGCTGTCACCGGCCAAGGCTCGGCGGACATCTTCACCGCTGGCAAGTACGCCATGCTCACGCACGGTTCTTGGATGATCAACAGCATCTTCAGCGCCAAGGGAATAGAGGCTGGCGTCGCGCCGACTCCAGTGGGCCCGAGCGGCAAGCGCGCCAGCATGTACAACGGCCTGGCCGATTCCATCTGGGTCGGCTCTAAGAACAAGCCGGCAGCCGCAAAGTGGGTGGAATTCCTGGCCTCACCTGACTGCCAGAACATCGTCGGTGAGAAGGCCGTCGTCTTCCCGGCAATCCCGCAGGCCACTGATAAGGCTGCGGCCGCGTTTAAGGCCAAGGGAGTAGATGTGGATGCGTTTCTGGTTCAGGTCAAGGACAAGACAACCTTCTTGTTCCCCATCACCGACCACGCCTCACAGATCGATGGCATCATGCACCCGGCGATGGACGATGTCTTGTCTGGCAAGGCCCCGGTCACGTCTCTAACCGACGCCAACAACCAGGTCAATCAACTGTTCGGATAACCGTCATAGTGCAATAAACACCGCATCAGGGGCGCCGTCAGGGATCTGAAGCCCGGTCGGCGCCCTTTGCGTTCCTAATCGTGCGTTCCTAATCGCCAAGATCGCCGGCAAAGTGGTCTCAGACGACACGACCGCGGCGAATTCTGTTGTCCTATCCGACCACTTTGGCCGATCAGCCGGCGTCAATCCGGCGAGCAGCACCAACATTCGCGCGTACCCAAGAAACGATCTCGCTCATCGTCGCCCCTGGCGTAAAGACCTCGGCGACCCCCATCTCGGCAAGCGCCCGCCTGTCGGCGTCTGGGATTATGCCGCCGCCGAAGACCACGATGTCGTCAGCGTCCGCTTCTTTCAGCAGCTCGATCACCTTGGCGAACAGCGTCATATGCGCCCCGGAGAGAACGGAGAGCCCGATGGCGTCGGCGTCCTCGGCTAGCGCGGTAGCGACGATCTGTTCGGGAGTCTGGTGCAACCCGGTGTAGATCACCTCCATGCCCGCGTCACGTAGCGCCCGGGCGACCACTTTGGCGCCGCGATCGTGGCCATCGAGCCCTGGCTTCGCCACGACAATTCGAAATGGAGGCGAGGATGACTGCACATCCGAATCCACGAATTCCAAACTACTACCCAGTAATATTCTGTTGTGCTGGCCAGTGCCAATGGGGGCATTTCAGCTGCGGGCCTCTCGCGCTTCGTGGCATTGGATATGCCACGCGTGGCATCCGGACTCGCTGTCGAGGCCGCCTGGGCCACCGCTCACATGATGATGTATCCCTTGGGGCTCTTCTCCGCGCCTACCCGACGAGTCTCCAGCCGCCGCCATGATTTGAGTGGCCTCAGCCCCGAACAACGCAGCCTCTTCCACCACCGCTTAGACGCCGCTGAGACCCCCATAGTGCTGGTGCACGGGATCATCGACAACCATGCCGCCTTCACTGTGATGGAGCACGCGCTACGGCGCCGCGGTTTCCAAACGTTGTCCGCCTACGACTACGGTCTGCTCACCCATAGCGCTCCGCGAGCCGCCGTGCATTTGGGCCAGGCTATTGAGGAATTGGCGGCATCAACTGGTTACGAACGAGTCCATGTCATTGGACACAGCCTTGGCGGCCTGATCGCCCGCTACTACGTACAACGCCTGGGAGGCGACCGCCACGTGCACACCCTGGTGACGCTAGGTACGCCGCACCAGGGCACTCAACTGGCCTGGGCCGCGCCGTTGCTGCCGTTGGTTCGTCAGCTGACCCCGAATTCCTCGCTGATCGAGGAGCTGGCAGAGCCGGCAGCAGACTGCCGCACGCGCTTCATCGCGTTCTACAGCGACATCGATCACTTGATCGTGCCCAGTGGCAACGCCCGGCTCGACCATCCTGATCTCAATGTGCAGAATGTCGCGGTCAACGGAGTTGGCCATCTGTCCATGCCGAACAACCGACGCATCGCCTTTGTCATCGCCCAGGCGTTGCGTGACCTTGATCCAGACGGCACGGCAACTGCGTCATAGCGGTCCGCCTCGTAAATAATTTGCGCCGACGTACGAAGCCATTGAGCGGAGCGTTATCTGGTTGTTATCTTTCTCGAGTCTGGCCTACTTCGGGGGTCCAGCACAGACGGAAATAGATCAGACAAACAGTCGGCGTACCGTCCAGGCGGCCTTCAGACGCCTGGGTTGTGAGATCGGGGGTCAGGGCCCGATTGCGCTCCTGCGCCGACGCCTGAGGGATGAGGGAGCTGTCCGGGGAACAGCACACCGAACACGCGGGCAATCAAGAAGCCGGCGCCGAGCCCGAGCCCAATCAGGGTAGGAGCTGGCTTTGGCACGGATTTGCAGCACTTGCCATATCCGGTCTCGGCCTCGCCGTGGCAGCCGCGGTGGGCCTGACGACGAATGCGCAAACCACACGCGATCTGTCTGCTGTCCCGGACACCGCCGCCACCGTGGCCCACACTCCGGTTCAGGACGTCAACAAAAAATCAGCTGCCAAGGATCCAGCCCTTGGTGCATTCGGCAGACGGGATACCGCGTCAAACACTCTCACCTACCGAAGTGCCGCCGTTCGCGATGCCCTGGTAAGAGAGCAGGCCGCACAGCGAAACGAGTTGCTGGCCAAGACTGCTGACGAGATCAGCCGAGCAGCGCAATCGGCGGCCAGCGACGCTAGACAAAAAGACCTCCAGGTCACGGGTCGGGCAACCCGAAAAGCGGCCGCTCAGATCGCGACAGAGAACCTCCGTCGCGCGATCGCGGCACGAATGGCCGCCGCAAACAAGCGACTGGCCGCGGAGCGTGAATCGAGCAATCCACAGGCCGGCTCATCCAATTCGAATAGACCAAATGACCAAAGTACGGCTAGGTCCGAGGTTGGTGCGGGAGAACCTGATCGGGGCACCAATGGTTCCAGCGACAGCGGAAGCTCCGGTGGCGGTGGATCAGGCGGCGGCTCCAACGGTGGTATCGCGCCAGTTCCGGGAGCCGTCATTGGCGCCCACTTTGGCGAATATGGCAGTTGGTCGCGCTACCACACCGGACTTGACTTCCGCGCCAGCCACGGCACCCCGATTCGCGCTGTTAAGTCCGGCGTCGTCCTGTATGCCGGCAACTCAGGTGACTGGGCCGGCAACCACGTTGCCATCAAGCATGCAGATGGTATGACCACCATGTATTCCCATATGTCGTCCATGGCTGCAACAGCGGGTCAGACGGTACGCGCCGGCCAAGTCATCGGGTACGTGGGCCAAACGGGCCGTGCCTTTGGTGCCCACTTGCACTTCGAGCTATACCCCGCTGGTGTCAAGTACGGCGATGTGTACAAGGCGATCAATCCGCAGGCCTGGCTGGTCGCCAACGGAGTCACCACGCATTGATTCGTGGCGCTCATCAGCCTTGGAACTGCCGCTGAGAGGTCGTTCAACCCGACCGCTATAGGGGATGTTCGTCACATCCGCAAAAAAGACACGCCCAAGTTATCGAGATCAGCTTGCACCCCGTTACAAATCCGTTATTGTCTTCGACAGCGTCCACCGTTTGTCACAGAACGCGGGCCTCCAGCAGCAGACGATCACCGACATCTACTGCCGTGCGGGGGCAGGACCGGGGAACCTGTCGTCGTACGAGGAGATTCGGGGTGTCTGGCTCGTCGTCGGATCATAGGCGCGCGCGTCGCGCATTGATCGAAGAGATCAAAGAGGACAAGAAAAGTTGGCTGCGCCACGGGGTCGTGGCGATGGCCGTGTCCCTTCTCGGGGTCGGTGTTGCCGGCTCCCTCGTGCTCACGGGAGCAGCCCAGCACACCACATCGTCCGCAACAGTGGCGACGACTGAGCTTTCCAAGCAGATCAGCCGGCAGGTCGAGCGCCCCCCGCTCGACCCGGCCAAGGTCAAGAGTCTTGCTGATCAGCGAGCCGAGCTCCTGAGCCAAATCGATTCCGAGGTCTCTGAGGCCTCGATGGACAAGTCGGCGAAGGCCCGGGAGAAGGCACTCGAGAGAGTCTCCGACGCCACCCGAAAGCAGGCTGTCCTGCTGGCCCGCGGCAAGAGCGCCCCCACTAACCGGCTTGCGTCAGGTCAGAGCGATGCCAACAGCACTAGGGGCTGCCTGCCCATTACGAGCGGTTACAGCATTGCCGCCCGCTTCGGCCAGGTGGGTCCTTGGGCGCGTTACCACACTGGCTTAGATTTCTCGTCCCGAGTAGGCACCCCGTTGCACGCTCCTGCGGCCGGCGTCGTCACCAACGCTGGAATCGGGCCGGCCAGCGGCTGGGCCGGCAACTATGTCGCCATCAAGTACCTGGACGGCACCCACACCCTGATGGCCCACATGTCCACTGTCTCGGTGAGCGTCGGCCAGACGGTCTCGGCGTGCCAGCTTGTGGGCGCTGTAGGGATGAGTGGCCGAACCTTCGGACCGCATGTCCACCTGGAGGTCTATCCAGCAGGCGTCACACCAGGCGATATCTACAGCGCGATTAACCCGGTTCCCTGGCTCAACGCCCGCGGCCTCAGGCTGTGAAACTGCCTCTCGCCCCCCACTGGTCAGAACCCGGTTGAGTTATAGCTCAACCGGGTTCTGACAATTTAGTGCAGCTGTCAGATCTTCTCGAGTGGGGCATACCGCAGCGCGAGCCGCTTCAGCCCCGATGAACCAAAGTCCACATCTGCCATCGCCTTGTCGCCTTCGCCGGAGGTCGCCACAACTTTCCCCATCCCAAAGGCGGTATGCACCACCCGATCTCCAGCAACCAGCGACGGGACTTCCCGGACTCGCGGCTGTGCTGATCCCGGGCGGGAGGACCCCCTCGCGTCCCCCCGCACGCCGTACCCAACCCTGTTCCGCCACTCCTGATTAGCCGCGGTGGCGGACGTGTTCCGCCAGCTGGTGACTGCTGCTGCGGTTCGTCGCCACTCGATCAGCTGATCCGGCACCTCGTTGAGGAACCGACTGGGCGGATTGTGTTGCGGTGCGCCCCACGACGACCTGGCAATGGCGCGAGAAACATAGAGCCGTTTCCGGGCGCGGGTAATGCCGACGTACGCGAGCCGGCGCTCTTCGGCGAGTTCGCCGCCGCTGCGCTCGTCAAGCGCGCGCTGGTGTGGAAACACGCCTTCCTCACAACCGGTGAGAAAGACAGTGTCGAATTCCAAGCCCTTCGCCGTGTGCAGGGTCATCAAGGTGACGACACCAGCATGCTCGGAATCCGGATCATCCGGAATTTGGTCAGAGTCAGCGACAAGTGCCACTCGCTCCAAGAAAGCGGCCAGGGAAGCGTCGGGTTCAGCCGCGCCGGCCGCGAGATCTGCCTCTGGATCGAGGGCGACCGCTAAGTCAGCTTCGGGATCGGCCGGCGTTTCGGATACATCGGTTTGCTCGAGCTCGTCGAGTTCGTCGTCAGGCACACTCAGCGTCGCCACACCGCTAACGAACTCGCGTGCGACGGTGATCAGCTCTTTGAGGTTCTCCAGCCGAGTTTCGTCTTGCGGATCCTCCGATGCATGCAGCTCGGGTAGATAGCCCGACTTGTTCAGCACACTGACCAGGATGGCATCGGCTGGCATCTCAGCGGCCACCATCGCCTCGTGTTCGTCCAACAGCCGTGCGAAGGCCTTTAGTTGGTTCGCCGAACGGGTGGCGAGTCCTGGAATCTCCTCAACCCGTCGTAAGGCGTCGCCGAAGCCGATGCCTTCACGAGCTGCCAGATCGGCCACCGCGGCCTCAGCTCGATCACCGATCCCCCGCTTCGGAACGTTGATGATGCGGCGAAGCGAGACATCATCGGCTCGGTTGGCAATAGCTCGGAGATAGGCGATAGCATCACGCACCTCGCGCCGCTCGTAGAACCGCACGCCACCGACCACTTTGTACGGCAAGCCGGCTCGGATGAATGCTTCCTCAAAGGTTCGCGACTGGGCGTTTGTCCGGTAGAACACCGCGGCGTCCCCGTAGCGATGACCTTCACTGTCATGGAGCCGCTGAATCTCAGCGGCGACGAACTGCGCCTCGTCGTGCTCCGTGTCGGCGACATAGCCAACGAGCTGCTCACCGTCGCCGGCATCGGACCACAGGTTCTTCGGCTTCCGGTTCTGGTTCTGCGTGATGACGCCGTTGGCGGCGTTCAAGATCGTCTGCGTCGAGCGGTAGTTCTGCTCGAGCAAGATCACCTTCGCGCCCGGAAAGTCGTACTCGAAGTCATTGATGTTGCGGATCGTCGCACCGCGGAAGGCATAGATCGACTGATCCGAATCACCTACCACCATCAGTTCTGGTGGGTCAATCGCGACCACATTCGGATCAGGGTGCCGATCAGCGGCGCAGAGTTCTCGGATCAGCACGTACTGCGCATGGTCGGTGTCTTGGTACTCATCGACCAGGACATGGCGAAAGCGCCGCCGATACTGCTCACGAAGATCAGGAAATGCCTGCAGCAGATGCACTGTCGTCATGATCAAGTCGTCGAAATCCAGCGCGTTGGCCGCGAGCAGACGTCGTTGGTATTCCCGGTACGCCTCGGCGTAGCTTTCCTGCTGCGGTGTGCGGGCTCGGGAGGGTGCCGACTCATGGTCCACGAGCTCGTTCTTGCAGTGGGACACCCAATTCATGATCGCCCGCACCGGGAACTTCTTTGGATCAAGATCAAGATCACGAGCCACCAGCTGCATCAGCCGCTTGGAATCGGCATCGTCATAGATCGAAAAGCTGCGCGACATGTTGAACCGGTGGATCTCGGATCGCAGGATGCGAACGCAGGCCGAGTGGAAAGTCGAGACCCACATCAGCTTGGCCCGGTTTCCGATCAGGTCCATCACCCGGCCACGCATCTCGGCGGCCGCCTTGTTGGTGAACGTAATGGCAAGAATCGATCCCGGGTGCACCCGACGCTGGGTTACCAAATAGCAGATCCGGCGGGTCAGCACGCGAGTCTTGCCAGAACCCGCACCGGCCACTACGAGTACCGGTCCGCCTTCGTGCAGAACGGCGTCGCGCTGCGGGGGGTTCAATCCTTCAAGCAGTCGCTCTGTAGTTAATGCAGCACGCGGGCGGGCCGCAGTTGTCTCTGTGGTACTCGTCATCGCTCAGACCACCTTAGTGGCGTGCGACGACGGTATTGGATTGCACTCTGACGGCAGCCGCCAAATTCGCCTCCTTCGTCGCCCGCGAACCTAGCTGGCTCTACTACCTGGTTCACCCGCGCGCTCCTGCAGTCGCCGAAGCGGTCTGCCGTCATAGTGCACGGTATTGGATTGCACTCTGACGGCAGCCGCCAAATTCGCCTCCTTCGTCGCCCGCGAACCTAGCTGGCTCTACTACCTGGTTCACCCGCGCGCTCCTGCAGTCGCCGAAGCCGTCTGCCGTCATAGTGCACGGTATTGGATTGCACTCTGACGGCAGCCGCCAAATTCGCCTCCTTCGTCGCCCGCGAACCTAGCTGGCTCTACTACCTGGTTCACCCGCGCGCTCCTGCAGTCGGCGAAGCGGTCTGCCGTCATAGTGCACGGTATTGGATTGCACTCTGACAGCAGCCGCCAAATTCGCCTCCTTCGTCGCCCGCGAACCTAGCTGGCTCTACTACCTGGTTCACGAGCGCGCTCCTGCAGTCGGCGAAGCGGTCTGCCGTCATAGTGCGTCGCGTAAATTGGTGGCTATGGCGCTGCCGACCATCTCGCTTGGGACGCTGCTCAAGCGCATCGTGCAGGCCGTGCTGGCAGTACAAGGAGCGACACTGCTTGCGCTCTTCGTCGTTGACCATCGGCGTAAGAAACTTCGCAAGCCGGCGACGTTTCCGCGACTTCCCCCTCGCTCGGTGACTGTCGGCAGTTCGGAAGTCACGGTCTACACCTACGGTGAAGATCTCTTTCGCGACATGCTGAACGCCATCAGCCAAGCCAAGTCGCGGATCTTCTTCGAGAGCTTTATCTGGAAGGCCGACGCCGTCGGACAGGCCTTCAAAGACGCGCTGATCGATGCGGCAAATCGCGGGGTCAAGGTCTATGTGGTCTTCGACGAGTTCGCCAACCTCGTCGTCCCCCGCTCCTTCTTCGTGTTTCCCAAGAACATCGCCGTACGCCGGCATCCGCTGATCGTGTCGGGCTTCCGATTTCCTCGAAACACTGGCCGAGATCATCGCAAACTTCTCGTCGTCGACGACATCGTCGGGTTCCTGGGCGGTTACAACATCGGCAACCTGTACGCGACGGATTGGCGTGATACCCATGCCCGGCTCACCGGCGACATAGTGTGGGATGTTCAAAACGCCTTCATCGACTTCTGGAACCTCTGGGCGCGGCGTCGCGCCGCGCTGCCAGACTTCGGCAGCGCCACCTGGCAGCCGGACATCCGGATTCACCGAAACATGCCACGCAACATGGTCTATCCCATTCGCGGCATGTACCTGGACGCCATTGACCGGGCGTCCCATCACATCTATCTGACCCACGCCTACTTCATTCCCGACACCGACATCCTGTCCGCCCTGGTACGAGCGGCACGCCGGGGCGTCGACGTACGGATCATCATTCCGGCCGAGTCCAACCACATCGTCGCCGACTGGTTATCGCGTGGCTTCTACAGCCACCTGCTCCGTAACGGCGTACGGCTGCTGCTCTATCAGGGCGCCATGGTGCATGCCAAGACAGCCACGATCGATGGGCAGTGGTCCACGATCGGCACCGCGAACATCGATCGGGTGAGCCTGCTCGGCAACTACGAGATCAACATGGAGGCGTTCAACCGCGACGTCGCCAGACAGATGGAAGAGATCTTCGCGATCGACTCCACGAACACTGTCGAGCTGACGTTGGAAGACTGGCAGCGCCGGCATGCCATGGTGAAGTTCTCCGAGACGGTCCTCACCCCGCTGCGCCCCCTGCTCTAGTGCGACGTTCCGGCAACGCTCCCGTACAGTGTGGCGATGACCGAGACCGAGCCTCTCCGGGTCGCCATCGCCTGCCAAGGCGGCGGCAGCCACACTGCCTTCACGGCCGGGGTACTCAAGCGGCTGCTGGGGGCTGAGGAGCTGGCCGAAGTCGAGGTCGTCGGGCTGAGCGGCACCTCGGGGGGAGCGGTGTGCGCCCTGCTCGCCTGGTCGGCGCTACTCGACGGAAACCCGGCCGCGGCCGGCAACCGGCTGGAAGCATTTTGGGCCGATAACTCAGCGACCACGCCGTTGGAGCAGCTGGTCAACACCTGGGTGGTGTGGGCGGCGAGACTGGAAAATGTCATCGTCATGCCAGCCATTAGCCCGTACGACAACCCCCTGGAGGTGCAGGTCCTCCGAGAATTCCGGGCCATGCTGGAGCAGCAGGTTGACTTCGAGCAGCTGGCCGCCAAAGCCGAACAGGCCGGCGAGTCGGGGCCGAAACTGGTGCTCGGGGCCGTCGACGTCCTCTCCGGAAACTTCCGGGCGTTCAACAGCCGCCGCGAACCGATCACGGCCGACATGGTCCTCGCCTCGGCGGCCATCCCCAACTTGTTCCGCGCCGTCCACCTCCCCGACGGCACGTATTGGGACGGCCTGTTCTCCCAGAACCCGCCGGTCGGGGAGCTGGTCGACACACGCCCAGATGAGCTGTGGGTGATCCAGATCAATCCGCGCCGTCGGGACCGGGAGCCGCGAACTGTGGTCGAGATCGCCGACCGACGCAACGAACTCTCGGGCAACTTGTCGCTGCACCAGGAGCTCAGTTTCATCGAGAAGATCGACCAGCTGCTTGCGGAGGGCCGGCTAGGCGAGGATGGGAAGTACAAGCAGATCCTGGTTCGGTTGATCGAACTCACGCGGCCTCCGCAGTCGCGTTCGCTTGGCACCGCCTCCAAGCTCAACCGCGACCCCGCCTTCATCGCTGAGCTGCTGGCTCATGGCGAGGTCAAGGCCGAAGAGTTCCTGGCCGCACGGTCTTTCGAGCGGGCATGGCGGGACGGTGACCCGGATGCCGTGCTCGGCTGCTTCGCCGACGACGCCGAGCTATGGTCCGCGGCACCGTTCCTTGATCAGGCCGGCCTGCGCGGCCGCCAGCAGATCGGCCGCTTTGTGCGCGAGCGCCTCACCACCGACCTGCACGTCGACCCAACCCGTAAGCAGGTGGCTGGCGATCGAGTCAGCTGGACGGTGCAGGCCTGGCGGGATGACCCCAGCCGGCCGGTCCTAGGCCACGCGGAGGCGAAGTTTCAGGACGGGAAGGTCGTCACCCTGCGGCTGGGCGGCTGATCTTGTGCGGACGTCGACACGGTCAGGCGTTGACCGACTCCAGTGCAGGTTCGGTCACGGACGCAGGGACAGTTCTCCGCTTGCCGCGCATCCGTGCGACGTACAGGCAGACTGCCGTGCCCAGCAGGGCGGCGAGATAAGCCGGCATCCGCGCTGATTCGGAGACCTCGAAGCTGCTCAAGATCGTCCGTAGGTTTGTAAGCAAGATCAGTCCGCCCACGGCAACCCCTAACAAATGCGGCGGCGCGATCTTGATCAGGTACGCGGCAGTCGGGGCGGCAACGAGCCCACCGGCAAGCAGCGCAAGCGCGAAGCCCCAATGAATACCCGAAGCCCCGATCCCGACGAGAAAGCCGAGACTGGCCGCGCCGCTGACGGCGAACTCGGCAGTATCGACAGACCCAATGACTTTGCGTGGCTCCAGGCACCCGCCGCTCAGCAACGCCGGAGTCGCGACCGGGCCCCAACCGCCGCCGCCCGTAGCGTCAACAAATCCGGCGACGAGACCAAGTGGGGCCAAGAACCAACTGCTGAGCCGCCTCTTCAGTTGCGGGCGGATGCCGACAACGAATCGCACGATGATGTAGATGCCCAGCAGGGCCAAGAGCACCGCCATCATGGGTTTCGCCCATTCCGTCGACAGCATCGAAAGCACCGTCGCGCCGAGGAACGCGCCGATCGCACCGGGACCGGCGATCCGTGCGACCACATGCCAATCGACATTTCGCAGTCGCCAGTGCGCGAAACCTGAGGCGAGATTGGTGCCGAGCTCGCTGAAATGCACGGATGCTGAGGCGGCGAGCGGTGTCAGCCCGACAAGCACCAGCAGGGTCGACGAGGTCACTCCGTAGCCCATGCCGAGGCCGCCGTCTACCAACTGGGCGACCAGGCCGACCAGGGCAAGCACAATGAGCTTTCTCAACTAGGAGATCCTTTGAAGACTTTTACTACAGAGTCCCTAGGGATTAGCGAGAACGCTACCGGTTACACCCCTCGCGTTTGGCACCGATCTCAGCGCTCGGACAGACCCCTATGGTCGATCAGCTCCAGGCTGCGGGATTCGCCACCAGAGCAGCAACCGGCTTCGGCATCTCGCCAGAAACCACATGGGCCAAGGTGACGCCCTCCAAGATCGCACGCTCCGAGGCCCGGAGTGCAATCCAGACCTCTTGGAGGGGAGCCGCGGCACCGACATAGGCCAAGTTCTCAGGGCGACTGCCGCGTACATTGGCCAACTCGCCGTCGAGGGCCCGGATCACGTCGGCGATGCTGATCTCCTCAGCCGGCCGGGACAGCCGATAACCGCCCTCGGGGCCGCGCTGGCTGCGCAGCAAACCGGTACGCCGAAGCTCACCCAGAATGCTCTCCAGATACTTATTGGGAATACGCTGCGCTTCGGAGAGCTGTTCCACCGTACGCGGTGCGTTGGCGGCAGCCAGCTCCGACAGCGCCCGCAGCGCATAGTCCACCCGAGCAGAAAGCCTCATCTCAGCAGGCCCTCTGTGGCACCGTAATCTTCGGTCACAACCTCACCCCGCGATCGACATTACTGCCACAGCACCGCCACTGCCGCATTCGCAATCGTCAGAGCTCCGATCAATCCCCACAGACCACGCGGGATCGAGGCGAACTTACGGTTCTTGGTCACCAGCACCACGATCATCGCCGTAATCAGGAGCTTGATCGCGATCTCGACATAGTTGACCGGGTCATGTCCGATCTGCTCGATGGCGACCAGGGCGAGGCCCGTAATAAGAAGAGTGAATGATCCGTTCAGCATCGAGGCATTGACCTCAGGCTCCTTCGACCTGATCTGCACCAAGAAGCCGCCGAACAACGCGCAGAAGCCGATCAGGTGAAACAGCACCAAGATCTGATGCGTGAGTTGCACGGCCCGACACTACTTGCCGGGCGCCGGCAGATTCGTGAAATTCCTAGACCAGCCGTCGATCAGTTGCCCAACGGGTCAGCTGATGGCGGTTGGAGAGCTGCAGCTTGCGCAGCACGCTGCTGACATGCGTCTCAACAGTCTTGATCGAGATGAACAGCTCTTTGGCCACTTCCTTGTACGCGTAGCCGCGCGCGATCAGCCGCAGCACCTCTCGTTCCCGCTGCGACAACCTGTCCAGGTCCTCATCCACCGTCGCAAGATCGATGGAGCCGGAGAAGGCGTCCAGCACGAACCCGGCGAGCCGCGGCGAAAAGACGGCGTCACCCTCGGCGACTCGACGAATCGCGTCGATCAGCTCGGTCCCGCTGATCGATTTGGTGACGTAACCCCGAGCGCCGGCCCGGATGACACCAATAACATCCTCGGCGGCATCCGAGACTGACAAGGCGAGGAACTTCTGGTCGGGATTCTTCTCGTGCACCTTGCGGATGACTTCGACGCCTCCCCCGCCTGGCAGGTGCACATCAAGTAGCACTACGTCGGGCTGCGTCTGCAGAACGACGGCGATGGCCCGCTCAGCATCGGCGGCCTCGCCCACGACGGCCACCGAGCGGCCGATCTCGGCCTTAACGCCGGTGCGGAACATCGCATGATCATCAACGATCACAACGCGGTATGGTCCGCGGTTCTCAGGTGCGGCCTGCGAGCCGGGCTGGTTGGTGGTCTCCGTCATCTCTTGATCTCCAGTCGTACTTCGGTGCCATCGCCGGCTGCCGAACGAATCGTCGCGGTGCCGCCATGGCGCGCCATACGATCAATGATGCTGCCTTTGACACCGAGGCGATCCTCAGCCACAGCGTCCAGGTCGAAGCCCTTGCCGCGATCCCGCACGAAGACCTCCACAGAGTCCTCATCGACTTCTGCGTAGACATCGATCTTGTCGGCGCCGGAGTGCTTGGCCGCATTGACCATGGCCTCCCGGACGGCGCGTACCAAGGCTTGGATCGATTCGGAGGTGTCGCAGTCGCCAACGGTCACGAGTTCGACCGGTATGCCCCGCTCGTCCTCGACGTCTGCCGCGGCGGCGGTGAGCGCCGCCTTCAGCGTCGCCTCGTGCAGCTCATCGCCGTACAGCCAGTTACGCAGCTCGCGCTCCTGGCGGCGAGCCAGCTGCTGGACCGCCTTCGGGTCGTCGGATTGGCGCTGAATCATGGCGAGTGTTTGCAGCACCGAATCATGAAGGTGCGCTGCCATGTCCGCCCGCGCGTCAGCCCGCACCCGCTCCGCCCTCGCCTGGTTGAGAGCCGTACGCGATCGGTGCAGCCAGGGCGCCAATACGATCGCAACGCCCGCCAGCGCGAGCATTGTCATCGCCATAACCTCAGGCAACTGAGAGATCTGGCCGTGCTGGGCAAGCACGATGCCAAATGCCGCACCGACTAGCCCCAGACCGACGATGACGCGTACGAGTGACGGCCATCCGCCGCGCGCGACAAAGGGAGCCAGCCAAACCTTGCCACCGGCCTCTTCGCGCCAGCGCTTTTGCTGTGCGGTATCGGCCTGACGCCAGACCAATGCCGCTCCCGCACAAGCGAATGCAACTGGCCAAAACAGCTGCGAGCTGATTCCCATTCCGGTGTTCTGAATGATCCAGAGCAAGCCGATACCCAGAGCGATCAGGGCCAGCAACATGCCCCAGTCGATCCGGCGCTTCGGTTTGTTCTCGTCACGCATTCCGGCTCGATTTGCCGACTCCAGACCCGGAGCCTTGACCGTCGACTCAGGCGGCATCAACAGCCACAGGGCGCCGTACGCGATGACACCGATGAATTGGAAGGTTGCCAACGCGACGAAGGCCACCCGGACTGCCAACACGGGCCAGCCCAGATGGCGCGCTAGCCCTGTGCAGACCCCACCCAACCAAGCACCCTCGGCGACTCGGGTCGCTCGTGGCCGCTCGCTAGTGCTCGAGCTCGATTCCGCGGCAGTATGCGGCGATACGGACGACGCAAGGGCTGGGTGTGGCGATCCAATGCTCACGCTGGGCGATTCGGCTGTCTGATGGTCAACTCCGCCGGCCTCCGGAGGCCTATTCCCCGAACGGTCAAAGTCAGGCTCGAGGTGACTCGAGTCCGTGGCGGTCATGAACACAGCTCGCCGCTGGGGCTGGAGGTCGCTGCGCTCCCACGAGTTCATTTATCACCAAGCCTCACACCCGAATGAGCGTCCAACCAGCAGGGTCGTCCCCCACTTCTCCCGGAGCCGAAACAAACTTAGACGGTGCCGCTGCGCGATGAGTTCCATGCTTCGCGCGAACACCGGGAGCATTGGGGGGCCTCCCTGATACTTCGAGCGTAGCCCGCTGGGCAGGATGGAGCGCATGAGCTCGGTCTGGACAATCCGCCGCAGTGCCACGGACGCCAAGCTCGCCGGATTGTGTGGCGGCGTGGCGCACCACTGGCGGATTGATCCAGTGCTGGTTCGGGTTGGGTGGGTTCTGCTCACCTTGAGCGGCGGAATTGGCCTGGTCCTCTATCTCGCAGGCTGGCTGCTAATCCCTGTCGAAGGAAGTGACAAAGCACCCATTGACGATCTTTTGGGCGAATCCGTACGGCGCTGGCCGCGCGAGGTTTGGATCACTCTTGTAGTCATAGCGAGCCTCGCGATCACTACGATCTCCGGCTGGCTGAGTCCATTCACCATTGGACCGGCCATCGTCATTGCCGTCATTTGGTACTTCGGTTTTTACAAGGGCCGCCATCACAAGGAATCGGCTGCGGAACCGCCGTTATCGACTGACTCCGCTCCCAGATCAGCAATTCCGGAATTCAGCCAAGATCCCGGTCCCGCTACGCCTTTTACCGAAGCCGCCCAAGCAGGGCAACGCCGAACCTTCGAACACACCGGGCAGGCTGCCGCGTCCCATCAATCCGTTGGAACCTCAGGCAGCGCAGAGACGGCAGCCGCCCCCGACAACGTATGGCCTCCTCCACCGGCCCAAGATCAATCGCAGGTGGTGTCGGATCCCAAGGCCGACGATCATGCCGCCTTCTTGACAGAACCTGATCCGGCCGGTCTCTACGTCGAACCGCCCGCCGCTGCGCCGGTGAAACTGTCGCAGACTCGGTCAGCCAAGCGGCTCCGACTGATCTGCTTAATCGTTCTCGGGATAACGCTGTCTGGGCTCGGGATTGCGCAGGCGCTTGGTCTGGCAATTCCGTTCGCCGGCTATCTGGCGGCAGCGTTGCTGGTGATCGGCTTGACGCTGATTGCGGCGACCTGGTTCGGAATGGCACGCGGCCTGCTGCCGCTCGGAGTTCTCTTAGCCATCGCCGTGGTGATGGTTACGGCTGCTGGACCTGCAATGCGCGCTCCTCTCGCCGCAACTACCTCGCACGCGTACACCAGCTTGGCCCAGCTGCCGGTCAGCGGTGACTCGGAGGACTTTGGCAGCCTGTCGGTCGATCTCAGTCAGCTAGCAGTCACTCGTGACACAACCTATGCCGCACATGTTGATCTCGGACGGCTTGTCGTGACGGTGCCGAAAGACGCCAACGTAGTGATCAACTACACGGCCGATCTCGGAGCGGTCCGGGCGTACGGCACCGAAGTCAAGGCAGGCTCCGAACTTACCGGCCAAGTCCGGGATCCGAAGTCACGCGAGTCAGGTCAGCACACCTTGACCCTCGATCTGTCCGTAGACGCCGGCAACATCGAGGTGCAACGATGAGAAGAACCTACGACGTCGTTGCCTTGATCTTTGGCCTGATGCTCAGCTGCGTGGCGCTGGGATCCCTATGGCTAACCTTTGTCGGACCTATCAACTGGCAGGTGATCAGAATCGTGGCTCCTATAGGACTGGTCGCTGTTGGTGTTCTCGGCCTCGTCCTTTCTCGGACCCGTCAGTAGCTTTCCCCTAGTGAAAGGTGTGTCATGAGCAGCCAATACCCGCCGCAGGCGCCCAAGAGACTGGAGCGGAGCAAGTCCAACCGAATCCTGGGCGGTGTCTGTGCTGGAGTCGCGAACTACCTCAACATGGACCCGACGCTGGTGCGGGTGCTCACGGTAGTGATCTCGCTGTTCACCGGCGTTCCGATCATTCTCTATATCATCGCGCTGTTTGTCGTGCCCGAAGAAGGCTCGCAGCCCATCCCTCCCAGCTATCCACCGGTAGGCGGTCCCCAGGGCCAGGCGACGGGATTCTCGGCAGGGCCCCCGCAGTCGGCTCAGCCCGCGTACGCCCCACCTGCGACATCGGCGCCGGCACAGCCGTCCCAGCCCGCTGGACCGGCCTCAGCCGAGGACTCCGTTTGGGGTAGCGAGGGCGCGCCCTGGGAGCAACGCCAGGCGGAACCCACAGCGCCACAACCCCAAGGCGAGCCCGAGCCGATGGCTCCGTCCGAGCCTGAGGCGCCAGTCGCTCCCCCGGCACATGAAGAGGATGCCACTGAGTGGCCGGCCGAGCCTGAGGGTCCGGAGCAGCGTCTAGCCGAGACCGAGGGCGCGCAGACTGAAGGTTCGACCGAAACCGAACGCGGCACTGAATCGGAGGGTGGTCAGCAGAGCGATCGCAGTTGAGTTCTGAGCTGGTCGCAGAGCGCTTCGCCGTCCACAGGGCATAGCTTCTTCGTTCGCGAGTCTTACCACCGAGTCACTGAGCGGCGCATACCAAATCGACGAAGTAGCGGTGAATCCGCAGGTCGTCGGTGACTTCAGGATGGAACGACGTGGCGAGCACGTTTTCGTGACGCACGGCAATGATCTTGGACTCGTCGAGACCCGGCGGCACCACGGCACCTAGAACTTGAACGCCGTTATCGATGCTTTCCACCCACGGTGCTCTAATGAAGACTGCGTGCATCGGCCCCCCGGCAATGCCGTCAAGATCAACATCGGTCTCGAAAGACTCGACCTGACGCCCAAAAGCGTTGCGGCGGACGGTGATATCGAGCGTGCCGAAGGTTTGTTGATCTTTGGTGCCGTCCAACACGTTCTTAGCGAGCAAGATCATGCCGGCGCAGGATCCGTATGCCGGCAGTCCATGTTGCAGCGCGCTGATCAAGGGTTCGCGTAGCCCGAAGATTCGGGAGAGCTTGTCGATGGTGGTGGACTCACCGCCGGGCAACACGATGCCCTGGAGACCATCTAGGTCTTCGGGCCGACGTACCGGTCGAGTGTCGGCGCCACACGCGGTGAGCGCGCGGAGATGCTCTCTCACATCACCTTGCAGGGCGAGGACGCCGATGATCGGCCGGCTCACCAGCCGCGTTGAGCGAGGCGATGGGGCTCGGGAATCTCGTCGACGTTGATGCCCACCATGGCCTCACCCAGGCCTCGGGAAACCTTGGCGATCACGTCCGGGTCGTCGTAGAAGGTGGTCGCCTTGACGATGGCCGCCGCGCGCTCAGCGGGGTTGCCGGACTTGAAGATTCCAGAGCCTACGAAGACGCCTTCCGCGCCAAGCTGCATCATCATCGCCGCATCGGCCGGGGTGGCGATCCCGCCGGCAGTGAACAGCACCACCGGCAGCTTGCCCAGCTGCGCAACTTCAGCGACCAGCTCGTACGGTGCCTGCAGGTCTTTGGCTGCTACGTACAGCTCGTCAGACGCCATTGAGGTCAGCCTTGCTATCTCGGCCCGGATCTGACGCATGTGGGTGACGGCGTTGGAGACATCCCCTGTGCCTGCCTCACCCTTGGAGCGGATCATCGCCGCCCCCTCGGCGATGCGGCGCAGCGCCTCACCAAGATTGGTGGCGCCGCAAACAAAGGGCACCGTGAACCGCCACTTATCGATGTGGTTGGCGTAGTCAGCCGGTGTCAGTACCTCGGATTCATCGATGTAGTCAACGCCGAGCGACTGCAGGACCTGCGCCTCGACGAAATGCCCGATCCGAGCCTTGGCCATGACCGGTATGGAAACGGTTGCGATGATGCCGTCGATCATGTCCGGATCGCTCATGCGGGCGACGCCGCCTTGGGCCCGGATGTCGGCAGGAACCCGTTCCAGTGCCATCACTGCAACAGCACCGGCATCCTCAGCGATTTTGGCCTGCTCTGGTGTGACGACGTCCATGATCACCCCACCCTTGAGCATTTCGGCCATGCCGCGCTTGACGCGGGCAGTACCGGTCAGGCCGGTTGGCGGGGTGGGGCTGGTGATCTCGGACACGGTCAAATTCCTCTTGTTTGTGGTTTTTCCCGATGGAGCCTGTTGCCGCAGTAGTCGCTCGCAACGATGCTTTCGCCCTCTCAGTCTAGGTGCGCCCTGAGGGAGCTCGAGATGATTTCCATGGCCGTCACGCTGCCGGAATCTGTGGGCTTGGGTACGCCTTGGCGGCTGTGCGGCGAAACGTACCCTCAAAGCCCCTGCCTTGGGTACGTTTTGACGGCTGTGCGGCCAGACGTACCCATCTAAGTCGAGGTAGGAGGGACGACCTCGACCATGATGGAGAAAGGAGCCGCACCGACGAGCCGGCCATCACAGGTCACCAGAGTTGCGTCGAGAATCTCAGCAAGAGCGACATACGTCGCGTCGTAAGCCGTCAGATTGGCCCGCAGTTGCCATGTCCGTTGAAGTAGCGGCTCATGTGGATGGCGAACAAATGGGAGCTCCGCCAAATCCGTGAGAGCAGCCACCCTTCGCTCGTGCCTCCGTGAGTTTGGAGGCACGCACCAGATCGCGCAACACAGACGCTGTCTCGACGATAGCTAGGTGAGGTTGTGCGCAAGGAACTCATGGCCAACCAGTTCCTCGTGCGAGTAAACGACCTGAGAAGGTCCCAAACCAAATACTCGACGACGGCAGAGGCATCGAGGACGATCGGCGCGCTTCCCTTTCATCTCGCAAGATGGCGACTGCCGACACATGCACATTGGGTGCGCTACTCCCATTCGATGGTGCCGGGCGGCTTGCTCGTAATATCGAGCACGACCCGATTCACGTGATCAACCTCATTCGTGATTCGCGTGCTGATGGTTTCCAGCACCTCGTACGGTAGCCGGCCCCAGTCGGCGGTCATGGCATCTTCGCTGGTCACAGGCCGAAGCACGATGGGGTGTCCGTACGTCCGGCCGTCACCTTGCACTCCGACCGAGCGAATATCGGCCAACAGCACGACGGGGAACTGCCAGATGTCTCGATCCAAACCAGCAGCTGTCAGCTCAGCCCGTGCGATCGCATCCGCCTCTCGCAACACAGCGAGCCGCTCCCGGGTGACCTCGCCAATGATCCTGATTGCCAGCCCCGGCCCAGGAAACGGGTGCCGCCAGACGATTCCCGGTGGCAGCCCAAGCTGCGCACCTACCGCGCGAACTTCGTCCTTAAACAAAGTGCGCAGCGGCTCGATCAGTTGGAACTGCAGATCCTCAGGCAGTCCGCCGACATTGTGATGACTCTTGATGTTGGCTGCGCCTTCACCGCCACCGGACTCGACAACGTCGGGATAGAGCGTGCCTTGAACGAGGAACTCGACCTCACCGGCCTCCCCGACGACCTCACGTGCCGCCTCCTCGAAAGTTCGAATGAACTGCCGACCGATGATCTTGCGCTTCTGCTCGGGATCGGTGACGCCGGACAGCACGGAGAGGAACTGCTCTGAGGCGTCGACCACCTTGAGGTCGACGCCGGTCGCCGCGACGTAATCGCGCTCCACCTGCTCGGCCTCCCCCTTGCGCAGCAGACCGTGATCGACGAAGACACAGGTGAGCTGGCTGCCCACGGCACGCTGCACGAGGGCCGCCGCGACGGCTGAGTCGACTCCGCCAGAGAGTCCACAAATGACGTGCTTGCCGCCCACCTGCTGCTGGATCGCGAGGACAGACTCACCGACGATGTTGGCTGGAGTCCAATCCGGCCTACAACCGGCGATCTCGTACAAAAAGTTCTCCAGCACCTGCTGACCCTGTTGGGTGTGCAACACCTCCGGATGCCACTGCACACCGGCAAGCCGCCGATCGGAGTCCTCGAACGCTGCAACGGCCGCCCGTGCCGACGTCGCGACTACGTAAAAGCCGTCCGGCGCTGCGACCACTTCGTCGCCGTGGGACATCCAAGCACTTACGGTGGCAGGTACGCCGGCCAGCAGAGTGCTGGGATGCGTCACACTTACCGAAGTCCGGCCGTACTCGCGCATTCCTGTTCGGGCAACGGATCCTCCGAGGACCTGCGCCATCGCCATGAAGCCGTAACAGATGCCGAGAACCGGTGTGCCGCCGTCAACGAGTGCCGCATCGAGTCTTGGAGCGCCGGGCTCGTAGACCGATGAGGGCCCGCCGGAGAGGATGATCGCCTTCGGATGCCGCGACATGATCTCGCCTGTCGAGGCGGTGTGCGGCACGATCTCGGAGTAGACCTTCGCCTCGCGTACCCGGCGTGCGATCAGTTGGGCGTACTGGGCACCGAAATCCACCACCAACACCAGATCGTGGTCTCGCTGGCTCATCTGGTGTCCTCTCCCCCGCTCAGATTCCGAAGCGACGAGTTTATGACCATAGGACTACGCGCGGCCGACCTTCTTCATGACCCTGAATACGCCGGTCATGAGCGAAATAAATGACTTGGCATCGAGGCCGTGGCCTGGAGCGATTGGAATCGCAGTCTGGGTAGCGACTGCCTGAACGTCGACGAACCGCCGGATGCCGTCCTTTCCTTGGCGCCGACCGAGCCCGGAGTTCTTCATCCCGCCCATCGGTGCATCGATGCTGCCGAACGTTGCGGCAAAGCCCTCATTGACATTCACGGTGCCGCATTTGATCTTGTTCGCTACGCGCCGCCCGCGATCATGGTCAGAGGTCCACACGCTGGCGTTGAGACCATATTCGGAATTGTTGGCGCGCGCGACTGCCTCGTCCTCGTCGAGGACTGAATAGACGCTCACGACGGGGCCAAAGGTCTCCTCGGCGTAGCAGTCCATTTCCGGCGTCACCCCGGTCAGAATGGTTGGCTCGTAGAACAGTTCGCCTAGGTCTTCCCTCCGGTGGCCGCCGGCCAGCACCGTGGCTCCTTTGGCCCGCGCATCCTCGACATGTGCACTGACTCGATTCAGATGATCTTGGTTGATCAGGCTGCCCATGTCGTGCTCGAAGTCTGGTGCGTTGCCGAGCCGGAGCGCTTGGGTGCGGCTAACAAAGGCCCGGGTGAATGCCTCGAAGAGCGGCTCCGCAACGTAGATGCGTTCGGTTGCCAAGCACGTTTGGCCAGCGTTGACAAACGACGCCCGCACCGCGCATTCGGCCGCAGCAGCGACGTCTGCGTCGTCCAAGATCAACATGGGGTTCTTGCCGCCGAGCTCCAGGGAACAGCCGATCAGCCGCTCGGCGCATTGGGCGGCCACCGTACGCGCCGTAGCGACCGAACCGGTGAAGCACACGTAGTCACTGACGGCAATCAACTCTCGTCCGACCACAGCGCCGCGTCCGTGTACAACCTGCCATAGGTCAGGCGGCACACCGGTTTTGCGCAATAGTTCGACCGCCGCCAGTGCAACCAGCGGGGTCTTATGGTCAGGCTTGAGCATGATCGCATTGCCAGCGACCAGTGCCGGCAGCCCGTCGCAGATCGCGACGGTGAGCGGATAGTTCCACGGCGCGATCACGCCGACGAGGCCCTTCGGCACGTAATGAAGGTCGACGCGAGTCAGCAGTGGCAGGACCCCGCTGCCGCGCTCTGAGCGCAGATAGCGGCGTGCGGTTCGTCCGTAGTAACGCGCAGTAAGGGCAAGATGTAACACCTCTTGGGCGGCAGTCAGCTTGTCCTTGCCGTCCGCCTGCAGCAGGTCGACGAAGTAGTCGCGCTGATCCAATAGATGATCATGAAAATCGAGCAGTAACTGGGCGCGCTCCTCGATTGGCGTCGCTGCCCATTCCTTTTGCGCGCGGTGGGCGATCTGTGCGCCGACCTCGACATCGGCAGGAGTGGACGTGGGTAGTTCGCCGACGACCTCGCCAGTGACCGGCGAAATGAGCTCCATGCCGGGCCCCGTTGCGGTCAGCAGCCCCCGAAGCCGCATCAGATCGGGGGAGGACACAACTGCAGCCTCGGTCATGGGGCCCAGAGTAATGGTGCGTCTTGTTTCAGGAGCCGCGCGTTGCGCAAGCGAACACTGAAACGCGCTAGTGGGACCATTCGATTTATGGACGCTGACGTCATCGTGGTAGGCGCCGGGCTATCGGGGCTGGTTGCCGCCCACGAACTCGCGGCAGCTGACCGGTCGGTGATCATGCTGGACAGTGAACCGCTCGACTCCCTGGGCGGGCAGGCGTACTGGTCGCTTGGTGGCCTGTTCATGGTGAACTCGCCAGAGCAGCGTCGACTGCGCATCCATGATTCCGAAGAGCTGGCGCTCGCCGACTGGCTGGGGAGCGCCGCGTTCGACCGATTGGAGGATTACTGGCCGCGCCGATGGGCCGAGGCGTACGTCCACTTTGCAGCCGGTGAGCAGCGCCGCTGGCTCCGTGAACTTGGGGTGCGCTGGTTCCCGCTTGTGCAGTGGGCCGAACGTGGCGGCTACATCTCACCGGGCCACGGCAACTCGGTGCCGCGTTTCCACATCATCTGGGGCACCGGACCTGCGTTGGTTGAGCCGTTCGCCGACAGCGTCATGCACTCGCATCGGGTGCGGATCCGGTCACGACACCAAGTCACTTCGCTGGAGGTCGATAATCCTGGCGTACGCGTGTCCGGGCAGATTTTGGAGCCGACCGAGGTGCCCCGCGGAGTCCAGACCTCGCGAAGTAGCATCGGCGAATTCAGCTTCGCCGCACAGGCCGCCATCATCGCCAGTGGCGGGATCGGCGGCAACTTTGATCTCATAAGGCAGAACTGGCCGAGCGACTGGGGCCCAGCGCCGCAACGCATGATCGCCGGCGTGCCTGACTACGTCGACGGCTCGATGCTCAAGATCACCGAGGCCGCCGGTGGACGGATGATCAATCCTGATCGCATGTGGCACTATCCCGAAGGAATCGCGAACCACTCCCCCATTTGGAGTCATCACGGCATCCGGATCCTGGCCGGACCATCATCGTTATGGCTCGATGCGCGCGGACAACGCTTTCCGGCGCCGCTGTTTCCAGGATTCGACGCGCTGGGTGCGCTCCGGCATGTGATCAAGAGCGGATATGACTACTCCTGGTTGGTACTCGACCAAGCCACCGTCTCGGCCGAGATCGCGCTCTCGGGCTCCGAACAGAACGGCGATCTAACCGCGAAGAATCTGCGCCGGCTGGCAGGCCGGGTCCGGTCCGGACCAACGCCGGAGGTCCGGGCATTCCAAGACGTGGGGATCGACTTCCTCTCGGCCGAATCTGTGCTGGAGTTAGCCGCTCAAATGAATCAGCTGGCCGGTGAGCACCTCGTCGATGGTGAGGCGCTGCGCCAGGTGATCGAGTCGCGTGATCTTCAAGTACGCAGCGGGCTCGGCAAGGATCCCCAGGTGGTTGCCACGGCGGCCGCGCGACGGTTCCTCGGCGATCGACTGCTGCGCGTGGTGTCTCCGCATGAGCTTCTCAATCGGAAAGCGCCGGGTGAGGGTCGCGCGGGATCCGGCGGCCCATTGGTCGCGATCCGACTCCATGTGCTGACGCGGAAGACTCTTGGCGGGTTGGAAACTGATCTTGATGGAAGAGTGCTGCGCCTCGACCACTCGACACTACCAGGCGTGTACGCAGCAGGCGAGGCGGCCGGGTTTGGCGGTGGCGGCGTGCACGGTTACCGCGCTCTGGAGGGCACCTTCTTGGGTGGCTGCTTGTTCACCGGTCGCACCGTCGGCCGAGCCTTAGCGTCACAGCTTTAACTTCAATGTAGCTACATCCGTCAGACCCGGAGGCGAGCGCAAGTCTCCGCTGGCGACTCCGCAAGACCAGCGCGTTGCAGCGCTCGATCCGCGCTGACCAGGGGCACCTTCAGTTCGTGTGACGCTGCGGCCCAGCTAGCGTCGTAGAAGCTTAGATTGTGCCGATACGCCAGCGTGGCGGCCGGTTGAATCCACTCAGACGACATGACGAGTGGCGGCCCAAGGATCGTCAGAACGTCCTCGAGTTGATCGGCGACGTCTGACGGCTTCCATCGAAGAGCCCGTACCAATACGTTTCCGATCTCGTAAACAGCGAGATCCAACATGTGGGCATCGAGGTCGCCGTTGACATGGGCCGAGCGAAGTGCCCTGGCTTCGGCCAGCTCCGCCTCGCCATCACTGTGAAACCACTTGATGATCACGGAGGTGTCGATAAGTAAATGGATCATCGCCGCGAATCGCGGTCAGTGCGGATGAGGTCGGCTGCCTCAAATGAACCAGCGTTGCGAAATCGCCGCTCGGATCGCGCAATGACGGCCTCGAGAGTCTCAGGGTCGCGACGTCTCAGCTCGTGCCGCGCTGCAGTTGCCAGGAATGCGCTTCGGCTGGTGGCCCGCCTTTTCGCCTCCGCATCTATCGCCGTTAGCAGGTCATCCTGGAGCGATACCATTACCTTAGCCATACTTGGAGTATAGCCGCCGGTAGTGCCAGCTGGCTGGAGGCCGGACAGTCTCCTACTCCGGGGAATCGACCTTTTGCAGCAGCGGTGGCTCAATCGTCTTGACGGCCGTGCGGCAAAACGACCCCTCGCCAAGCTAATCGACCGGCCGTCTTGACGGCAGTGCGGCGAACGTCCCCTAGCCCTCTGGTCGCCCGGTCGTGTTGGCCGACTTCTCGTGGGAAACGTACGCCTCGGACTCTCGACGATTCGCAGCAGCTTCGTGGTGGCGTACGACCTCGGCAACCACGAAATTCAAGAACTTCTCGGCAAACTCAGGATCGAGCTTCGCGTCTTCGGCCAATGCCCGCAGTCGGGCAATCTGCTGCGCCTCCCGTACGGGGTCTGCAGGCGGTAGGCCGTGCGCGGCTTTCAGTTCACCGACTTGCTGGGTGACCTTGAAGCGTTCGGCGAGCAGGTGCACCAGCGCGGCATCCATGTTGTCGATGCTCATCCGCAGCCGGTGCAGCTCCTCGGCCACCGGGTCAGTCATGGCGCTCAGATTAGCCAGCGGAATCGGCTGATATCCACCGATCAGGAACCATTGGCTGCGGTGCCAATCGCAACTTCTGGCGTCTGCGCTTCCTCAGGTACGACGGCTACGGGCAGTCGTACGACGGTTTCCGCGCCTTCAAGCTTCAGTGAGCCGAAGACCACCTCGGAAAGGGGAGCAGACTCGCGCGCAAAGGTGATCTTGATCGTCTTGGTCTCTCCGGCAGTGCTGAAGTTCAGCGTTGACGGGCTCACGGTCGCGGTCACCCCCGGAACCGAGATGCTTGCCTGGTACGAGCCAGCCTTAAGGGCCGTGACTTTCCTGGACACCGTCTGAGAGCCGACAAGCTCCCCAATCGCAATCGATGGCGAGTTGTAGTCGCTCGGATCGATTGGGCTTACCCCGCTGTCGGTGCTGAAGCCAACGCCCTCGAGGAAGCCGAGCCAATCTTGCTCCCTGGCATCGAAGATCAGGCCAGGGTTGAACATTCGATCTGGACGGACATCGCCAGCACCTTGCGCAAAGTAATCTCGGCTCAGCTTGCCACTGGCCTTCTTCACTCGAGACCCGGTCGTCATGATCGCTGACTTGACCGCCATAGGCGACCACTTCGGATGGACTCCGAAGTAGAGCGCGGCGACTCCCGCGATATGCGGTGAGGCCATGGACGTGCCTGAGTAGAAGTCAAACTTGCGGTTTCCGTTGGTCGGCGGCGCCACTGAGGCCAAGACGGACACACCAGGTGCGGAGATGTCCGGCTTAAGCAGGTCGCCAGCAGTGCCGAGAGAAGGTCCGCGAGAGGAGAAGCCGGCGATTTGGGGATACCTGATCGGCGTCGACGAGAGGTTCCCGCGTCTGAGCGTGGCCGTTGCTCCGGCCTTCTCGGCGTAGGCCTTGACGGCCGGGCCGTATGGCACATTGAGGTGCACCGTCGGCACGGCATGAGTGTCAGCATCGGTTGAGGTGTCGGTGAGATTGACCAGCACCATGCCCTTACCGCGTACCCGCTTGACTTCGGCCGACTTCTCGAGCCGGGTCACGACGCCACGGTTGCATACCACGATCTTTCCCTTGGCCTTGGTGCTACTAAGGGTGTTCGGCGCGCAAACCGCCGCATCGGCGTCCGCCGCTGACGCACGCTTCACCGCCCGGCCCGTCACCAGCTTGGCCGAACCGATCTTGTCAATGACAGTGGTGCTGAGCCCGGCGTACACCTTGCCATTGCCGAGCACGACCGTCCCGGCGTACGGAGCGACCGTGCTCGCGGCAACCGTGGTGACCCACGGCGTGACGTGATTTAGCGTCGACGAGCCGGGCCCCTCATTGCCTGCCGCGGTTGCGACGAAGATTCCGGCCGAGGCCGCGGAGAGGAATGCCAGGTCGACCGGATCGTCGACCGCATCCGAGCTGCCGATCGAGTAGTTGATCACATCGACGCCATCGGAGATCGCAGCGTCGATGGCAGCAAGGGTATCGCCGATATAGCTGACAGGCTGGGGATCAGTCGCGCTGGTGAAGGCGACCTTGTAGATCGCGAGCTTGGCGGCTGGTGCAATTCCGGAGATCTTTCCGAAGGAATGGCCGCCGATCGAGGCAGCAACACCGGCGTTGCCGGCAGCCGTGGATGCCACGTGAGTGCCGTGGCCCTGGCCGTCGCGGGGTGAAAGGAAGTCGGTACGTTGCGCCGATGGAGTCTGCGACTCGTACGTCTTGGAGAAGGAGCGAGCGCCAATCACCTTGGTATTGCATTCGTCGCCAGTGAACGAATCGCCGGCTTCGCATGTCCCTGTGAATCGGTGGCCATCCGCCTTCTGCATGATGATCTTTTTCTTGCCAGAACGGTACGGCCGGAACGGGTCGGACTGCGTGGGCCGAGCCGTTCCCAAGGCCTCGCCAGCGAATGACCTGCTCTCCGGCCAGTAGCCGGAGTCGATGATGCCCACAACGACGCCCCGTCCGGCGTTCGCCTTACCCCCAACTCCAGCCCATGCGCCGGTTGAGCCGGACAGCTTCAAGAAGTCGACCGGATTCTTGTTGTCGGTGAGCTTTCGGGGTCGGTCTTCGGTTACCGAGAGGACTCCGGGTGCGGTTTGCAGCATACGCGCCTGGTCCGGGGTCAGAGTCGTCGCAAAGCCGTTGATACTGACGGCGTAGTGCTTCAACGGTTTGGCGCCAACCCTGGCGGCGGCATTCAGCTGCTGCTGCTCGAGGTAATCCCGGTAGCGTTTGGCGTTGCCCGAGACTACGTCGACCCGCGCCCCCTTGTCGGGGCGCGTCGCCTCCAGGCCTTTGACATCGCCGTCGTAGGTGGCGATCGGCTTGTCCGACAAGGTGACGATGTAGCGACTCGGAGCGGGCGCGGGTTTTGATGTCTCAGGCGGTTCGGCGTACCCGGCAGGGAATGTGCAGAAGCTCAGCAATGCACCGACCGCCACGCTCGTGGCGATAGCCGTCATATTGGCGCGACGGGTACGCAAAAGCACGAAATTCCCCCGATTGATTTCGATGCCTGGGCCGCGAGCGCGGCAGGTCGGGCAAAAGTAGGCTCGACGCTAGCAGCGGGCGAGGAGGGGTGTGGGAGATCAGATACTTTCGCCAGGCATGAAAAAGGCTGCTTCCGCGGCCCATCGATTAATGCCGCTTAGCGTCCCGATGTTGCTGCTCTTCCTCAGCTGCTCCAACCAGATCGCAGAGCCTTCCGGCACCACCCCAGGAAGTAGCGCCATGTCAGAAACACCGTCATTCTCGACGCCTGCCGAAGCATCCACGGCGACCTCGGCTGAGCCAGGGGGCGGGACTGATCTGACGATCGTGGTCCGCGATGGGTCAGGTAAGACGTCAACTTGGCGGCTGACCTGTGACCCGCCAAGCGGTACTCATCCCGATCCAAAAACCGCCTGTCGGGTCCTCGAGGACACTGGTGCCGCGGCCCTCCCGCCGGTACCGAAGGACAAGGCCTGCACCCAGATCTATGGAGGTCCAGAGACAGCCACGATTACGGGAACCTGGCAGGGAAACAAGATCGTCAGCGAGTTTGCGCGTAATGATGGATGTCAGATCAACCGCTGGAAACTCATGGAGGGACTACTGCCACGTGGTGGCACCTAGGCAGACTTGTCAGACACTCAGCGTGCTATAACCCTCTGAGACGCTGACAAGTCGGGAGGGATTCAGCCGACGACGATCTCGACTCGCTGGAACTCCTTGACTTCGGTGTAGCCGGTGGTCGCCATCGCCTTGCGTAGGGCACCAACGAGATTCATCGTCCCGTCCGGCACCGTCGACGGTCCGACCAGAATGTGCTCCAAAGTGCCAATCGTGGTGAATTTGGCCCGCTCACCGCGCGGCAGTTTTTCGTGCCACGCCTCTGGTCCCCAGTGGTAACCGCGTCCGGGCGCTTCCTTCGCTCTGGCAAGCGGCGATCCGACCATGACAGCATCCGCGCCGCACGCTATGGCCTTGGCAATGTCCCCGGAGCGTACGACCGAACCGTCTGCGATCACATGCACGTAGCGGCCGCCGGACTCGTCGAGATAGTCGCGTCGGGCAGCCGCCACGTCGGACACTGCTGAGGCCATCGGGACGGCGACGCCAAGGACGGAGCTAGTGGTGTAGGCAGTTCCGCCGCCGAATCCCACGAGAACGCCGGCCGCGCCGGTACGCATCAGGTGCAAGGCAGCTTGGTATGTGGCGCAGCCACCGACAATGACTGGAACGTCCAGCTCGTAGATGAATCTCTTGAGGTTCAGTGGTTCAAGATCAGAAGAGACGTGCTCGGCAGAGACGGTGGTGCCGCGGATAACGAAGAAGTCCACGCCGGAATCCACTACGGCTTGGGCGTACGCCCGGGTGTTCTGCGGTGAAAGTGCACCAGCGGTCGGTACTCCAGCCTCCCGAACCTCGGCGACACGCTTGCCGATGAGCTCGGACTTGATCGGCTCGGCATAGATCTGCTGCATCCGCCGGGTCGCTTCGATCGGATCCTCGGCGGCGATGATCTCTTCGAGCAGCGGCTCCGGGTCGTCGTAGCGAGTCCATATCCCCTCGAGGTTCAACACCCCCAGCCCACCCAGCTGGCCGATCCGAATGGCTGTGGAGGGTGAGACCACCGAATCCATCGGAGCGGCGAGTAACGGGAAGTCGAAGGTGTACGCGTCGATGCGCCACTGCAGGGAGACCTCTTCCTCGCCGCGGGTCCGCCGGGACGGAACAATGGTGATGTCGTCGAAGGCGAACGCCTGCTGGGCGCGCTTACTGCGGCCCACGTCGAACATGGATTAGCTCCCTTCGGAGTCCTGCAGGTCCTGCTCCAAGATCAGCCGGAGTAGTTGGGCGCCTCGGCGGTCATCTGGATGTCATGAGGATGAGACTCGCGCAGACCCGCAGAGGTAATCCTGACAAACGAGCCGCGCTCCTGCAATTCCGAAATCGTCGAGGCTCCGGTATAGAACATGGCTTGTCGCAGGCCGCCGACTAGCTGGTAGGCGACGGCAGCGAGCGGGCCCCGGTACGGGACCTGACCTTCAATCCCCTCGGCTATCAACATCGCATCTGAAGTGACGTCGCCTTGGAAATAACGGTCCCTGGAATAGGACGCGCTACGGCCGCGGGAAGCCATGGCGCTCAGTGATCCCATCCCGCGATAGGTCTTGTACTGCTTGCCATTGATGAAGATCAACTCGCCGGGGCTCTCTTCGCAGCCGGCCAGTAATGAGCCGAGCATGACGGTGTCAGCACCTGCAACGAGTGCTTTAGCGATATCTCCGGAGTACTGCAGGCCCCCGTCACCTATGAGTGGCACTCCGGCCGGACGACAGGCGCGCGCCGCATTGTGGATCGCCGTCACTTGCGGCACGCCAACCCCGGCCACGACGCGCGTTGTGCAGATGGAGCCCGGACCGACACCGACCTTGACCCCGTCCGCTCCAGCGTCGACCAGTGCCTTCGCACCCTCGTACGTCGCCACATTGCCGCCGACGATGTCGACCTTGGCGGCGGCGGTGTCCGACTTCAGCCGGCGTACCATCTCCAGCACGCCCTGGGAGTGCCCGTGCGCAGTGTCGACAACGAGCAGGTCGACACCCTCTTCGATGAGCGCCATCGCCCGCTTCCAGGCGTCTCCGAAATAGCCGACCGCTGCTCCGACGCGCAGTCGACCTTGATCGTCTTTGGATGCATCGGGATACATGCCGGACTTGACGAAATCCTTCAGAGTGATCAGGCCCTTGAGCCGATCTTGATCATCCACCAGCGGCAACTTTTCGATCTTGTTCTCGGCCAGCAGTCGCATCGCGTCATCGCGGCTGATGCCTACTGGTCCGGTGATCAACGGCATCGGGGTCATGACCTCACCGACCGGCCGGGACGGGTCGGTCTCAAAGCGCATGTCCCGATTGGTGATGATGCCCAGCAGGCGGAGTTCACGGTCGACGACGGGTACGCCGGAGATATGGAAACGGGCACACATCGCGTCGGCCTCGCCGATGGTGGCATTCGGGGAGATCGTGATCGGCTCCTCGATCATGCCAGCCTCGGAGCGTTTTACGACGTCGACCTGGTGGGCCTGATCCTCGATTGAGAGGTTGCGGTGGATGATGCCAAGGCCGCCCTGACGCGCGATGCCGACGGCCATCCGGGCCTCGGTGACGGTATCCATCGGTGAGGAGATCAACGGCACCTTGACCGTGATGCGCTTGGAAACCCGGGACGCGGTGTCTACTTCAGACGGGATGACGTCGCTTTCAGCTGGCTGAAGCAACACATCGTCAAAGGTCAGTCCGAGGGTCTCGAAGGCATGCGGCACGCCAACTGGACTTAGATCATCGGAGGGGGGCAACACGCGAAAGCCTTTCACCTGATGAAGTAGAGGCTCATGCTAGTCCAGTCGACGTCATGCACCCGCGCATCGCCGTGCCGTGGTCGACCCCGGCCCTTGCAAAATTCCGACCAATGCCGACTTCTGAACGTCCAAAGCAGTCCACTGATGTCAAATTTCCGACCAGTGCGGATTGGCGGGTCGATACCCACGCTGCGCGGGATATTAACGCTGGTCCTAGCATGCACGCCGTGCACAGCCTGAGATCTCAACGTCGCGTGGGATGCTGACGTACTCGACTAGTGCGTGAGCTCCCGCGACTTGAGATCTTTGGTGGCCGGTCCCTCCAGCAAAGTGCCGTCGGCGGCGAACCGGGAGCCGTGCAATGGGCAGTCCCAGGACTTCTCAAGATCGTTGAAGCGCACAATGCCGCCCAGATGGGTACAGATCGCCGACACCGCGCACGTCTTGCCATCGACGGTCGAGATGGCGACGGGCTCGCCTCGCTGGGCACCGACAACACCGGTGCCCTCGGCCGGAGTCCGATCCTGTTCCTTCAGTGGATGAAGTTCCGCACCTAGCCAGCCTTTGGTCGCCGCTACGCCCATTGCGGTGTTCGCGGTGAAATAGCGCACCGCACTCGCCGGCTTGCTCACCCGAGTTCCCAGAACGCGAGCCCACTGCGGCACCCGGTCAAGGATTTCACCGCTGATCCGCAAGGCGGCCGCCACGGAGTTTGTCATGCCCCACTTGCTGTACCCGGTAGCGAGATAGATGTGGCCACCGCCGCGGGGCAGCTTGCCAACGAACGGGACGCCACCATGGGCTTCGTAATCCTGCGCCGACCACACGTGCGTTCGTTCGGCGCCTTCAAACCATCTGGCGGTCCACGCTGTCAGATCGGCAACCAGCTCCGACGGGTTCGCATGCTGCCGGCCGACCGGATGGCCGTTGCCGCCAACGAGCAGCAGCTCTTCGCCGTTATGCAGGGCGGTGCGCAACGACCGGGTCGGCGGATCGGCGGAAATGTACATGCCACGGGGAATCGGCGTCGGAACCCGGAAGGCCAGGGCGTACGAGCGTTGCGCGGTGACCTTGGTGAAGTACAGGCCACGGTCTAGGAACGGGATCCCGGTTGCAAGCACCACATTGTTGGCCGTTATTCGACCGCCCGAAGTAATTACCTGCGAAGTTTCGCCAACGTTAATCTTTATCACTCGAATCCCATCGATCACGACTCCGCCGGCCTCACGCAGCTCTCGTACCAGCGCGGTAAGAACGTCCACGGGATTGAACTGGAGTTGATCACGCAGGCACACTGCCGCGTACGTGCTGTAGGGCAGTTCAACAGCGTCGGTCATCTCAACGGGCAGATCCAGCCTGCGAGCAATGTCGAACTCGTGACGAACCGCCGAAGCGCCCGACTGAGTTCCCGCATAGGTGAATGCATCACGGCGCTGGATCTCGATGCCGTGTTCTTGGCAGTAAGTTCGCAGCCACTTCTGGGCTTCGCGATTGCCATCTAAGTAGGCGCGGGCGACATGCTCGGTGTGATTGGTCACGATGGTGGAGAGTCGTGTGCTCTGCAGCAACGTGACTTTGGCGGTCGAGTGGCCAGTTGTTACTGCGCCAATTGAACGGGCCTCGAGCACGGCTACGTGGCGACCAGCCCGCGCCAGCAGCAATGCGGTGACCATGCCGGTCAATCCGGCGCCAACGATGACCTCGTCGTACTGGGCGCCAGGCTTGAACCAGTCAGTCTCTACTGCCGGCGGAGGATCCAGCCAGACAGAAGGCAGTCCGTCAGTGGACACATCCTTTCCGGTACCCCGTTTTGATCTCTGGTAAGCAAACCAAAGGGCCTCCCTCCTGGGAGAGAGGCCCCTTGATCAGTTTGCCGTCAGTGCGCGTGCCCGTGACCGGCCGCCGCCGGCTCCTCTTCCTCCGGCTTCTCCACCACCAACGTCTCGGTGGTAAGCAGCAACGCGGCGATCGAAGCGGCATTCGCCAATGCAGACCGCGTCACCTTGACAGGATCGATAACGCCGTCGGCGTACAGGTCGCCGTACGTGCCGGTGTCGGCGTTGTAACCCTGACCCGGCTCCAGCTCCGCCACCTTCGATGTCACCACGTAGCCTTGCTCGCCACCGTTCTCGGCGATCCAGCGAAGTGGTTCGGCCAAAGCCCGTCGAACGATGCCGACACCGATCTTCTCGTCATCGGTGAGGCCCAGGTCGCCCTTCAGCGCTTGCGCGGCATGGATGAGAGCTGAGCCGCCACCGGCGACGATGCCCTCCTCGATAGCCGCCCGGGTCGCTGAGACAGCATCCTCGATGCGGTGCTTCTTCTCCTTGAGCTCCACCTCTGTGGCGGCACCGACCTTGATCACGCAGACGCCACCGGCGAGCTTGGCGACCCGCTCCTGCAGCTTCTCCCGATCCCAATCGGAGTCGGTACGGGCGATTTCGGCTTGCAGCTGCGCCACCCGAGCCTTGACCTCGTTCGGGTCACCGGCGCCGTCGACAATCGTGGTGTTGTCCTTGGTCACCACAATGCGACGAGCCCGGCCCAAAACATCGAGGCCGACCTGGTCGAGCTTGAGACCGACCTCAGGTGAGACCACCTTGCCACCGGTCAGGATGGCGATGTCCTCGAGCATGGCCTTGCGGCGATCACCAAAGGCCGGAGCCTTGACGCCCACCGAGGTAAAGGTGCCGCGAATCTTATTCACGACCAGGGTGGACAGCGCCTCACCATCGACGTCCTCGGCGACCACGAACAAAGCGCCAGAGGCGCCGATGACCTTCTCCAGCAGCGGAAGTAGGTCGGTCATCGAGGAAATCTTGCCGGAGTTGATCAAGATGTACGGGTCCTCGAGGACGGCTTCCATGCGCTCGGGATCGGTCACGAAGTACGGCGAGAGGTAGCCCTTGTCGAACTGCATGCCCTCGGTGAACTCGAGCTCTGTGCCCATGGTCTGCGACTCATCGACGGTGATGACACCGTCCTTGCCGACCTTGTCGAAGGCCTCGGCGATCAAGCGGCCGATCTCCTCATCCCGGGCGGAGATGGTGGCCACGTGCGCCATGTCCTCGGTCGTTTCGACCTCGCGGGCGTTCTCCCGTAGCCGGTCCTCTACTGCGGCGACGGCAGCATCGATGCCGCGCTTGAGAGCAACCGGGCTGGCACCGGCAGCGACTGCACGCAGACCCTCATGCACCAATGACTGGGCGAGCACCGTGGCGGTGGTCGTTCCGTCACCGGCGACATCGTTGGTCTTGGTGGCCACTTCCTTGGCGAGCTGGGCTCCCAGGTTCTCGTACGGGTTATCGAGCTCGACATCGCGGGCCACGGTCACACCATCGTTGGTAATGGTGGGAGCGCCCCACTTCTTGTCGAGTACGACGTAACGGCCCTTCGGCCCGAGGGTGACCTTCACCGTGTTGGCGAGGGCATCGACGCCGCGCTCAAGCGAGCGGCGTGCCTCCTCGTCGAACTGAAGGATCTTTGCCATATGTGCGGATCCCCCTACTTGGTAACGACCGCGAGGATGTCGCGGGCATTGAGCAGCAACAAATCCTTGCCGTCGTACTTGACTTCGGTGCCTCCGTACTTGCTAAAGATCACGACGTCGCCCTCGGAGACGTCGAGAGGTACGCGCTTGCCGTTGTCGTCGATACGGCCAGGACCGGTGGCGAGCACTTTGCCCTCCTGCGGCTTCTCCTTGGCGGTGTCGGGAATGACCAGGCCCGAGGCCGTGGTCTGCTCTGCTTCGAGCGGCTCAACGAGGATGCGATCCTCGAGCGGCTTGATCGTGACTGCCACGTCAAACCCCTTTCACATGTGATATGTCCGGATGTCTGTGATGGTCGAGACGTCGTCGCGGGTGCCATCCCGGCCAGCCAGCGTGAGCTGGCACACTCATAAGGAGAGTGCTAACCCGACATTAGCACTCGATATGTGCGAGTGCCAGCCCGGCCGCCGTCGACTTTGGACGTCCTTGTTAGATAGCGGAGTCAGCGTCTGATGCCTGAATTGCTCAGCGGTGTGGACTTCTGTGGCCGGAGCTATTCGACCTTCTGTGGTTCGGCAGCGGTTGACTTCCCTGACGATGGGATCGGGGGGATTTATCAGCGACAGCCGAAGCCACATTTCGGCTTGGGAAAAGATGGGATAGTCAGCACACGCCAGAGCAGTCAAATCCGCTCCACGACCAAGGCGATAGCTCCGTTCGGGGTTGGTGAGATCATCAGGGTTGCTGCGTTAGGACCGGCCAGCCGCAGCCGCTTTCGCAGCTCGGCCGGATCTACATCGATGCCCCGCTTCTTGATCTCCAAGACACCGATCCGAGCCCCTCGGACCCATGCCCGCAACGCCTTGAGGTGGAACGGCAGGCGTTGCTGCACCTGAAAGGCGGTCGCGAATCGTGTGGCGCCGAGTTGATCACTGGTCAGGTACGCGACCTGGGAATGCAGCACTCCGGCACTGAGCTGGTTGCCCAACTCGGGAATTCCACCGGCCCGGATGACCGCGCCGGCCGGTTCGTAGATGTAACGCCCAGGCTCGCGTACGGGCAGCGGCGGTTCTCCCATTACCGTCAGGCGTGCGTCGGGCAAGATCAGCGCAGAACGCCGGCCGGGGCTCGACCCGGTGCCTGCCCAGAGCCCGACCTCGACCGTCTCGCCGCGATGCGTTATCCATTCGGCCTCGACCGCCTGGGGAATCAGCGCGTGCGGCAGGCCAGGGCCGAGCTTGACACCCGCGGCTTGAGCACCATCGAGCAGGCGCAGGACCAGCGGCCAGGCAGGCATGAAGTCCTCAACCCGCCATACTCGGCCATGATCATTACGTCGCGCCGGATCGCAGAACACACCGGCATCCGGTGTGATCAACTGCTCGGCCACCTCATTTGCATCGGCGCAGATGACCTGGCCGCGGTCCGCAAGATTGGCCTCCGCAACCGCGGAGGTAATAGGATCGATCTCCACAGCAATGACCTCAAGACCGGCGCGTGCGAATGCCAATGAGTCAGATCCGATGCCGCAACCAAGATCAACTACCCGGCGAACACCGGCCGCTAGAAAACGACTCGCGTGATAGTCTGCGACCTCCGGCCGGGTCGCCTGTTCCAGGCCGGCTCTCGTGAAGAACATCTCAAGCGCCGCCTCGCCGAATTTCGCCCTCGCCTGCCGACGTAACGCAGCTTGGGTAAGGGCAGCTGCGGCAACTTCCGGTCTGAATCGGTTACGCATCCGAGAAGCGGCAGCCAAGGACTCCGGATCCGCCTCTGACATCGCTGCAGCGAGGGAGTCACTCGTTAGACCGAAAGGCAGCGACACGTGCCTATTGTCACCATTGCTAAATGGCCGCCGCGCCGGCTGTGCCGCGACCATGCAGCGTCCCGCTCATTGATTCTCAGAAAAAGGAGCCGCTCGGCCCGCCAGCAATTAGCCTTCCTTCGTGCGCATCGCCGTCACGGGCTCCATAGCCATGGACCATCTCATGAGGTTCTCCGGCCAGTTTGCCGAGTCGCTGGTCACTGAGCAGCTCGATCGGGTATCGCTTTCATTCCTGGTTGAGGATCTGCAAATCCGGCGCGGTGGAATTGCGCCCAACATCTGCTTCGGCTTGGCCGCACTCGGTCTCGATCCACTACTAGTTGGATCAGTCGGCGAGGACTTCGTTGATTACCGCGCGTGGCTGGAGCGTCATGGAGTTCATACCTGGCCCGTACGGGTCTCGGAAACTCAGCACACCGCTCGCTTCATTTGTACGACGGATTCGGACAACGCCCAGATCGGCTCGTTTTATACCGGGGCCATGGCAGAGGCGCGGGAGATTGAGCTGCAACCGATTGCCGACCAGGCAGGCGGGCTCGACCTTGTGGTGATCTCGCCGAACGATCCGGAGGCCATGCAGCGGCACACCGACGAGTGTCGTAGCCAGCGATTCGACTTCGTCGCCGATCCGTCCCAGCAGATGGCCTGGCTCGACGGCGCACAGATCAAACGGCTGATCGATGGGGCGACGTACCTGTTCTCCAACGACTACGAGGACGGCCTGATCACACAGAAAACCGGCTGGTCACATAACGAAATCGTGGAGCGGGTGGGAGTCCGAGTGATCACGCGTGGCGCCAAAGGATCCACGATCGAGATAGCAGGTGAGCCTCAGTTGGATGTACCCATTGCGCGGGAGGTGGCTCGCGTCGACCCTACCGGGGTAGGTGACGCGTACCGCGCGGGATTCATCGCCGGGATTGCCTGGGAGCTCCCGCTAGAACGCTGCGCGCAGCTCGGCTCGCTGCTGGCGAGCTATGCGATCGAGGTGGTCGGGACGCAGGAGTATCGCTTCGGTGATAACTTCCTCACTCGCTTCGAGGAGGCGTTCGGCAGCGAGGCTGCTGGCGAGATCGCCCAGCACATGCCCGATCTGCGGTTGTGAACGTTGATCGGCGCATCGTTGCGGCATTGATCCGACAGCGGTCAGATCAAGATCTTGCTGACCGGTAAGGACGAGTCAGCTCCAATGTCGATGGCTGAGGGCTTACCACCGGCAGCAACGACCTCCGCGCCCAGGACCGCGATCATGGCGCCGTTGTCGGTACAAAGAGCGGGCTGTGGTGTGCGGAGTGCGACGCCGTGCTCGGCCGCGCGCTCGGCGAGCAGTGTTCGCAACCGCCCATTCGCGGCGACTCCGCCGCCAATCAACAGGTCGGTAGCTCCCGTGGCGGCGCAGGCATCCATTGCCTTCGCGCTCAGCACGTCGCACACTGCTTCCTGAAAGCTCGCCGCCACGTCAGCTAGCGGAACCTCCAGTCCGTCCCGCTGCCGAGCCTCCACCCAACGGGCGACAGCCGTCTTGAGGCCCGAGAAGGAAAAGTCAAACCTATGCCGCTCCAGGTCCTTGCGCGCCGTGAGTCCGCGCGGAAAACGGACATAGCCAGGATTACCAGTGGCCGCCTTGTCGATATGGGGACCTCCGGGGTACGGCAGCCCGAGCACGCGCGCCACCTTGTCGTACGCCTCGCCCGCTGCGTCGTCAATAGTCGAACCGAGCTCGACGATGCTGTCGACAATACTTTCCACTCGAAGCAGCGACGTGTGGCCGCCCGATACCAGCAGCGCGATGCAGCGCTCGGGAAGTGGCCCGTGCTCCAGCAGATCGACCGCGACGTGCCCGACGAGATGGTTGACCCCGTACAACGGCTTGTTTAGTGCGTACGCGAGAGCCTTCGCGCTGGCGAGGCCTACGACGAGCGCGCCCATCAGCCCAGGACCAACGGTCACCGCAACGCCGTCGATCTCGGATAAGTCGATATCGGCCGTAGCGCAGGCGCGCTGCAGTGTCGGCACCATGGCTTCCAGATGCGCACGGCTGGCCACCTCCGGCACCACGCCGCCAAACCTGACGTGCAGATCGACGCTGGAGGCCACCTCGTTGGCCAACAGTTCGTATCCACGGACAATGCCTACCCCGGTCTCGTCACAAGAGGACTCGATGCCAACAATGAGGGGGCCGTTGGAGATCGGGCTAGTGCTCACGCTTCCTCCATCATCGTTGCCGCCCTGTTCGGCCAGCCTTGCAGGTCATAGAGCTTCAAGATCAACGCGTGTTGGCCCGGTCCGTAATAGTTCTGACGGGCGCTGAGCTGCTCGAACCCTAGCTGCTGGTACAGCGCGATCGCCGGCTCATTGCCGTAGCCAACATCCAAGATCACTTCTCGAACCCCAAGCTGTCGTACCACCTCCAGGCCGGCTTGCACCAGGTCGGAGCCGATGCCACGACGCCGGCTCCGCGGTTCCACGACCAGGCGATGAACCTCAGCCAGCTCGCCGATGGTGTTGATCGAAATCATGCCGACAGCCTGATGGGCCCGGGCGATCAAGATCGTGCGATGCTCGCTAAGCAGCTCACCCCGCCATGTACGTTCGCTCCACTGCTCGGCAGTCGGGAAGCCGGAACGTTCCATGATCATGATCACATCAAGATCATCAAGGCGAGCGGGCAGGATACAGATTTCCGGATTGCGAAGCGCCTTGATCATCGCCGGATGCCCTGATAGTGCAGCACCGACTTCGGCCGCGTTAGCTCGGTCGCATCGGGATGCCGTAGATACAGCGGCTCGCGACCTGCGTCGGGCAGCATCGCACCGCGAGTGGCCAGTAGGCCAGGATCCATCGCCCATGGGCCGGGCACAGCGAGAAGTTGATCTGCGTAGAGATCGGCTGCCGGTCCGATTGTCGGCATCCGTGGTACGTCGCTGGGCCGGGAAACTTTGAGCTCCCCAAGGCGTACTCCATCGGCACTGTAGCGAGCCCAATAGACTTCGCGACGCTTCGCATCTGTAGCCACGACGAAATCGCCTGAGCTTCGGCCAGCGAACTGCGCGGCCAGTATGTCGAGACTGCAGATGCCATGCATCTGTACATGGAGTACGTAACTGAGCACTTGTGCGGTGGCTACGCCGACTCGCAAACCAGTGAACGGCCCTGGACCCAGCCCGACGACCAGCCGATCAAGATCGGCAGGGCGTACGCCGGCATCATTAAGACAGTCTGAGATCAGCGGCATCAGCTGCTCGGCATGAGCCATCTGATCAGCGAGGCTCGCGGTAGCAAGCACTTCTTCGCCCTGGGCAAGGCCCACGTTGACTACCGTCGAGGTGTCCAAGGCGAGCACCAACGCAGCGTCAGTCATGATCATCCTTACGGAGCACGCTGAGATCTACTCCGCGCCACCGGGCGCCAACCGGACGGATCGTCACCACCCGCTCACTGTCACCGTTCGCCGATGAGTCGGCCTCAGAAGTCCAGATATCGATCTCCAGCCGATCGTCTGAAAGGCCCTCCGCAATTCCCTGCCCCCACTCGACCACAGTGATCGAGTCGGCCACAGCGGCGTCGAGATCGAGATCATCGAGCTCGGATGCGGTCGAGAGCCGGTAAACGTCCACGTGCATCAAGGTTGGTCGACCAGTCCTGGAGTGGTGGATCCGCGACAAGACAAAGGTCGGCGAGATGATCGGGCCCTCAGAACCAAGTCTGCGTCCGATTCCCTTGGTCAACGTTGTCTTGCCGGCACCAAGATCACCGGAAGCGAGTATGACATCACCTTGCTGAAGCAGCTCGGCAAGCCGTTCCCCGAGCCGCACCATCGCGTCGCTGGTTGGGACCTTGATCGCCAAGGGCAGCGGCTTGGCCAAGATCACGCCATGTTCAACTGTGCGGTCAACGGCGAAGCCTCGATGCAGCCAAAACGCAATGAACTCTGGGAACTCTTTGCGAGCCAGAAGTTCGACGCGTTCGAAGCCCCGGATTGCCGCGAGCTCCTCAGCCGCGGCGACCATCGCCGACGCGATGCCATGCCGCTGCAGGTCTGGATGAACCGAAACCCGAGAGAACCTTGCAACGCCAACGGCGTACGGCAGCACGACAATGACACCTGCCGGACGGCCTCCAACCTGAGCGAAGACCCCGCTGCCACGCCGCAGCTTGCCGGCCAAGGTGTCGGCAGTCTCCTGATCAGCATCGGAGGGCGGATCGACAGGTGGTCGGGCATCGAAAGCGCTGTGGATGACCTCAACCATCGCAGCCGCATCCTGCGGCGACGCGATGGAAACCACAAGATCAGAAACCGAGACGCTCACTAGCGGTCCATCGTAATGTGCCGTGAGCGCGTCAAAGGGGACGCTTCGACAAGCTCAGCGCGCAGGATGGCCCGTGCTGAAGAGGAGGAACAGTCAAGAAGCGCGACGAGATCGGGAACCACGGGCCGCGATGGAGGCTGGTGGCTGACGGCGGGCTCGGCGTCCAGGGCTACGAGCGCCGCTGTCGCTGCGTCGTCCCCGGGCGGAGCGGCTGCGCAGAACAGGCGGCGGAGCGATCACCCGCTGATAGTCAGCGTCGCTAATGGCATCGCCGCGAGCGCGCCGGGCACCGGTTGCTGCGGCGAGCGCGCTGTCGCCCGGGGTCGCGGCCAGCATCACGGGCCGTACGCCCGCCAGCGTGGTCAGACGGGCAAGCTCGCGACGCTGGTGGGGCAGCGCGAACGCAACAACGGTGCCGGTCCCGCCCGCCCGGGCGGTACGGCCCGCGCGGTGCAGATACTCCTTCGGCCCGTTCGGCGGGTCGGCGTTGAGCACTAGACCCACTTCGTCGACGTGGATGCCGCGCGCCGCAACGTCAGTGGCCACCAGCACGGGGAGCGAACCATGTTTGAAGGCCGACATGATCCGGGTGCGCGCGCCCTGGGGGAGGCCACCATGGAGGGCGCCGGCCAGTATCCCGCTGCGGCGCAGCTGCTTGGCCACGCGGTCCGCCCCACGTTGAGTGCTGACGAAGATCAACGTTCGGCCGGGCCGGCCGGCGAGCTCTGCGGTCAGCTCGGCCTTGTGCTGCGGCGCGATGCTGATCACGTGATGGCTCATCAGTGGCACACTGGCCTGGCCGGTGTCGACCTGATGCAAGACGGGCTCGTGCAGGTATTTGCGGACTAGGCGGTCGATGGCGTTGTCCAGGGTGGCGGAAAACAGCAGTCGTTGCCCGCGGTTGGGGACCGTGTCCAGTATCTGACTGACCGCAGGGAGAAAGCCCAGGTCGGCCATGTGATCCGCCTCGTCGAGCACTGTGATCTCGATGCGGCTCAGGTCGACGACCCGCTGGTCCATCAGATCGATCAGCCGTCCGGGCGTCGCGACCACGATGTCGACGCCACGGGAAAACGCCAGGATCTGCGGCGCATAAGGCATGCCGCCGGCGATCAGGACCAGCGACAGCCGGGCAATCCGCGCCAGAGGTGCGACGACGTCCGCGACCTGCATGGCCAGCTCCCTGGTCGGCACCAGAACCAGACCACGCGGTTGCAGGCTTGCCGGGCGGGCTGAGGCGGAGAGTCTGCTGATCATTGGCAAGCCGAAGGCGAGGGTCTTGCCCGAGCCGGTACGACCCCGGCCGAGCACGTCACTACCCGCGAGCGCGTCCGGGATGGTCGCAGCCTGGATCGGGAACGGTTCACCGATGCCATCCGCGCTGAGTGCGGCGACAAGATTTGTGGGGACCCCGAGGTCGGCGAAACCAGAGCGCGCGTCGCCGCGCTGGTGTAACGCATGCTCACTGGTCTCGCGCTCGGCGGCTGACCGCCCGTTCTTGGGCGCGGAAAAGATCTTGGTGGATTTGACTGGCATGACATCTCAGTTCTCACCCGCCGGGGGCGGGCAATTGTCTAGGCACGTCGAACGCCCAGACCTGATCAGTCGCGGTGAAAGGACGGACCTCGCTGCGCCTCACGTGGTCGCGCGGCGCTGGTGGCCCGGATGCGGAGAGCACCGGGAAAGACAGAGCCTACCAGGCGGCCGGTTGACGGACGAATCCTCCGACTTGTCAGATTCTCGTTGAGCTATACCTCAGCCGAAATCTGACATGTCGGCATGTACCCGGTCTATCAGCCCGTCCACCGCGTCATTGAAGATCTCGTGCTTCTCGATCATGCCGAGGTGGCCGCAGTTCTCGACCCGAATCGCCTCGGCCTTTGGCAGCAAGTCAATGATCCGAGCGGTGTGCTCGATAGGAGTGATCACGTCGTTTTCGCCACCAATCACAACGGTTGGCACGGTGCTCAAGATCTCCAGCGCCCGAAACTCATCCACTTCTTCGAAGGCCGGAAAGTAGTCAGCCACCACCTCTAGAGGGACCCCCGCCAGCATCTCGGAGGCGAAATCGACATAGCGTGGCGGCACGTCCGGCCCGAACGCCAGTCGCCGGGTTACCACATAACCAAGATCACTGCCCGCCCGCCGGCCCTGAGCGACGAGTTCAGGTATGCGGTTGAGGCCGGCCAGTAACGGCTCGGCAATTCGGTGGAAGGTGCGACCAGGAATGCCCCGAATTGGCGAGTGATTCGCGATCTCTCCGGCAGACGTGCACAACAGCGCGACGCCGAGAATCCGGGTGCCGAACAGCTCGGGATGGGTCTGGGCGAGCCGCATGATCGTCATACCACCCATCGAGTGCCCGATCAGGATCACCGGCGTATCACCGACGACCTCCTGCAAGATCTGAAGGAGATCGTCGGCGAGCTGAGGAATCCGGCAGAGATCCGCCTCCGATCGGCTGGATCTGCCGTGAGAGCGCTGGTCGTAAAAGACTTGACGCAGCTGACCACAAAAATGCAGCCGCTGAAAGTGCCAGCAGTCCAGGTTCAACCCATACCCGTGCACAAAAAGCAGCGTGAAATCTTCGGCAGGGCCCTCGTCCACCTCCGTATGCAGGACCACTCCGTCCGGTGTGATGACGTCTGGACCGCTGGATCGCAGCGAGAAGAATTCGTTCAGATCCGCCTCTGAATTGCGCCCGATTCGCTTGGATACCATCCTGCGCTCGAGCTCGATTCCGATCGCAATGCCGCCAGTCGCGAGGGCGGCCACGCTGGCAACCAGACCTAACCCCGCAGCCAGGCCGCCGCGCGAGGGCGCCATCAGAGGATCTCCTGGCTGGCATGGAGATAGCGGCGCGGCACCCGGCTTCCGATTCGGGTCACGATCTCATAGCCAATGGTGTCACACCAGGCAGCCCACTCGTTGGCCGTCGGTTCGCCCTGATCACCGGGTCCGAACACGATGACTTCCTCGCCCGGATGCCCGAGAACGCCCACGCCCAGCTCGACGACGAACTGGTCCATGCAGATTCGTCCCCGCACCGGCACCCGCCTCCCGGACCAGCCCACCGAGGCGCGGTTACCGGCGTGCCGCGGTATTCCGTCGCCGTAGCCGAGAGGCACCAGGCCGACCGTCGTGGCGGCCGGGGCGGTCCAGGTCCATCCGTACGAGACACTGGCGCCTGCCGCAATCTGCTTCACATTAACCAGCTGAGCGCGCAGCCGCATCACCGGGCGTAAGTCCACTCCAGCAAGTGCCGCGATCCCTGGAGCCGGATCGATACCGTACGCGGCGATCCCAACTCGGATGAGATCCAATCGTGCCTCCGGCACCACAAGTGAGCCCGCGGAGTTAGCCAGGTGTCGGACGGTCGGCTCCAGGCCGGCGGTCCTGGCGTCCTCGTACGCTCGCTGGAACGCCTCCATCTGAAGCGGTACCGAGCGATGGCCCGGTTCATCGGCGGCCGCCAGATGCGACCAGACGCCCACCACCTCGACAGCCCCGGAATGTTCGGCCTCCACGGCTGCGGCACAGACCTGTTGCCAGTCATAGCTCGGGGCACCATTCCGTGAGAGTCCGGTATCGATCTTGAGGTGTACGCGGGCGCGCCGCTCGGCGGTGGCGGCGGCCGAGATCAGGCGGCCGATTTGTTCCACCGACTGCGCCGACACATCCACATCGGCCGCCACCAGCGGCGCCAGATCCTCATCCGGGCCATACAGCCAGGCGAGCACGGGGCCGCTGTCACCGGCTTCGCGCAACAGCAAAGCCTCGGCAGGGGTAGCGACGCCGAGCCACTCGGCAGCTGCCGCCCTCGCTTCCCGGGCGCACGCCAGGATTCCGTGCCCGTACCCGTCGGCCTTCACCACAACCATCGCCGGGACGCCGGCATGGGCCTTGAGTGTAGTGATGTTTGACCGGAAGGCGGCTAGGTCGATCTCCGCACAAGCGGTCGCCGGATCGATGCCGGCCAGCGCTGCAGAAGATCGCAGCTGACTGATCACTGCTTCCTCGCACGTTTCTCGAGGTATCCCAAGGTCCGGCCGATCGCGCGCGCCAGCTGCTGCGGCGCCAGCACCCCAGCCTGGCGAGCTGCTGCGACCGCCTGGACGGAGGCTCCCAGCTGCCCGGCCCTTGGAGCCTCCAATCCGGTGGCGAGCAGGGCCGCGCAGACACCGCCCAACACATCGCCGGATCCAGCCTGCGCGGTCCATGCTGGGCCAGGCACTGCTACCAGCACGGGACCGTCATTCGGGGCTGCCACCAGCTGCGTCGCACCCTTCAAGAGCACCGTTGCCCCGGTTTGGCGGGCGCCGGCACGTACCGCTCGAACGGGGTCTTCCTCGACCCAGCTTCGATCATGCTCCAAGAGTCGGGCCAGTTCCCCGGCATGAGGTGTCAGTAGCCAGTTGGCAGGAGTTGGATTCGGCAAATAGCCGAGCCCGTCGGCGTCTACCACCGCAGGCAATCCATCCTCGGCCGCGCGGGCCAGCACTTCGGCACCGTCGGCTCGCTCGCCCCAGCCGGACCCGAAGAGGTGCGCCTGAACTCGGCCTGGCGAGAACACCACATTCGGCAGTTGATCTGAAATGGTGTCCGCCGGTCGCTCGGCGCCAAGAAACCGGACGTATCCCGCGCCCCCATAAACCGCGCCGTAAACCGACATCACCGCCGCACCTGGGTACTGATCTGAGCCGGTGTCAACCCCGACCGCTCCCCGGGAGTACTTGTCGCTGCGCTCGGTCGGATATGGCCACGAGACTGCCAGCTCATTCTCATCCATGCCCAGCAGATCAGGGGCCTCGGCATGATCAGTACCAAGTCCGATATCGACCAGCGTGATCTTGCCGCAGTGATTGAGCGCCGGCTGAAGCAGATGGCAAAGCTTCAATTCGCCAAAGGTCACTGTGGTCGTCGCCCGGACGGCTGTGCCAGGCACTGCTCCAGTGTCGGCTGCCACGCCGGAGGGTAGGTCGACGGCAACGATCGGGATGCTCCGGTCCTCCACGGATTGGACGAGTTGCGCAACCGAGTCAGGTAGTCCAGGACGGCCGCCGATGCCCAGAATCCCGTCGATCACCAGGTCGCAGGACATGTGAATGGCCGAATCGTCCAGGTCCACCAACCGCCCGCCTGCCGCGATCAGCGCGGCATGGCCGGCTTGGTGTGGTGTCCCCAGGCACTTGACGGCGGTGACGCGTACGCCCCGGTGGGCCAGGCGTACGCCGGCAAACAAGGCATCACCACCGTTATTTCCGGCTCCGACCATGATCAACACATGCCGTCCATAACGGCCGCCGGTGCTTGATCGCAGCAGATCAGATGCGCTGGCCGCCACGGCTGCCGCGGCACGTTGCATCAGCGGGTCCACGCCCTCGATAGCAATGGCCCGCTCCTCAATGCTGCGAATCTTCTCCACGCCGTATCCGCGCATGATCACGCTTCGCAGATTACGACGGCCGAGGCAATTCCGGCGTCATGGGACATGCTGAGGTGGATGGTGCCAATGCCAAGTTCGGCAGCACGAGCCGCGACCGTACCGGTGATCTTGAATGACGGCTTGCCCCGGTCGTCGGTGAGCACCTCGGCGTCCAGCCATGACAAACCGTCCGGGGCTCCCAAGGCCTTCGCCAGGGCTTCCTTGGCGGCGAATCGCGCAGCCTTTGACGCCATGGGCCGCTCGGCCTCGGCGGCAGTGAAGATCCGCTGGATGAGACCGGGACGGCGCTCTATCGACTCGGCGAAGCGGTCGACGTCACAGACGTCGATGCCGACTCCGATGATCATGCGCTTTTATTGAGACGCTGCTCGCGCATCGCGCGTGCGATCCGCCGCCGTCGTCGTCGCTCGCAGAGGAAAGAGCGCCTCCGCTCGCTCCTCCTCCGTGCGGCGGCGCGCGATTCCCGACGCTCGCAGCGTGATTGACAACAGGCGGAGCATTCGGCTCTACTCGACAGTGACGGACTTGGCCAGGTTGCGTGGCTGATCGACGTCGTGGCCCTTCTTGGTGGCCAGCTCGCAGGCGAACATCTGCAGCGGCACTGTTGCTACCAGCGGCTGGAGCAGCGTCGACACCTTCGGCAACCTGATCATGACATCGGCGTACGGGCTGACGACGTCGTCGTCCTCCTCAGCCAAAACGATGGTCTTGGCGCCGCGGGCGCGTACCTCCTGCAGATTGGACACCACCTTGTCATGGAGCAGGTCCCGGCCCCGTGGTGGCACTACGACGAATACCGGCAGTTGATTTTCGATCAAGGCGATCGGACCATGCTTCAGCTCACCGGCCGCGAAGCCCTCGGCATGAATGTAGGCCAGTTCCTTGAGCTTCAAAGCGCCTTCCAGAGCGACCGGGTAGCCGACATGTCGGCCCAAGAAGAGTACCGATGGCTGATCGGCAAACTCTGCTGCGAGCTTCATCACCGGATCAAGATCATCGAGCACTCGCTGGATCGCGTCAGGCATGGCTGCAAGCTCCCGCAAGGTATCGCTGATCTTTTCGCCGTACTTGGCACCGCGCACCTGCGCCAGGTATAGCCCGAGCAAATAGCAGGCGACCAGCTGAGTGAGAAAGCCCTTGGTAGACGCCACACCAATCTCGGGCCCCGCATGAGTGTAGATCACCGCATCGGACTCCCTGGGAATCGTGGAGCCGTTGGTGTTGCAGATTGCCAGTACGCGGGCCTGCTGCTCGCGGGCATGCCGGATCGCCATCAAAGTGTCGGCTGTTTCACCGGACTGACTGATCGCAACGACGAGGGTGCTCTGGTCGACGATCGGGTCGCGATATCGGAATTCACTGGCCAGCTCCACTTCGCAGGCGATCCTGGTCCAGTGTTCGATCGCATACTTAGCAACCAGTCCTGCGTAGAAAGCCGTGCCACAGGCGACGATGATGATCTTGTCGACGCGCCGCAGCTCCGCTTCGGGAATGCGGATCTCATCCAAGGTGAGTTGATCATTCGCATCGTGGCGACCAAGGAGCGTATCGGCGACTGCGCGTGGCTGCTCGTAGATCTCCTTGCGCATAAACCAGTCGTAGCCACCCTTCTCGGCAGCCGACAGGTCCCAGTCAACGTGGTAGGGACGTACTTCGGCCGGCGCGCCGTCGAAGGTGGTGACCTCGACCCGATCGGGCGTGATGGTAACAAGTTGATCTTGGCCCAGCTCGATCGCCTCACGGGTGTGCTGGATGAATGCGGCGACATCCGAGGCAACGAAGTTCTCTCCTTCGCCGACACCGACGACCAGGGGAGAATTTCGGCGAGCCGCGACGACCGTGTCTGGCTGCTGGCTATCGACGGCTACCAGTGTGAACGCGCCGTGCAGCCGCTTACAGACCGTACGCATCGCTTCGTCAAGGGCAAGGCCTGCCGCGACCTGCTGGCCCACGAGCTGGGCCACTATCTCGGTGTCGGTTTCGGACTCGCAGCTGATTCCGGCCTCTTTCAACTCCTCCCGCAGAGTCACGTAGTTCTCGATGATGCCGTTGTGGACCAGGGCGATGCGACCATCGGAGGAGGTGTGGGGGTGGGCATTCATGTCGTTGGGAGCCCCGTGGGTCGCCCACCGGGTGTGGCCGATGCCAAGACTGCTGGCCGGTAGTTGTTCCTCGCTTAGCATCTTCTCGAGGCAGCCGAGCTTGCCGGCCTTCTTGGCAACGTACATCGTCTCATCGGCGACGACGGCGACGCCTGCTGAGTCATATCCGCGGTACTCAAGGCGGCGCAATCCCTCGATGACGACCTCCAGCGCCGACTTGCCCCCGACATACCCGACGATTCCACACATAGGCGCCAACTGTACCTTTCAGGCCCTGCGGGCTTGGCCGTTCAGCGATACCTTTGGCGGCGATGTCAGCTGATTCTTGGTCCGACACTAGATTTTTGCCTATGCCAGACGATGCTCAGCTCCTTGGGGCGTACGTGGAGCGGAGTCGGGCAGACTGGGCCGAGCTCGCCGAATACATGCCCATCCCGCTCGACGAGATGACGCTGGAAAAGATCCGCGGACTTGATGATCCAACCAGCATGCTGGATGTCCGAGAGGTATACCTGCCGCTCACCCGGCTGTTGAGTCGCTATTTTCTGCACACCAGCGAGCTGCATAACTCAACCAACGAGTTCCTCCAGCTTTCGGTGGAGCGTACGCCGTTCGTGATCGCCATCGCCGGATCAGTCGCGGTCGGAAAATCCACCACTGCGCGCCTACTTCGCGAGCTGCTGGCCGCATGGCCCGAACATCCCCGGGTGAGTCTGGTGACAACCGACGGTTTCCTGCTGCCCAACGCCGAATTGGAACGACGCGGGCTGCTGCATCGCAAGGGCTTTCCGGAGTCCTACGATCGGCGGGCCCTGCTGCGCTTCGTCATCGATGTCAAGTCCGGGCAGCAAGAGGTGTTGGCTCCGGTCTACAGCCATCTGACCTACGACATCGTGCCCGACGCTCAGGTCAGGGTGCAGCGGCCCGACATTTTGATCTTGGAGGGTCTCAACGTGCTGCAGCCGTCGCGGCCGCGTACCGAGGGCACGACTGGCCTTGCCGTGAGCGACTTCTTCGACTTCTCGGTATATGTCGATGCGGACGCCGCCGATGTGCGGGACTGGTATGTGAGCCGCTTTCTGTCACTGCGGGACACCGCATTCCGCGACCCCCGCTCGTACTTCACCCGTTACGCCAACCTGACCACGGGCGAGGCGGTCCGGCAGGCCCGCTACTTGTGGGACACCATCAACGGACCGAACCTGGCGGCCAATATCCTCCCGACCAAGGGTCGAGCGACTGTGATCCTGCGCAAGGATCGCGATCATTCCGTGCAGTGGGTGCGGATCCGCAAGGTTTGACTGCCTTAAGGGACTCGGTCATAAATGTGGTCAACAACGACGCGGATTCGTCCGAATTCACAGTCGTTGGCGACCACTTTCGGGGAAATTCGATGTATCAGATGAGCCGACAGCTAGTCCTGATCCACGAGTCCCGCTCGCCCGAGACAAGGCATCCGTTGCGCACCTTGTCAGTTCGATGTGGGGTGGGTCTCGCGCAACGGTATTGATTGCCGAGTTTGATTGCTCCGCTCGCCAAGGCTCGCTCCGCGCGGATCGCGCTTTGAAGCCGCCTACTTCGTCGTCCCTCGCGGAGGAAAAAGCGCCTCCCCTCCCTCCTCCTCAGCACAGCGCCGCGCGATCCGAGTTTGATTGCTCCGCTCGCCAAGGCTCGCTCCGCGCGGATCGCGCTTTGAAGCCGCCTACTTCGTCGTCCCTCGCGGAGGAAAAAGCGCCTCCCCTCCCTCCTCCTCAGCACGGCGCC
>Ga0307416_100000047_pt1 | contig 120385 bp, 97 predicted proteins | sample DK1Cmetagenome_2_FD_203821 | JGI IMG/M metagenome (GOLD analysis project Ga0307416, IMG submission 203821) | Maize rhizosphere microbial communities from greenhouse at UC Davis, California, United States - DK15-C-3 | ecosystem: Host-associated > Plants > Roots > Rhizosphere > Soil | place...
CAACTGTTTTTTCGATTTCCCCGGCCCTTGGGATTGACGGCATTCTTCGGTTAAAACAATGGGTTATTTGAGGAAGCTAGCAAAACGCCTCAAAAATAAACTCAAAAAGATGTGTCCACACGATAGGTGGCTGTTGCACAACTAAAGCAATGAAAATAGCTGGCCAAAACATGCATCGTATCGTACCTAGGCTTCCATATTCCAACAATTCTTTAGCAAATCAGGGGTTTATGTAATTCTCAGCCCATCAAAAATTAATGTTAGACGTGTACTGCTTAAAAAGAACAAGTTGTGCAACAGCCACGATAGGCCTGCGCGGGAATGACGACCATTCTATTGAAGTCTGTCAAGTCGAAGGATTAAGTTTGCATTCGTTTCCAAACGAGTGCAGAAATAGTTTAACGATTTCATCGTTGCAAACGATGAGTTATTAAACGTTCGTTAAAAACGAGCGTGAGCGCGATTGATTACTGAAAGGAGTCGTCATTGCGAGAAGGCTTTTTCAGCGGACGAAGCAATCTTACTACGATCGCTACTAGCGTGCGCTTTAAGATTGCTTCGTGCCTCGCAATGACGACTTTTCTTGCTTGCGCTCGTTTCCAAACGAGTGCAGAAATAGTTATACGATTTCATAATTGCAAACGATAGCTTATTAAGCGCTCGATAAAAGAGCGTTAGCGGAGTTATGATTTAACCGCCAATATCCTTGATTCGTACCATAAAAAGCCAGTTGCAAGCAGAAACCCTGCAAAGAACCACCAGAGCGATACTTCTTCCTCTAGAATGGTATCTGTTAATTTGTTTTTGGCTTCAGTAGCATTCAGGTTTTTGATAAACTGATGAGTTTCATCAAGCTTTTGTTGGTTTTTGAGTGCTTCCCAATCTGTTTTTTTGTAGATATATACTGGCTCAATGGCTTGATTTACTTCTAAATTAGTCCAGCCTGATTTTTGAGGCCAGTATAAAGCGTCCCATTGGAAAGGCAGCTCCATATTTTGCCGCGGACTGAGTAAAATACTATCCATTTTCAATACTGGTATTTTATCTGGTGCTGCCATATCTGCAATAATCCTCATGTTTTGGTGAATAATGGGGAATTGAGGAATGATGTTTACAGACTGAATATCGTTTCTTTTCCTGGCTGCATTGGCCAAAAGTTTAGACCAATAGGTAGCATAATCGTTTTTTTGCCCTGAAAGTAGCCAATTATAGGTGGCGGAAAGTGTAGAGACCAATACTTTGCCATAACCGCTAATGCTGCTGTTGACCACTGTTTTACCGCTGGCATCGGCAAGAATAGGCTGATCAGTTTGGTTAGCCCTTAAAAATACAGCTTGTTCAAGTGGTAAGGGGCCAAACTTGTGATGATCTTCTATCAAGATTAAATTTAGTGGTTTGCCTTTTAAAACAGGAGATTCAAAACGGCCAAATTTACCACTGATCGTTGTCAAAGCTTTTGTATTTGTAACCCTGATCAATAAGCCCATTCCGTTATTAACTGCAAGATTTATTGATGACCTTTCGCTGGGACTAATAGCAGCTAATTCTTCTTCATCAATGATCAGGATATCGAATTTTTTTAAGGATGATGTATTGATCTGATTAAGGTTTATGCTATCTATGTTAAGGAAATCAAAAGCAAATTTGTTTTTACTGATCTGACTTCTGAAAGCCAATGGATATTGATTTTCATACAGCCAGTTTTTTAAAAATTTATATTCAAAATCGGGAAAAGAAGCTAAAATCAGCACTTTCATCGGTGTCTGATCGTTAACCTGAACAGGTACGGGTTCTTTGGCCAAGGTATCGTTTTTTTGTAGTGCAATTAATTCGTAAATGGCTTTGCCTAATTGTTTAGGATTCGTTTTAAATGAAAAGGATTTATTCGATTTTGCCCCGATAGCGATCGAATCTACTGCTTTGCCCAAACCCTTGAACAAAAGTTTAGCCGTTTCGCTCCCTGAGTTTTGATAAGTTCCCTGAACTTGAAGCGGTTCACTGGTTTTTAATTTGGCTGGCCAGTTGGCAGAAATGATCCCGCCAGGATTTGCCGAAGGATGAAAGGTGATCTGGTATCCTTTCAGGTTGTTCAGTTCAGCTGAACTTAAGCCATAACCGTAAATATTCAGCTTCCTGATATTTGGATTCGATTTTAAGAAATAGGAAAGGTCATTGATGGTGGTGGCCTTCGTGTTTTTTAAATTTACTAATGGAAATGCATATTTTTTCCCCTTTAGTTTTGCAACAGAATCGGGGTTTGTACCTGCTGTGAGTAAAATAACTTCATCAGGATTTTGTTTTACATGTGTTTTGTATCTGATCGGTACAATTAACAGAATAAAACAGCCCAGGGCAACGATATTCGCTAAAACTCGCCATATTAACCTAGCTCGATTTGTCCGGTTTACCTCTTTGTAGAGCAAAAAGGCCAATAAAACCAAGCCAACCAGAATAGCGATGTATTTAAATTCCATATCTACTTGCCGGTTTTGTTGAGGTTATTAAAATAGCTTTGATACAATGCAGCAGCTGGGCCAGCGCTTTGTGTCTGCGGTTTTGCTGCTTCGTTATTGATCATTTTTTGGATAGCCTGTTGAACCAGATCAATATCGCTGATGATCAGTTTATTGCCGGTGCTTAATTTCCTTAAACTACTTAGCGCATTTAAATAGGTAGAAGGATTGTCGGCTGCGGTACCGATCATGTATTTCTCTGTTTCGCCAAGTAAGAATTGATCTTGTTCGATGAACTTTTTGCCTGTTTTTCTGCTCTCCAGTAAGGCGAGTGTTGCTTTTAAAAAGGCCGTTCTTTTTTCTTTTTGCTCAAACGACATTTTCTGAACCGGCTGTGTAATCTTATCCAGTTCCCCGGTTAAACGTTTCTCAGGTTTTAATGCCGCTGTTTTTACGGTAGTTTTAGCCACATATGCCCGCGATTTTTGCTGCAGATCTTTGAGTAATCTGAGCGCTTTATATTCGTAAGGTAATGCCTCCTGGGGTTTATAAGTTCTCAAACGGAGTTCGGCATTCCACATCTCAGTTAAAACGGCCTTTAGCTGTGCCTTCATTTCTGGTTCGAAGAAGGTAGCGTCTTCTGCGATATCATGTTTATGGGCATATTTATCCATAATGCCAGTCACATCACCAAACTTTTCGCCCTCATCCTTGTGTTCGGCATGTTCATCGTGCTCATCATGATCGCCGCCAATTTCAGTTTCGTTTTCTTCACCCAAAAACTGTCCGTAACGCAACCGCAACAGCTTCTGGTCTATACCCAGATCGTTGCTTCTGGTTTTAAAAGTTGCAGGAGGCAATGTCGATTGTTCCTTCAACAGTTTTTCGGTATCGATAATGATCTGCCTTTCGCTCCTGAAATATTCAGGGACCAGGTTAACGCCATTGGTCATTCCTGCTAAACTCATTAATTCGGCAGTATCTACAATTGAAACGAAATAAACATCCGAACGGCTCGATTGACCATGGTTATCCATCGCTTTGATGAAAAAATAAAGTTCATCGCCTGGTTTCATGCCAAGGCTTTTCAAGTCAATCAGTTTACTTAGCGTGAGGTTCTTTTTGTTATCAAAACTGGTATTAAACGATAGTTTTTTCTCTGTAAAACTCACACCTTCACCTTTGCCACTGGCCATGGTTGCTGATATATAGGAGTCGTTGATGCCATAATCGTCTGTAAGTGATACGTTCAGGTTAATCTTTTGCGGTTGACCGATATCAATGGTGGTGTGCTGTTTAGGTTGCGTAATTTTAATTGTAACGGGCAAATCAGGAATGATCTCGATCTGGTAGAGATCTGATTTTTTGCCGTCAAGATCCAGTTGGTAAAAGCCTGGTTTATTGATGATTTTTCCGTATGTCCATTGCGTATGTGATGCATTTAACGCTTTTAGCGAAACAATTTCGTTGTCGTTAAAGATGATTTTTAATTTTTTAATACCAATGTTTGTTTCAATTTTCCAGTTTATTTTGGCACCTGTTTCGGCAGCAATTGTAAACTGCTTCTGTTTGCGTTCTCCTTTTCCGGTATAGGCTGGAGGAATAATGGTAGCACTGAAATCGGAAATTTCTGCAGGAATATTTTCTTTAATATCGGGAACAGATGTTTTGCTTTCCTGAATAGATAAACCGTTTTTTTTGGCCTGAGGGATTTTGGTAATTCCAAAACTGATCAATAAAGGAGCAAGCAACGTAGCCAGCCCTAAATATAATTTCTTTGCTGGTTCTTTTGGCTGCGGTAGCCTGGTGAGGATATGCTCAATTTTGTTGCGTTGCAATTGTTGCAGTATAGACAATTCATCTTGATTTTGTAGCAGGAGATCGGCACTTTCTTCCAGTTCGGGATACTGGTTATTTACAAAACGCGAAACATCACGGTCCGTTGTTTTCCAAATGGGTTTACTGAATAAAAGAATAGCCAGGACGACAGGGAAAGCCAGCGCAAAAAGCCATGGAGAAAAATGCAACAGGTAAAATGCGATAGCAGATAAAATCAAAGCGATGGCTAAAGCAATCGCAACGGTGCCGATCAGGTAAAAGCTAATCCACTTTTTTCTTAGGTTACTGATCCAATTTTGTCCTTCAGCTTTTAACATAATTCGGTTTTTTTCTGAATGATAATATACGTTCGGTAACAAAAATCAAAAGGGCAGTTATCCAAAATAAGGGATTAAGTCCTTTATTTTGAGTGGTTTGTGTGTCTTCTGCTTTAGCAATCTCGGTAACTTCTTTTTGCTGAACTGATAATCTCCGCTGATCAGCAGGATTGTCTTCGAAACCGAAATCTGTTGAGTTTTCCGCTCTGATCACAATCGGCATCAAAGCTTTTACAAATAAGCCATCCCAAACCAGTTCGTTCCATTGCGGGTTAAAGCGGCTGTAAAAGTGAAAGATTTGTAAGGCATCAGCCTTTTCATTTGTCAATATTGCATTTCCAAAACCATCAGTCCATATTTTTTCGGCCTGACCTGTTGAGGCAATTCTTTTACTCAATTTAATATGACGACCATAAAAGCTAATAGTAGATGGTGTGTTAACTATTTTCCCTTTTTCATATTGAAATAATGCTCCATCCGATGCAATTGATGATTTAAAATCTGATGAAACCGGATTATCCGATAACCAAAAACCAATGGTTGCTTTTTCTGTAGCTGCATTGATGATAATTTTCCGTTTGGTGAAACTTTCAATGGCTTTTAAGGCAGCAATGAGGTATTTACTGTCTGTGATGCCCGAAGTTTCATGTATGGCGATATTTATTGGCGATTCTTCTGCCGAATTTAAAGCCTGGTAAGTGGTGCTTGAGGGATTTGATTTTGCTTCATATTTCTTTCCTGCATATCCGGCAATCCAGTTGCTAAGCGTATCGGTTTGGTTTAGCGGAATGTATTTCAGGTTATAGCTAACAGTTGGCAGTTCGTTGCCAAAACGGTTTAAGCGCCGATCGGAAAAAAAATAAACTTCTCTTCCCGGTGGGATAAATTGATTAACTGCAGTCAGTAAAGCCGTGTAACTTAGGCTATTGGTCTGTTTTACTTGATGATCAGCAGTATCTTTTAAGGTTAATGGCTTAAAACCCACATTAAAATCATGGATTTCGCAACCCTGTTTTATTAATGAATCTATTGTTTTACTGTGCGTTTTAAAAACCTGTTGAAAATTGTTTTTCTCTACTAAAATCCATCCTTTTTTACTATTGCCCGAAACAATTCTTTTTAGATAGGGTTGTGCCAGAAGAAATGCCAGTAGTGCCAAAAGCAAACAGCGTAGCAACAATAAAAGCCAATCGTTAATTTTAAAACTTTTTGAGCTTGCCCTCGAGCTTTCGCCAAGTAGTGCAATGCTGCCAATCTTAAGTGTTTTGCCCTGTTTAACATTCCACAGGTGTATAATGAGCGGGATAATTAAGCCTGCCAGCGCCAGTAAACCTATGGGGTATAAAAAATGCACGGCTTAAATTCTAAGTTTACTTCTTTGTTTTAAAAAATCCCTTAATGCCTGATCTAGAGGTTCATCGGTTGTAATTGTCCGGTAAAAAATCCTTCTATCAAGCAACTTTATCCTGGTTTCTTCCAGGTAAGCATTAAGCTTGTTTTGATAATTGATCCTTGCTTTGGCTTGATCAATCTGAATGGTTTCTCCTGTTTCCAGGTCTTCGAAAGTGCTATAACCTTTAAAATCAAGATCCAGTTCGTTTCTTGATAATACATGAAAAACCACGATCTCATGCCTTAAAGTATTCAACGTATCCAATAACTTGATAATTTCATCATCTTTTTGATAAAGATCGGTGATAAAAATCAGCAATTCGCGTTTTTGGGCACCAGCAAACAGTTCTTTATAATGAATGGGTTTGGTGAATTCTCCATCAGGATTAATCTGCTCCAACTGGTAAAATAACCTGGCCAGATGCTGATAATCCTGCCTTGGGGTCATGGAAAAAATCCCTGAATTTTTCAGTACATATAAACCAATGGCATCGCCCTGTAAATTGGCGAGGTAAGCTAAAGATGCACCAAGATATTTTGCATAATCTATTTTGGTAAAATTGCCATCACTATGGTTCATCGAGGCACTGGCATCTATTAATATGCGCACTGCAATATTTGTTTCCACCTCCGATTCCCGGATATAATAACGGTCGGAGCGGGCAAACATTTTCCAGTCGAGCGACCGTAAATCGTCGCCGGGTTGATAACTTCTGTATTGGCTAAACTCCAATCCTGGTCCCTTTACGGTACTTTTATTAATGCCGTTCATAAAACCATCAATCGTCATTTTAGCCGATAATGAAAGGTCTTTAATGGCCATCAATACTTTTGGATCGAGCAGTTTACTCATTAAATATTGGCTTTTGGTTTCGAAATGGCTTTAATCAATTCATCGGTAACTTTATCCGACGAAACATTTTCAGCCTCTGCTTTAAAGTTCATTAATACCCGGTGGCGCAGTACCGGATAAGCCATGGCTTGTAAATCTTCCATAATTACAGCGTACCTGCCTTTAAATAAGGCTCTTGCTTTTGCTGTTAAAATCAGTGCCTGTCCGGCCCGCGGACCTGCACCCCAACGCACCCATTCTTTAACAAAATTTACAGTAGTGGTATCAGGTCGTGTGGCGCGGATGATCTCGCTTACATAAGTAATTAAATCATCGCTGATGCTTACTTCGCGGGTAATGGCCTGCAGTTCTTTGATTTCTTCTGCACCGATAATCGGGTTGATTACCGCCTTTTTACTACCCGTTGTACTGCTTAAAATCTGAGTTTCTTCAGCTGCGGTAGGATAACCGATTTTGATGTATAATAGAAAACGGTCTAATTGTGCTTCTGGTAGAGGATAAGTTCCGGCCTGTTCGATCGGGTTTTGTGTAGCCAGAATAAAAAATGGCCGATCTAAAGGATAAGTTTGTCCGCCATAAGTTACTTCAAATTCCTGCATGGCCTCTAACAAAGCCGATTGTGTTTTCGGAGGCGTCCTGTTTACTTCATCGGCCAGGATAATGTTGGCAAACAAAGGGCCTTTGTTAAATTTAAAAAAACGTTTTCCAGTTACATGGTCTTCTTCCAATATTTCGGTTCCCACAATATCGGTAGGCATTAAATCGGGCGTAAACTGGATTCTTCTAAAAGAAAGATCTAAAGCCTGCGACATCGTTCTTACCATTAAAGTTTTAGCCAAACCCGGTACACCTTCCAGTAAACAATGTCCGCCAGCCATTAAAGCGATCAGCATTTCTTCAATGATCACATCCTGACCCACAATTATTTTTTGTATTTCGCTTTTTAAAAGAGAGATCTTATCGATCAATATTTTTAGGTTGCTTTCTGAACGCTCCAAAACGGTTGATTTTTTAGTATAACGATATTGTGCTTCAATATAGGGCATATTGATAGATAGTTTTAGCCCAGTGGAAAAGAATATCAAAAAATTTACACGATAATTAGGGTAAAAAAGCGGAATAATAAAAAATGGAGCTAATTTTAGGGTGATGCAGAGAGCTAAATTTACATTTGCGAGGTTAAAATATAATTCAGGCGATTGGGATACCGATCAGCGCATGCCTTCTAACCTCTTAAATTCTCTTCTTGAGTATACAACCATTCCGTTGGATGAAGAAGAGAAAATTGTAGAATTGAGCAGCCGAGATTTATTTAAATATCCTTTCTGTTATTTAAGCGGGCACAAACTGGTTCAATTTAGTCAGCAAGAAGCAGTAAATTTTAAAACCTATGTACATAACGGTGGTTTTGTTTTTGTAGATGATTGTAACCATGATATTGATGGTTTATTTGCCCGATCGTTCGAAACGCAGATGAGCAATTTATTTGGCCCTCAGGCTTTGAAGAAAATCCCCAACAATCATGGTATCTATAACGCTTTCTTCAAGTTTGAGAAAGGTCCACCAACAACGTCTTTCGAGTTAAATGGCTGGGGTGATGATCTTGTACACGATTACCTGAAAGCGATTACCATTAACAACCGGATTGGGGTGTTATACAGCAATAAAGATTATGGCTGCGAGTGGGATTACGATTTCAGGAACAAACGTTTTTTAGCTGAAGACAATACCAAGTTCGGGGTGAATATCATCCTTTATGCCATGGGGATAAACAGTTAACAATTTCCAGTTGACTGTTGACTGTTTTTTCGTGCTATCAGATGTTACCATCTGATAGGTTTAGCGCACTACATCAGGTGATAACGATCATCAAAAATCTGCATTACCGATGCTTTTATCCCACACAGCGCCAGTTTTTCGCAACATTCTGTACTGATATCCCGCACTGAAACAATCCGTATTACTTTGTCAATGTCGTCCAGATCGATAGACCACTCAGAAACACCATCCAAGCCTGCAATGGCCAGGGCAACAAGACTTTTATCGTTTGCATTTTCGATAATGGTAGAGATGATGGTGATGTATCTGGGCATATTTTAGGAATAATTAATGGATTTTCAAGATCAATCCATAGCTGAAGCTGATCTTTTGTCAGTGCAAACGTAATAATAATTTGTAAACAAACCAAACGTTCGGTATCTTTGTAGTATGGAAAATCCCTATAAAAGAAAAAAGGAACCTGAGGTAAGCAAGCAACTTATTTTGGCAGCAGCTGCAGAAATCGGCGCATCAGATTGGCACCGCGTTACGTTTCAGGCCATTGCTGATAAAACAGGTTTGAGCAAGGGGGGGATTATCCATCACTTTCGAAACAAAGAAGATCTGCTAAAAGAATTGATGAACCAAAGTTTGGCAGAGCTTACCGAGTGGATTGTAGAAGAAAAAAAATCATCGAAGGAGGTGGGCAGTTTGGCTTACCTACGTTTTATTATCAGTAAAAGCAACGATCTGTTTTATAGAAGGACGATGAAAATTATTACTCAGGTTATTCTCATCAATGCAGAATACCGTAAAGGTTGGGATGAATGGTTTAGTACTCATATTGGTAATGGCGATGAGAGCGGGCAAGGTATAAAACACCTGATTATTATGCTTGTTGCTGATGGGTTATGGTATTCGGATAACCTTGGGGTTTATGATATCAGTGACAAGAAAAAACAACAGATTTTAGAAACACTTATTAAACTTTAAGTATGAAATATTTTTTTCTGGCGCTGGCCATTATCTCAGAGGTAGTTGGTTCGAGCTTTTTAAACGCCAGCAATCAGTTTACTAAACTCATTCCATCGGCTATAACAGTTGTAGCCTATTTGCTCTGTTTTTACTTTTTATCCATTGCCTTAAAATCGATTCCACTCGGCACGGCTTATGCTATCTGGGGTGGGTTAGGTATTGTATTAACCGCAATAATATCGGTCGTTGTTTTTAAAAATAAGTTGGATATTGGAGCCATTATAGGCATTAGTCTTATCGTTGCGGGGGTAGTGGTGCTCAATGTTTTTTCCAAATCAACTTCCCATTAAAATTTAGCGCTAATTTTTATGCAAGAACCTGCTGAAACAACCGTTCATCAAAATAAAACTTTTACCGATATCAATTACGCGGGTAAACAGCTGCAAAAGCGAGAGTTTATTAAGTGTGAATTTATAAGGTGCGATTTTTCTAAAAGTGAACTGAGCCATAACGATTTTGTTGACTGTGAATTTAGCCATTGTAATTTCTCGCTCACTCGGGTAACAGGTACAGGTTTTAGTAACATTACATTCACAAATTGTAAAATACTGGGTATTGATTTTTCTACCTGCAATAAATTTATGTTCTCCTTTTCTTTTAAAGGGTGTATTTTAGATTATTCTGTTTTTTATGGTGCCAAGCTCAGGAAAACGAATTTTATTGACTGCTCGCTAAAGGAAGTCGATTTCGAATCGGCCGATTTATCTTCAGCTGTTTTTAATAATTGCGACCTTACGGCCACATCTTTTAACCGGACAATGCTGGAGAAAACTGATTTCCGCACGGCAAGGAATTTTTCTTTCGACCCTGCGCTGAACAACATGAAAAAAGCCAGATTTTCGTCCGCTAACCTTTCGGGTTTATTGGACCACTTTAAACTGGATATTGAGGATTAGGCAACTAATTTGGAATCGATTAACTGATTTCAACTATTAACGGTTAGCCAATCTACAAAGCATACGCGGTTTCGGCTTTCGATTGATTAAGCACTAAAAAGCTCTGAATATTTCCAACATAAGCCAGGGCGCCTATATTATCTCTTAGGAAATTGTTGTAAGAAACCATATCGGGCATGGCCACTTTAAGCATAAAATCGAAATGCCCTGTAAGGTGATAACACTCCATCACTTCGGGATATTTTTCCATTTCGGTCTTAAATGCCCTTACAATATCTTCTGAATGTGTGGTAAGCTGAATGTGCGGAAAGGCTATAAAATGCGACCTCAGTTTATCGATGTCTACAATGGCAACTGTTGATTTGATGTAGCCATTCGACCGCAGTTTTTTAATGCGGTCTACAATATGGGTCATGCTTTTTCTAAGCTTTCCCGAAACTTCTTTATAGGTTAATAATCCATCACGTTGTAAAAGATTTAGGATTTCGATATCGGTCTGGTCAACTTTTTGAGGTTGCATGTAAATACTTAGTGTATAATTGTTTCTATTCTGTTCGCTTTTGTTCAGCCTAAAAATAGTTAAAATAAGGTATATTTAATTAATTTATTGTTGTTATTTAAAAACATACTTAGTGTATATATTACAATAATAGTGGGAATTGTGGAGTACAAATAAAAATTATATTCTGTCAGCTTATTTTCCTGATATGCTAAACCAAATTTTTAGGATGTTCAGGGTTTAATAAAAAATAATTTTTACCAAAAAAATAAGTTCTTGCGATATAATTTGCTTAACTACTGATCTTTACGCTGTAATTAATTTAACCGAATATTATTTTTCTCATGCATAAAAAACACAATTTCGGTGCCGGCCCATGCATACTGCCGTCATCTGTAATGGAACAAGCTGCTCAGGCCGTAATCAATTGGGGAGGGATGGGTTTATCTATTTTAGAAGTTTCCCATCGATCGCCAGAGTTTGAAGATGTGGTACTTAAAACCCAGCTTTTGGTGCGCGAGTTATTGTCTGTTCCCGATCACTATTCAGTACTTTTTTTACAGGGTGGGGCCAGTACACAGTTTGCTATGGTTCCGATGAATTTTTTGAGTGAAGGAAAAAAGGCGGCTTATCTTGATACGGGATATTTTGCACAAAAAGCCATTAAAGAAGCCAAATTGTTTGGCGAAGTAGAGCTAGTTGCTTCTTCGAAAGATAAAGACTATGCTTATATCCCAGTTGAGTTTAATAACGATAAGCAAGCTGCGTACTTGCATTGTACTTCAAATAATACGATTGAGGGGACAGAAATATTTGATTTCCCTACTGCGGGTGCACCTTTGATATGCGATATGTCATCAGATATTTTTTCCAGAAAAATTAACATCACCGATTTTGATCTTATTTATGCAGGAGCGCAAAAGAATATGGGGCCAGCAGGAATGACCTTGGTCATTGCTAAAAATGAATTCCTTAACCAGGCAAAAAAAGAAGTCCCATCAATGTTGGATTATCGGGTATTCCGCGATAATATGAGCATGTACAATACACCGCCGGTTTTTTCTATTTATGTGGCCATGCTTAATTTATTGTGGCTGAAAGATCAGGATGGTGTTAGTGGAATAGAACAAAGAAATATAGAAAAGGCAAAATTATTATATGCCGAGATAGACCGAAATCCGCTTTTTTACGGTACGGCCGATGTTGAGCATCGTTCTCGAATGAACGTTACTTTCTTAGCTATTAATAAAGAGGTAGAGACCGGGTTCTTAAAATTTGCAGCAGATCAGGGGATTATAGGCATAAAAGGTTATAGAACAGTTGGTGGATTTAGGGCTTCACTTTACAATGCGCTTCCATTATCGAGCGTTGAAGTATTGGTAAATGCAATGGCCAGTTTTGAAAAAATATGCAGTGATAAAACCGTTCCTGAACTCGAATAATCCGTTAAGCGATGATAAAAATCTCTCCATTAAAGGCATTACAGCCAGGTAAAGACATCTTTGATCTGATGATTTCTGATCAGGTAAACGGTAAGGTGCATAAAAATGAGCAGCTGTCGTTTGAAGACCTGCTTAATCTATTCGGATGTCCTTTGGATGATCGGCCTGCTATTTATGTTTACGGGTTCCGTAGCGAATTTGGTATAATGAGGGGAATTTGGGCAGCTACCGATCTCTCTCAAACACCAGTAAATGCAATTAAAAGGCACGAAGAAACGGTATCGTCGAAAGTAGAATCGCTTAAAATAGATCGTAAAAATAAAGCAACGCAAAAATCGCCAATCTTATTGGTCCATAAAAAAGATAAAACCTTAGATGCGCTTATTGATTTTGTGGTGCGTACGCGCAAACCTTTGGCAAGCGAATGGTCGCAGATGGAACATTTTCTTTATCAGGTATTGGAAGAAGATGTTATTGGAAAATTTGTTGAAGCGTTTATGAAACTTGATGCGGTTTACCTTGCCGATGGCCATCATCGCCTGGAAGCAGCCTGTTTGCTGCAGAAAAATACAGCTCAGCAAATCAGTTCGCTATTTGTTTCTGCCGATGTAATTTCCATAGGTGCATTTCACAGAGTAGTTTCGGGAGTAGATATTTCTTATTCACTGTTGATGGAAAAACTGGAACAGTATTATTACATCTCAAAAATCCCCAATAACAAAGCTTATAAACCTGATCAGAAGAACAGGTTAGGCCTTTGTTTTAAAGGCGAATGGTACCAACTGGATTTAAATAAAGCTTCTGTTGCATTGTCAGAAGTGCCAGATACGGTGATTTTACAAGATAAAATCCTGTCGGCCGTGCTGGGTATCAATAAACCAAAGGAAGATGAAAGATTAATCTGCTTTCCGGATTGTAATTGGGCTCAATTTCTTGCAGTGTTAAATAGCGATGAAACGTCAATTGGTTTTTCTCTTTTTCCGATGACAGCCGATGCATTTATTACTGCTGCAGAAAAGGGTGAGTTTTTGCCGCCCAAATCTACCTGGATAGCGCCTAAGATTCCTCAGGGATTTATGGCGAGTAGCCTGGTGGCCATAACGGCGAAAGGAGAGCAGGTAAAGGTAAATTAACAGTTAAACCTATAATGATATGTTCGATCTCGATTTAGAAAGTATAGCGCAGATAGGAGCAACCTTTCTGATAATTGTTTTCTTTTTAGTGGCTTTGTACAAAAAGCGCCTTAAAGTAAACAAGAAAAAAAACGATGAGGAGCCAGATTATCTGCATTGGCTCTAAAACAGTTAAATTGATTCTAACAGCTTTCGCGTATTTTTTTTGTTGTGGTAAATCAATTTAGTTTGATATGGAGTAAGTTTTATAGCTAATTAAGCCTGTGTAGGTTAATGATAGCAATTTGTTTATAGTTAAATTTTATACTTTTGGGTTACTAGTAATTACAATTTAGCCCGATATATTTATGAAAATTCTTTTTAGAGTTTGTACACTTTCTATTTTAATCTGCTCATCTGTTCTGGCGAGTGCACAGACCGTCACTTTAGATTATTTTTTTAATCGCGAAACCCGAAAAAATAAAGCTGGAGCGGTTGAGCGTTTTCATTATTTATGGGGCAAAAGCGATTATGGGAATTTCTTTATTTTAGGAAACATCTTTAAGAAACAAGGCTTTAAGTTAGATTCTTTAGAAACAGCTCCTACTGCGGCCAAGCTAAAAGGAACTGATGTATATCTAATTGTAGATCCTGATCGACCAAAAGAAAATCCAGAACCAAATTATATACAGGCGGCAGATATCACTGCAATTTCTGCATGGGTGAAGCAAGGAGGTGTATTGGTGATGTTTGCTAACGATAGCGCAAACGTAGAGTTGCCACACTTTAATAAACTAGCTAATGTATTTGGCATGCACTTTAGCAATGAAATGCAAAATCATGTGATTGATGATCAACATTTTGAAGATGGTGCCATTTCAACCAAAAACAACCCTGTATTTAAAACGGCGCAAAAAATATTTATGAAAGATGTTTGCGCTATTGAAACCAAGAATGGTGCAAAACCGGTTTTGAAAAATGCGGCTAACGCAACAGTTATTGCTTCGGCTAAATATGGCAAAGGAACAGTAATTGCCATTGCCGACCCATGGTTGTATGACGAATATGTTAACGGACGTTTACCAAAAGAAATGGGTTTCGAAAACGATAAAGCTGCTGCTGATGTCGTAGCATGGCTAAAAAAATTAACGAAAAAATAACTCAGTTAAAGTTTATCCAGTTTAAAATAACCCAAATGAATTTCATCTTCAGGTAAATCGCCTGAAGATGTTTTTATTTCGATATGGTATTTTTGTTTCGATTCTTCGCTTAAAATATCTTCAATTTTATAAATATCATCTACATCAATGCCATACTTTTCATCAATATGGGCATTGGCGCCTTTTATCGAATTGGTTTTAAAGAATACCGTTTTTTTTGCCTCCTGTATAGCCTTGGCCCTTTCATCATGTACAGATAAAACAATGTAATGTTGTTCGTATAGTTGGCCCGGTTGGTAGCCACCAAGATTGATAAAAAATAGTTTATGAGCAGAAAGGGTAGCACGGCTGTCTCTTAATTTAATGTTGATTTCATAATTATCCACCTTATTCACTTCCCGCCAGCCATCTATATGGATACTGGCTCCTGCTTCGGGCCAAAAAGCTTTAATTCCGGGAATAAGCGCTTTAAGCGAATGGGCAATGCCAAAGAAATAATCGTGCTGTTCTACATTTCTTTTCGGTGCTTTCGATCCCAATAAAAGCATGTATAGTTTAGGTTGCTGTTCGTCCATATTTAATTGATTGCCTTTTCTTTTAACAGCTACAATCATAATTGGTTTGTGATTTTCTATCTTCTTTTAACCGCGGAGAACACAAAGAGAGGTGCGGAGAACACAAAGCTAGAGATCTTACAGCACAAAGCTAGATCCCAAGTATGGTCGTCTTTCCCGCGCAGGCGGGAATCTTAAAGCGCTTGCATTATGATTCCCAATCAAGTTGGGAATGACGAACCGCCCAAACCTGTCGTCAATACTCCGATGTATTTGAAAAATTCTAACCTCTATCAATGACGGATTCTGAAAATCGTCGTCTCCGACCGAAGCAACGCGTAGCGGGGAGATCTTTTCAATTCCCTTATTCTTCTTCCATTTTCCATCGATTTAAAACAATTTCGCTTTTTTAAGATTATATCACCTATAGGTTATAACCTGCCATTTCGCCAACTAAATAAAACGCGTCAAGAATAGATGAATACAGCTACTGTAAAAAAAAGAATCGCCATTATAGGCGGCGGGCCAAGTGGCCTTTTCATGTATAAAAGATTAACAGAAGCTAAAGCCACCAACTTTGAAATAGATATCTTCGAGCGCAAAAACTATTTGGGAGCAGGTATGCCTTATAGCGCCGAAGGAGCTAATGTAGAACATATAACCAATGTATCAGACAATGAAATTCCGATCATTTTTAATTCTATAGAAGATTGGGTAAAAATAGCACCCAAAGCAGTTTTAAAAAAGTTTAACATCAGCGAAGAAAAATTTGACGAATACAAAGTATTGCCCAGGCTATTCTTTGGCGAATACTTATCTGCACAATTTAATCTCCTGAAAGATGCTGCGAGCAAAAAAAGCATAGAAACCAATGTACATTTAAATTGTGTGGTAGAAGATATTATCGATTTTCCTCGTGATAATAAGGTAGCGTTAAGCATTAAAGGACGAGATAATGCCTATTTCGACCAGGTTATTATTTGTACCGGTCACAACTGGCCAAAAAAGTATGAAGGCTTTATTCCCAACTATTTCGATTCTCCATATCCACCAAAGAAGATATCGCTAAAGCTCGATCATGCTGTGGGTATAATGGGATCATCGTTAACCGCTATTGATGCCTTAAGAACGCTGGCCAGGCAGAATGGAAAGTTTGAGGACAATAAAGATGGAAGTTATGGTTATCATTTGGAAAGCGAAGGATTTAAGGCCGTAATGCATTCGCGCAGTGGTTTATTACCTGCTATTCGCTTTCATCTGGAAGATTCGCATTTAGGAAAGGAAGAAACGCTAAGCAAAGCCAAAATTCGGGAGAGTAGAGCTGAAAACGGAGGGTTTTTGCCCTTGGACTTTGTATTTGAAAAGAATTTCAAGGAGATGTTTATTGAAAAGGATCCGGTTTTTTATGAGCAGATTAAAGAAATGAACCTCGAGGAGTTTGTTGAGACCATGATGGCGTTTAGAGAAAAAATAGAACCTTTCGATCTATTTAAGAAAGAATACGACGAGGCAGAAAAATCTATAGAAAAGCGAAAATCTATTTATTGGAAAGAAGCTTTGGCTGTTTTAAGTTTCGCGATGAACTATCCTGCCAAATATCTTTCTGCCGAAGATATGGAGCGGCTTCAAAAGATATTGATGCCCTTAATTTCCATTGTAATTGCATTTGTACCTCAAAGCTCGTGCAGAGAATTATTGGCACTGCACGAGGCTGGTGTGCTAAGCATTGTTGCCGTTGGAGATGATGCGGAGGTAGAACCGTTAGAAACAGGCGGGGCAGATTACCATTACAAGGTGGATGATCAGGAGATAACTGCTCACTTCGATACCTTTATCAATTGTGTTGGTCAGCCACATCTTTCTTTTGATGATTTTCCTTTTAAAAGCTTAATTACAGGTGGAACGGTTAGTCCGGCAAGGTTAAAATTCCAGTCTGCTAAGCGCGGAAAGGCAGAAATGAAGCATAGTGATTTAGTGACAAGGAAAGATGATAGTTATTTCTTAACTGTGCCTGGTATCTCCATCAACGATCATTTTCAGGTGGTTAATGAAGCGGGGCAGGCTAATAAAAGAATCTATATCATGGCCGTTCCATACATTGGTGGTTATAACCCAGATTATTCTGGGATAGACTTTTGCGAGGCTGCATCAGAAGCTGTGCTAAGCAGTATTTTGACCTGAAATTTTACGCTCATCGGTGTTGAGAATCCCTGTCTTATCAAAAATATTTAAGATATTTTTTGGCTTTAAGTATCTGTTTTTCAATGGTATGTATCTAATTTTTTATTCTTCATTTTGAAAAAAACAAACGTTTGCGCTTAATTTTCCTTATGTCTTTTTATAATTACAAATTTACTGAGAATGGTAAAGTACTCCAAAGTATATGTAGGCGTAAAAATAACGATAACTGATTAATTTTTTTGATGAATTAAACTATCATCCTCCTTATTCTTCTCGGTCGTTATTCGTTATTCGAATATCGTTTATAAAAATTATAAGAATTAGCTGATTAATACCACTGTTTAAGCGCTATAGCCTTTTGTGGCTTTGTGTACTGCGCATTTTTTAAGCAAACGTTTGCGTTAAGAAAATTAAAAATCAAGTATTCTTAATATATACCTTGCATTAACAAATCATAACTAGCCGATATTTTATTTTAGTATTACGAGCAAAAAGAATCTTGTCAACCAGCAAGAAAACAAATAATAAGTAAAGTAACCAAAGCGCCTCTAACCAAGGTATATAACAAACAAGCAAACAACAACTAATCATTCTTATGCACGATAGGTTGCATTAAGAAATAATATTAATCAATCTTAAACCACATTCCATGATCAAAAATTTTACTTTTTGTCTTCAGGCATTGCTTTGCCCAAAATCTCAAATCGAGACAATTTCTTAATTACATTTTAGCATCGAGTTTCTTCTTTAAACACTTAAACTTTTAATTAAACTAATAAAATGGTTAAAATTCATACAAGCGTTTGTATTGCCTTGTTTTTATCTGTTTTTGGATCACAATCTTTATATGCCCACAGGGCATGGCTTAAAACGGCTAATGGCAGTTATTTTGTTTTTCAACAAGATACTACAAAAGTTAAAAAAGATTTGTCCGCTTATTCCATTAAAACCGATACAATTGGCCAAATGGTTAGCGCACTACAGAAATTTAAAACAGTGCGTGATACGATTAACATCCGTTCCTCAACACCTGTTCCCAATTTATCCTTACAGCAAATTATTAAAGGTAATTTGGCTGGCGTTTATGTACAGGAACCTAACGGCGAACCTGGAACTGAGCAAAGCATAATTGTGCAGGGTACATCTGGTCTATTATTTAATAAAAAAGATATTTATGCTTTACAGCCAGCTGTTTATTTAAATGGTGTGCCACTGGTAACTGATAATCCTTTTGCCTTCGATGTGCAGAAATATGATTACAATCGGATTGGCCCTGCAACCAATTTGTTATCGCAGGTAGATATCAATAATATACAGTCTATTACTGTAATTAAAGATCCTTTCGAATTGGCTAAACTAGGTCCAAATGCGGCTAACGGTGCTATATACATTACCACCAAAAATGCTAAGGCCGGACTTAGGGATATTAGTTTAAACTCTTATTTTGGTTATGTAACTGCTCCACAGGTAAATACTGTTAATGGTGTTTACGAAAACAATTTTAGAAACCAGTTTTATCAAAAATACAACCCAACAGGAAGTCCTGCTTCTTATTTAAGAGACTCTACAAATGTGGCTTATTTTGGCCCTTCAAACTGGACAGATTTATATTACCAGAATACCCCGACTTTTTCTGCCGATTTAGGTATTACCGGAGGTACAGAAAGAGCAAATTTTAGGTTTTTTGGCTCTGGGACAAGAAATGCAGGAAATGCAGATGATACCGGTATCGATCGTTACAATCTGTTCTTCGGAATAAATATGGCTCCTTTTAAATGGCTTACAGTATCGAGCACTGTTAACACCGCTCGTTTAGATCGGACTAGAAACAAAAGCCTGCGCGATCGTTTTGCAGAAACACGTTATATACCCGATTTAAGTAGTCCGCTTTCTCCAAATTCTGACTCTTACGCAACGTATTTAACTCAAAACGATAGAAATGTAGACAACAACCGTTCTACCGTATTAAATGGAAGTTTAACCTTAAGTGCCAAGGTTAACAAACTGGTTATATCAACCAGCGGACTATTCAATTACAACGAAGGTGTTAGGGATTACTTTATCCCATCTACTTTATTGGCTGGTATAAGTTACATATCTAATTATTTTGGTTATAGCCAAAGGGTTTCGATCAACAATAATGTTAGCTATAAATATGATATTAATAAAGATCATATAATTGATTTTGAGCTTGGCCAAAGCTTACAGGGCGATACCTACAAGTATAATTATGCAAGAGCTTATAATGGTCCAAACGATTATGTAAAACTATCTTTTGTAGATGCCAGGCCAACAATCAGTGGTGTCGAAAACCCAGATTACCTAAATGTATTGGCTAATGGTAGTTTTTACGTGTTCAGGTATATTGATAAAGAGCGGAATAATTTAATGTCGTTTTATGGCTCTGCAAAATATGCATATAAAAACCTGTTAACATTAAGCGCATTGTTAAGAAGGGATGGTTCTTCTAACGGCCAGCCAGATAGCCGTTGGGTAACTACACCGGCATTTAATGCCAACTGGAATTTAAAAGAACAGTTTTTAAAAGAAAGCAAGTCGATTGATGCATTACATTTAAGTGCAGGCTGGGGCAGAACTTTAAGGATTTTTCAGGATGACCGTTTTGCTGCGGGACCTCAGTACCGCTCAGAAAATGGATGGGAAGAAGAACCAACTATTCCGGGTTACGGTGGTTTACTGGGTATTAACCGCCCATATAATAGTGGATTTATTGGCTACAACATTAGCCTTCCATTTGCAGATCGTGCCAGTGTAACTTTAGATGCATCGTTTTTAAACAGCCGCATCAATGCAGCTGTAACTGTATATAACCGCGAAGATAAAAACAGCATAATCGGATTGCCTGTAGCAGTTGAAACAGGTTATTCTACCCAATATAAATCGGGTATGGATATCAATAACAAAGGAATTGAGCTTTTAATTAATGGTGCCGTTTTACAGCAGCGCAGTGGCTTAAACTGGAATACAGGCCTAAACCTAAACTATAACCAAAACAGGCTTTCGGCGTTGCCAGAGGGCCTAAACGAATTAATTTATCAGAACGATAATAAGTTGCAGGTAGGAAAATCGGTGGGCAGTTACTGGTTATACACCAATGAAGGTATTTACAACAGCGATGCAGAAGTACCTGCCGGTAGAACTTTTAACGGTATTCCTTTAAAGGCGGGGGATCCTAAATGGGTTGATCATAATAATGATAACCGAATCGATAGTAAAGATAAAGTATTAACTGGTGATAGGCTGCCAAAATTTGTGGGCGGCTGGAACAATACATTAAGCTATAAAAACTTCGATTTAAACTTCAACTTCATTTTTGCTGCCGGCCAAAAAGCCATTAACCAGTACGAGGCCACCCGCTATGGTTTTGTAAACCGCGAGGCTGGAAACGACATTAATTCGGTTAAGGAAGTTTCATCATGGCAATCGTTCGATAATGAGAAAAACTATCCGATATACAATCCGTGGAGCCCGGTAGATGCTTACCGCACCGATCAGGACCTGTTTTTAGAAAGTGCCTCTTATGTAAAATTAAGATCGGTTACACTAGGATACGATTTTAGTAAAATGGACTTGTTTAAAAAAGCAGGTGGAAAAATAAGAAGAGCTTATTTATATGCCACAGCCTTAAACGTATTTACACTGACCGATTTTTCAGGTGTTGATCCAGAACTGATCAATTACAATGGAATATACGACGGTGCAAATATCACCATCCCCCGAACATTTGTTTTAGGCTTCAAACTCGATTTATAATATATACCATTATTGATATGAATAATTCTAATTATAAAATTAGTATCTATAGGTTGGTTACCCTTGCGCTGATCTTTACGATGGTTGGCATAGGCAATTTCTCCTGTAAGAAAATTGATGATGTACAATCAACAAGATTAGCAACCGAAGAAAGTAATTGGAAAACGCTGGAAGATGCCCGCGCAAACCTGCTTTCGGTATACGGCCTGATGCGTTCGGCTACTGTTTCTGATAATACCCACTGGTTAATGGGCGATTTACGTCAGGGCGATTTTGAGATCACCAACAGGGCAGATCTTAAATCTATTGTTACAGGACAATTAAATGCACAATACCCTGTAATTAACAGGATTACCAACTGGCGCAGGTTTTATGCCGTAATTAATGCCGCAAGTTTATTTATAGAGCGCTCTAAGCAGATTATACCTTTAGATTCGCGTTATACCCAAATAAACAATAATGTAGATGTAGCACAGGCCAGAATATTAAGGGCATTTGCCTATTTCTATATGGTAAGAATCTGGGGCGATGTGCCTTTGTTGACTTCATCTCACGACGGTGATTTTGTTCAACTTCCAAGAATAAGCAAAGAGAAAGTTTTACAGTTTGCTACAACCGAGTTATTGGCTGCAGCACAGGTGGTACCTTTTAAATATGGTGGCGATGACCCTGTTTTACCAGGCCTTTATTATGGCGCAGGCTGGGCAAGCTGGAACGGAAATATTTTTACCCGCTTATCTGCTTACATTATTTTAGCGCACATTGCAGCTTGGCAGGGAAATTACCTGGATGCCGCTACCTACTCAAAATTTGTACTTGATAATTATACCAAATCTAACGGAAGCGGTTCGAACGGAATTGTTTATTTAGATATGGATGCCCTTACAGAGAATGTAAACTACTATAGTCCGTTTGCTTTTAAGCGTGCAACGGTACTGGTTGGTTTTCCATTTGAGGCAGGTAACGGTTTATCAACCGCTAATGGCCACATTGAGCAATTAACCCTGGCATCGCCTTTTATCCCTAAAACACAGCCCGAAATGTTTGTGCCGAAGGATAGTATTCTTAAAATATTTACCGATCCCGGAGATTTAAGGTTCAGTATTAACCCAGCTACAGGCTTATACCGGACTAATTATTTTTACAATTTCCCATCAGAGCAGCCAATTTTTAACAAAATCAAAGTGATTTACACTGCTCAAACCTCTGGTAACTTTACCCTGTTCAGCTCTACCATGCTGTTTAGCCGCATAGAGGAAATTACCTTGCTTAGGGCCGAAGCCTGTGCGGTATTAGGACAACGTGATGAAGCCATTTCGGCACTGAACAAAGCAGCTAATTTAAGAGGTACAGTTACATACGATCCCGCATCGGGCAAAAATCTTGTCGATGCTATTTTTGAGGAGCGGAGAAGAGAATTAATGGGAGAGGGCTGGAGATGGTATGATATTGTACGGTTCAATAGGATTAAAAATCCTACCGGTACCTTCATTAAAAAGAATGGTGTATCACTTACATTCGCGCAATTTGAACGTGCTGGCGGAATTTATTGGCCGGCATCTCAGGATGTAATCAACGCCAACCCATCGGTTACCCAAAATCCATATTGGCAATAATCAATCAGAAGATCATGAAAAAGAAATTATATAAGCATAGCCTATTGTTGCTGGCAGCCGTAATGGGCATTTATTTAAGTGCCTGTAAAAAAAGCGATTCTCCTTATTACGATTATACCAATACAGTGCAAACTTTTAAAGGATCGGCCATGGATTATTTAAAATCCAAACCGAACACCTTTGATTCGCTATTGGTAGTATTGGATCGCCTTCCAGCGCTAAAAGATTCTTTAACCAATCAAAAAGTTACACTTTTTGCACCAGTGAACGAAAATTTTGCAGCATCTGTAAAATATTTAAACCAAATCAGAAAGGCGGGCGGAAGGGCTCCTATTTATTTAAAAACTGCTGACCCAGTAGAACTGGGGTTTATGCTGTCAAAATATATTATCAGGGGCAATTTAACAACTAATGCTTATGCCAGTACCGTTGATGGCATTTCGGTAACTGCAGTAGATTCTGGTTATCCTATGCATGTCAAGTCGATCAAAGCAGATGCCTCTGGCTTTACAGGTGGCGGCGCTACAACACTCGAATATAGCGATATGTTTGGTTCAACCATCCAGCTTAACTGGATAACAACCACTACAAATGCAGTTAATATTAAAACCAATAACGCTACCATAAACATTTTAACCCCGCTGCACAATTTCGGGTTTGATGAATTTACGTACAGATTAGACCAATAGCTTTATGAAGATGAAAACTAAAAAATACTTTCTTAGTGTAGCTGTAATGCTTTCAGGCATGATGCTCATATTGGTATCGTGTAAGAAAAATTTGCCAGATAACAGATTGTCTATCGCTAACGATAGCCAGTATACACAGTTTCTATATCAACCTACTTTAGGTAGAAATACTTTATTTACCAACAATTTTACCTATGGCAATTCGAGTAGGCCTTTGGATTTTAAAATCGTAAACATGCGCACATTTGGGGGCGAACCTGCTCCCGAATTAACTAAACTTTATCCTGTTAAGGTATGGAAAACAGCTTATGACGGTACGGAGAAATCGCTGGCAGAAATTGAAGCTAAGCGTGTAATCGAAAACCATCCATTGTTTGAAGTACGTCCACATTCAGGTGAATTTTTGATGTGGGCAGAAGCAAATTCGAACATGATTAAAGCACAACCAGATTCGGGTTATGTTTTCGATGTGGAAATGTCGAATACAGGTGGAAGGAAATATTTCCAGAACATGCGCCTTGCACCACTGCGCGAGCGCCCTTACGAACCATCACCACTCGATCCGGTAACGGGCCAGGGAACATCAACTTCTATTAGTCCTTCTGGATTGTTTATTATGGGAGCAAGAACCAATCAGTTTTTATCTTCAAGTGATGTAGCTGTAGTGTTTAATAAGCTACCAAAAGGCCTTCCAGGCTATTCAGGGCATAGTATCAGTTTCAAATTTATAGATACGCTGGCACAGGTTATCGATCCAAACAAGTTCGCTCTAACCGATTGGGGCAATCTGGTACATGGATTCAATATGGTAAAAGATGCTACCAAAATAAAGTTTGATGTAGCTTATCCCGTTCCTTTAACAGCATATCCAACCAAATATACCACAACAGATGGTGGTGCCGCGAGGGTAGTATTCAGATTCGACAGGCAGGCATTTGGTGCGGTTTTATTCCACTGTTACCTCGCCTTAAATTTTAAGATCTATGAGGAGGGGGATTGGGAAATTATCTTTCAGTTCAAGAACGACAAACCAAAATTTGATAACGACTGATGAAACAAACTAAATCCAAACAAAATATATTTCCAATGAAGTATTTTTACAGTATAGTAATTTTATTGATTTTTGGTTTGCATAATATCGCCCTGGCACAACAGCAAATTGCGGTTTCAGGTACGGTTTATGATGGCGAATCGAAAAAGAAGGAAACCATGCCTGGCGTAAGCATTTTAAGCGGTGGCAGGGTTTTAGGCCAAACAGATGGCGATGGTCATTATAGGGTAACCGTAGCATCAAATGCAGAAATTACCTTTAAATATTTAAGTTATGTAAGCCAAACCATAAAGGTAAATGGAAGAACCACCATAAACCTTACTTTGCAGGGCGATAACGCTACTTTGAAAGAAGTAACCGTTACTGCAGGTTATCAAACCAAAACCAGAACATTAACTACTGGTTCTACCGTAACCATTTCTGGTAAAGATATACAAGGGCAGCCCGCAAGTGATGTAATGTCGCTTTTACAAGGTAAGGTAGCCGGTCTGAACATTCAGAATAATACCGGTGCGCCGGGTTTCAGGGGCTCTATTACCTTACGTGGTATTTCAAACATCAACGTATCAGGGTCAGGAAGTTCTAGTTTCCTAACCCCAACCTCGCCACTGTTTGTAATTGATGGGGTACCTGTTGATGACAATACCAATTATTCTTACGGTTTTCAACAGGCTGGGCCAGGTGTATCGCCTATTTCGCAGATCCCACCAGAAGATATTGAAGATATTACCACGCTAAAAGATGCTGCTGCCACCGCTTTATACGGATCGAGAGGTGCTTATGGGGTTATTTTGGTAACCACTAAACGTGGTAATTCTAAAGTGCCGGTGGTACGCTATAATGGTGCATCATTTTTCTCAATGGTTCCTCAGCTACGCACCGTTATTGGTGGTAAAGGTGAGCGTTTGTTGCGTATCAACCAGATTCTGCAAAATGATACCAGTTATACCCATGCAATTGATATGATCAATTTTAACCCCGTTTTATCGGATAGTTTGAATGCTTATTTTAATAATTCAACCGATTGGCAATCTTACTTTTATAGAAATACCTTTAACCAAACCCATAACGTAAGTATTTCGGGTGGTGATATGGCTTTTAACTATAAGGTGGGTTTAGGGGCTTATGATGAAACCGGGATCCAGGAGAATACGGGCTATTCGAGGTATAACCTCAATATGAACATGCAGTATAATCCCAGTCCTAAATTTAAGCTGGTTGGCCAGTTACAAAATTCCATCCAAAAACAGCAAACGGGTAGCGGTAATGGTTTGTTGAACAGTGGTTTAGCAACTACCGGTTCTGCCTCCAGTTTAATGCCTTCGCCTTCGCTATTTTCATCACAAAGCGGGGTATTGGCACAGTTGCAAACCGATAACGATAATAAATCGTTACAAACCTTTGCAACCATAAACGCAGAATACGAGGTTTTTAAGAATTTTAGGATTGCTACCTTTTTAAATTATACCAATAATACCGGTACAAAAGATAATTTTTCGCCAGCTGCATTAAATGGTAACCAGTCGAAATATTATACTTATAACGATCGTGCCACCAAATTGTATAACCGTAACCAGTTTTCTTACGTGTATGGCTTACAGGATGCTGCTGGTGAAGATACACACACCTTTAACTTTTTTGCCTTTACAGAGATTAACTCGAGCTTTTTTAATGCCGATGCCATGTTGAACGAAAAAGGAGTTAACGATCAGTTAAGGGGACCATTAACCAATATGACCGATTACCTGACTTCTTTGGGCGGAACTATCGATTATAACGATGCCAGGAGTGTAGCTTTTGCAGGTGCGTTTTCTTATAACTATAAACAAAAATATGTATTAGACCTTAACTACCGTTTAGATGCCAACTCGGCCAATGGCGAAAATGCCCGCTATATTGCCAATCCTTCTATCGCCTTAAAATGGAACTTTAACAAAGAAAAGTTTATGCAGAACATTCAATGGGTTGATTATGCTGATATCCGTTTAAGTTATGGTTCTAACATACAGCCTGTAGGTGGTATTTTTGATGCATATGGTAAATATGTGGGTGGAAACCGTTACAATAATGCTAACTCGGTTATATTAGACCTAGGAAGACTGCCTAATTTAGATTTGCAACCTACCAAAGCTACTACATATAACGCTGGTTTTGATTTTAGCTTGTTCCAAAACCGTTTTTCTTTTGTTTTTGATACCTATTACAAACAAAACGATAATATTTTCAGGTATAAGGATATTTCAAGTGCCAATTCATTCTCAACAGTGGCATCAAATGAGATCAGTAACGTAAACTATGGCTGGGAATTTCAAACAACTGCCCGTCCATTAAGTCCTAGCAGCCCATTTAAATGGACAATCTCTGCAAACTTAGCCATCAACAGGGAGGTTTTGGCGCAACTGCCTGATGGTTTAAGAGATTTGATCTATTATGATAAAGAATTACAACAGGATATTTATTACCGTTTAGGAATCAACTCATTATCTAACTATCTGTACAATACCAAAGGCGTGTACGCTACCAATGCCCAGGTGCCGGTTGATCCAAATACAGGTTTGCCTTATCGCGTTGGTGGTACTGGCCGTTTAAATTATTTTAAGGCAGGTGATCCTGTTTTTACCGATGTAGATGGAAATTATGTGCTTGATGGTAACGACAGGGTTATTGCTGGTAACTCACAACCGCAGGTAACCGGTGGTTTTACTTCTTACCTGCAATGGAAAAACTGGAGTTTAGAGGTGAATACTTCTTTTACCCTGGTGCGGGATATTATTAACAATCCAATAGGTAAGCAATTACAGAACTATACCAACTTTAAACAGTTCGGTAGTTTAGTGCCATTAGATCAGCTTAATTATTGGAGTGCACCTGGCCAAAATGCAACTTATGCCAATCCTCTGGATTTTGTACGTGCAAGCATTATTGATCCTTTCAGATTAAACCAAACCGCTTTTCAGGAAGATGGTTCCTACTTTAAATTAAACTCTGTTAAAGTGTATTATATCTTCGATAAGGCATTTACCAGCAAGTTTGGGATGAACAGGGTAAGTATAAATGCCACTGCAGCCAATCTTGGCTTTATTACGCGCTACTCTGGTCCAAACCCTGAAAATGTAACCAGTTTGGGAAGAGATGACTCGGGAGGTTATCCCTCTCCAAGACAATTTACATTAGGTTTAAACATTGAGTTTTAAAAATTAGACAGATGAAAAATACAAAATACATAATCCTGTTTGCTGCACTGGTTTTTACTTCAGTTGGCTGCAAAAAACTTCTAAACGTAACACCAATTGAAGCACAAAGCGGAAATAACTTTTGGAAAACACGTGAAGATGTAGAAGGATTTACAAACGGAATTTACTCACGCTTAAAATCAAAAGTTGGCGGTACACCCACTTTCTTTAATGAAGACGACCGTGCATTTTTTCCTGCATTGGAAATAAGGGGCAATAAAGTTAATGTGCTGAGTGTAGGTAACGATGGGACCAATACTTTTAATGCACTTACCAGTAACAATATGAAATTTCTGGTTGCCAGTAGTGGACGTTTCAACGGTATGATGAAAAACATTATGAACTGGAAAGAATGGTATGATGTGGTTGCTGCAGCAAACATATTATATGTTGAAGTTGATAAGGTATCTTCATCAAGTTTGCCTGAGGCTGATAAAAAACGGTATAAAGCAGAGGCCGTGTTTTTGCGCAACCTGAGCTACATGTTTATCTGTAAATTATTCGGCGATGCCATTTATTATACAGATGCTTACCACAGTACTCCACTGGGCCGAACATCACAGGTAACGGTAATGAACAGGTGTATTGCAGATATGATTGCAGCAAAAACCGATTTGCCTGCTTTTTACAATGATGCTTCATCCAATGGTTTCAGGCCTACCAAAGCATCAGCAGTTGCGCTTTTAATGCATTTAAACATGTGGGCTGCAGCATGGGATACCGGAGTTAAAACAAAATATTACGATGCGGTAAAAACACTGGCTGCCGAACTAGACACTTATAGCAATTACAAAATATTGCCCATTACACCAGCCAATACGCTAAAGATTTTTAAAGGAAGAAGTACTGAAAACCTGTTTGGCATTTTGCAGGACTTTAACTACGGCGAAGGCTTTTCATTACCGGCAGGTTTCTCGTATTATTTTTCACGTTATCCTTACCAGGGCACTGTAACCAAAACGCAAAGCTCGATGGTTTATCAAAGCGACTACATCAGGAAGCTTTATCCTCCCGGTTCTGCAGATGCCAGGATAACCGCATGGTTCGAAAATTATGATGCTCAGGGTGGATCGTTCCAGTTTAAAAAATTTGGAAATATTTATTCAACCGGATCAGGAAGTGCGATAACGGTAACGAGTGATGATAGTGCCATCATTTTTAGGTTGCCTGATTGTTATTTATTAACAGCCGAAGCACTTGCAGAGCTTGGCGATGAAAGCGGAGCGAGAGATTTTGCCAATAGGGTAACCATAGCAGCCAATGCACCGCTTATTACACAGAGCGGACAGGATTTAAAAGACGAAATATATAAAGAAAGATGCCGCGAACTGATTGGTGAAGGACAGTTCTTTTTCGATCTGGTAAGAACAAAAAAGGTGTTAAATTCTGATTTTACAAATGCTCCGATATCAGTAGCCAACCTAAATGCAGGTGCCTGGACATGGCCGCTTACCATTAGTGCTGCCGAGCGTAGCGCGAACCCAAATTTAATCGGTAATAATTTTTGGAACTAATAGATATGATGATGAGAAAGAATTATAAAACACTGCTATTTTCAATAATCTGTATATGCTCAGTTTTAACCGGCTGTAAGAAATACTATATGGAAACGGGCTTACATGAAGAAAAATATAATGGTAACATTATGCAGTACATGGAAGAAAAGAAACCGTTTTTCGATTCAACCTTAACCGTGATCAAATTGGCTGGTTTGGCCGATGTGATCAGCAAAGAGAATATTACCTTTTTTGCACCTCCAAGCGGATCGATCTTTAAATCCATTAAGGGTTTAAATATAAGATTAAGGGCAACAGGTAAAGATACCGTTTCTCAATTATCGCAGGTAAAACCCGAGGTATGGAGAAATATCCTTTCACAGTATATTTTTAAAGGAAGTAACCGTTTAAAAGATTATCCGCAACGCGATACTTTGTCTTACCTCGCTTATCCAGGGCAGGGTTATGCTTCCTTTAGCGGCAGGATCATGAATATCGGAGTGCTCTTTAATGATGCAGTGGTTTTTAGTGATAAAGGAGAAGAGCTTTCGAGGGTAGCTTATGCCGGTTACCGCCAATTGTATCTGGCCTACATTCCCGATCTGTCCAATCCTCAGGTATCGTTGGTTAATATTCCGATTGCTACATCAGATATTCAGCCCACCAATGGCGTTTTGCATGTGCTAACTAAGATTAGGCATAATTTCGGCTTTAACACCAATGTTTTTATCGAGCAGGCCATATCCGCAGGTATTAATCCACCAACACCATAGGTCTATTGTCTCATCCATAAATTGAATAAAAATGTTAACTAACATAAAATATAAATTTAAGCTGTTTTTGTTCGGGGCAATAGGCTTAACAACAGCTTTTGTTTCCTGCCAAAAAGAAAAAGGGCTGGGCGAAGATCCTTATGCAGGCGGTAAAAAACCATTGGATCTTACTTTCGTTTCTAAAACAATCGAACCAGATGTGGTAAATGCCGGTGATGTTTTAACGGTAAAAGTAAAGGGCCTTAGTAAATACATCAACGATTTTAAAGTGTACGTAAATGAAATAGAGGCCGAGGTAATTACTGGTTCTACCAACGATACTACCTTAACATTCAAAGTTCCATTAACGGCCAGTACCGGAAGCATGTGGATTACCTCACAAGGGCAGAGCTTTTTCGGTCCGATTGTTAAAGTTGGCGGTAAAGTAAGTGTTGATGCCAGCTGGAAAGTAGTTAATGGCGCAAGAAATAGTAGTTTAAACGGGTTTGGTATCAGTACCATCTACGATATTGAGGCCTTACCTAGCGGTAACTTTTTTCTGGGTGGAGCATTTAACGATTTTGAATTAAAAGGAACCGAAAAACTGCCTATCGGCGGCATTGCTCAGATTTTAAGTGATGGTTCTTATTCTACCACCAGTGTAAATTTTGGCAAAGGAGCCGGAGGTGCTGATAAATCTATTTATTCCATTACCCGTATCCCTACCGGAGCACAGGCAGGCAAATATATTATTGCAGGGAGTTTTACCAGTTTTAACTCTACACGCATCAACCGCCAAACCTTAAACAATGTAGCCCGTTTAACTACCCTTGGCGCATTAGATAGTTTGATATTAAGAGATGTAATTAATCCAAAGCCACAGGATACCTATAAAAATGGCGATACCGTTTCTGCCTTTAATGCAGGTGTTGATGGTATGGTGAGAAAAGCCTTTGTGTTTAATGAGCAGGTGTACCTGGTAGGTAACTTTAATTACTACAAGCGCATGTATTTGCCCAACTCCAGTTATGATGAAAAAGTGTACGATTATACGCGGATGCGCCAGGTGGTAAGGGTAAATATGGATGGCACGATGGATTCTACATTTCACTACAACAAATCTACCCGCCAAAGTGCAATAGGTGCCAACGGTATAATATCAGATGCCATGATGCAGAGTGATGGCAAATTAATCCTGGTTGGTACATTTACTACTTTTAACGGCACACAGGCCAATAGGATTGTAAGGTTAAACCTTGATGGAAGTGTGGATAATAACTTTAATGCTGGCACTGGGGGCAATAGCGACATCATTTCCATCAGGTATAATGCTACCACCAATAAAATCGTAATAGGGGGTACATTTACTACTTTTAATGGTAAAACGGCTTCAGGTGTTAACCTACTCAATGCCGATGGCTCTAATACAACAACATTTAGCGGCTTGGCCATAACAGGTGGCATTGCCAATTTTGTTGGACAGCTCAATAATGGGAAAATTATTGTCAGTGGTTCTTTTAATAAATATGGCGATTATCTGCGTCAGGGCTTTATGGTGTTAGAAGCCAATGGGCAGTTAGCCATAGGATATAACAATACAGGCGGTTTTCAGGGTTCAATTTACGACATGGTAGAATCCACGGTTGCATCGGGTACACAGGTCATTTTAGTAGGCGATATCCTTCGTTTCAATGGAACGCTGCCCCATAACATCATACGCTTAAACTTTGCCAATTGATCAATATAGTTTCAAATATAAAAGAGATGAAAAAAGGATTTACATTAACTGAAACCTTAAAATACTTTGGCTTATGCCTGGTATTTGGGCTATTCCTTATGGCCACTGGTTGTAATAAGGATTTTGAAAATACATTGCCTAAAAACTTTAAAAACGATACCCTTGGGATTGGTAATGGCGCTAAAAAGGTGCTTTATATTATTATAGATGGTGTAAAGGGTTCAGTATTGAGAGATTTAGCTCCGATAAACCTGGCACAAATTACAGCTAAATCTGTATACACCTATGATGGACTGAGTGATTATCAAACCAATGCGATAACAAATGCTGCCGGTTGGGCGAACATGATCACCGGGGTGGATGTAAGTAAACATAAGGTTAGTACTGAGAATTTTGTGGGATTTGATAATCAGATAACGCCAACTCTTTTCACAAGAATCAAGTCGGTGCTGAACAATCCCAGAACGGTATCTTTTGCAGCAACGACCGCCTTTAATGATAATTTGGCCGCAGATGCCACTGTAAAACAATCTTTTGCTGATGATGCAGCGGTAAAAACAGCAACCGTTAATGAAATTAACACAAATAATCCATCAGTATTGATTGCCCAATTTCATGGTGCTGATGTAGCTGCTGCGAATAATTATAGCACAACCAATACGGCCTACACTGCTGCAATTAACACTTTAGATGGATACATCGGAGAGCTTATGACAGCGCTGAAGAACAGAAAAACTTTTAGTGGCGAAAATTGGATGGTGGTTATAGCATCTAATAAAGGAGGAGGACCATCAGGAGCGGCGAATAGCGCAAACCCATTTGTTGATGCTTCAAGAAATACATTTGTAGCTTTTTATAATCCTAAATTTAGCCGATCGCAGGTAGTGCTTGATCCAAACAATTTGCCATACAGCGGAATCGCACCTAATTTGGTATGTACCAATACAAGCCGTAATGATTTGGTTGCAAATAATACAACCACAGGAAGCTTTGGTACAAGTGGTGATTATACTTTGTTTTTAAAAGTTAGGGCTAATCATGCCTCGGCTGGGGGCTATCCTCCCTTTATTGGTAAAACCGCAAACTTTGCTAATGGTAATCCTGGATGGGTATTGTTTACCAACGGCGACGCCTGGAACTTTAAAGCTAACGGAACACAGCAGTTTGGTGGTGGAACGCGGAATTTTAGAGACGGCCTTTGGCATACCATTGCGATTAGGATTTATACCGAAAACGGTGTTCGTTACGTTACCGGTTATCAGGATGGTAAACTGGTTGGGGGACCTTTAAACAGTGGAAATTCAGCTTGGACGGCAAACATGACTTCTACTACACCATTAACAGTTGGAAATATTCTTACCACAGAATCTACCGTATCAGCTATTGATGTGTTGATACAGGATGTACTTATTTACAATGTAGCTATTCCAGAAAGCGATGTAATCCAATACATGCGTAAAACGAGTTTTTCACCTGCTGATAACTATTATTCAAATATTATTGGTTATTGGCCATTAAATGAAGGGCAGGGCGCTACTGCTGCCGAAAAAACAGGGAAAGGACCGGTTTTAAATTATGTTGGCACAAACATCTGGAAATCATATGGTGATTTGGCACCTAATATTTCAGCATCTGTATTTACAACAGCGGCTTATACTGCCGTACCAAATGGAGTAGATATTCCACTGATGATTTATAATTGGCTAAACATTGCTGTTCCGGCTAACTGGAACTTAATGGGTAAATTTTATAATCCTCCAGTTAATTTACCTACAAACTAATTAAATATTAGAATTATGAAACTCAAAAAACTCTATATATTACCTGCTTTTATACTAATTGTAAGTTTATCAGCCTGTAAAAAATATGGCTACGAAGTTCCTGACGGTTATCCTGACGATTCGCAGAACGTAGCTGAAGGAACCATCGATACCAATATGAAATTGATCGATAAATCGATGTACGCGAAGGCAAGAGTATTTCCTGGTCTGGTAGATCAAACAGAACCTAGAGTAAAAGATGCTCAGTTTACTTTAGACCTGAACTTTACCGATCAAACTGCACAAAATTTAAGAATCTCTGTTGCACCTTCACCACAATACAGTACGGGTTATTATGCTGCTCCCGGTGAGCTGATTAAATTAGTAGTTCCTGCTGGAGTAGAAGGGCTAACCGTACAGATCGGTGCACATACCGATAACCTGGCGGGTAAATCTCCGTTACTGCGCGACCCTGTAATTTACAACAAAAAGCTATTGGTTGCAGGAGTTAATTATATACGCAACCTGTATGGTGGGCATATATATATATTGGCTTCTTTTGCATATGCTAATCCCATTACTTTTACCATTACAGGTGCTGTAGTATCGCCCGATTTTATTTTGGGCCAAACCAGCGATGTGGATTGGGTGGCGAAAGTAAAAGCTTCGCAAGTGCCGTGGTTAGAATTGAGGGCTAAAAGCGTTATTTTTACCATTCCAAGAGATAAGGTAATCGCTACTTTTAATTCAAGCGAGCCATTTACCAATCCTACAGCGGTATTTAGCAAGTGGAACGATGTTTTCGACCTGGATTATAACGCTTGGATGGGTTTGTCAGAAAGTGCAACCGATATCAGAGACCGTAGCCCGCAAAGTCAATGGCGTGGTATATTAGATATCCAGTTAACCAAAGGTTATGGGCATAGCGGTTTCCCTTTTGTGGGTTTAAACGATTCTTATTGGTTTGCAAGTTTTACCAGCTTAAATTCAATTACAACCAGTTCTGGCCAGTGGGGTACTTACCATGAATTTGGACACAACTGTCAACAAGGGAGTATTTGGAGCTGGAGCACTTTGGGCGAGACAACAAATAACCTTTTCAGCTTTAAAGTAGCCAATAGAATTGGTGCAAATTATAATATTTTGCACCCTGCAGTATCAAGTGGTTTTCCTGAATCAATAACCTATGCAAGTGGTACTGGTATCAAAAACTTTGATACCGATGCTTTTATGACAGACGAAAACAAGGGCCCTTTTAGAAGGATGACACCTTTTGTGCAGATTTTTGAAAAATATGGATATGATGCCATGACTTATTTATACGTACAGGCCCGGCATGCCGATCGTTTGAATACTAATGATATCACCAAACACAACTTTGCTTATGAAAAGCTATCTGATTATTCTAAAGTAGATTTGGCGCCATTTTTTGATGCCTGGGGAATTTCTATTAGTGATGCAGTTGCAGCAAAAGTTTCAGCTAAATATCCAATTTTAGCGAATCAGGTTTGGACTTATAATCCTTTAAATAAAACTGGTGGCACTTCGGCTATTTCTTTCGCACCAAGTGTAACGGTAAGTTCCAATCAATCTAACGAAGGTAGTCCGGCAGCGATGCTTGATAATAATACAACTACATACTGGCATTCACAATATAATCCTGTACCAACTGCCGCGCAAGGCTATCCGTACACCATTGTATATAGCGAGAATAAAAGAATGTATGTTAAAGGAATGTACTTCGTTCCGCGAAATTCTACAGCTCAACGCATAAAAAATATAGAAATATTGGCCAGCAGTGATAATGTTAATTTTACAAGTGTGGCCACCACACAAATCCCAAATGCGTTTGCACGTTATGAGTTTACATTTCCTAATGGACCAGTATTTAATAAGTTTTTTAAAGTTATACTGAAAGATGGTTGGAACACACCTGTAGCCTCATTCCCTAATGCAGCCATGGCCGAGTTGGGCGTAATTAAATAACCTCTAATTTAATAAAAATGAAGATTTTAAATAAATATAAATATTACACCGCTTTTGCATTGTTTATTCCGCTTTGTTTCTCAGCGTGCAAAAAATATGCTAATCCGCCAGCAGTTTACGAAGAATTGAAACCACAATCAGGTGGACAGCGCAAGGTTTTAGTGATCAGTATTGATGGCGCTACCGGAAGTGAAATTAAAACAATCGCTCCGCCCAGCATTACAGAATTACAGAAAACATCAAAATATTCTTTTGAAGTAATTAAAAGTGGAATAGGTAATGATGCTTCTTCTTGGGTTACCATGACTACTGGTGTAAGTTATATAAAACATGCCATCGGTACAGATAATTTTGAAATAATAAGAGACCCTGGTGCGGATGATCATGCCGAAATTAAATCATATAGAAACGTTTTGGATTATATTACCCAGTATAAATCAACAAAAACTGCTGTTATTACTCCTTGGGATAATTTACGTAAATATTTAAGAAACGCCGATTTTTCGCCTGTAGTTAGCACTGATGCGGCTGTTAAAGATAGTACGGTTAATATCTTATCCAAGCAGGATGGTGTGGGTGCTGTAATTGTTAATTTTAGAGAGGCAGAAACAGCAGGTTCCAATGGAGGTTTTGTTGCAACAAACAACAATTACAAAGATGCAATATTAAAAGCAGATGAATATGTTGGCAATATTATAACCGCTTTAAAAGCAAGAAAAAATTATGCTTCAGAAGATTGGCTGGTTATTGTTACAACTAACCATGGTGGTAGTAGCTCGAATCCTCAACCTGGGTTTTTAGTTGCTTCAAACAAAAATTTAAAACAGGAAGAAGTAAAAAAGAGAGGATTTAATACCCCGCTATTTAATGGTACAGGAATAGGCGCACGGGTTAATAATGATAATGGTTTATACGACCCTGGATCGACAAAAGATTTTACCGTTCAGATGCAGGCCAAATTTAATGTCAATACTTTTTATGTAGGTTTCTTGTCTAAAAGTACGCTTATTAACACAAGTAGCCCGCAACCACAAACAGGTTGGCTTTGGTTCCAAAGCGATTCTCAAAAATGGAAGACTTCATTTGGGGGAGCAGCGAATGGTGGCGGAACAAGTAGGCCAGAATGCCAAGGTGGTGTCGTTTTCGATGGTAATTGGCATACACTTACTATGACGGTTAAATATGTAAATACCACTACGAGAACGGTTACCACTTATACAGATGGTAATCAAGACGCAACCTTAAACATTAGTAGTCTTAAAAGTTTATCAACTGCTGAAAAGTTAACGCTTGGTTACAAGCAGTTTTCGGGAGGTACTGGTTTGAGTTTTCAAGGTGCAGAACTAGCCTATTTTAACACAGCGCTTGATGCTGCAACCATTAAAGCAAATGTTGCCTTAAAAGATATTGCCCAACATCCCAATTATGCCAATTTGATTGGGTATTGGCAAAACAATGAAGGCACCGATGCCTACTTGGCAAACAAGGCGCCTGGCGGTTACGATATGTCTTTGTACGGCTCTTTTACCTGGAAGGCCATGGGTACAGATGTTCCGCCAGCGGTAACACCAGATGCTTCAGCCTCTGGAAAATCTATTGCACTAACACCTGCTTCCGTTAGTGCCAACATGCTATATTGGATGAACATAAAAATCTTAGCTGATTTTGGTATAGATGGAAATCCATTCTTAAATCAGTTCGAATTAGAATTTTTAAAATAGTAGTTAGTATAGTTAGTAAACCCCTTCCCGCCGGTGGTGGCAAGGGGTTTTTTCTGTTTTAGGCATATGATGATGTTTTGTATGATATTTATGATTGCTCGAGAGCTTAATTTCCTTAAGTACTTAATGGTAAACAAAACCGCTACCTAACTACTAATCAGTAAACTTGACGCTAAAACCTTAACGCCCTTAGCACCTTAATAGTAAGCAAATCGTTTCTTGATCAATCGTAACATATTTAAAAATCAAACGTTTGTGCTAAAACATTTTCGTCATTGCGGCTGCGAGGCAATCTTTCTAGTTGGTCAGATTGCTTCGCAAACCTAAATTTTTAAACAATTAGATCCCAAATACACACAAATGAAATCATTTTTAACCCTATCATTAATAGCCAGTGGATTAACCGCCCTTGCTCAAAATGCACCAAAAGATCCGACGACGGTTGTAATAACTCCTCAACACACCCTTTCAAAAAACGATACGGCATTTAGAAAAGCCATTGCCAAATGGAGTGATGAAACTTTAAAAAGTACCGATTATAAGCGTATCAAAGCACAACCATCAGCTGAGGTTTTTCCAGGTACAGTAAAGGCAGGTTTTCAGTTTATAAATAAAACGGTAAGCGTCGAACATAAAAAAATGGCCGATAGTTTGGTGTCTATCGTGTCAACCTTAGGGTATTCTGGTTACGATAATGCAACCATGTACAGTACAGGTTTGTATGCAAAAGCTGGTGAGTATATAGAAATTGATGTGCCCAAAAACACCAATATAAATGAGCTTGAAGTTCAGATTGGTGCGCATAGCGATCGCTTAAACTATTGGATAGCAGGCAAGGAAGATTGGCGCAGGATGCCGATTATAACCAAGAAACAACAATTGGTAATTGGTAAAAACAGATTAGCGTCGCCTTTCGGCGGACTGATTTACATCAATATTAAACCTAAGGCCGAAAGTAGAAAAATTGATTTTAAAATTAGCCATGCTGTTGCAGCTCCGCTTTTTGTATTGGGCAAAAGCACGCAAAGTGATTGGGAGAGTCAATTAAAAAACAATAAATCACCTTGGGGTGAGATGGCCACTGAAAATGTGATTTTAACTTTGCCTGATAGTGTATTGCAAACCATCAAAAGTCCTGAAGAAGTATTAAAACTATGGGATTTAGTTGTACTTGGAGAATTAGATCTGGCCAATATGCCAGCGCCGTTTTACAGGGCTCAACGGATGGTACCCGATGAACATATTGGTGGAGGATACATGCACAGCGGTTATCCGATCATGATCCACCATTCGCCATCCAGAAAGATGCTCTCGAACGAAATTATGGCCAATCCTGAGTTATTGATGAAACCAAGCAAGGGAGGTGCAAATTGGGGCTTTTTCCACGAAATTGGGCACAACATGCAGAACTTGAACTGGGTTTTTGGTGGCACTACCGAAGTGAGCAATAACTTCTTTTCAATTTATATGTTCGATAGGTTAATGGGCGGACGGGACGATTCGCATACGGGCGTATCAAGTGCAAATACACAAAAGATGATGAAAAAGTATTTTGCCGAAGGTGCGAGTTATGAAAAATGGAAAGGTGATGCCTTTTTAGGCTTGATCATGTTCCGCCAGATGCAGGAAGGCTTTGGATGGGAAAGTTTTAAAGTTTTCTTTAAAGAGTACCAAAACATCGGACCAAGCATAGGCCGGTTAAACGACCAGCAAAAACGAGATTTATGGGTAAAAACGTATTCTAATGTGGTAAAAAGAAATTTAGCTCCATTTTTTAATACCTGGGGTGTAGGCATAAGTGAAGAAACACAGAAAGAACTGAGCGCGCTTCGTGCATGGAAACCTTATAATTTTCCACCGGTAAACTAACTGTAAAGCTTCCAGACCTATGGGGTTTCCTAAACATATTGCCAATAAACCTCATAGGTTTTAAGAATTCTTAAGGGATGTAGCGTTTTTATTTAAATTCCCGTTTTAGGTTAAAAGTAATAAACGATGAAACGGACCCTATTTGTTTTAACTTCAATTATGCTGGTAATGAGTTTGATATGGGCTTGTACTGATCGTCATGAACCCATGCGGAATGTTGATCAGACAGAATTAGAAAGGCTTTACAAAGATATCGAGAAATCAGCTCAGCAGTTTACCTGTGAAAATGCCGGCGAATGGAAATTCACCGCCATCGGATCTAAAGCCTGCGGAGGCGCATCGGGTTATATTGCTTATTCTATAAAAATAGATGAAAGCACTTTTCTGAAAAAGGTTGAACAGTTTACCAAACTGCAAGCCGATTACAATCAAAAATGGGGTGTATATTCAGATTGTGCGTTGGTAGTACAGCCAAAAGGAGTAACCTGCGATAATGGGAAACCTAAATTTACATATTAAAATTTAAATGCTGTGTCAGTTATTTCTGTTCTGACGCCAACAATATTTATAACCACTTATTTTAATTGTCTCGTAGCGCATTTTCGAAGTACCCGAAAATGCGCGTTTTTAATTTTACAACTATTTGATGTGTTCTTTTATAAATACCTGAGGGTTATAAAACCGTTCGTTCAGTTGTTTATTATTAAAAGTTAGCCAGCTTGCACAGCCATAATCATCAAACTTTTTCCTGATTTCTAAATGAAGATGATGATAATCGCCTCCATACTTTTTACTTTCCTGAGGCGTAAATAACCTGGCCAGTTTGGTGTTTTGATCAACATTTTGGCCATTGCTAACATAAACCTCTTTCAGGTGTTTGTAGGTGGTAAACATGATTAAGCCATTTGGTAATTTATGTTTTACCACAACTGTGCGCTGGTTTTCACCCAAATGGACAGAGCAGACTATTCCATTAGCCATGGCGTAAACATTAACCAGTTTCGCTTTAGGTTGTGCAGGATTAATATCAATAGCCGTGTGGATATGACCTTTAACATAACTATCCCGATGATCGCCAAAAATGCTGATGATTTTAATGTTGTTTATTTTCTTACGGTTAGCTACATCAAAAGGAAGAAACCAGTTATCGGCTGTTTTTGTTGGAGCGGTATCGGTATAATAAGGTTTCCATCGATCGCGATCTTTTTCAATCGTAGGGGTTTCGAATACAAGAGCTGTTAAAAAGATCAATAATAGTGCTTTCATCTTTGGGATATTTTTGTAAAGCAAGATAATGATTTTATTGATATAAACTATTTTTGTAGTTTAAAATAGTGGATCGTCATTAGGTTAGATTTTTCGGTCGTCATTTCGAGCGAAGTGCAACGAAGTCGAGAAATCTATCTAAATAGATCTCTCTCCCGAAAGTTCGGGACTTTGCTCCAGTCGAGATGACGACCTTTTTGTTAAGAAGAATAGTTGGCAATAACGGTTTTACTTCCTCTTCAATTCAATCACCGTAATCTCCGGCCAGATACCAATCCTTCCTGAAAAACCAAGGAAACCAAAACCTCTGTTTACATTAAGGTATCTTCCATTTTCGGTTTTAATACCCGCCCAATGTTTATAGCGGTATTTTACCGGACTCCATTTAATGCCAAAAGCTTCGATGCCGAATTGCATGCCATGTGTATGTCCAGCCAATGAAAGTTGTATTTTTGAAGCATAATTTTTTACCTGTGCATCCCAATGAGAAGGATCGTGAGATAACAGGATTTTAAAATCATCGACGTTAGTGTTTTGCAAGGCTTTGTTTAAGTCTCCACGTTCTCCAAAACCAATTCCCCAGTTTTCTATTCCGGCCAGTATAATTTTCTCGCCGTTTTTATGCAATTCTACATGTTCATCCAACAAAAGTTTAAAGCCAAGTTCTTTATGGTAAGCTTTTAACTGATTCAGATTCTGTATTTTATCGGTTTCAGTAGGCCATTTAATATAATCGCCATAATCATGGTTACCCAGTACAGAAAATTGTCCGAAAGGGGCTTTAATCTGAGAAAAATGGCCTATATAAGGCACAATCTCCGAAGAAGCATTGTTCACCAGATCTCCGGTAAAAACAAACAGATCACTTTTTTGTGCATTAATCAGGTCAATGCCTTTTTGCACGGCTTTAGGGTTGGTAAAACTTCCGGCGTGTACATCCGAGATCTGCGTTAGGGTAAAGCCATCAAAACTTTCAGGTAGATCATCAAAATATAAGGTATGTTTAATTACGCGGTAGGCATATTTTCCTTGGGTAATACCATAAGCAAATAAGGCAATGGTTAAACAGAACATCACAAATGCAAAATCTACCCAGTAATTGCTGCGGCCTAAAATGTGAAAACCTTCTGGCTGGAAATTAGTTGATAGACCTAACAGCAAGCGGTAAATATCGCCGAGGAGGAGGAAAAAAGCAAACACGAGCTCTGCGGCAAAGATGATTAAAAATGCATGACTGATGATCTGAAAAAAACGGTTCATGCCCTGGATGCGCATCTGCTGAATGGCGTAAATCAGTGCAAAAGTTAGCCCAACAATAAAAACCCAGAAAATCGGGCTAAGTAAATTAGATTGGTTAATAGTACCCAGGCCCGATAAAACATAGGCATTTAAGGCAAAAAATATAATCGCAACGATGATGAACGGCAATAGATTGAGTTTTCTTTTCATTGTTAAAAATCTGTAAATCAGAATATGTGGTAAAAATAGAATTTAAACGCTGGTAATTGGCAACAGTTACGGTTACCGATTATTTTTACGTTCGTTTGATTAAAGCGATTATCGTTATTATGCGTTATATTTATGAATATGATAGTATGTTGAATTAAAATCAACTTCCTGTTGCGTATTTTATAATTTACTTTCTTTTATTAGCTTTGTGCGAATATGCTGTCCAAAAAAACAAAGTATGCCATAAAAGCGCTTGTTGCGCTTGGTAAAAATTTAGATAAACCACCAATGCAGATTTCGAAGATTGCAGAGGAGGAGCATATCCCGAAAAAATTCCTAGAGCAAATTCTGCTCGATCTGCGTAACGCTGGCTTTTTATACAGTAAAAAAGGTGCAGGTGGCGGTTACAGCCTCAACAAAAAACCTGAAGAGATTTTATTGGTACACGTAATGCGCGTAACGGATGGGCCTATTGCCATGGTTCCCTGTGCAAGTTTAAACTTTTACCACAAATGTGATGAATGTGTAGATGAGAAAACATGCGGGATCAGAAGTGCATTTATCGATGTTAGAGATGCTACCCTTAAGGTTTTAACCGAAACCAGCATTGCTGACGTAATCGGTAGAGAAGATAACCTGAAAATCGGGGTTATTAATTTATAGTATTTATTTTTAGTAACTAAATCCGTCATGCTGAACTTGGTTCAGCATCTATTACGATATGTCTTAGATGTGGCAGATTTTAAAATATTAATCTCAAAATTCATTTTATTGAGTTCGGGATTTTTTTTTAGGGAAATGAAAGTTCAGTTTTTCATAGTGGTTTTCAGTCCCGCTCCGTTTTATTCCGATAAAGGATCGGAATGTTCACTTCAATCGGGTTTATTTAACAGAGAGAGTAGCACAATCGGGGGGCAGACCTCGTAGGTTTTCGAAACCTGCGAGGTCTTGCTTCCGCGTTAGGGATTGTAAGGGTTCAGTACCGATCCTTCATCGGTACCGGAGCGAAGCGCAGCCCTGTAAAGCCCGACCTTTGCGTAGCTTAGGTAACGCCCAAATCAGTTAGCAGTTAGTAATTTTCAGTTGGCAGTTAATCTAATAATTAAAGAATTTAACTTATAGATTTCTCCATTTCGCTACGCTCCAGTCGAAATGACGTTTTATTTATGTAAAATTTTTCATAATAAATTACGACTATTCCTATATACTTTATATATTTGGCATATGAATTTCAATTTTATACCTAACAAATTAATCGCTATGCAAATAATGTGTTGTTGTAAAACGCAATAATAGGAGCCTACAGATAATTTTAAGTATAAAATATGGAATGCTTCTCGGTAATAGGGAAGCATTTTTTGAATAAAGCTAACAACACATATGCAAAGTTTCAGAACAGAACTCGAAAATCCGATTGTCGAGCAGGACATTATCGATTTAGAGAATAAGATTAAAGCTTTTAGAGATGGAACCATCCACGACGAAAAGTTTAGAAGCCTCCGTTTAGCCCGCGGTGTTTACGGACAAAGACAACCTGGCGTACAAATGGTGCGTATTAAATTACCTTTCGGTAAGGTAACTTTTAAGCAGTTGCTACGTATTGCCGATATTGCTGATGAGTATGGAAGTGGAAATTTACACTTAACCACCCGGCAGGATATTCAGATTCACTATGTGAGTTTAGACCGTACACCAGAACTTTGGGCTAAATTAGAGCAGGATGATATTACGCTTCGCGAGGCTTGCGGAAATACGGTACGTAATGTAACGGCATCCCCAAATTCTGGAATCGATGCTGAAGAACCTTTTGATGTTTCGCCTTATGCGCAAGCGGTATTTGCGTACTTTTTGCGTAACCCGATCTGTCAGGAAATGGGAAGAAAGATTAAAATTTCATTTTCTTCGAGCGATAGAGATACTGCGTTTAGCTACATTCACGATTTAGGTTTTATTCCTAAAATTAATGAAAATGGCGAACGTGGATTTAAAGTTTTGTTTGCAGGTGGTTTAGGTGCACAGCCTTTTCTGGCCAATGCGGTTCACGAGTTTTTACCTGAAGATCAACTGATTCCTTTTACTGAATCTGTTCTTCGTGTATTTGATCGTTATGGCGAACGTACCAACCGTAACAAAGCACGTTTAAAATACCTGGTTCAAAAATTAGGCTTAGAAGAAGTTTTGCGTTTGGTTGCCGAAGAGCGTATTGCCAACAAAGTAAAAACCTTTAAAATAGATATCAATACAATACCCCAACCAACTTTACCTTTAGCACAAGAGTATCCTGCGGTAGAAATATTAAACGAAGCCCATTACAAACATTGGTTAGCTACTAACGTAATTGAGCAGAAACAGGCTGGGTTTTATGGTGTTTATGTGAAAGTTCAGGTAGGCGATATCAAAACAGATAAAGCAAGGGCATTTGTTGATGCCATCAGGTTATATGTGGCTGATGAAATCAGAATTACTCAAAATCAGGGATTGCTGTTAAAGTTTGTACGCAAAGAAGCATTGCCTTCTCTATATGCGGCTTTAAATAAAATTGGTTTTACCACAGCAGGTTTTGATAGTTTAGCCGATATTACCACTTGTCCTGGCACCGATACCTGTAATTTGGGTATTTCGAACTCGATGACCTTGGCCGAAGTTTTAGAAGAGGTAATTTATACCGATTTCCCTGAGTTTATCTACGAGAAAAACATCAAGATCAAAATCAGCGGATGTATGAACTCTTGCGGTCAGCATGGCTTAGCTGAGATTGGTTTCCACGGAAGTTCGGTAAAAGCTGAAGGAAAAGTTGTTCCGGCAGTTCAAGTGATGTTGGGCGGTGGAACTGTAGGTAATGGTGTGGGTAGGGTAGCAGAACGCGTAATTAAAGTGCCTTCTAAAAGAGCAACAAGTGTTTTACATTTCATTTTAAATGATTTTAAAGCCAATAACCTGGCGGATGAAAACTTTCACCAATATTATGATAGAAAAGGTAAAGACCATTTTTATCAGTTGTTAAAACCGCTGGCCGATTTAACCAACCTTAAAACAGAAGAATTTGTAGATTGGGGCCATGTAGAAGAGTTTGTAACTGCGATTGGGGTAGGCGAATGTGCTGGTGTCGTAATTGATCTGGTAGCTACATTATTGTTAGAAGCCGATGAGAAATTTGATTGGGCTAAACAAAACCTGGAGAAAGCAGCTTATGCCGATGCTATTTATCATACTTACAGCACTTTTGTAAGCGCCGCAAAATCTTTATTGTTAGATAAAGGCGTAAATAGCAGCACACAGGTAGGTGTGATCCGCGAATTTGATAACCACTATGTAGAAACTGGAGAATTTAATTTATCGACCAATTTTTCAGACCTGGTGTTACAGATCAATAAAAATGAACCAACGGCTGAGTTTGCTCAGAAATATTTCGAAGAAGCAAATCAATTCTTAAATCAGATTAAGGAAAAAAGGGCAGTATTAGCGAAATGAGATTTGAGACAATAGATATGAGATTTGAGAAGCGTAGACGCTAAGCGCCTTGCGCCAAACAACTCTTCATCCAGTCATTCAAAATTCAATAATTAAAAAGAAACATGGTTAATCAAAATAAAGAATCAAAAATAACCCTTTTAGGTGCAGGTCCTGGAGATCCTGATTTATTGACATTGAAAGGGGTTAAAGCGTTGCAAACTGCTGATGTGGTATTGTACGATGCCTTAACCAATGAAGCTTTATTGGAGCATGCTCCGGCAGAAGCCATTAAAGTTTATGTAGGAAAACGTTCAGGTGAGCATTCTTATCCTCAGGATACCATTAATAAATTAATGATCGATTATGCCTTAAACTATGGTCACGTAGTGCGTTTAAAAGGTGGCGATCCGTTTGTTTTTGGCAGAGGATATGAAGAGTTGGATTATGCCGCATCTTATAGCATCCCGGTAAGTGTAATTCCGGGTATTTCAAGTTCTATTGGTGTACCAGGCTTGCAGCAGATTCCGGTTACACACCGCGGCATGAGCGAAAGCTTTTGGGTAATTACCGGAACAACCACTTCTGGGGAAGTTTCGGCAGATATTTACCAGGCTGCACATTCTAATGCGACCGTTGTGGTACTTATGGGACTTAAAAAACTACCTAAAATTGTGGAGATTTTTAAAGCTGCAGGTAAACACCATTTACCAACCGCAGTGGTTCAGAACGGATCGGCAGAAGATGAAAGATTGGTTGTTGGCGTGGTTGAAACCATAGAAAGTTTAGTACAGCAAGAAAATATTAAAGCACCTGCTTTATTAATTTTTGGAGAAGTTGTATCATTACATCCATCATTTAAGAAATTAATTAAACAATATGCAAGTATTGCCTAACCAACCTGATAATGCAGCATCTTTTTCTGAAGAAGAAAAAGGTAACCAGCTCTTTCCAGTTTTTGTAAAGCTGAATAAGCTGCGTACATTATTAATTGGGGCAGGAAATATTGGACTCGAGAAATTAACTGCAATCGTAAATAATAGCCACAGTGCTACTATTACGATTGTTGCAGAGCTAGTATCACCAGAGGTTTATGCGCTTATCGCAAATTATCCGCTGATAAAAGTTAAGCAGAAAAGTTTCGATGTGGATGATCTGAATAACATTGACATCGTTTTCGCAGCAACCAATAACAATATTTTAAATGAAGAGATCAGAAAGGTGACGCATGAGCGTGGCCTCTTGATCAATGTGGCAGATAAGCCTGAACTGTGCGATTTCTATCTGGGATCAATTGTTCAAAAAGGCGATTTAAAGATTGCCATTTCTACAAACGGCAAATCGCCAACTATTGCCAAACGTTTAAAACAGATTTTAAATGAAGGTTTGCCTGCCGAGCTTGATGAAACGCTACAGAATATGAGCGCTTTGCGTCAAACTTTAAATGGCGATTTTTCGGCAAAGGTTAAAAAACTGAATAAGGTTACCCAAAGTTTAATTAACCCTAAAAAAGGTTTTGCCGAGCAAAATATTAAATGGTTAATCTGGGCGGCCTCAGTTTTACTAATTGGTGCTATCGGGTTTTCTTTGTGGAATACCGAGCCAGAATTTCAGGCTTTTTTAATCCATATAGATCCATTGTTCTATTGGTTTTTAGGTGCTGGGTTTTTATTCGCATTAATTGATGGTGCAATTGGCATGTCGTATGGTGTTACTACTGCATCGTTCTCATTAGCGATGGGTTTACCTCCTGCATCGGCAAGTATGGCCATCCACATTTCTGAGGTAATGAGCAATGGAATTGCAGGCTGGATGCATTACCGTATGGGTAACGTAAACTGGAAATTATTCAAAATTTTAATCCTTCCTGCCGTAATCGGAGCAGTTTTAGGTGCCTATATCCTTTCTTCATTAGAACATTATAGTGCTTATGTGAAGCCTGTTGTGGCGGTTTATACCTTGTTTTTAGGCGGAATCATTTTAATGAAAGCTTTCAATGTGAAGAGAAAAAAAGCCGATCAAAAAATTAAAAAAATTGGTTTACTGGGCTTTGTTGGTGGTTTTATCGATGCTGCCTTTGGTGGTGGCTGGGGTTCAATCGTATTATCAAGCTTAATTGCAGGTGGCAGGCATCCATTGTTCTCTTTGGGTACGGTAAAAATCAGCCGCTTTTTTATCGCCACCTTAAGTTCGCTTACCTTTTTTACCATGTTAGGTGGCAAACACTGGGAAGCTGTTGTGGGCCTGATTATCGGTAGTGCAATCGCGTCACCAATTGCCGCAAAAGTATCGAACAAAATTTCTGCAAAAACCATTATGGTTGCTGTGGGGATTATTGTAATGATTGTAAGCTTGCGCAGTGTAATTATGTTTATTTTAAAATTAATTTAGTGATGGAAAACCTAGAGGAGATAAAAGCAGCACTGGCAGGTTTAAGTACAGTAGATAAATTGAAATTTTTGGCAAATAAATATGCCGACCGAATTATTTTTTCGACCAGTTTTGGTTGGGAAGACCAGGCGATTACGCATATAATTTTTTCAAATAATATTCCAATCAAGGTTTTTACTTTAGAAACCGGACGTCTGTTTCCCGAAACCTATTACGTTTGGAACCGAACCCTGGAAATTTATAACAAGCCTATTCATGCCTATTATCCACAAAATGAGCTTTTGCAGGATATGGTGAATACAAAAGGCCCGAGCAGCTTTTACGAGTCGGTAGAGAATAGAAAAGAATGCTGTTACATCCGTAAAATCGAACCTCTAAAAAGAGCATTAAAAGGCAATGAAATATGGGTAACAGGAATCAGGGCCGATCAAAGTGCCAATCGTGAAGATATGCACGATTTAGAATGGGATGAAGGTAACCAATTGATTAAATTCCACCCTATATTCGATTGGACTTTAGCGGATGTGAAAACCTACATTAAAGAAAACAACATTGTTTACAATACCTTGCACGATAAAGGTTTCCCGAGCATAGGTTGCGCTCCATGTACCAGAGCAGTACAGCCAGGTGAAGATTTTAGGGCCGGTAGGTGGTGGTGGGAAGACCAGAGTAAAAAAGAATGCGGTTTGCACGCTACTTAAGGTATAAGGCGGAAGGCTAAAAGGTAGAAGGTTTATATTCCTTATTCGAGGAAACGTTGGCATATCCAAGATTCAAACCTTCCAAACTTTTTAAACAACAATAACAACAACAAATATAACAAGTTGAATAATTGAGCAATTTAACATTCAATCATTCAACATCCAATCATTCAACATTTGATAATGAGTACATATAATTTTGATTATTTAGATGAACTAGAGGCCGAGGCCATTCACATTTTACGTGAAGTAGCAGGTCAGTTTGAAAAACCAGCCTTATTATTTTCGGGTGGAAAAGATTCAATTACTTTAGTTCGTTTGGCAGAAAAAGCTTTCCGTCCGGGGAAATTTCCTTTTCCTCTAGTACATATTGATACAGGCCATAATTTTGAAGAAACCATCACTTACCGCGATCAGATGGTAGAGCGAATTGGCGAGAAATTAATCATCGGTTCTGTGCAAGAATCAATAGATCAAGGTAAAGTTGTAGAGCAAACCGGTAAAAATGCCAGTAGAAATGCTTTGCAGACGGTAACCTTACTCGATACCATTGCAAAATACCAGTTTGATGCCTGCATTGGCGGTGCGCGTAGAGATGAGGAAAAAGCGAGAGCAAAAGAACGTATTTTTTCTGTTCGTGATGAATTTGGCCAATGGGATCCAAAACGCCAACGTCCTGAACTTTGGAACATTTACAACGGTAAAATCCACAAAGGAGAAAATATCCGTGTATTCCCGATCAGTAACTGGACGGAGCTTGATGTTTGGAATTATATCCGCAGAGAGAAAATAGATCTGCCAAGTATTTATTTCTCGCACGAACGCGATTGCATCACCAGAAATGGACAGCTGATGGCTGCTTCGCCATTTTTAAATATGGATGATGAAGATGTGGTAGAACGTAAACAGGTTCGTTTCCGTACCGTGGGCGATATGTCTTGTACTGCTGCGGTAGAATCGGATGCCACTTTGATTGATGATATTATTTCTGAAATCAGTGCTTCTAAAATTTCAGAGCGTGGTGCCCGTATGGATGATAAAGTTTCTGAAGCCGCAATGGAAGACAGAAAAAAGGGAGGATATTTTTAAGGGAGATTTGAGTATTGAGAGGTGAGATTTGAGAACTTTGCAACCATCTAACATCTCAAATCTATTATCTCATATCTAAAAAAATAAACATATTAAAATTTTAAGAGCGATTTGAGCCTTGGGATGTAAGATTTGAGAACCTTGCATCTGTCTAATATCTCAAATCTATTATCTCATATCTAAAAAAATGAACATATTAAAATTTTTCACAGCAGGCAGTGTAGATGATGGTAAAAGTACCTTGATCGGCCGTTTGTTATACGATACAGATTCTATTTTGGCCGATCAATTAGAAGCTTTACAGAGCTCTAACCGGAAAAATGATGACGGAACAATAGATTTAGCCATTTTAACCGATGGTTTAAGAGCAGAGCGCGAGCAAGGTATTACCATTGATGTAGCTTATAAATACTTTCAGACCGAAAAACGCAAATTTATTATCGCCGATACACCTGGCCATATTCAATATACAAGAAACATGGTTACAGGCGCTTCTACAGCCAACCTGGCCATTATCTTAATCGATGCCCGTAACGGCGTGGTAGAACAGACCATCCGTCACTCGTATATCGTTTCCTTATTGGGTATTAAACATGTAGTAGTTTGTATCAACAAAATGGATATGGTTGATTATAGCGAAACCGTTTATAGTGCCATCATAGAGAAATACAAAGTTTTGGCGCAGCAATTAAAACTTGCTGATGTAACCTATATTCCGGTTAGTGCCTTAAAAGGCGATAACATTGTGCAAAATTCAGGTAACATGGATTGGTACGAAGGAGAGAGCTTATTACATTTCTTAGAGAAGGTTGATACCGACAATTTAGATAAATCGCAATTGGCCCGTATGCCGGTGCAGTGGGTAATACGTCCACAAACTGAAGAATTGCACGACTATCGTGGTTATGCTGGTAGGGTACTAAGTGGTACTTTTAATTTAAATGATAAAGTTACCGTATTACCTAGTGGTGCGAGTTCTACGGTTGAGAAGATTGAATTTTTTGATCAAACACCAGATGCAGCTCACGCCGGCCAGTCGGTTATTATTCACTTAAAAGATGATGTAGATATTAGCCGTGGCGATACCATTGTGAATGCTTCGGCATTACCACAGGAATCAAAGCTGATTGAAGCGGATCTTTGCTGGATGGATGGCCGTGCGCTGGATACTTCTATCATGTACAATATTCAGCACAATAGTAAAATCACGCGTTGTAAAATCAGTGAGATTCTGCACAAAGTTGACATCAATACACTTGAAAAACATGCTGCTGATGAATTTAAATTGAACGACATCGGCCGTGTGATTATTAAAACCGCCGATGCTTTGGCATTCGATTTATACGACGATAACCGGGCAAACGGTTCAGCTATTTTGGTCGATACGCGCACAAATTTAACCGTTGGCGCCTTAATGTTCAGGGCAGCAGTAGAATAAAATGTATAATGGAAATTGATCAATGACCAATTTTCAATGACCAATAGCGAAAGCTTCAAGGAATATAGAAAAAATCTTAATTTTCTTAATTCCTTAATGGTGGAAAAGAGGATGATGAAAATTGTGAAACGATGAGATCTTTATTTCAGCTTATTGATCCTATAATCATACAATCCTGAAAATCTTACAGTAGAGAACCACAACCAAATATAATAATGAAGACTTTAGGTTTTTAGTCTAAAGTGAAAGCAATTTCAGCGGGGCGCCAGATAGGGTAGCCCCGTTTTTCGTTTGACGATTTTTTTAACATTTTAAATATAGGCGCTTTAAATTTTTTATACCTTAGTTTAAACCCCTCAGATAATTCCGAATAAACCAAAAACTATGCACGCTGGAAAGAAATATACCTTTTTCGAATTTATTGTATGGACCCGACGGGATATTTACCGTTTAACCATTCTCGCCATTATCCCTACTGTACTTTATCATTTTTGTAAGTTCACCTTTCTCTCCATTTCATGGGTTCCGGTAGCACTTTTAGGTACTGCTGTTTCCTTTATCATTAGTTTTAAGAACAATGCCAGTTATTCGCGACTTTGGGAAGCCAGGCAGATTTATGGCGGAATTATAAATGCGAGCCGTGCGTTTGGTGTAATGGTACGCGATCACTTAGCATCACAAGATAAAAAAGCAGATGTGCAAATCATTTTTTACCGCCATTTTGCATGGTTAACAGCCTTACGGTTTCAGTTAAGAGAGCCGAGAGCCTGGGAAAATTCCAACGATCCCCGTAATATTGAATACGCCAGATTGTACCATGTTTCCGAAAAAAGTGATAAGTTAGAAGATAGCTTATCGAAATATCTTTCAGCAGATGAATTGAAGTACGTTTTAAGTAAGAAGAATAAGGCCACCCAGTTAATGGCTTTGCAATCGAGCCATATCAATAAACTGGCAACTGCCGGAAACTTATCCGATTTACAATTACAATCGTTGCAAAATTCTATTACCAGTTTTTACGATAACCAGGGTAAAGCAGAAAGAATTAAAAACTTTCCTTATCCACGTCATTTTTCATCAATAGCCACCATTATGTTAAATCTGTTTGTGTTTTTGGTGCCCTATGGCTTATTAAACGAATTTAATAAGTTAGGCAATGGTACTTTGATTGAGGGTTATTCCATTTGGTTGAACATTCCATTTGCGATTTTACTTACCTGGGTTTTTAACTCTTTGGATATTGTTGGCGAAAGCTCTACAAATCCTTTTGAAGGAAGTGCCAACGATGTACCAATTACCAATATCTCGCGGACAATAGAAATCGACATGAGGGATATGCTGGATGAAACTGATCTGCCTCCGGTACTAACACCCGAAAATAGTATATTGATGTAAATTTGCATTATGGAAACGATGGAAAATAATCATCGTATTTGTATATTTTAGAAACGATAAATCACAATTACCATGAAAAGAAAGATTCTTTACCTTGTTTTGGCTGCAATCTCTTTTGCTTATGCCTGTACCCAAAATAATAAAACAGCTACTGGCGCTAAAACTAAAACCGATTCTTTGCTGAATGAGAACTGTTATGCAGCAGGTTTTGAAAAAGACAGCGCTGCCATGAATGTGAAAATATTGGCCTCTGGTAAAGTTACGGGTTCATTATTGATCAACTATGGAGAAAAACCGCATAATAATGGCACCATTAATGGAAAATTTAATGGAGATACCTTATTGGTAGATTACCGCTTTAAAACTGGCGAAGATACCGTAAGCGTTTACACCAACCCATTGGCATTTTTAAAGAAAGATGGCAAGCTAGTTATGGGGGTGGGGCAAATAGAAACCACACTTGGTAGATCTTATTTTGTTAAAGGTAAACCCATTAATTTCGAGGCTGGGAAGTTTGTTTTTGAAGAGGTAGATTGTAAGTAAAACCTGATTCTGTGATAAAATGAAAACTACCCGTGATAGCGTCTCGCTAAGACCATGTTCGTTTTTATGGTGGAGGCAAAGAAAGTACAAAATCCCAATCAGTTAGTTATCCTAAAGATATTGAACGAATTGACAGACCGCGAAAAATCGTCATTGCGAGAAGGCTTTTTCAGCCGACGAAGCAATCTTACAACGATCGCTATAGCATGCGCTTTAAGATTCCCGCCTGCGCGGGAAAGACGATCACGCTCACTACTGGTCTTAGCATCTCGCTAAGACTCTTGGTTAGTTTTTGTGGTGGAGATATATGAAATTATTCGTTCAATTTGTCATCCTGTCCAAAGGACTCCTGTGGAGAGCGGAGTCGAAGGATCTTTTAATAGATCCTATATGTTTCACCGTAAAGATTCTTCACTGCGTTCAGAATGACAATCGAATCCATGTTAGTGATTCAAAAAAACATGTACATCCGTAAGTCTCTCATTAACATGCAAAATCCCTAAATGAACATCCACTAAAAAGCCAAGTAAAATTATTTTAAAATAAATTACTACAATTCCCATAGACTTTATATATTTGTATTATTAACAAACGTATAACGAGCTAAATTATCTGTTATGATTTTGAATAAAGTAGAAAAAGCGAACATTGAACCAAGAATTACTTTAATAGGTGCAGGTCCTGGCGACCCGGATTTATTTAGTTTAAAAGGTGTTAAAGCATTAAAAACAGCTGATGTTGTTTTGTATGATGCAAATGTGAACGAGGCTTTATTATGTCATGCACCGGATGGTATTCCGAAAGTTTACGTGGGTAAACGTTCGGATGATGAATCGTTTTCTCAGGATGCAGTAAATAAACTGATTGTTGATTATGCTTTAAACTACGGGCACGTGGTACGTTTAAAAAGCGGCGATCCGTTTTTCTTTGCAAAAGGATATGAAGAAATAGATGCTGCAGAATCGTACAGTATCCCAACCGAAATTATCCCGGGTATCTCGAGTGCAACCGGTGCACCAAGTTTGCAAAAGATCCCGATGATTTATAAAGATTTGAGTGAAAGTTTTTGGGCAGTAACCGGAACAAACTCAAAGGGCGAAATTTCTGAAGATTTATACATCGCAGCAAAAACGAAAGCAACTATTGTTGTTTTAAACGGAATTGAAAAAGTAAAAGAAATTGCAGCTATTTTCCAGGCAGAAAATAAAAACCTTTTGCCAGTAGCGGTCATTCAAAATGGTTCTACACCAGAAGAAAAAATTGCAGTGGGTATTGTTGATACGATTGCTGAAATTGTTGAAGATAAAAGAATAACTGCACCGGCTTTATTGGTTTTTGGAGATGTAGTATCATTACACCCACAGTTTCAGCCAATCCGCGATTTTTACGAAATTATCGCCGAGGAGTACTAAGATATTTTTAAACCAAAAATATATTTGTTTTGTTGTTAAAAACCGCTTAAGGATTTAAGCGGTTTTTTTGCGTTTAAGTTCCTAGAGCCGTCACCCTGAATTCATTTCAGGGTCTATAATGCAGGAAAGATGCTGGCCACGAAGTAGCTACAAGACAATTGAAAACACTATTTCTACTTGTAAAATAAATTCAGCATAACGATTGCGTTGGAAAACTGTGCTAAAAAGGACCATTACAAATAAGTATCTAAGAATTAGGCGATATAAAAAAAGTGCGGCGTCTATCTGCGAAATCAACAGGAAACCATAGGCAATATTCTCCCGCAGATTTAAGATGATTACCGCCGATTGGTTTAGGTTTTTGGATTGTTAAACCAGCCCCTTGTTTCTAAGCCTGATTGAAGCGAAAGCCCGGAACGCAGTGAGGACTTGGAGCGGAAAGCAGGACTGCAGCCCGCCACAAAGCCCCCAACCATGCACTTCTCGTAAAAACCGCTGCGTGTATCTGCGAAATCAGCGGGAAACCATAGGTAGCATTCTCCCGCAGATTTAAGATGACTACCGCAGATTGGTTTAGGCTTTTGAATTTGTTAAAAACAGCCCCTTGTTTCTAAGCCTGATTGAAGCGAAAGCCCGGAACGAAGTGAGGACTTATAGCGTAAAGGTACTGTAGCCCGCCACAAAGCACCACATTCACTTTCAAAAACCTCTTCTTGTATCTGTGAAATCAGCGGGAAACCATATGCAGCATTCTCCGCAGATTTAAGATGATTACCGCTGATAAAAATTAAAGCAATGTGATTTGAGGGCCTAAAGAATTAACTAAAAATATAATTTTCATTATTTGCAAAACTCAAAACAATTAGTAACTTACTAAGGTTATCTACACCAAATATTTGATGGAAATTATACATATAAGCGCCGAGTGTTACCCAGTTGCAAAGGTTGGTGGTTTAGCCGATGTAGTAGGGGCCTTACCAAAATATCAAAATAAATTAGGCCACATCGCCAAGGTGGTTGTTCCTGCGTACGATACCAAATTTATACGCGAAAGCGAATTTGAAGTAACTTACGATGCATGGGCAAACTACGGTAATCACCACTTTCAGTACCGTATTTTAAAAGAAAAAACCAATAAATTGGGCTTTGATTTATACGTGATCCATATTCAGGGTTTAACCGACCGCCCAAATGTATATGGTTATAGCGATGATACAGAAAGATTTGTGGCTTTTCAGATTGCTACACTTGATTGGATTGTACAATGGGAGCATCGCCCGGATGTGCTTCATTGCCATGATCACCATACCGGTTTAATTCCGTTTATGGTTTCAAATTGCGTAAAATATAAAGCAATTAGCAGTGTCCCGACGGTTTTAACCATTCATAATGCGCAATACCAAGGTCAGTTTGGGTGGGAGAAATTATATTATATACCAGCATTCGATTTGTGGAAAGGTGGTTTATTAGGTTGGGAAGATGCCATTAACCCTTTAGCATCGGCCATTAAATGTGCCTGGAAAGTAACCACGGTTTCGCCAAGTTACCTGGATGAGATGATGAATAATGCCCGTGGATTAGAAAGTTTGTTAAGGCAGGAACGTTGGAAATCGGTAGGCATATTAAATGGAATCGATAGTGAGGTTTGGAATCCTGAAACAGACCCGATGCTGAGCAAAGGTTATAATTTAAAAACGGTTGAAGCTGGTAAATTGGCAAACAAAACAGCACTCTGTGATGTTTTTCAATTAGACCCATCTAAACCACTATTTACTTTTATTGGTAGATTGGTTGATGAAAAGGGAGCCGATTTATTGCCAGATATTTTTTACACAGCTTTGCAACAGCATGGCGATAACATCAATATTCTGGTTTTAGGATCAGGCGATAACTGGGTGGAAGGCCGGTTAAATCAGCTGAAAGATATTTTTACCGGTAAGTATAATGTCTATATCGGTTATAATGAGCAGGTTTCGCACGAAATGTATGCTGGTGCAGATTTTCTGATCATGCCATCAAGAGTGGAGCCTTGTGGTTTAAATCAGCTTTATGCATTAAGGTATGGAACTGTTCCAATTGTGCGCCGGATTGGTGGATTGAAGGATACAGTAATTGATATAGGCGACGGAGGTTTTGGGATTTGCCACGATCAAACGAGTATTTGGGATGTTACCCATGCCATTAACCGTGCTGTTGAGTTATATAACGATAAGAAAGCTTTTAAAGCAGTGAGAAAAACAATGATGAAGATAGACCATTCGTGGGATAACGCAGCATTAAATTATATAGAATTATACCAAATATTAAAATAAGCTTAAACATGACTGACAAAGTTTTAGGCGTTATCCTTGGCGGTGGCCAGGGCTCTAGATTATCGCCACTAACACAAACACGTTCTAAACCGGCAGTTCCAATTGCTGGTAAATACAGATTGGTAGATATTCCGATTTCGAATTGCCTAAATTCTGGAATTCATCGAATGTTTGTGTTAACCCAGTTCAATTCAGCATCCCTAAACAAACACATTAAAAACACGTATCACTTTAGCCATTTTAGTACGGCCTTTGTTGATATTTTGGCGGCTGAACAAACTGTACAAAACTCAGGTTGGTTCCAGGGTACAGCAGATGCCGTTCGTCAGTGTATGCATCACATCGTTTCACACGAATTCGATTATATTTTAATCTTATCTGGAGATCAATTGTACCAGATGGACTTTAAGGATATGATTGAAAAACATATCGAAGCCAATGCTGAAATTACCATTGCTACTATTCCCGTAACGGCAAAAGATGCAACCGATTTTGGTATTTTAAAGGCCGACAATGAAAACATGATTACCTCTTTTATCGAAAAGCCTAAAACAGGTTTAGAAGACTGGATTTCGGATACTGGTGCAGAAATGCAGGGCGAAGGACGTAATTTCTTAGCTTCGATGGGTATTTACGTTTTCAACCGCGAGTACCTGATCAATATTTTAAATGAGAATGAAGAGGAAAAAGATTTCGGTAAAGAGATTTTGCCAAGAGCGATTTCTGAGAGCAGGGTTTTAAGCTTTCAGTACGAAGGCTATTGGACTGATATTGGAAATATTTCATCTTTCTTTGAAGCAAATTTAGGACTAACGGATGAAATACCTAAATTTAATATGTTCGATAGTAACCATGCTATTTTTACCCGAGCGAGGATGTTGCCGCCGTCGAAAATTTCGGGTACCACTTTGGATAAAACCATTATCGCTGAAGGCTGTATTGTTCAGGCCAGCAGAGTAGAGCATGCCGTTTTAGGGATCAGGTCGAGAATCGGACAGGATACGGTAATTACCAATGCCTATATTATGGGGAGCGACCGGTACCAGACGCTTGAAGAAATTCAGGAAGAAACCAATAAGGGGAATTCATTAATTGGTATCGGAGATCGCTGTCACATCAATAACGCTATAATTGATAAAAATTGTCGTATAGGAAACGATGTTAAAATTAATGGCGGCGACCATTTAGAAGATGGCGACTTTGAACTTTATGCCGTTAAAGATGGTATCGTGGTAATTAAAAAAGGTGCTGTTGTACCTAGTGGAACAGTAATTTAAGATAATCATTATTCATTAACTAGGCCAGTCGCGATTTTTCGTGGCTGGTTTTTTTATTGTCAGACTATTATTCTGAGGGTAGTGGAGAATTTTTTATCAGACCGCTCAGGTTTTAAAAAATAAACTGTTTTAAAAAACTACTAACTGAAAACTGATTTGGGCGTTCCCCAAGCTGCGCAAGGGGCGGGCTTTTCAGGGCTGCGCTTTGCTCCGGTACCGATGAAGGATCGGTACTAAACCCTTACAATCCCTAACGCAGATTTATGGCGTATCATCAGAATCCGATTTAGCCTGCGTTATGGCCCTTTGAAACTTCGGAAGTCTTTGCTAAATAAACCTGATATAGCGGAAAGCCCACAGCGAAGCATGTGCGAGGACTTGCAGCGGTAGCAGGGCCTATCGCAACCGAAACGTACAGAACCCTGCTTTCCAAAAAAATAAGTTCTTAATCGTTTTAACGGCTTTTTGACATTTCTCCCTAACATTTTTCCGATAGGCTTGTTAGTAAATAAACAAAATTATAGTCTATGGCCGAACAGCACCTTTATCAAACAGGAATTATAGGAAATTGCGCTTTCATTGCACATGTAAATAAAAATACTGATATATCTTGGCTTTGCTGGCCACGTTTCGATAGCCCTTTTGTATTTGGCAGTTTATTGGATGAGAAAAAGGGAGGGGAGTTTTCGATTTTACCGCAAGGTGAATTTACCTCTACTCAATATTATATTGAAAATACCAATGTTTTAAGGACGGAAATTACTGCTGAAGATGGGAAATACAGGATTACAGATTTTGCACCACGTTTTCATCTGTACGATCGCTATTTTAAACCACTAATGTTCATCAGAAAGATCGAACCTTTGGTCGGGAACCCGCGCATTACCATCAAGTGTGAGCCAGTGTGCGATTATGGGAAAGGTAAAATGAAGTCGAGTAGAGGCAGTAATCATATCGATTATTTGGGTTGTGATGAAAATATCCGCTTAAGTACCAATGTATCGCTTACTTATATTTTTGACGAAAAGGCATTTGTACTCAATGAGGCCAAATACCTCGTTATGACTTATGGCCAAAATTTAGAGGCCCCGGTGGTAAGTACAGCCGAAAATTTTTTACGGGAAACCATCGCCTATTGGCGATTATGGATTAAACATTCATCTATCGCTAGTTTTTACCAACCTTTTGTAATCCGCTCGGCCTTAGTTTTGAAAATCCATCAGTATGAAGATACCGGAGCAATAATTGCTGCCAGTACCACCAGTTTACCAGAATCGCCTGGCAGTACCAGAAACTGGGATTACCGCTATTGCTGGTTAAGGGATTCACATTATGTATTAACTTCACTTAACCATATAGGTCATTTCGAAGAAATGGAGAAGTATTTTAATTACCTTTCTGATATTTCGCATGCTGAGGATACACGCTACCAACCTTTGTATGGCATTGCAGGGGAAAGGGAAATTACCGAGCATACGCTAAGCCATTTAGAAGGTTATAAAGGTGAGCAACCCATTAGAATAGGAAATCAGGCCTACGAACACATTCAGAATGATATTTATGGTCAGGTTTTAATTTCGATGTTACCACTTTATACCGACCACCGTTTTGTTTTTTCTGAACGTAGCGATTCGGTAAAGTGGATTGAAAGTGTACTTTCTAAAATTGAACGGACAATTGATGAAAAAGATGCCGGAATTTGGGAATTCAGGAACATTGCCAATGTACATTGTTATAGTAACTTATTTCAATGGGCGGGTGCTCAGGCAGCTTTAAAAATGGCCAAAACCATTGGTAATGAAGATTTCGAAAAACGGGCGCAGATTTTAACTGATAAAGCAGCAGCACATATAGAAGCCTGTTACGATCCGGAAAGAAAAGTGTATACCAATGCCGTAGGAAGTCCGCATTTAGATGCCAGTACTTTACAGTTGATCATGATGAATTATTTGGATCCGGCTTCAGACCGGGCGAAAGATCATTTAATAGCTTTAGAAAAGGAGTTGAAAACGGAAGACGGACTATTTTACCGTTACTTACATGCTGACGATTTCGGTAAACCAAAAACAACATTTTTAATCTGTGCCTTTTGGTACGTGGAAGCTTTGGCCTGTGTTGGCCGGACCGATGAAGCGATTAAAGAATTCGAAAATATTATTAAATATTGTAATCACCTTCTTTTGTTCAGTGAGGACGTTGATGCTAAAACGGGTAGCCAATGGGGTAATTTCCCTCAAGCGTATAGTCATGTGGGTTTAATGAATGCAGCTTATCGCATTGCAATTAAACTGGATAGGCCAATATTTTTATAAGGATAGAGTGGATTACAAATCCACGGTTCGAAGGTCTGGATTGCAAATCCAGACCAGCAAAAAAGCTTTGACAACTTTTATGTGCACACTGCATGTTAAAGTTGTCAAAGCTAAATGTCTATGGGGACACAGACTTTTTAAATACAGAAATATCGTCATCTCGACTGAAGCACGGCGAAATGGAGAGATCTATTCCAATAGATCTAGCTTCGCTGAGCACTTCGTGGTTCTCGGCTACGTTTCACTTCGCTCGAAATGACGATTTCCATAGTGGATAAGTACTCCGAATTTAACTCCGCCCTACAAATTCTTCTTTTACTAAGCTCCAAAGCAGTTTTCGCACTTCATTAAAATCATTTAGGTAATATTTTGCTTCCGAAATGTTGTTGCCAACTTTAATGGTAAAAGCATCATCTGGTAACGCCCTGAAAATATCTTCATCTGTATGGTCATCGCCAAGGGCCAAAATAAAATCAGGTTTTTTATCGTATAACCAGTTTAGGGCGGCCTTGCCTTTGTTAACTTCCATGTTTTTAAACTCAATTACCTTATTGCCTGGCATGAGCTGCAGGCCTTTATCTGCTGCTAAAATTTTCATATGGCTGATGATTTCATTGGCTCTTAAATCGCCAAGTCCTTCTTCCGCTTTCCTGTAATGCCAAACCAATGAGTAACTTTTTTCTTCAATAAACGATCCTGGCGTACGGTCTGTATATGTTTCTAATAGTGTTTTTATTTCTTGTTTCCACTGGTCGGTTAAAAGTGGCAGGCTGTTCCATTTATCTTCGAACGATTTTTGCCAGGCACCATGTTCCGCAATCAGATCTACCTTTAGGTGTCCAAACCACTTTTCGAGGGTTTCATGTCGTCTGCCACTAATAACTACAACTTTATTTGCCTTATCAAGTGTTAGGTTCTCGATTAAATCGTACAATTCGGCATCTGGCGAAGCGTCGTCAATATTTCCGGTAAAATCTACAAGGGTACCATCATAATCCAAAAATAGCACACGCTCTTGCGTTTGCGCATATTTAGTTACGATTACTTCATTAATAGCATTTACTGCATGTTTTGTTAATAACGATTTTTGAGAATCTTTCACTTCGTTTAATCTTAAAATAAAATTGTTAACCCAATGTTTAACATTGAATTTTTGTACAATTGCACGCATGGCTTTCATACGCATTTGTTGTTCTGATGGTGACATTTTAAGCGCTGTTACAATAGCCTCCATAATATCACCAATGTTATTGGGATTTACGATTATGGCATCAGTTAATTCTTTTGAAGCTCCCGCCATTTCGCTTAAAATCAATACGCCATCATTATTGCTTCTGCTGGCTACATATTCTTTACTTACCAAATTCATTCCATCGCGCATAGGCGTAACCAAACAGATATCTGCTGTGGAGTAAAGGGCCGACAGCACTTCAATAGGGAAGGAGCGATAAAAATAATTTACCGGAATCCAGTTCATTGAACGGTACCTCGCATTTAAATTTCCAACAAACTGATCAATCTGATCTCTTAGTTCACTATATTGTGGTACGGTATCCCTAGAGGGCACAACGATCATAAAAAGTTCGATTTTGCCAATATATTCAGGATGGTGCTGGAGCAGTAATTCTAAAGCCTTTAATCTTTCTAATATACCTTTGCTGTAATCGAGCCGATCGATAGACAAGATTACTTTCATGTCTTCTTTACCCGTCCTGAAATAGTCGATCTCTTGTTGCACTTGTTCAGTTGTTGGTAAACCTGAAAATTTATCGAAATCAATCCCCATTGGAAAAGCTTCTACAACAATTTGCCTCTCGTTGCTGCTGAGTATATTTGATGATGAGTTTACAGGGAGCAAACGTGTTGCTGTGCTGATAAAATGGCGGACATCGTCATAGGTATGAAAACCGATTAAATCGGCACCAATTAAGCCGTTCAATAGTTCTTCACGCCAAGGGATTAAACGGAATATTTCGTATGATGGAAAAGGAATATGTTGGAAAAAACCAATCGTAGCATTTGGGAGTTTTTCCCTTAAAATGCCTGGGAGAAGGAGTAACTGGTAGTCTTGGATCCAAATTTTATCTTTTCTGTTAAGTACCTGCATGGCACTTTTTGCAAATTTCTCATTCACAGATTGGTAACTGTCCCAATAACTTTGTTCATAATGTGCGTAAGTAACCAGGTAATGAAATACTGGCCATAATACTTCGTTTGAAAAGCCTTCGTAATATAAATTGATTTCGTTTTGAGTAAGATAAACCGGGTAAAGGTTTAATGTGGCAAGTTTTTGAGTAACTTCTTCCTGACGTTCTTCTGGTACTTCTATTCCGGGCCAGCCGATCCAAATGGAATTGCCTGATTTATACACGTCTCCCAGTCCGGTGGCAAGGCCGCCTTCGCTCGGAATAAACGTGTATTCATTGTTTTCTTCGATGATTTTAACGGGTAGTCTGTTCGATATTATAACTGTCTTCATGCTTGTATTTGATGTATCTACATCATTAAAAGCATATCAAACTAGGTTTTGTTTGCTATTTTAGGTCAAAAAAACATTCAAATGATTAAACGTAGTTAAATACCAAAGAAAAAGTGGTGCCATTATCTGGCATTGAAACAACTTCTATGCTGCCCCTGTGCATTTTCATAATATTGCGGCTAATGGTTAATCCTATTCCTGATCCATTTTTCCGGGTGGTGTAAAATGGAACAAAAATCTTCTCCAGATCACTGGCATCGATGCCTTTTCCGTTATCGGTAACATCAATATATAGCCTGGTGTTTTCTAACCGGTAATTTACGTTGATGTTTGGATGTTCTCTGTTCTCTACAGCGTAAATACTATTGGTAATGAGGTTGATCAGCACTTGTTCAACTAATTTTAGATCGAGCTGAATGGTGATTTTTGAAGAAGTTTGTTCTACATCCAATACCACATTTTTAACTTTGGCAAATGGCTGCATCAATACCTTAATGTGTTTCAGTATTTCACCAATGGTATGCGATTCGAGGTTTGGTGTAGGCAGCTCGGCAATTAGGCGATAATCCTTTACAAAATCTAATAGACCAGAAGATCTTCGTTGTATGGTTTGTAAAGCCGTTTTCAGATCGTCCATTTCGTCTTCTGTGAGGTTCTTTTTATCGGTTACCATCCGGTTGATCGTATCCGATAATGAACTTATGGGAGTAATTGAGTTTAAGATCTCGTGTGAGATTACACCAATTAACCTATTCCATGCTTCCGTTTCTTTTTGCTCAATCTCATCTTTAATGTTTTGGAAACTGATAATAGTATAATTGTTTCCGTAAAGATTTAATGGAATAACTTCGGTTGATAATTGAATCAGTTTATCCTGGATCTTCAATTCCAGGAACCTTTTTCCCCCAGCTAAAATCTGCTCTATTTCTGTTGCAAAGGTAGGGAGGTGTTGCTTTACCCTGTGCCAATACTTATACGCTGGGATGCCTAAAAGATTTGAAGCGGCCTGATTAAAAAATGCAACCTCTTGATCCTCTTCCTGATTGGTATTATTTACCACAATTACACCAACGGGAACCTGCTCTAAAATGGTTTTGATCAGCTGAAACATCGCTTCCTGTTCTAATCGGATCTGTTTATGAACCTGCAAAATATCGCTGAAAGATTCGTATAATTCAGGGAAACTGCCTTTAGTTACTTTGTTTTTAAAGTTTAGGGTATGATCTCTCGTTTTAACGGCTAAAATGAAACGGTTGATATCTGATCGGATCTGATTGATATAGTAATAAAGGGAAATAATCGTACCCAATAAAATTAAAGCTACGCCAATGATGGTAAACCAAAGCTGGGTATTTTTAATCAGGTAAAATAGGAGATAGCTCAGCAGATTGATAATCAGCAGGCGAAATATTAAACGGAATGTAAAACGTTGATAAAACATGTTTTAAGGTTAAAGGTAAAGGGTTAAAAGGTGGGAGGGTTTATGGTGAATGCGGAAATTTTAACCTTTCGCCCCTCAGCCTTCCTGCCTTCGACCTCTCTTAGATTCCAAATTTCTCGATTCTTCTGTACAGTGCAGCCCGTGTTAAACCAAGTTCTGCTGCGGCTTTTGATATATTTCCTTTGTGCTTATCAATTGCTTTCTGTACCATCATTTTTTCCATATCTTCAAGAGCCATTTCATCTGGTATGGCGTTGTTCTGTGCGTAACGCTGCGGACTTAACTGCAAATCTTCTTCTGCAATATCGGTACCATCGCTCATAATAACGGCTCTTTCTAAAACGTGCTGTAACTCGCGCACATTTCCCGGCCATTTATATTGTAAAAGGGCTTCTTGGGCCTTATTGCTCAGTTTTCGTATGTCTTTATGGTATTTCGAGCTAAAAACCTGCATAAAATGATTGGCCAGCAGTAGAATATCAGTTCCACGTTTACGTAAGGCCGGTAATAAAAGCTCAACAGTATTAATGCGGAACAGTAAATCTTGCCTAAATGTATTTTTAGATACCATTTCATTCAAGGGCATATTGGTGGCCGTTATTAAACGGACATTCACCTTACGCTCTTTACTTTCGCCTAAACGGGTAACCGTACGGTTTTGCAAAACACTTAAGAGTTTTGCCTGAAGCGGCAATGTTAAATTTCCAATCTCGTCTAAAAAGATCGTTCCTCCATCGGCCAGTTCAAAGCGACCGGGTTTATCTTCTTTGGCATCTGTAAAAGCACCTTTGGCATAACCGAATAATTCGCTTTCGAATAAATTTTCGTTTAAGGAGCCTAAATCAACATGCATAAACACCTGGTTTTTCCTTTGCGAATTACCATGGATTTCATAGGCGAAAACTTGTTTTCCCGTTCCGTTTTCGCCAAGAATAAGCACATTTGCATCAGTAGGGGCTACTTTTAAGAGCGTATTCTGTAATTGCTTTATTTCATCTGCATGCCCAACAATATTCTCGAAACCTCTGGTTAGATCTTTTTGGAGCGATGAATGTATTTTTTCTAATTTCTTTACCTTTTTGGTCGATTCGCGGAGTTTCGATGCCGAAGAAATGGTGGCAAACAGCTTCTCATTTTCCCAGGGCTTGAGAATAAAATCGGTGGCTCCTTTTTTAATTGCCTTTACGGCCAGTTCAACATTGCCAAAAGCCGTCATTAGTATGACTACATAGTCTTTATCAATAGATAGAATGTGTTCTAGCCAATAAAGACCTTCGCGGCCATCACTAGCCCCTTTTTGGTAGTTCATATCCAGCAAGATGATATCAATCTCATTTTTGCTCAATAAAACATTGATCTCTTTAGGCGATTTACATGTAATTACCTGCTTTACCTGCTGTTTTAAAAACAAACGGGCACTAAGCAGGATATCGTCATCATCATCGATAATTAAAACTGTGGCGTCAAGCATAACCTCTTTTTATTTAACCTCTCCCTATTAAAGGCAGTGGTGATTGTTTTTTTAGTGTTGTCCCTCTCCTTTAGGAGAGGGATTCGGGGCTAGGTGGATTGAACCTAGTTGGCCATTTAATATATTTAACCTCTCCATGTTAAAGGTCGCGGTTATTGTTTTTGAGTGCTGCACACCTCCTAGGATGTGGGATTAAGTCATTTCAGCCAAAAGATTATTCTTCATTTTTAAGCTTTTGGAGAGGTTTTTATTTTTGCAAATGCCCTCTAATTACATTCAATACCATATCTAAATTACCATTTACTTCTTCGTTCGTAAATCTTATTACAGTTATGCCAAGTTCTTCAAGTTCGTAACTTCTACCCCTATCATATTCTTTAATGTATAATTTGTCATGAATTTCTCCGTCAACCTCAACCACTAATTTAGCCTCATAACAGTAGAAATCGGCAATGTATTTATCTAGAGGATGTTGTCTTCTAAATTTAAAACCATTAAGCTGTTTTCATCTTAAAGATTGCCATAGAATATCTTCTGCTTCAGTACTTGCTTTTCTTAGTGCTTTAGAAAACTCGAAGAGTTTGCTACTTGCACCTTTAAAAAGTTCATCTCCATAGTTTTCCATAACATTATTGTATATATAATAATATCACTTAACACTCAGTAAAACATCTCCACCATGCCTTTTTTCTGCACCATGCCCCCTCTCTTAAAGGAGAGGGGATGAAGGGGAGAGGCCTTTAACTCTGCTAATTTACCAAAACTGTCCGCTCCCGCACATCAACTGTCCGATAATGAACATGTAAAAAATAAGATAACTGTTAATTTGTTGATTATTAGTATTTTAAATGTGTTTTATGCTTTTGGCACAAGCTTGGTTATTAGTGAAGCCAAACAGTACAACCGAACACATGGATAAGAAAATAGAGAAAAAAAGATTTAGCACTAAAACCCTGTTAATTATAGGTGGAGCAATTGCTTTTGTGGTAGTTGTAATTTACGGCTATACTTTATCCCTCAAAAAAGTCTACAGCGCAGATGCCGATAAGTTAACCATCAGTAAAGTAGAATATGGCGATTTTGAAGATGTAGTGTTATTAAATGCCAGTGTAGTTCCGTTAACTTCGGTAATTGTAAGTTCATCAGAAGGTGGAACAGTTGCCGAAATTTTCACTGAAAACGGCGCTTCTGTTGTAAAAGGAACCCCACTATTAAGAATCTCTAACTCGAATGCCATGTTAAGTTATACCTCAAGTCAAACAGCAGCTACTGAGCAGATTAACCAGTTGCGTAAATCGAGGTTAGATTTAGAGCAAAATCAGAGGGTTTTAAATCAGGATGTTTTAGATGTGGAAAATAGCTTAAGAACAGCAACCCGTCAGTACAGATTAGATAGCTCACTATTTTCTAAAAAAGTAATCACACTACAGGAATTTAATAAATCGAATCAGGATTATGAATATTACCAGGGTAAACTGAAAATTGTGCGTCAAGCGATTAAACAAGAAAACCAAAGCAGAAAGATGCAGTTGGCTCAGATCGATCAATCGATGGGGCAAATGAACGAAAGTTTGGAAATGATCCGCAAAAACATCGAAAATATGACAATCAAAGCCCCGGTTTCTGGTAAACTATCATCTTACGATCCGGTAATCGGTAAATCTTATAACTCTAACGAAATGATTGGAAAGATTGACGTGTTGCAGGGTTATAAACTTCAGGCAGGCGTTGATGAATATTATATCAATAGGGTAAAGGAAGGACAAACTGCTAACTGTGAGTTTAATGGTAAAACTTATAACTTAACTGTGAGTAAAGTAATTCCTGAGGTTACAGCAGGTCAGTTTCAGGTAGAAATGGTTTTTAAGGGGCCAGCACCTGAAGGTTTACGTCGCGGATTATCGTTACAAACCAAATTAACCCTGTCTGACAATAGCAAATCACTGCTTCTTGCCCAAGGACAGTTTTTCCAGAGTACAGGTGGCTCTTGGGTATTTATAGTAAACAACGGTAAAGCCATCAAGAAAAACGTTAAAATTGGACGAAAAAATTATCTGTACTATGAAATATTGGATGGTTTGCAGAAAGGCGACGAAGTAATTACTTCATCTTACGATCAGTTTAACCAATACGATCAGGTGGAGATTAATAAATAGCTTAGCGTATAGAGGTAGGCGTTTAGCGCCAATTAACCGATTAACAAATTAGACAATTAATATAACCAGGTCTTGATACCTGATACTGAATACTAGAATAATACTTGATACTATGATTAAAATAGAAAATCTGGAAAAAGTTTACAAAACCGAAGAGGTAGAAACCACTGCGCTTAATGGTATCAATCTCCATGTTGCAGCAGGAGAATTTGTTTCCATCATGGGGCCTTCGGGTTGTGGGAAATCTACCCTATTAAATGTAATGGGTTTATTGGATAAGCCCGAAAGTGGAAGTTATAAGTTTGTCGATACCGAACTTTTAACGCTTAATGATAGAGAACGTTCAAATTTCCGTAAAAGAAATATGGGATTCGTTTTCCAGAATTTCAATTTGATTGATGAATTAACGGTTTTCGAAAACATCGAGCTGCCATTAATTTATAACAAAATTCCTGCTGGAGAACGCAAGAAGCTGGTAAACGAAATTATCGAAAGAATGAATATTGTAAACCGCAGCGGCCATTTTCCTCAACAATTATCAGGTGGACAGCAGCAGCGGGTAGCAGTAGCAAGGGCCTTGGTTACCAAACCAAAACTGGTTCTGGCCGATGAACCTACGGGAAACCTGGATAGCTCACACGGTAATGAAGTGATGGAGTTGCTTTGCGAACTAAATGAAACCGGAACTACTATTGTAATGGTTACGCACTCCAGTCATGATGCCAGTTTTTCGAATAGAATCATCAACCTTAAAGATGGACATGTGATTTCTGAAAAGATCAATAAAAGCAGGAACGAAGAGCTGATATAGAGGCTTGGGGTAGAAGGTTTAAGGCATAAGGTTAAAACGCCCGAATCCTTGACCCCTAACCTCTGAGTCTCACATTTTGTAAAAATTTAGTTTAGTTAATAATAGCCGCCCAATAATCTTCCTGGATAGGGAGATTTGGGATTGGCAAAAGAAGGGTAAGAGGTAAAGCGTATGATTTATGCGCCCTGACTTAAGCCCTAAACCCCAAACCTTCAACCTCATAAAAAATGTTCAAATTAAACTTAAAAATCGCTTTGCGAAACCTCTGGAAAAACAAGGGATTCTCTTTGATTAACATAGGGGGATTAGCCATTGGTTTAGCCAGTTGTATGGTTTTGTTACTTTATGTTGCTTACGAATGGAGCTATGATAAACAATTCTCTAATCACGATAAAACTTATGTAGTTTATCAAAACATGGAGGCAAGTGGTAAAACTTTTAGCTGGGCGTGGACACCCAATGTGATGGCTAAAGAAGTGCAGGAAAAAATTCCTGGCGTTAAATATGCCTCTCACACTACTTATCCGAGGAAACAATTAATTACTGTTGGTGACAATAAAATAAATAGCAGCGCAATATTTGCCGATCAGAATTTTATTAAAATATTGGATTATAAATTTCTTGAAGGTAATTCAGCACAGGCTTTAAAAGATGTAAATACCATCATCCTCACCAAATCTTTTGCAACTAAATTATTTGGAAATGAAGATCCTATTAATAAAATGGTAAAGCTGGAAAATCAGGAAGCATTAAAGGTTGAAGCCGTAATAGAAGATGCACCAGCAAATAGTAGTCTAACTTTTGAGTGCATCATGCCTTGGGCATTGTTCGAAAAACGAGAAAACTGGGTGAAGGAAGGCAATTGGGGGAATAATATGTGTTTAACGCTTGTTCAGTTAAAGGATAATAACTTTTTTACTGCTGCAAATGATTTGATGCATGGCATTTACAAACGCAATCAAAAAGATAATACGGCAGTAGCTTTATTACATCCTTTAAACAAATGGCACTTATACGATGATTTTGTAAACGGTAAATCGGTAGGTGGAAAAATAGATCAGCTTAAAATATTCTTATTGCTGGCCTTTTGTATCTTATTAATTGCCTGTGTAAATTTTATGAATTTATCTACAGCACGCTCAGAACGTAGGGCAAAAGAAGTTGGCGTTCGTAAAGCAATCGGATCAACACGTAAATCGTTAATTAATCAGTTTTTTTTAGAATCCCTACTCCTCACATTTATTGCCACAGTTTTAGCTTTTATCTTAATTGAGGTGAGTTTGCCATATTTTAATAGTCTGTTAGATATTAAATTAACAATAGATTATCATAACAGCCTATTTTGGTTAACATTAGTTGGACTAATGATTTTAACCGGATTAATTGCGGGTAGTTATCCGGCGCTTTATTTATCTTCTTTCGAGCCAATAAAAGTGTTAAAAGGTTTCACCCTTAAAACAGATTCATCCACTTCGGTAAGGAAAGTACTAGTGGTTGGCCAATTCGTTTTTGCTGCAAGTTTAATTATCTGCACAGCAGTAATTTATCAGCAACTTAATTATGTTAAAAACAAACCTATCGGTTATGATCAATCCAATTTAATTCAGATAGCTGTAGTTGGCAAAATGAACGATGCAGGCAAGCTAGAATTGCTTAAAACACAACTTATAGCAGCTGGTGCAACAACACATATTACCTCTTTTAGTACAGATTTTACTGAAGGTGGGGATAATACAACGGGTGTAGAATGGGAAGGTAAAAATCCGAATGAGAAAATTTCTTTTAACCATAGAGCAATAGGATATGATTTTGTTGAAACTATTGGAACCAAGATGGTTAGTGGCAGAGCGTTTTCTGCAAAATTTCCAAATGATACAGCTAGCATATTGTTAAATGAGGCGGCTGTGAGAATGATGGGCTTAAAGAATCCGATCGGTAAGGTGATTACTTTCTGGGGTAATAAACTAACTGTAGTTGGTATTGTAAAAGATTTTGTGGTAGAAAGTGTTTACCAAAGAGTGTCTCCAATGATTTTTAGGGCAAATGGAAAGAACGATGCGAGGGTTATCATTGCGCGGTTAAATCCAAATCAAAATATCAGTTCATCATTGGCCAAAATTGATGATTTAGTAAAGCAAATGGAACCTAATTATCCTGTTAACCGCAAATTTGTGAACGAATCTTTTGAAGTGAAGTTTAAAAATGAAAAAATTCTAGGTTCACTTTCAAACTGGTTTGGTGGTTTCGCCATTTTTATTTCTTGTTTGGGATTATTAGGTCTGGCGCTTTTTATGGCAGAACAACGCAAAAAGGAAATCAGTATCCGTAAGGTTTTAGGTGCCAGCACAGGCAATATCCTCGTTTTGCTAAATAAAGATTTTATAAAACTGGTGGCCATTGCAAATATGATCGCATTTCCTTTAGCCTATATTATTATCAATAAATGGCTTTCGGCTTATGAGTATCGTGTTGCCATCTCATTTTTACCCTTTCTGCTGGCTATACTAATTTCCGTTGTAATTGCAGTTTTAACGGTCAGTTTGCAATCGGTTAAAGTGGCCAAGGCTAACCCTATTGATGCTTTAAAATACGAATAACGGTGTAAGGTTTGAGGTAGAAGGCGTAAGGTTAATACGTCAAAACCCTAAACCTTATGCCCTAAACCTTACACCCTATGTTTAGACTTAACTTAAAAATAGCATTACGTAATCTTTGGAGAAACAAGGGTTTTTCTTTAATAAATATTGGTGGCTTAGCTTTAGGCTTAGCCAGTTGTATGCTTCTATTATTGTATATATCCTACGAGTTTGGATTTGATAAGCAATTTAAAAATTACAGCACAACTTATGTTGCCCATACCAATATGAAAGCCAATGACAAAGTGCACAGCTGGGCTTGGACCCCTGGTTTACTAGCACCAGAGCTTAAAGAAAAATATGCAGGTATTGTAAACGCAGCCAGATCTTCTTACCCATATCAGCAATTAATTAGCTATAAAGATATAAAGATCAAAAATAGAGGTTTGTTTGCCGACCCATCTTTCCTGAAAATATTGGATTATAAATTTATAAGTGGTAATGCTGTATCGCCACTTAAAGATATTAATAGCGTTATTTTAACTCAATCATTATCCAGGAAATTATTTGCAAACGAAAATCCTGTAGGTAAAATTGTAAAGCTGGATAATAAAGACGGATTAAAAGTTGAAGCGGTAATTGCTGATTTACCCGCGAATAGCAGCATCAGATTCGATTATATTATGCCTTGGAAATTGAATGAAAAAAAGAATGAATGGGTATCGAAACAGGGATGGGGCAGTAATTTCTGTTTAACCCTGGTTCAACTTCAAAATAGTAATTTATTGGATAAGGTAAATGCCGAGGTTAAAAATATTTATAAAACCCACGATAATGAATCGAATACCAACGAATTGTTTTTGCATCCTTTGTCGAAATGGCACTTGTATGATGAATTTGAAAATGGTGTAACTGCTGGTGGAAAAATAGGACAGCTGAAGATTTTCTTTATGCTGGCAATTTGTATTCTCCTCATTGCCTGCGTAAACTTTATGAATCTTTCTACCGCCCGTTCAGAGAAAAGAGCAAAAGAAGTTGGCGTTCGCAAAGCGATTGGATCAAGTAGAAAATCATTAATAGCGCAGTTTATCCTCGAAAGCACTTTACTCTCTTTAATTGGAACTGTTGTTGCCTTTACCTTGGTTGAAATTAGCCTGCCTTACTTTAACAACTTGTTAAATATTAACCTGATTATTCACTACAATGATTGGAGGTATTGGGCTACATTAATTGGATTAATTTTATTTACCGGATTACTTGCTGGTAGTTATCCTGCATTTTACCTATCGTCTTTTGAACCTGTAAAAGTGCTTAAGGGCTTCAGCTTTAGAGCTGGGTCAGCTATATCAATAAGAAAAGTACTGGTCGTATCTCAATTCGTATTTGCAGTAAGTTTAATTGTTTGCACAGTAGTTATCTATCAGCAATTGAATTATATCAAAAATAAACCAATAGGTTACAATCAAGGTAACCTGATACAAATGGCAGCTATGGGTAATTTAACGAGTTCAAAAAAAATCGAGTTATTAAAAACACAGCTAATCAAATCAGGTACCGCTCAAAGTGTTTCGTTACTCAGTATGAATATTGATGAAGGAGGCAATAATACATCAGATGTTAATTGGCAGGGCAAAAATCCCAAAGAAAAAGTATTGTTTAACCAAAGAGGAATAGGGTACGATTTTATAGCTACTACTGGTACAGAGATGATAGCAGGAAGAGAATTTGGTGTTAAATTTCCAGGTGATTCTAACAAGGTTTTGATAAATGAAGCTGCTGTTAAAATAATGGGGCTTAAAAATCCGGTGGGTACAGTAATTGACTATGGTGAATCCAAATCTACGATTATTGGCGTAATGAAAGATTTTGTTGCTGAATCTCCGTATCAAAAAGTTGCGCCGATGATTTTTAATCGAATTTATAAAGATGAAGGAGGCGTAATTTTAATTCGACTAAATGAGGCACAAAACATTAGCACTTCGCTGGCACAAATCGATGCGCTTGTAAAGGCGATAAATCCCGATTATCCCGTCGATAGGATATTTGTCAGCGATTCTTTTGAAGAAAAATTCCAAAATGAAAAGCTTTTAGGTACACTTTCAAACTGGTTCGGTGGTTTTGCCATTTTTATCTCCTGCCTGGGTTTACTTGGCTTAGCTTTATTTATGGCAGAGCAACGCAAAAAAGAAATCAGTATCCGCAAGGTTTTGGGCGCCAGTACAGCCAACATCCTTACTTTATTGAACAAAGATTTTATCAAATTGGTTGCGATAGCTAATGTCATTGCATTTCCATTGGCCTATATTATTATTACCAAATGGCTTTCGGGATATGAATACCGCATTTCTGTTTCTGCCTTACCATTTATTATTGCAATTAGTCTTTCGGTAATCATTGCTATACTCACTGTGAGTATTCAATCGGTTAAAGTGGCCAAAGCAAACCCGGTAGATGCTTTAAAATATGAATAACGGTGTATGGTTTAAGGTAGAAGGCGTAAGGTTAATACGTCAAAACCCTAAATCTTATGCCCTAAACCTTACACCTTATGTTTAGATTAAACTTAAAAATTGCACTGCGTAACCTTTGGCGAAACAAGGTAAGCTCGTTTATTAATGTAATTGGCCTGGCCATTGGTTTGGCTGCATGTTTAATGCTGCTCTTGTATGTTACCTATGAATGGAACTTTGATAAGCACTACAAAAACTCAGAAAATCTGTATACGGTTATGACTAATATTCCTGATGGAAATGGCGGTGTGTCGAAGACATTTGAAGGAACAACAACAGCGCTCGGACCATTATTAAGGGAACGCATTCCCGAAATAAAAAACCTTGCGAGGATGAACTACATCAAAAAAAGTTTAATTGCAAATGGAGAAAATGGATTTAAGAAAGACGGGAAATTTGCTGAACCGGATATTTTAAAGCTGTTTAATTATGAATTTATTACGGGTAATGCTAAAACCGCAATGAAAAACCCGAAATCTGTAATTCTTACTGAGACAATGGCGGAAATTCTTTTCGGTACAACAAATGTATTAAACAAATCTGTCCGTTATCAGGATAGCGAAAATTTGACGGTAACCGGTGTAATAAAAGATATACCTCAAAATAGCTCACTTAAATTCGACTTTTTAATGCCTTGGGCCTTTTATGAAATGATTGATGAAAGCGCAAAGAATTTGGGATGGGGTAATTACAGTTTTGTAACGATGTTTTCTCTTAATCCTAATGCCGACATAGATGTTGTGAACAGGAAAATTGATGAGGCTGTTAAAGCAAATAATAAGCAAACCGACCAACCTTTCGTAGCATTCCAATATGCTAAACTACACTTATTTGGTAAATTTGAAAATGGAAAAAGTGTAGGCGGCGACATTGAACAAATATGGCTTTTTACTGGTCTTGCTTTTGGTATTTTACTCATTGCTTGTATCAATTTTATGAACATGGCTACGGCTAAATCAGAAAAACGGGCGAAAGAAGTCGGTATTAAGAAGACAATTGGCGCAAATCGAATTTCATTAATTCTTCAATTTTTAACAGAATCAATGGTGCTTACCTTAATTGCGGTTGTGGGCGCAATTGCGCTGCTCGAAATCTGCTTGCCTGCATTTAATGGTCTTTTAAATATCAATCTCGGCATATCTTATTTTAATTTAACCAGTTGGATTGGCATATTGGGAATAGTTATCGCTACAGGTTTAATCGCCGGAAGTTATCCCGCATTTTATTTATCTGCTTTTAACCCGATTCAAACTTTAAAAAGGAAAATAAAATCGAAAGGTTTGGCATCTGTAAGCTTAAGGCAGGTCCTTGTTGTAAGCCAGTTTTGTTTTGCTATCATTCTGATTATTTCAACGCTGGTTATTTATCGTCAAATTCAATACATTAAAAATAGACCACTGGGCATAGATACCAAAGCATTGATTGAAATTCCTCAGGATGGGCAGCTAAAAAATCAGTTTGAGGTTTACAAGCAAAAACTACTGCAATCTGGTGCTGTAACAAGTTTAAATAAATCTTCAACAAAATTATCACACCACGGTTCAAATTTTACCGATGTTCGCTGGCCTGGAATGGTTCAGGAGAATAATGATAACCTGTTTAACAAGGTTGAAGCCAGCTATGATTTCATAAAAACTAATGGTGTGAAATTATTGGAAGGAAGGGATTTTTCTAAAAAATTTGCATCTGATTCTGCAGCCGTTCTTATTAGTTCTGCAACTGCAAAAGTAATGAACCTAAAAAATCCAGTAGGGCAAGTTCTTACCATTTTTGGTGATAAAAGGGTGATTATTGGGGTTTTTGATGATTATGTATGGGATTCTCCTTATAAATCAAATAACCCAATGATACTTTATTTTAACGATAAGTATACAAGTTATATCACAATGAGGTTAAATACTTCGAATACCATTCAGCAAAATATTGAAACAATTACCGGAATTACTAAAGATATTAATCCTGCTTATCCGGTTGAAATATCATTTTTAGATGAGGTATACAGTGATTTGTTCCAAAAGGAGAAAACTTTGGGCATCCTTTCAAATCTTTTCGGCGGACTGGCCATTTTTGTTTCTTGTTTAGGATTGTTCGGTTTGGTAGCCTATAGCGCCGAGCAACGAACAAAAGAATTTGGCGTACGCAAGGTGTTAGGTGCCTCTTTACTTAATTTAATGCAATTGCTGTCATTCTCTTTTGTTAAAATGATTGCAGTTGCTATCGTTATCGCTATTCCTTTGAGTTATTATTTAATGAATAAATGGCTGATGAAGTTCGAATTTCATACCGAAATCTCATGGTGGATTATGCCTATAGCAGGATTTGGAACTTTGTTAATGGCATTGATTACCGTAAGTCTTCAGGCTTATAAAACGGCCAATGCCAATCCTGTTGATGCACTTAAATACGAGTAAGGTGAAAGGTTAGAAGGTTGGGGGCGTAAGGTTAACGCGCCCAGACCCTAAACCAAAATGATGTACTTAAATATGAATAAGGGTAGAAGGCTAACAGGTTGAGGGCGTAAGGTTAACGCGCCCAAACCTTAAACCCTAAACCCTAAACCTTAAACCTATGTTCAGATTAAACTTTAAAATAGCACTACGTAACCTTTGGAAAAACAAAGGCTTCACTTTGATCAATGTTGGTGGCCTAGCTATCGGAATGGCCTGTTGTTTAATGTTACTTTTGTACGTTAACTACGAATGGAGTTTTGATAAGCAATATAAAAATGCCGATAAAGTATATTTTGCCGCATTAAATTTAAAGTTTAACGGCAAACTGGCTACTACAATGGCCGTTCCGAATAAACTGGCCAAAGCTGGGGTTTCAGAACTGCCAGGCATTAAAAGTGCAGCCCGCATTTCGATGAACAATGGTCAGAAATTATATAGCCATAACCGGAATAATTTTAAATTAACAGGATTTAACGTAGATCCTGATTTTTTAAAAATCCTTGAACAGAAATTTATCTACGGCGATCCGGTTACTGCTTTATCCGAGCCTAATAACGTACTTATAAGCGAATCAACAGCGAAGAAATTATTTGGTGACCAGAATCCAATCGGACAAAGTATTAAATACGATAACAGGGTAAGCCTAAAAGTTAGTGCTGTAATACAAGATTTGCCAAAAAATCAAAGCATGCAGTTTGATGTTTTGCAACCCTGGGCTTTTTTTGAGCAGGAAAATCCTTCAGAAAAAGAAAATGGATGGGGAGCAATTACCTGTTTAACCTTATTTCAGCTTAAAGATAATGCTTCTTTAGATGCAACAAATGCAGCACTAAAACACTTCATCGTAAACAAAGAACCCGATTTAAAAGAAATGACATACGAACCTTTTCTTTTTCCTTTAAGCAAATTTCATTTATACGATGACTTCGACAATGGGAAATCGGTGGGGGGCAAAATTGATCAGTTGCGATTATTTGTTTTTCTGGCCATTTGTGTATTATTTATCGCCTGCATCAATTACATGAATCTTTCAACTGCTAAGTCGGAGAAACGTGCCCGTGAGGTAGGTGTTAGAAAGGCTTTGGGTTCTACCAGAAATACAATAATGGGACAGTTTATGGTAGAGTCAATACTACTGTCTTTTTTAGCAATGTTAATTGCCTTTACACTGCTCGAAGTCTCATTGCCTTACTTTAATAATCTGCTCGATATCGCGATAAAAATTAATTACAACGCTTATCAGTTTTGGAGCGTATTACTTGTTATGGTACTGGTGACCGGTTTGCTTGCCGGCAGTTATCCTGCATTTTACCTTTCATCATTTATTCCTGTAAAGGTATTAAAAGGTTTTAAAGGCTCAACGGGCTCATTATCTATCCGCAAAACACTGGTAGTAGTGCAGTTTAGTCTTTCTATCTGCATGATTATTTCGGCTATTGTAATTTACAGCCAAATTCAGCACCTTAAAAACAAGCCCTTAGGCTTTGATCAATCTGCGCTGGTACAGATCGATTTAGAAGGAGAGTGGACAAAGCCACAGAAATTGCAGACGTTTAAAAATGAATTAGAGCGGGCAGGTGCTACAATTGCTGCAACAGAATATGCTGGCTCGTTTACAGCTGGTGGCTCAATTACTGGCGACATTCAATGGCCAGGCAAGCCCAAAAATGATGTCTCGATTATTAATTATAGAAGTACAGGTTTCGATTTTGCTAAAACAACTGGTGTAAAGATTCTTGCAGGGAGAGATTTTGATCCCAAATTTTCGGCTGATACATCTACATCTCTGCTCCTCAACCAAACTGCTGTTAAAATAATGGGGTTAAAAAACCCAGTGGGTACCACTATCCATTGGGGCGATAACCCGCCACTTAAAGTGGTGGGCGTGGTGCAAGATTATTCTAACGAATCGCTTGCTTCTAAAATACAGCCAACAGTTTATTATTACAATGTTAAAACGAGTCGGGTTTTACTGCTTAAACTCAATCCTAAGCAATCGCTTACTAATTCAATCGAAGCGATTAAATCGGTAAGTCAACGTTTAAATCCGGCTTATCCAATTGAAGTGAAACTCGTTAGCCAGGGCATGGCCGAAAAACTTAAGAGCGAAAGGTTGCTTAGTGTACTTTCCAATATTTTTGGAGGATTTGCCATTTTTATTTCCTGCTTAGGTTTATTGGGTTTAGCGTTATATACCGCTGAACAGCGCAGTAAAGAAATCAGTATCCGTAAAGTATTGGGCGCCAATCTTTCTGATATTTTGGTTCTTTTGAACAAAGATTTTATGAAACTGGTAATCATATCCAATGTGATCGCTATTCCGGTAGCCTATATTCTTGTTGCCAAATGGTTGGAGAAATATGATTATAAGATTACCATTAATCCATGGCCTTTTTTACTTGCCCTTTTAACCTCGGTAATTATTGCCATTTTGACCGTAAGCCTGCAAACCTTTAAAGTGGCCAAAGCAAACGCTGTTGATGCACTTAAATATGAATAAGGGTGGGAAGCTAGAAGGTAATAAGGCTGAGGATTTAAATGCCTGGCCCATCAACCTTCCAGCCTTTCAACCCTCAACCTTAAAGCTATGTTCAGATTAAACTTGAAAATTGCACTACGCAACCTTTGGAGAAACAAGGTAATTACTTCCATAAATGTTGGTGGCTTAGCTATTGCCTTAGCTGCTTTTATTTTGGTAACGATGTATTTTACTTATGAAACCGGTTTCGATAAGGAAAATCCAAATTATAATGAAATTTATGTAGTAGGAAGGCACTTGCCAGATTTTAAAACCAATAATACCGCGCCACCATTGGGTAAAGCTATTAAGGCGGAAATACCAGAAGTAGTAGCCGTGGGTACCATGAAAATGAGCTACTTTGAGTTTCCGGTTACCAGCAATAATGGTGTCGTTTTTTTGAGTAAATGCCTCTATCTTGATTATGCTGCTGCAAAAATGTTTAACATGAAACCCAATGGCGGTTTAATTAAGCCAGAAAGCACAACCGAAAATCTATTTTACCTCAGTAACGAAAATTATAAAACGCTTTTCCCCCGTAATAAAAACGGCCAGCCTGAAATGATTTGGCTTGGAAGCAAATCAGCAAATATAACAGGTAAGCTGAGTGGAAGTATTTTTGCCAACCCTCACTCCAACATTACTTTCGATGCCATTTCATTGATGAAGGAAGTAGGGACAGGCGAAAACTATGGATACAATAACTACAGCACCTATATCCAGGTAAAACCAGGAACAGATATTAAGGCACTTGAAGCTAAAATTAATACCCTTTATAAAAAGGAAATGCTTAAAGATGGAGAAGATCCCAATAATGCGACTTTTAAAGCGACAAAAGCCTTTCTCGATCCTTTAAAGAACCAACACCTTAAACCAAAGGCTGGTACCGATGCCAATTATAAAGTACTCATAGCTTTGTCTGTTTTAGGGATTTTAATCTTGGTAATCGCTTGTATCAACTTTACCAATCTAAGTATAGCGCAGGCAACCAAACGGGCAAAAGAGGTCGGCGTTAAAAAAGTGATGGGTGCTTACCGCTATCAGCTTGCCTTTCAATTTTTAACAGAAATATTAATCCAGTGCTTAGTAGCGACGATATTAGGACTGATCATGGCAGAAATCATCTTGCCAAAATTTAATAACCTGTTCGTGGTCAATTTATCCATTTGGGTAGCCAATAGTGCCTTATTCTGGCAATTGCCACTTATATTAATTTTTATTACCCTAATTGCCGGTATTTATCCCGCAATGGTTTTATCAGGATTTAAACCTGCCCTTGTTTTAAAAGGCAATTTTCAAACCAGCAAGCAGAGCTATTGGTTGCGCAACAGCTTATTAGTGGTTCAGTTTAGCGTAGCGGTAGTTTTTATTATAGGTCTGCTCATCATCAATTCTCAACTAAAATACATGCGTACCCAGGATGTTGGTTTCAAACCAGAGCAGGTGGTATACATTAAAAATCTGGCCTATTTTGTTGCGCCAAGTAAGTTTGACCCGATACGGAATAGAATTTCTAAAATCCCAGGGGTAAAGTCGGTTACTGCTGCAAATGCCTTGCCCGATGGTTCTGACAGTGGAAAAAACAAATACACTGTTGATGGAAAAGAACAAAGTTTAAGTTTTACAGATGTTGATTTTGACTATTTTGAAACGTTAGACATCAAGATTAAAGAAGGCAGAACATTTTCCAGAGAATTTAAAACCGATACGGCAAACTCAGCTATCCTAAATGAAGCTGCAGTAGCAAAGTATGGATTAACCAATCCTATAGGTAAAACCATAAAAGGCTGCCAGAATAAAGAATATAAGATTGTAGGCGTGATAAAAGATTTTAAAGCACTTGGATTTGAGAAAGCAGTAGAGCCAGCCATTTATGCAATAAATGACCCCTGCGGAAATCCTAAAACAGAAATTATGCTAAAAATAGAAGAAAGCAAGATGTCTGAAGTGCTGAGTACCTTAAAATCGCAATGGCCGGAGATTAATAAATTAGATGGAGATAATTTCCGTTACCAATTTCTAGATGAAATGTATGGTAAACTCTTTAAAAAACAAGAACAACTGCAATCTGTATTTTTTGCTGCTGCAATCCTCACCATTTTTATTGCAATACTGGGTTTATTTGCCTTTGCGAAATACATTACCACTGGTAGAATGAAGGAAATTGCAGTAAGGAAAATTCTTGGTGCAAGTCATTTACAGATTTTCAAACTCATTAATAGCTCGTTCTTTATTATGGTGCTTATAGCCAATATTATTTCCTGGCCATTGGCATACATATTAACCAAAAAATGGCTCGAAACCTTTGCATATCGGATCGATCTACCACTTTTTCCTTTTTTAATGAGTGCAGCCCTAACCATTTTGTTAACCGTTATAACCGTAAGTTTCCAGGCAAACAGTGCCGTAAAAGCCAACCCTGTTGATGCACTTAAATATGAATAAGACCTGCGTGAGGGCGTTTGGCGATAAGCGCGAATTTATCGCCAAACGCTTAGCGTTATTCTCCGTTCGGTACCGTACAGATACTGTTCATAAACGGACATTCTTTCTTTTTGTTTATTATTATGTTATTGGTTTTGAGTTATTTATGTTTTGTTTTGCTCTTGGTATAAAATTGGCATAAGCATTTGCAGATTTCATTTTATTAAATTATTTGATACATGTTTAAATTAAATTTGAAAATAGCCTGGCGAAACCTTTGGAAAAACAAAGGTTATACTTTTATCAATATTTTGGGGCTTTCTATCGGAATGGCAAGCTGCATCCTCATTTTTATTTTTATCCGTTACCAGCTAAGTTTTGATGAAAATTTTAAAAACGAAGACCGTATATACCGTGTAATAAGCGGTTGGACAACACCCGATAATTTTTTCGAATCTGCAGGCACACCGCGACCTCTTCCGGCAGCGATGCGAAATGACTTTAAGCAGCAATTTGATAAAGTTGCTGCTATTCAGGCCGGCGGTGGAATTATTAAAGTAAAAGACGAATCAGGAAAAGAAAGAATTAAAACCTCCGAAAGTGTACATTATGCAGAGCCAGATTTTTTTGAGATCTTAAGCTTTAAATGGCTTGAAGGAAATCCACGCCAATCATTAAGTCAGCCTAATACTGTTGTATTATCAGATGAGATGGCCGATAAACTTTTCGGAGATTGGCACAAAGCAGTTGGGAAGAGCATTAATTTTCAGAACAAAGTAGACCTTAAAGTTACCGGTATTATAGAAAAAACACCCGATAATAGCTCTTTTCCTCTTAAAGTAATCATTTCTTATAAAACTTATCAAAACCAGTCAAGGCCAGAGTCGACTAACTGGGGCACAGTTTCTTCTACTTCTGAATGTTACGTATTACTAAAAGAGGGTACTTCTATTGAGGATGCAAGTAAAAGCCTCCCTCAGTTTATTACTAAATACTATCAAAGAGATAATGTTTCGAAAGAAAGTCATCGGTTTCAACAGCTGAGAGATATCCACTATAATGCAGATCTGGGCAATTTTGCGAACAAGGTAATGCCGAAGAAAGAACTTTATGGCTTAGCCATAATTGGTGCTTTTTTATTGCTAACCGCATGTATCAACTTTATCAACCTCGCTACTGCACAGGCCGTAAGCAGGGGGAAAGAAGTTGGTGTACGTAAAGTAATGGGTAGTTTGCGCAGGCAGTTAATTGTACAGTTTTTAACAGAAACTTTAACGATAACAGTTATTTCGTTACTGGTAGGTTGTGTATTAACAGAAGTAGCCTTGCCGGGCATGCAAAGCCTGTTTAAAGATCATATTTCATTTAGCATTATCGAGCACCCCATCATATTTGTATTTATGGTTGTTTTGGTGTTGCTGGTAAGCTTTTTAGCTGGTTTTTATCCAGCAATGGTCATGTCTGGTTATAGCCCGGCATTAGCCATTAAAAATAAAATTACTGCGAATGCTGCAGGTTTAAGTTTGAGGAAGATTCTTGTTGTGGTGCAATTTGCAATCACTATTATTTTGATTATAGGCACTTTGGTTGTACTAAGGCAAATGAGTTACATGCGGGAGAAACCTCTTGGTTTTATTCCTACAGCGGTAGCCTTGGTTGATATTCCTTCTGATAGCATGGCAATTACCCGATACCATACTTTGCAGGATCAGATCAACAAAATTCCAGGTGTATTATCAACCAGCTATTGCAGTGCAGCACCATCTTCTGATTTTAATAACGAGAGTAATTTCAGGTACAATGGAACCGTAAGATCAACTTTTCAGGCCAACACCAAAACAGGCGATGAAAACTATTTTAAAACATTTGGTTTAGAAATTATTGTTGGTAAAGGCTTATCTAAGAGTGATACACTCAAAGATATTGTGGTAAACGAAACCATGTTAAAAAAGCTCAATGTAGTTAACTATAACGATGCGATTGGGAAATCCATCCGGATAAATGATAAAACAGGCAACATCATCGGTGTAGTTAAAGATTTTAACAACATGAGTTTGCACGAGCCTATTTCGCCGATTGTGATTAACAGCGACAAAGAATCGTATACCACTATAGCTGTAAAGCTTGATAGTAAAAGTATTTTACCTGCTATGCGGGCTATAGAAAAAACATGGAACACAGTACTGCCCGAATATGTTTATCGATCTACTTTTATGGATGATAAAATCAGTGAATATTATCAAACCGAAAAAATAATGGGAGCCCTTTTTAAAGTGTTTGCCGGGGTAATCATTTTTATTTCCTTTATCGGTTTATTTGGACTGATCTCTTTCGTGGCTACACAGAGAACCCGCGAAGTTGCCATCAGAAAGGTTTTGGGTGCTTCCACATTGGAATTGGTTAAAATGTTAAATGGTTCATTTCTATTGATGGTTTTTCTTGCCAATTTGGTAGCCTGGCCACTTGCTTATTTATTTGTTGCCAAATGGCTGGCCACTTTTACCTACCGCATTGATCTGAATATCTGGCCTTTTGTATTTGCCATGATTATTTCTATGGTCATTACATTGATTACCGTAAGCATCCGCTCGTATAAAGCAGCAGTTGCCAATACCATTGATGCACTTAAATATGAATAAAGGTATAAGGTTTAAGGTGAAAAGGCGTAAGGTTAACGCGCCAACACCCTAAACCCTACACCTTAAGCCTTACACCCTATGTTTAAACTCAGCTTAAAAATCGCACTGCGAAACCTATTTAAAAACAAAGTTTATGCAGCCATTAATATTGGCGGTTTGGCTATTGGTTTAACTTCTTGCTTATTATTAATGTTATATGCTGCTTATGAATGGGGCTACGATAAGCAGTTTAAAAACTCGCCTCATATCTATCAGGCCATGATTAATCTAAATGATCAGAAAGGCCAGGTAATTAGAACCATTGATCAATCGCAGAATGTGATATTAGGTGCCCTTAAAGAGGAGTTTCCTGATGTGATGTATGGCGCCAGGGTTACAGGTGTTTATAAAAGATTGGTGGCTAACGGCGAAGAAAGTTTAAAGCTCGATAGCAGGTATGTCGATCCTGATTTTTTGCGGTTATTTAACTATAATTTCATGAGTGGTAACCCAGCGAAAGCATTAAACGATCCGAATTCGATTGTACTAACCGAAACGGCAGCAAAAAGGATATTTGGCAAAACTGATGTGCTCAATCAAAAGGTACGATTCGAAAACCAGGTTGATTTAAAAGTTACCGCAGTAATCAAAGACCTTCCAACCAATGTTACTTACGGTTTTGAATCGTTAACAACATGGTCTTTATATGAAAATTTAAATCAATGGCCGAAAAAACCAAATTGGGGAAGCCATGATTATTATACCTTATTAAAACTAAATGAACATACCGATGCTGCTGCCTTTAATGAGAAATTAAAGGGTTTTATAGGTAAACATTTTTCGGCGGCTAAAGAAGATGTATTTATTTATCCGTTAACAAAACTGCACCTGTACGGAACCTTTTTAAAAGGCAAAAGCATTGGTGGCAATATTTCCCAAGTACAATTATTTGTTAGCTTATCTATAGGTATCCTCCTTATTGCCTGTATTAATTTTATGAATTTAGCAACGGCCAGCACACAAGGTAGGGCAAAAGAAATTGGTGTTAAAAAAACAATGGGCGCATCCAGAACAGATCTGGTTTTTCAGTTTATGTTAGAGTCGTTCATTTTAACATTCCTAAGTATTTTACTGAGCATTATTATCCTCGAATTTAGCTTGCCTGCGTTTAACCGTTTATTGGGCATTGAAATTGTTTTTGATTATCTAAATCCGATCAATTGGGTATTGATCTTTAGTGTTTTAATTTTAACTGGCTTTATATCGGGAAGTTACCCTTCATTTTATCTTTCAGGATTTAACGCCATACAAGCACTCAAAAAAACTTTAAATTTTAAAAAAGGATATGGCTTAACTTTCAGACAGGTTTTAGTGGTTGTTCAATTTAGCTTCTCAATCGTGTTAATTGCGGCAACTATAACCATTTACAAACAGATTCAGTTTATTAAAAATACACCTTTAGGCTACAGATCAACCGGGTTGTTAGAAATACCGCATGAAGGATTATTGTATGAAAAATTCAATCTATTAAAAACAAGGCTGTTATCCAGCGGCGCTGTGGTTGGCGTAACGCAATCATCAGGTAGTATTTCGGATAAAAATAGCAGCATTAGAGGTTTAGGTTGGGACGGAATGACAGAAAGTGAAAAAATGATAGATTTCGATCAAATTTACACCACTTATGATTTCATTAAAACAACAAATATTAAATTGTTGGCAGGAAGAGATTTTAATCAAAAATTTGCATCGGATACAGCCGCATTGCTATTAAGTAAAAAAGCTGTTGAAGTAATGCATTTAAAAAATCCAATTGGCGCCAGGATTTTTTATCAAGGTGATCAACGAAATGTAGTGGGGGTTTTTGAAAATATTGTTTGGGGAGATCCTAGTAAGGAGGCAGCACCGATGGTTATTGCCTATGCAGATATCAGCGATGTAATTACGATGCGGTTAAATCCTATTAAAAGCTTAAGTGAGAGTGTTGGTGTAATTGATAAGCTGGTAAAAGAAATAAACCCAAATTTTCCCGTCGAGATAAAATTTATTGATAGCTTAAATGAAATTAAATTAAAGAATGAGCGGATTTTAGGCACCTTGGCCAATCTGTTTGGTTGTTTGGCGATTTTTGTATCCTGCCTGGGTTTATTTGGTCTTTCATCTTTTAGTACCTCACAAAGAATAAAAGAAGTGAGTATCCGTAAAATCTTGGGCGCTTCAATTACAGAATTAATGGCCTTACTCTCATTAAATTTTATAAAATTAATATTTATAGCAATTGTAATATCTCTTCCAATTGCATACTATATCATGCACAATTGGTTGCAACAATTCGAATTAAGAACATCTTTAAGTTTATGGATGTTTGTGTTAACTGCAACGCTTACTTTGTTGATTTCCATTTTAACAATTACCTGGCAAACCTACCGTGCTGCAAAAATAAATGCTGTTGAGGCCTTAAAATATGAATAAAAATTGCGTATAGTGTTTGTGCTCTGTGATAATATCCGCCAACCGCTTTCCGCTAAACCCTAAAAATATGATACAACTTAATAACATCGAAAAATATTACGCAAACAAAGGCATTAAAAACTATGTGCTGCGTTTGGTTACCACAACAATTAAACAAGGAGAATTTGTTTCCATTATGGGCCCATCAGGCGCAGGGAAATCTACTTTGCTCAATATTATCGGTATGCTTGAAGAACCAACTTATGGTTCGTATGAGTTTTTGGGCGAGGATGTAACTTCACTGAATGAACGTAAACGCATTGAGCTTTACCGAAATCACATCGGTTTTGTTTTTCAGGCCTATCACTTAATTGATGAAATGACCGTTTACGAAAATATTGAAGCCCCATTGCTGTACAAGAAAGTAGGTAGCTCCGAGCGGGCAAGTAGAATTGCGGACCTGTTAGACCGTTTTAATATGGTAGCCAAAAAGGATTTATTCCCGAATCAACTTTCCGGCGGACAGCAACAATTGGTTGGTATAGCAAGAGCATTGGCCGCTCAACCATCTATAATTCTGGCCGATGAGCCAACCGGTAACTTGCAATCGGCACAGGCAGAAGAAATTATGACATTGTTTAAAAAATTAAACCAGGAAGATGGAATTACCATTATTCAGGTTACACACTCTGAAAAAAATGCTCAATATGGAAATAGGATTTTGCACATTGCCGATGGGGTAGTAAAGGAGGATGTGGCAGTATTAAGTTAGAACCAAATTATTATCTAAACAAGAGGTTGAGGATAAGTTGGATTTGGAATGGTAATAATTTCTATCGGTATTTATCCTTTTTATCTGTGGTTAAATTAACTTTGCAACATGCAAAAGTCCTTTATCGATCAAATGGGCAGGGAAATTTCTATCAATTTCCCACCAAAACGGATTATTTCTGTGGTGCCCTCACAAACAGAATTGTTGTTTGATTTGGGATTGGATAAGGAAATTATAGGATTGACTAAATTTTGTATCCATCCGATAGAAAAATTTGCAGAGAGAACCAAGGTTGGCGGAACAAAAAAGCTCAACATCGATTTAATCAAAGATTTAAAACCCGATTTGATTATTGGCAACAAAGAAGAAAATACGCAAAGTGATATAGAAGAGCTTGCAGCAGACTTTCCGGTTTGGATGAGCGATATTTTCACTTTGGATGATGCCATGAAGACCATTGGCCAGATAGGGGAGCTGGTAGACCGCGAGCCAGAAGCTAGTTACCTTAACCATTTAGTTTCAGCTGGATTCAATGATCTGAAGACACTTGCGCTTCAACAGCATATTGATAAAAAGGTTGCCTACCTCATCTGGCGCAAGCCATACATGGCTGCTGGAAAAAATACATTTATTGATGATATTCTGCTGATTAATGGTATGACGAATGTGATTACGCAAGAACGTTATCCGTCGGTTACATTAGCGGAACTGAAAACTTTACACTGCGAACTGATCCTACTGTCGTCAGAGCCTTATCCTTTTGGAGAAAAACACATTGAAGAGATTCAAACGGTCATTCCTGAAGCAAAAATTATACTGGTAGATGGAGAAATGTTTAGCTGGTATGGAAGTAGGTTAGTTAAAGCTGTTCAATACTTTTTTGAGTTTCAGAAGCAAATTATTAGCTTTTAAAGGCAAATTTTTATAATTTGTAGCATATGCTTAAATCATCCCGTTATCATACCATTACATTAAAAAATCATAATTCGATGAAAAAAATATTAATATTATCCCTGTTTGTAGCCGTAATTTCCAGTTGCAGTTCAATGAAAAATGGAGGAAACTCCAGTACAGTTACTGCAAGTGGAACAATTGAAAAATTAGGCATGACTACGTTTCAATACGGTACACATTTATTAAAAGCCGACAATAAAACTTATGCCTTAAAAAGTGCTAGTATAAATCTAGATACCTATTTAGATAAGAAGGTTACTATAAAAGGGAAAAAGGTCTCTGGCTATCCATTAGAAGGCGGTCCTGAGTTTATCGATGTAACGCTAGTGAAATTTTGATACCTATCTGGTTAAGATAATGGCGTTATTCCTGTGAAAACAGGAATCCTAAAGCTTCACCCATGGTTCGTTAACTTTCTGGGGTATTAAGATTGCCAGTCAAGCTGGCAATGACGCACAGTGCTTATAGGACTGCAAAGATATACGCACGACCATTGAAATTAAATTTGTTTCTTCAGAAAGGATTGCAAAGATTTGATTATTCAATTTAGTTTCTATCTTTGCAATCCTTAAAACATCCTAACTGCGGAAGTGGCGTAATTGGTAGCCGCACCAGACTTAGGATCTGGCGCTTCACGGCGTGGGGGTTCGAGTCCCTTCTTCCGCACAACAAGATCAACCGCTCCGATTTAAACATCAGAACGGTTTTTTTATGGACATATCCCTGATCATCTAATAGGCCATATCACCACAAACCACAGCAAAAGTCTTTGTTATTGAAATTTTTCTCCTTAAAAATTAAACAGTTAGCGGTTTTTGATCGAAATAATCAATAAAATATTACCGATGCCTTTTGATTATTCAATCTTGTTTCTATCTTTGCAGTCCTTACAACATCCTAACTGCGGAAGTGGCGTAATTGGTAGCCGCACCAGACTTAGGATCTGGCGCTTCACGGCGTGGGGGTTCGAGTCCCTTCTTCCGCACAACAAGATAAAGGCCGTTCCGATTTAAAAATCGGAACGGTTTTGTTTTTAAAAACATTGATTAATAAAAATTGATGTGCTGTGCCGGTTGTGGCGATATATGGTTTCTTCTCAAATCTCATATCTCATATCTCCCGTCTAAAGCACATCTTACTATATCTCAGAAAAAATGAATATTACACAGGAAAAAACCGGCAACTTAAATGCTGTTGTAAAAATCAAAATCGCACCTGCTGATTACACTGGAAAAGTAGAGAAAGCCATTAAAGATCAAGCTAAAAAAGCACAATTACCTGGTTTCCGTAAAGGAATGGTTCCTGCTGCCCACATTAAAAAAATGTATGGCAAAAGTATCTTGGTAGAAGAGGTTAACAACTTGTTAAACGATACTTTATCTAACTATATCGCAGAGCAAAAATTAGAAATTTTAGGTCAGCCACTTCCTAAAATGGACGATGAACGCGAATTTAAATGGGATAATACAGATGATTTCGAGTTTGACTATGAGTTAGGTTTAGCACCTGCTTTTGATGTTAATCTTTCATCTAAAGATAAATTTACCGAATATGTAATTAAGGCTGATAAAGAAACTTTAGAAAGCCGTATCAAAAATATCCGCCGTAGTTATGGCAAAATGACTAATCCTGAGGTTTCGGCTGATGATGACGTTCTTTACGCTGAATTAACTCAGGTAGGTGCTGATGGAACTGCTGTTGAAGGTGGAATTACCAGTACGGCAACTATTCGTTTAGATCAGATTAAAGATAAAAAAATCCTTAAATCGTTGATCGGTTTAAAGAAAGATGATGAGGTTACGATCGATATCCAAAAAGCATTAGAAGATGCTGCGGTAATTGCTAAAGCTTTAAACATTTCTGAAGAAGAAGCAGCAGAGTTAAAAGCAAACTTCAAACTTCACGTTAAAAATGTGAACCGCTTAGAAGAGTCTGACTTAAACCAAGAGTTTTTTGATAAATTATTTGGTGAAGGTACTGTAACTGACGAAGCTGGTTTCAGAGCTAAAATTACTGAAGAAGTAGAGGGTATGTTTAAACAAGATGCTGAGCGTAAATTATCTAACGATATTTATGAAGCACTTTTGACTAAACACAATTTCGAATTGCCTGATGAATTTTTACGTCGCTGGTTAAAGGCTACAAACGAAAAACTAACCGACGAAGAGTTGGCAGAAGGTTATGATGATTTCGCTAAAAACCTTAAATGGACTTTAATCGAAAACAAAATCATTAAAGATAACAGCATCGAAATTAAATACGAAGATGTAGTTCAGGCGGCTAAAGCTAAATTAGACGCACAGTTTAGAATGTACAGCCCAAGCCCGCTTCCAGAAGATCAATTGGCTCAGTATGCCGTTCAGTTTTTACAGGAAAAAGAAAATGCAAACCGTGTTTTCGAAGAGGTAAAAGCATTAAAAACTTTCGAGCAAATCAAATCTGTTGTTACTTTAGAGCAAAAAGATATTGATTACGATAAGTTTATTGCGCTGGATAAAAAAGCATAGGGCATAGCGCCTGGTGATTTTAATATCATGATATAAAATCTTATTTTGCTAAATGGCAAAATTTAGATTTCAAGACTTGCTAATTTGGCAGAAGGCTATAATTGTAGGTAATAAATTGATTGATATTTCTGAGAAATTGGAAGAAATAAAAAAGTTTAGATTCGCAGAGCAGCTTCGAGGAGCTGCTCTTAGCGTATCTAATAATATTGCAGAAGGTTCTGGCTCTAACTCCGCACCTGATTTTCGAAGATTCTTAAACTTTGCACATCGATCTGTTTTTGAGAATGCTAATATTCTTTTAGTATTAAATTTAAGATTACTAGTTTCTGACAAGGATTTGGCAGATTTGTTAGAAGATTTAGATATTTTAGCAAGGATGATTTCTAGCTTTTCTAAAAGTTTGAAGTCATGAGCGTGCTATATTGTCATAGATTTTGATATGGTATACTCTTTGTCTAAGCAATACATAATTGAAATATTATTTATATTTTGGTTTTTTATTATTCACGAAACGATGGGGAACAGGAGCTCAAAACGCTATGCCCTCTGCTAAAAAACTCACATAATGAACATAGATTCACAAGAATTCAGAAAATTTGCCGTTAAACATCAGGGGATTGGCGGTTTACACGTAGATAAATTTATTGCTCAGGCTAATCTGGACCCGAAGAGCATGACACCATATATCATTGAAGAACGCCAGTTGAATGTAGCACAAATGGATGTTTTCTCAAGGTTAATGATGGACCGTATTATCTTTTTAGGTGATGCGATTTATGATCAGAATGCAAATATCATTCAGGCTCAGTTATTGTTTTTGCAATCAACAGATGCCGATAGAGATATTCAGATCTACATTAACTCGCCAGGTGGCTCGGTTTATGCCGGTTTGGGTATTTATGATACCATGCAATATATACAACCAGATGTAGCTACAATCTGTACAGGTATGGCAGCATCAATGGGCGCAGTTTTATTGGTAGCAGGTGCAAAAGGAAAACGCGCTGCATTACCTCACTCAAGAGTAATGATTCACCAACCATCAGGAGGTGCACAGGGTGTAGCATCTGATATGGAGATCAACTTGAGAGAGATGTTGAAATTGAAAAAAGAATTATACGATATTATTTCAGAGCACTCTGGGCAAACATATGATTGGGTAGAGAAAGCTTCAGATCGCGATTACTGGATGACAGCTGATGAGGCAAAAGGATTTGGTATGGTTGATGAGGTGTTATCGAGAAACGCAAAAAAAGATGGCGAAACAAAATAAAGAATCCCGTTGTTCATTCTGCCATTCTGGCAAGCATGAAACGTTAATGTTGATTGAGGGCATGGATGCGTTTATCTGCGATAAATGTGTAACCCAGGCCAACCAATTGCTTGCGCAAGAATTAGGGACCAAAGGGACAAAAAATATTCAAGAGGCGATAAACTTATTAAAGCCTCTTGAAATTAAACAACATCTTGATCAGTATGTTATTGGTCAGGACGATGCTAAAAAGGTATTATCCGTTGCCGTTTACAATCACTACAAACGTTTAAATCAAAAAGTTGATAAAGACGAGATTGAGATCGAAAAATCAAATATCATGTTGGTGGGCGAAACAGGTACTGGTAAAACACTTTTGGCTAAAACCATTGCGAAAATTTTGCATGTACCATTCTGTATCTGCGATGCAACTGTTTTAACAGAAGCAGGTTATGTAGGTGAAGATGTTGAAAGTATTTTAACACGTTTGCTTCAAGCTGCTGATTATGATGTAACAGCTGCTGAACGCGGTATCGTTTACATTGATGAGGTAGATAAAGTAGCGCGTAAAAGTGATAACCCATCCATTACACGTGATGTATCGGGAGAAGGTGTTCAGCAGGCTTTATTGAAAATTTTAGAAGGTACAGTTGTAAACGTTCCACCTCAGGGCGGACGTAAGCACCCAGATCAGAAGATGATCCCGGTAAACACGAATAACATTCTATTTATCTGTGGCGGGGCATTTGATGGTATTGAACGTAAAATTGCCAACCGTTTACGCACGCAGGCGGTAGGTTATAAAGTAAAGAAAGATGAGACAGTTTTAGATCTTAAAAATCTTTATAAGTATATTACACCTCAGGATTTGAAATCTTTTGGATTAATTCCAGAATTAATTGGTCGTATACCGGTTCTTTCTCACTTAAACCCATTGGATAAAGAATCTTTAAGGAATATTTTAACCGCACCTAAAAATTCATTGATCAAGCAGTATGTAAAGCTTTTTGCTTATGAAGACGTAAAGCTCGTTTTTGATGAAGATGTTTTAAATTTTATTGTAGATAAAGCAATGGAATATAAACTGGGTGCACGTGGTTTAAGATCGATCTGTGAAGCGATTATGTTGGATGCGATGTTTGATACGCCAACGCAGACGGATGTCAAGGAACTGCACATCAATCTCGATTACGCGATAGAGAAATTTGAAAAGGCCGACTTTAAAAAGCTGCAGGCCGCTTAAAAATTCAATCCTCTCGCGAAAGCGGGGGGATTTTTTTTTTAATACAGTATTTTTAACGCTAAGCGCAAAGCGCTATGCTCAAAACTAAAAGAACATGAACGAAGAAAAAGACGTAAAGAAAGACGATGAAATAGTAGAGAAATCGAAAAAAGTTAAAGAAGTAGAAACTCCTGTTAAATCGGGATTAAAATCAAAAGACGAAATTGTTAAAAATTGGTTGCCACGCTATACTGGCAGGCCCTTAGATCAATTTGGTGATTATATTCTTTTAACTAATTTCAGTAAATATGTAACCATGTTTTCCGAATGGAACGATAATGCGCCGGTTATGGGTTTAGATAAGCCTATGCAAAGCGTTACCGCAAATGGCATTACAATTATCAACTTTGGCATGGGAAGTCCATTGGCAGCAACCATGATGGACTTATTGACCGCCATTAAACCTAAGGCCGTTTTGTTTTTAGGTAAATGTGGTGGTTTGAAAAAGAAAAACCAGTTAGGCGATTTAATTTTACCTATTGCTGCAATAAGGGGTGAAGGTACATCAAATGATTACCTGCCGGCAGAAGTACCTGCATTGCCAGCATTCGCCTTGCAGAAAGCGATTTCTACAACCATACGCGATCATGGCAGAGATTATTGGACCGGAACCTGTTATACCACCAACCGCAGGGTTTGGGAGCACGATAAAGAATTTAAAAAATACTTGAAAACTTTAAGGGCGATGGCAGTAGATATGGAAACAGCTACGATTTTTACTACGGCCTTTGCCAATAAAATTCCGGCAGGAGCTTTACTTTTAGTTTCTGATCAACCGATGATACCAGAAGGTGTTAAAACTGCCGAAAGCGACAGTACTGTAACTGAGAAATATGTAGAAACGCACTTAAGAATTGGTATTGATTCGTTGAAGCAGTTGATTAACAACGGATTAACCGTAAAACACTTGTTGTTTTAAGATAAGTTATTACTGTTATAATTAGAAGAATCGTCATCCTGAACTTGTTTTATTAGTAGTTATTATGGTTTTAAAGGCCTAATAGCTACTTCGTGGTCAGGATCTTTTTAGGTAGTAGAAAAGAGGCTGAAATAAATTCAGCATGACGACCGCTTTAGAATTTAACCTGTAAATCCCGGCAGATAGCCATGTAATATCAAATCAGCCTCATTCCTGATGGTGTAATTGCACCTGTTGTGCAGCAGTACAATCCGGTCAGAAACATCTAAAATGGATTTATAGTAATGATCAGTGATGATGAAACCTTTATAGGCCTTTGCATCATTAATGTGATTCTTTAGCTCTTCTACCCAAAGTGGTGATAATTGAGAGAAAGGCTCATCGAGCAGTGCATATTCTGTATTGCTATAAATCATCAACAGGCATTCTAAAAAACGGCGTTCCCCACCAGATAGGTTGTAAAATTTTGAGTTCAAATGGTTTTTGACAAATTCAATCTGATGAAGCACGGCTCTATGTTTTTTACAAAAGATATCAATTGCCTGCGAAACATTAATCTGATCTGGAATGAAATTATCCTGCGGTAAATAAGAAAGGCTTTTAGATAAGTAACCTTTATTGTAAACCCGATTATTAATATTGAGGTATTTAAAATTGGCTTTTACACTTCCAAAAATTATTTTTAGCAAAGTAGACTTGCCAGATCCGTTTCTACCTAATAAGCCGACTACCTCGCCAACTTCACAGTTTAGATAAACGCTGCTTAATACTTCCCGATCTGCAAAAGATCGGTTAACGCTATCGATAAAAAGTCCTTGCATATCAATGATATTATTAAGATTCCAATAAAAACAATTAAATCATATAAAATCAGGTTTGTCATGATTTTTCTAAAGGCTATGCCCTGATTTTTGAAAAAGTATGCAGTAGATTGATAAAACATGAAATATATGGCAAAAGAAAATAGCCAACCGATAAATTTGATGAATAAGGCAAAGGAGTAAATCCCTGGCTCCTTAAAGCCATTTAAAATGAAAAATACCGATGTGAGCAAGCTGACCAGTACATTCCATAAAAAAATAGGCTTGTATATAGTTAAGGATTTTTTGAGTAGAGCAATCGACATGACTTAAAGATATAAAATCATAACGATAAACTTAGTTGTAAATGAACAAAAAAGATTGGCAGGGTGTGATCGCCATTTCGACCGTAGCGTTCCAAAGAAACTCCTTCGGAGGAGAAATCTAATAAACAAAAAAAGATCGGCCAATAGCCGATCTTTTTTTGTTTATATGAATCTAATCTCCTATCCTAAATAAGATTTTAAGATTTTACTTCTTGAAGTATGACGTAAACGCTGTAACGCTTTATCCTTAATCTGACGAACACGTTCACGGGTTAAATTAAATTTCTCGCCAATTTCTTCTAGAGAAAGGGGATGGTTAGAACCTAAGCCGAAGAATAAAACGATAATTTCTCTTTCTCTTTCAGTTAAAGTAGATAAAGAACGTTTAATTTCTTCCGATAAAGATTCATTAATCAATGAGCTATCTGTATTGGGTTCGTGGTTTTCCAATACATCTAATAATGTATTTTCTTCCCCTTGAACAAAAGGAGCATCCATTGATACGTGGCGGCCTGAATTACTAAGTGTGTCCGAAATTTTATCCACTGTTGTTTCTAAAATATCGGCAAGTTCTTCAGGAGAAGGCTCACGTTCGTATTCTTGCTCTAATTTAGAGAAAGCTTTACTGATTTTGCTTAATGAACCTACCTGGTTTAAAGGTAAACGTACAATACGGCTTTGCTCGGCAATTGCCTGCAAAATAGATTGACGAATCCACCAAACGGCATAAGAAATGAATTTGAAACCTTTAGTTTCATCAAAACGTTTTGCAGCTTTAATTAAACCTAGGTTACCTTCATTAATTAAATCGCCTAAAGTTAAGCCCTGATTTTGATATTGTTTTGCAACCGATACAACGAAACGCAAGTTGGTCTTAGTCAATCGCTCTAATGCAGCCTGATCGCCCTCACGAATCTTCCTTGCTAAAATTACTTCCTCTTCTGCTGTTATTAAATCTACTTTGCCAATTTCGTGTAGGTATTTATCTAATGACTGACTTTCACGGTTGGTAATGGATTGCGTTATCTTGAGTTGTCTCATTTATACGAATTGTGTGCTCTTTAATTATTGAGTGTGCAAAGTTACGAAATTGTATAGCAATCCGAAAGGATAAAATGCTGAAAATGTTACTGTTTGCACAAGTTTTTTACAGTTTTACTTACAGCAAAAACCATTCCAAATAAAATCCTGACGTTGTGTGTCTTAATAATTGAATTATAATTGTTTTTCGAGTATTATTTATTGTAAATCGATAAATATATTTTGAATTATAATAATTTATTATTTATGTTTGTCGTATAAATAATTAAATAAATATGACGTTTCTTAAATTTCAATTATTTAAAGCAAATAACAAATGCCATTATTATTAGGTGTTTTTTGATCATGTAGTTTTTGTCAGGTTGTATGAATAAAATCAAAACAAGAAATCGGCTTAAATATTCAAACAGTAAATTAAAATCTCAGGCATTACATTTAAACTAGTCTGTAATTATGGAAATTAAAATAACAACCAATCAGATTTTGAAAGTATTACAGGTGCTTTCGTGGATAATTTTTATAGGCTTATGTGTTGAAGCCGGTGGGGTAATTGTTAATACAATTATTACAACGTTTATAAACCCACAGGGTGTGATGAACTTTTGGGATGGAGCAGATTATTTGTCAAGTGTTTACAGATTTGATCGGGGGTATTTCCTGGTTATTACACTTGTTATGATTATTGTTGCTGTGCTAAAAGCAATCATGTTTTATCTAATTGTGAAATTGTTTATCGATAAAAAACTCAGTATTTCTCAGCCTTTCAGTATAGAATTGAAGCATTTTATTTTGATACAAGTTTTTTTGGCTCTTGGGATAGGTTTTTTTGCCCATTTAGGCTATAAGTATACGGTTTGGCTCACAGGACAAGGGGTTATGGACGCTGATCTCCAATCGTTAAATATGGATGGAGCTGATGTGTGGTTCTTTATGGCTGTTGTGCTTTTTATAATTGTACAGGTTGTAAACAGAGGAATAGAAATTCAGCAAGAAAACGATTTAACGATATAATTATGAAAACGCAGAATCAAATTAGGTTAATTAAAATGGGCTATGTGGTAACACTTTTAGTCGTAATACTGTTCTCGCTTAAAGATGCATCCAGGGGTTTTGAAGAAGGGTATACAGATAGTGGAAAAGGCGGGCTGTTGGATTTGGTAAAGGGTTTATTTATATTGATAATTATGTTCTTTAGCTCAAGGGTGTTGGTTTATCTTTATCGTTTTATTAATTCGATAGAGATAGGCAATGTTTTCAGTACTGAAAATGCAGGAAGGCTTACACGTATGGGTTGGTATTGTACTATGATTCCATTTCTGCTGTTTATTTATAACGTCATGGTTTATACAGATCAATCAAATAATCGACAGGATTTATTATTTAAGATAATCGAAAATGTTGATTTTCAGATCTGGCTGTTAATTTTTGGCTTAACACTTTTAACAATAGCTTATGTATTTAAAAAAGGGATTGAGCTGCAACAGGAAAACGATTTAACAATATAAACCCATGCCGATAATTGTAAATTTAGATGTAATGTTGGCCAGGCGTAAAATGTCGTTAACCGAATTAAGCGAACGGGTAGGGATTACGATGTCTAATTTATCGATACTTAAAACCGGGAAAGCGAAGGCTGTTCGTTTGGAAACATTAGAAGCGATCTGTAAGGCGTTAGACTGCCAGCCAGGTGATATTTTGGAATTCCGCGCAGATTAACTTCCGAAGTCTCCAAGGCTTGCAGTACAAGAAAGACTTCGCAAGTTTAACGCTGTTTTTTTCCGAAGTACGACAAACCCAAGTAAAATAAACCTGATAGAACGAAAATACTTTTTGTTGCAGGAGTTTCAGCTTCGCTCAGACTGACAATCGCAAAAAGATTGGAGTGATAGCAGGGCTTTCGTAGCCGAAACGAATAGAAACCTCATTTTCAAATTAATTAAAAATTTCATCTAAGAGATTGCCACAGCCGAGAAAAATCGGTTTCGCAATGACGGGGCAGAAAAAAAAACCTTCCAGTTTTCACTGAAAGGTTTGTCCATTATGATTAATGCTTTAAGCTTTAGTCTTTTTGCTTTAAGCTTACGCTTGTTCAGCCAATACTTTAGTAACTAAATCCGCAGCTTCTTTTAAAGCGATTGCTGAGTAAACCTGAAGGCCAGACTCATCAATTAATTTTTTAGCTTCTTCGGCATTTGTGCCTTGTAAACGGCAGATAATTGGCACTGGAATGTTACCGATTTCTTTATAAGCATCGATTACACCTTGTGCAACACGGTCGCAACGAACAATACCGCCGAAAATGTTGATCAAAATTGCTTTAACGTTAGGGTCTTTCAAGATGATGTTGAAAGCCGCTTTAACCGTTTGTGCGTTAGCAGTTCCGCCAACGTCTAAGAAGTTAGCTGGCTCACCACCGGCCAATTTAATAATATCCATGGTAGCCATAGCTAAACCAGCACCGTTAACCATACAGCCTACGTTACCATCAAGGTTAACAAAGTTAAGGTTAGAAGCGCTTGCTTCAACTTCCATCGGATCTTCTTCTGTAACATCGCGCATTGCTGCATAGTCAGGATGACGGAATAAAGCGTTTTCATCTAAATTAACTTTAGCATCAACAGCAATTACTTTATCATCAGAAGTTTTTAATACCGGATTGATTTCGAACATTGAAGAATCGGTTGCTTCGTAAGCTTTATATAAAGCAGTTACAAACTTAACCATCTCTTTAAAAGCATTACCGCTAACGCCTAAGTTAAAAGCTACTTTACGCGCCTGGAAACCTTGTAAACCAACTTTAGGATCGATTTCTTCTTTGAAAATTAAGTGTGGCGTGTGCTCAGCAACTTCTTCGATATCCATACCACCTTCCGTACTGTACATGATAATGTTACGGCCCTTTGCGCGGTCTAACAATACAGAGATGTAGAATTCTTTGGTTTCAGAAGCACCTGGATAATAAACATCCTGGGCAACTAAAATTTTGCTCACCAATTTACCTTCTGGACCGGTTTGAGGAGTAACCAATTGCATACCAATAATATCGGTTGCACGTTGTTTAACTTCTTCAAGGTTTTTGGCTAATTTAACACCACCACCTTTACCGCGGCCACCTGCGTGGATTTGTGCTTTAATTACAACCCAATCAGAATTGTAATCAGTTTTCAGTTGCTTAGCAGCCTCAACAGCTTGCTCAGGCGTATCGGCAACTATTCCTTCTTGAACGTTAACACCGAAACTTTTTAATATTTGTTTACCCTGGTATTCGTGAATATTCATTTGCTACAAAATTTGCCCAAAGCTACAATTTCAAACCCTTTAAACAAATAGCAATTGCCGATTTTTTCAGAAAATGAACGTTTTATGTTAATCGGGAAATTAGTGCCTGTAATGTGCGTTAGTTTATGGTGTCCGCTGATTTCGCAGATATGCGCAGAGATTTTTTATTTGAAAGTGAGCGGGCGGTTCTTCGTGGCGGCTGGCGGCCCTGCTTTCCGCTATAAGTCCTCACTACGCTCCGGGCTTATCGCTGTAATCAGGCTTAAAAACAAAGTTGGCTCCTAAAAAATGCAAAAAAAATACATTCCCTCTGCGCTAATTATCTTAAATCTACGGGAACAAAACGGTTAATAGTGTTCTTTAACTTCCTGCAAATGGTGTTCCAAAGATGCCAACAGCCAGTTCTGCCCAGATAAGGAATAAGGCCAGTAAAATAGCAACAAGTATTACTGTTCTTAGGGTACCCGTTTTTAAATTTCTGATTACAAGTTCTATAGCCAAACCTGTGCTGAATAATAATATGCCTGCGATTACAAAATCGGATAACGTCCAGTCCACCTCATTGGTAAATTGCATTGCTATTAAAGGAATAGCCAATATTGACGCTATTACACTTAAAATGATGGTAATTCTTAGTTTACCTGAATTCAATGTTTCTTGATTTTTCATGATTTTATATTTTAATATACGTTTTAAATGGATAATTAAATAATTTTTAGTTTCCCCGATGCGGTTTGCATCAGGGAGCTAAGGGTTGAGCGGTTAATATAATTTAGTTTATCAATAATTTAAGCGATACCAGTTTTTTGTGATTTTAAAATTATTTTCCTTAAAAGAAGATTGAATTTCTTTTTCTAAACGCTTAATTTCATTCGGATCATCTGTATATACAAATGCTGAATAATGATTTAAAAAACCACGGTTAATGAAAAACTCTACTGTTACCTGATTTTTTTCATTTGTGGATATTGAAATGTCATTTCCTCCATTTGATATAAGTGCATACTTAAATTCGTCCAGATGATGAACTGATTTGTTAGCATCGTATATTATGCTACCACTTTTAATCCGTGATATGATTTCCTCTCTTTGTCCTTTTCTGAAATGCCAATCAATTTTTTCAAAATAGTCTTCACTAAAAAGTGAAATAGTACCTAGGCAAACGCCAAAAATTAATGCTGTTATATGGAATTTTGTGGTTATACCTTTTTTAGCTATAATACTGTATAGTAAAAATGATGACAGAATAAGTCCAATAAAAAGGTACGGTGGTATAAATACAAACGACATAAAACCCCCTCCATAATAATATATAAATGGACCCTGCAAGATGGATAGAAAAATTATTAGTAGCGCTAGCAGATTCTTTGACATGATTTTATTTATTTAACCCAAAATATTCCGCCGTATTCCAATCCTGGAAATTCCACGATAACCAGCCCGATTTCTCGTAACGCTCTTTGAAATAACCAATTCGCTCATCTAATTTTCTCATCAATGCTTCTTCTGGCAGATCTACCTTGGCAACATCCGAATCGTTATTGGTTGAAGGATGGATTTTTGAGCGGTTTTTATCTAAGAATGGAAGTGTCTTTTCTGATAAAGAGGTCAAATAATAAGGATCGATAGCAACAGCATCAACATGATTGAGGTTGTATTTTACGATTAAAACATCCCAGTTAATGGTACTAAAAGCAAGTAGTAATGCAAACCAGATGTTCCCGTTTACTTTAAAGAGATAAAATATGGTTTTCTGCTTGGCTACCTTTAAATAAACGGTGGCCAAACCAATTATGCAAAGCGTGGCGAAGACCAAAACACCGATTCTCTTGTGGGTTAAGCCATGAAATTCGATATAATAACCATCACGGATAAAAACAGATATGATCAGGATGAAGTTCTGAACCATCCAGGCATAGGCCAATAACCTCAACGTTTTACTTTTATGGTAAAAGTTTAAGTTGCCCCTGAAATAATACAGGATTACGGCCATGGCCATTACAATACTAAAAATTAATGTATTGGTGCCCTGGTGTAACTCTCCAGAGAAGTTTCCAGAAGGTTTATAGCCAAACCAAAGCGTGGCAATATCGATGGCATTTAATAACAACAATAAGAGGTTAAGTGCAACAAACGAAATTATGCCTATAATATATTCGGTTTTTAAGGCCATTTTACGTGTTAAGAGGTTACCGCTAAATGTTTCTACAATATGGTACCAAATCGTTTTCTGGCCTAATGTTCTTCTGATCCTTACTAATTGTTCCTTGCATTTAAGTTCTGCCTTTTCTAAACTTTTATCAAAAAATGCGAGTAATAAACCTCCTGTTAAGGCTAATCCAAAGCAGAAATGTATGATGCGTTCGATACTTAAATCTTTAAAGAAGAAATGGAGGATATTTTCAAAAAACTGTCCGATGTTGGTTAATACGCTTTCGGCATAGTGCGCAAAAACATTATTGGCTGCAGAGTACAAACATGTAAAAAAGATTACGGCAACAACCGGAATAAAAATGTACTTGATTAATTTGAAAAAAGGTTTCAGGTTAAAATTGCCTATGCTTATTTTACTTAAATGTTTTACGGCATTAAAAGGAACCGTGATCATTTGTAAAATACTGGCCAGAAAAGCAGTAAAAATTGTTCTGATCTGCTGGTTATGGCTAAAACCGATAAATAACAGCAAACTGATATAATAGGTGGCAACAGATAAATCAGAATTGTTAACCACCACCAGTACCGCAGCCAAAAGATGTGCTAAGCCGTAAATTTTTAGTTTGGTACTTTTAACTACATCGGGATTAATAAAGGTGATAGCCAGTAAATAGATGCTATAAATAAGTAAATTGAGTGCTAACCTTTCTTGCCAAAAGAGAAAAGTAAACAGAAGGCCACCCAGCAATACTGAGAGTGATAAGAGATTGGATCTATTTTTCATAATGATATGATAATGGTTTAATAAGCTTAAGTTGTTTTAAAAGTACTTTGTATTTCAAAGTGTATGGTTAAAAAAAATATTTTATAGTTTTTTGATCATTTTTTCAAGTGCATCTAAGTGTGCTTTAAAGGCCTGCTTTCCCAAAGCCGTGATAGAGTAGGTGGTACTGGTTTTTCTGCCGATAAAACCCTTGTGTACCTTGATAAATTCTGCCTGCTCTAAAGTATTCAGGTGTGAGGCCAGGTTTCCATCTGTTAATTCGAGCATCTGTTTCAGGTCGTTAAAGCCAATTTCATTATTTACCACCAGGATAGACATTACGCCCAACCTGATCCGGCTATCGAATATTTTATTTAAATCTGCTATCGGGTTTTTCATCCTTACTGACCTCTCTCATATTTAAAATACATTAAAAGACCATAAACAATGTGCAATATACCAAAGCCGAAAGCCCAAAAAATTAAGCCATAACCTATGTAAAACATACAGATTAATCCAAGTATTACCTCGCAAAGCCCCAGGTAGCGAATGTCGCTGTAAGTATATTTACTGGCATTAATAAGCGCCAAACCATAGAAAATTAAACAACTTGGTGCAACAATAGCATAAGTGTTAGGATGGTTAACCAATAAAGCAATAATAAACAAACCTCCGGCAACCAATGGAACAAATAAATTAATTAAAAGTGCTTTCGAGGTTTTGTCCCAGATTGGAAGATTGTTTTTCTGACTTTTTCTATAGGTAAATAAAACGCCGCCAGCCAGAGCAATCACCAAAACAAAAATGCCAAGTTTTATTAAGTTAAACTCCAAGTCCATTTCTCCATCAACGCCGTAACCATAACCGCGTTTGCCAATAAACTTATTTATTTCATCATTGGCAAAATAAGCCCCAATTAAAGCGATAACGCCTGCAAAAACACCAGATAAACCACTCAAAGAAATAAATCTCGATGACCTGTCCATCATTTGTCTGATATCTTTTAAGGCATTTAATTGTTCTTCTTGAGTGCTCATTTTAAAAGTGCTTTGTTTTTCAAAGTTAAATAAGAAATTGATATTTCCAAAATTATTTTTTTCCTTCGGGATGATTACACAGATTTAGAGATTACACAGATTTTAATGGCTCGGTCCTTCACAATTCGTTTTTCTAATTTTAGCTTTGGTCTTTAGTCTTTGTGCTTTGGCCTTTACTCTTTTTTATTAAATTTGAAGCATGCTAAAAGCCACTGGAATAAGAAAATCGTACGGAAATCTACAAATTTTAAAAGGCGTAAATTTTGAAGTGCAAAAAGGGGAGATTGTAAGTATTATTGGGCCATCTGGTGCAGGTAAAAGCACTTTATTGCATATTTTAGGAACATTGGATAGACCTGATGCCGGGTCTGTAGAACTAAAAGGCACTGTTGTGAATAGATTGAGTGGCGATTTGTTGAGTACTTTCCGCAATCAGAACATTGGTTTTGTATTTCAGTTTCATCATTTGTTGCCAGAATTTAGTGCCATTGAAAATATTTGCATTCCTGCATTTATTGCTAAAACCAATAAAAAACAGGCCGAAGGCAGGGCATTTGAACTGTTAGATCTGTTTGGACTAAAAGACAGAGCCCAGCATAAGCCCAATCAGCTGTCTGGCGGCGAGCAGCAACGTGTAGCCATTGCAAGAGCGCTGATCAATAATCCTTCAATTATACTGGCTGATGAACCATCAGGCAATTTAGACTCCGAAAATGCAGCCGGATTACACCAGTTGTTTGTAAGTTTGCGCGATAATTTCCATCAAACCTTTGTAATTGTTACGCACAATGAACACCTTGCAAAAACCAGCGACCGTGTAGTGAGCATGAAAGATGGTTTAATCGTATAGAATCGTTAACATTCTCTCACTCAATCATTCTCTTATTCAATCATTAACTAACTTATTCATTCAATCATTATACTTTGAAAATACTGATAACAGGGGGGAACAATGCTAAGGCTTTAAAGCTGATGAAAGCGTTTCCCAGTCATTTTGTTTTACTAGCCGACTATGGTGATGTACCGGGGATTGTAACTGAAAATTATGCCTTTTCATCGTTAGGCGTATTAAATAAAGACAGTATAGCTCATATTCTATTAAATTTTTGTATCACCGAGACCATAGATTGTATTATTCCTTTGCATCATTATGAGCTTGAGCCACTGGCTAAATCTGCTGTGCTTTTTGGCGAGTATGGAATCCAGGTGCTGTTGCCCAATGCAGCTATAATTGCTGATTATCTAACGGAAGAAAAGCTTACATATCAAAATTTTGCAGTGTTTATTCACGGCGATCGGATTTTTTCAACCGAAGAAAGGCCTATACCTACAAATGTATCTCCTAAATTAAATGGAGTATTTGGTTATAACGACGACGCAGATGATTTAAAACTTTTTACAATTTAATATGGATGCATATCAATACGTTAAGGACAAGCAGATCGTAATTTTTGAACTGGATGATGTGCTTTTTCCAGAGAAGGATTATCTGCTACAGGTTTATTATCTGTTTGCTCAGTTTATAGAATATACCGAGCAGAAAAGTGCGCAGCCAATTATTGAATTTATGCGTATAGCATACGAAAGTAATGGTACTGAAAAGCTTTTTGAGAAAACAGCAAATCAGTTTGCCATTGATATGAAGTACAAGCATAATTTTGATCTTCTACATCAGAATGCCCGTTTACCTTTAAAACTTTTGCTTTATAAAAATATGCTCGAGTTTATGCAGGAACTTGTGGTAGACCGCAAACAAATATTTATAGTAACTGCCGGCAACCCTGAGCAACAACTCAATAAAATTAAGCAGACAGAGTGGAATGGGCTAGAGCAATATCTTACTGTATATTTTGTTGAGGAGCTAGGTTTAACCAAAGCAAAAATTTTTCGGAACATATTAAACAGCAGCAATTTATCTCCTAACCAGGCGTTAGTTGTTGGTGCAAATAAATTTGATGAGCAACAATCTAAATTAATTAATTTGCCGTATATTGTGTCACTAGAAATTTACAAGTAAACATGCTTAGAAAATTTATTTCGCAAAATGCATTTTTATATGCTTTGCTTATTGTGGTTGGATTTACAGTATCGTGTAAAAAATCGAATAATAACCCTGATGCTGATGCTGGTGGTGAGTCGAATCAGTTACAAACACCAACCAGTGATCGGGCACTACTCACTAAAGACTCTATCTTTCTGTACGCCAAGCAAACTTATTATTGGAATAAAAGCTTGCCAAGTTACGATAGTTTCAATCCAAGAGCTTTTTCATCCAATGAGAAATTGCTGTATGCAATGACTCAGATTGCAATTAATCCGCAAACAAACAAACCATATGAATATGTAGACCGGTCAACGTCTCCTAAATATTCTTTTATAGACGATGGTTCTGTTGCTGATCAGTTGGGCGGTGTGAATGGTGATTTTGGATTTTCGGTGTTTTTTGCAGGAGATAACGATTTGAGGATTAAATATGTTTATGCTGCATCACCTGCGGCCGGTCAGGGACTAAAAAGAGGCTATCAGATTACAAAAATTAATGGCAGTTCAGATATTAATACCAGTGATGCTAGTATCAGTTATGTGTTAAATGCCATTTTTGGCGCTAGCACAACAGTTGCATTAACAGTTTTAAAACCAGATAAAACGACCCAGGAGGTTACCGTAAATAAGGCCGATTACAATGTTGATCCGATATTATTTAGCAAAACATATACCATTGGTGCTAAAAAGGTTGGTTATATTGTTTTTAACACATTTACGACAAATTCTGTGCCTTTGCTAGACAAGGCTTTCACTCAATTTACTACAGACGGTATTACCGAACTAATTGTAGATTTAAGGTACAATGGCGGCGGATCGGTACAGACATCAGAAGCCTTTACCAACCTAATTGCGCCTTCTGCCCAAAATGGTAAAGTAATGTATACCACTTACTGGACTCAAACCATGCAAGATAATAAAGCTACAATTCTTCAAAACCAGAAGTTTTATGCCAAAGGCAATGATGATGTTACCCGTTTGTATTCGTATTTTGATGTTCCATATATCCCAACCATAGCTGCAAATAACCAGGAGCTTTTTGCTAAACGTGGTTCGCTCAATGGCTTAACAAGGGTTTACTTTATTGTTACCAAAGGTACCGCGTCTGCCAGTGAGCTTTTAATTAATAATTTAAAACCTGTAATAGATGTTAAATTGGTAGGCAAGAAAACTTACGGAAAACCTGTTGGCTTTTTCTCTATCCGTATTGATAAAAATGATTTATATATTCCACAGTTTGAGACTAAAAACCAATTGAATCAAGGTGGTTATTTTGATGGAATGGCTGTTGATAAAGACATTGCTGATGATGTAACCAAAGATTTTGGAGATACCTCAGAAAAAATGCTTGCTCAGGCTTTATACTATTCTGCTAACGGTAGTTTTTCATCTTTGCTTAAAGATAATGCCATTAGTAGCACCTCACCGCTATCTAAAACACAGGTTGAAGATCTTCCAGGCAAGATGGACCATGAATTTAAGGGGATGGTTGAAACTAGAAAGCTGAAATTTAAGTAATTAGCTGTAAATCTTGCTAAAAAGGCCAGTTTTGTATTTCAAATCTGGCCTTTTTTATGTGATTATTGCATCATTTGAGAAAATATTGTTGTTTTTTTTATAAAAAATTGATAAGCTTGTTTAACATTAATCGTTAAAGAGATACCATGCCAATAGAAATTGTAGAAAAGGAACATATCAGTTATTTAAACATCATCAATGCAAAAGAAGATCACACTACTGAATTAAAAACAAAACTTGATGAAGCACAACGGCTGGGTAATGAGTTTAAATCAAAAGCCGTCATTACTTTTAATACTACCATTGGTCCAAAACGAGTTGATACTACAGTTTGGGCTGTTACAGAAAAATATATACAGCTAAAAAATAATATTCATATTCCGTTAAAAAGTTTAATCGATATTGATTTTTAAGCTTGCTTTAAGGAAATAAATCATCCCGCATTTATTTAACCTTATCAGATCATGAGCATGCTCCATAAAATTGCCTTAACTTTTATTAAATAATCTATCGGTCCGGTAACGGCCAAAAATCTTCTTGCTTATTGTGGAAGCGCCGAAAATGTATTTTCTGCAAGCAAAAAGCAGCTTTTGCAGATTCCGGGTATTGGAGAGAAAACAATTGAAGCCATTCGTAGTACCGATGCTTTGCTAAGGGCCAGGCAAGAATTAGATTTTATTGAAAAACATGGAATAGAAGTATTGTTTTTCTCTGATGAAAAATACCCTAAAAGGTTAAAGAATTGCATCGATTCGCCCATACTGCTTTATGCCAAAGGTACAGTTGATTTTAACCATCAGCGTATCATCAGCATCGTTGGAACCCGTAATGCAACAAGCTATGGAAAAAACCTCTGTAAAGAATTGTGCGAAGTTTTAGCACCGTACAATGTTTTGATAGTGAGTGGCTTGGCTTATGGAATTGATATAACGGCCCATAAAGAATGTTTGGCAAATAATATTCCCACCGTTGGCGTGCTTGGTCATGGCTTAGATCGATTGTATCCAAAAATTCATAAAACGATTGCTCAAAAAATGGTTTTGAATGGAAGCCTGCTCACCGAATTCCCAATCCTAACCAATCCTGATCGACCTAATTTTCCACAAAGAAACCGGATTATTGCAGGCATTGCAGATGCTACCATTGTAGTTGAGGCCTCAAAAAAGGGAGGTGCCTTAATTACCGCAGAAATCGCAAATTCTTACAATAAAGATGTATATGCTTTTCCGGGCAGAACAAATGATGTTTTTTCGGAAGGCTGTAATTTCCTGATTAAAACCAATAGGGCAGGATTAATAAATAGTGCTCATGATCTGATTTATTACCTGGGCTGGGATGATGAGGTGGGAGAAAAGAAAAAGGAAGCGCAAACCACGCTACACCTTAGCCTTACCCCAAATGAACAGCGGGTTGTTGATGCATTACAAAACGGCCAGCTTTCTATAGATGAGCTTTGCATTCAATTGAATATTCAGCAAAGTAAACTGGCAATCGTAATCCTTACATTAGAAATGCAGGGGATTATTGTTTCGTTACCGGGAAAGATTTACAAGTTGGTGTAATGAGAACTAGATATTGGATTTCTCCATTCCGTTTCACCACAGTCGAAATGACGAACCTACTTTCGAAATTGCATTTTGCCCAATAATCAATCTATAATGCCTATCATAATTATAGATTATGGAATTAAATTCTTTTAATTTGTTATTTTCGGAATTATGTTTCAAATAAAATATAGTTTATAAAATACTTAATGCCATTGCTTAATTTTGTAACATGTGGTACAATAATATTTTAGAAACCATTGGCAACACGCCATTGGTAAAATTAAATACGATAACAAAAGGAGTTCCGGGAACAATTCTGGCGAAAATAGAGACTACTAACCCGGGCAACTCAATTAAAGACCGTATGGCGGTTAAAATGATTGAAGATGCCGAGAAAAGTGGTAAATTAAAACCAGGTGGAACAATTATAGAAGGAACATCCGGAAATACAGGTATGGGCCTGGCTATGGCAGCCATTATTAAAGGCTATAAATGTATTTTTACCACTACTGATAAACAATCGAAAGAAAAAGTTGATGCTTTACGTGCCTTTGGTGCCGAAGTAATCGTTTGTCCTACAAATGTTGAGCCTGAAGATCCCCGTTCTTATTATTCTGTTTCTTCGCGTTTAGAGCGCGAGGTTCCAAATTCATGGAAACCTAATCAGTATGATAACCTGGCCAACTCACAGGCGCATTATGAGCAAACTGGTCCTGAGATATGGGAGCAGACTGAAGGTAAAATTACACACTTAGTAGTTGGCGTGGGTACTGGTGGAACCATTTCTGGAACAGGAAAATATCTGAAAGAAAAGAATCCAAATATTAAAGTTTGGGGAATCGATACCTATGGCTCAGTTTTCAAGAAATATAAAGAAACAGGCATATTTGATAAGGATGAAATTTATCCGTACATCACAGAGGGTATTGGCGAAGATTTCCTTCCGGCAAACGTAAATTTTGATGTGATCGATCTATTTGAAAAGGTTACAGATAAAGACGCTGCTTTAATGACACGCGATATTGCGCGTAAAGAAGGTATTTTTGTAGGTAACTCTGCTGGTGCTGCCATTGGCGGATTAATACAGCTAAAAGATAAACTTAAGCCAGATGATGTTGTTGTCGTTATTTTTCACGATCACGGCAGCCGTTACATGGGCAAAATGTATAATGAAGATTGGTTACGTGAACGCGGGTTTTTACAGGACGAAAAATTAACTGCTAAATCTATCCTGGCTAAAAAAGAAAGCACAGAGATTGTAACACTTGATGCGCAAAAATCTGTACTTGAGGCCATCAATACCATTAAATCGATGAATATCTCTCAAATTCCGGTAACGCAACAAGGAATGATTGTAGGTAAAATCGCCGAAAGTGATATTTTAAGTGCATTACTTGAAAATCCAGGCTTAAAATCGGCACCGATTTCAGAAATTATGACGGCTACGTTCCCGTTTGTTGATTTGAATACCTCGATTGATAAAATTTCTTCATTGATCAATAAAGAAAACTCAGCCGTATTGGTAGAAGATGAATCTGGAAAGATCGAAATTATTACCCAGTATGATATTATTAATGCGATATCAGGGTAATAAAGAAAGATGTGAGATGTGAGACAGAAAGTGGATTGAGTCGAGCGATCGTCCTCCTGAACTTGTTTCAGGATCTTTATAGCACAGAAAAATGCTTATCCGGATGCAATCCCCCAGATCGTCGAGGCTGTATCAAGAGTAAAATCTGCAGTTAAGGCCAGAATTTTATTTCGTTTTCCGTCATTCTCGCGCAGGCGGGAATCTTAAAGCGCTCTGCAATAGCATTAGGATTCCCAATTAAATTGGGAATGACGACGTCTCAAAATATGATTTGCTTAGTGAACCCCTCGTAAATCTTTTTGATACAGTCTCCTTAATGTTAGTGACTGATAGCTAATGCTGATAAATTCAGCATGACAATTCCCCTTAAAAGTGACCAAATAAAAAACGCCCGAGTAAAATTTTACTCGGGCGTTTTTTATTTATGTTATTTTCGCTTTGGGTTTTACCTTTAACCCTATACCTTTAACCTTCTACCTTAATGGCTCGGTGCATCGGCATTTACACGTTTAATCTGCGCACCTAAGGCACGCAAGCGGGTATCGATATCCTGATAGCCACGTTCAATCTGTTCGATGTTGTAAATGGTCGATTTACCTTCAGCAGATAAAGCTGCAATTAATAATGAAACTCCCGCTCTAATGTCAGGAGAAGTCATGCTGATTCCACGAAGTTTATATTTTTTATCTATACCATTAACAGTTGCGCGGTGTGGGTCGCATAAGATGATTTGAGCACCCATGTCGATCAATTTATCCACGAAGAATAAACGGCTTTCGAACATTTTCTGGTGGATTAAAACGTTTCCTTTTGCCTGTGTAGCCACAACCAGAACAATACTCAATAAATCAGGCGTAAAACCTGGCCAGGGAGAATCGGCAATGGTTAAAATCGAACCATCGATAAAAGTATCGATTTCGTAATGTTTTTGCGAGGGAACATAAATATCATCGCCACGGCGCTCTAATTTAATGCCCAGTTTTCTGAAAACCTCTGGTATTACACCCAGTTCATCATAACAAACATCTTTAATGGTAATTTCTGACTCTGTCATTGCAGCCATACCGATAAAAGAGCCAATTTCGATCATATCCGGCAACATTCTGTGTTCAGTTCCACCTAAAACGCTAACACCTTCAATGGTTAACAAGTTAGAGCCAATGCCCGATATTTTTGCACCCATGCGGTTAAGCATTTTGCAAAGTTGCTGTAAATAGGGTTCGCACGCAGCATTGTAGATAGTGGTAGTGCCTTTTGCTAAAACCGCCGCCATTACGATATTTGCCGTCCCGGTTACCGATGCTTCGTCCAACAAAATATAAGCACCCTGTAAATTGGTTGCATCTACATTAAAGAAAGCTTTTTTGCTATCGTAAACGAATTTTGCGCCTAATTTTTCGAAACCTATAAAGTGAGTGTCCAGTCTTCTGCGACCAATTTTATCACCGCCCGGTTTCGGGATTGCTGCTTTACCAAAACGTGCCAACAATGGCCCAACAATCATAATCGAACCACGTAAACCACCACCTTTAGCTTTGAAAGTATCAGATTCAAAGAAATTCAAATCAATATTTTTAGCTTCAAAGGTATAGGTGTCTTTATTGATGCGCTCAACGGTAACACCTAAATCGCCAAGTAACTCAATCAGCTTGTTAACATCCTTAATGTCGGGAATATTACTGATGGTTACTTTCTTTTCAGTAAGCAATACAGCCGATAAAATCTGTAAAGCCTCATTTTTGGCTCCCTGAGGGGTAATTTCGCCTTTTAATTTAATTCCGCCTGTTATTTCAAATGCGTTCATATTTTTTTCTTTTGCTAACCCGGTCGTCATGCTGTCCCGAAACTTCGGCATCAAGCATCTATTGCAGAGATTCTGAATCAAGTTCAGAATGACGCATGGTTATTAATATTTAGGTTTATTGTTGTTGCTGCGTTGACGGTTATTGTTGTTGTTATTTTGACGGTTTTTCCCGTTGTTGTTATTATTGTTGCTTCTGCCCCGGTTATTATTGTTGTTATTACTTTGGCGAGGGTTTTGCGCTCTAAATTCTACTTTGGCGAGGTTAACACCTTCATCAAGCGATAACAATCCGCCAGAAAGATACTTTAAGTCTTTAATAATGGTATCATCACTTACATTATCTTTGTTCCAGGTAACATAAGCCATTTTCATGAAATTTGCGATGCTTTGAACCATTGCCTTTTTAATTTCGGCATTTTCTTCTCGCATGGCTTTTTCGATCAAATTCTCAACTGTTTTACCATAGTGTTTATAGGTAATTCTTTGTTGAGGATAGGCCAGTGGCTCTGGTTTAATGTAAGCATTTTCGATTAATGGCTTTGGGTATGGGCTGTCTACATCAATCTGGTAGCCAGAAATAATGTGCAGGTGATCCCAAAGTTTATGCTTAAAATCGGCAACATCACGTAAATGTGGTTGCAAAAAACCCATCAGGTCGATAACCGCCTGGGCATATTTATTACGTTCTTCAATGGTGGGTAATTCGCAGATATACTTCACCATATTTTGTACGTTACGGCCATATTCCGATAAAATTAAATGGCTACGCGTAGTATTATAATCAAAATTCATGTACAGATAAATTAATGGATAAATTTTCTGGCGATACGAATTATGAAATAACCAGAGGAGTTTAGGTTATGAATTCACCGAAATGTCTATTGCCAGATTTTCGTTTTATATATTCAAAGGTAATAAAATTATTTGATTAGAGATGTTAATATTTGATGTGAAATATATGCTTTAGTTTTTTGGAAATGAGGGGGCAGGAGTTCTTTGTGCATTCAGTCCCGTTATTCGCTATAGCCCCGATAAAGGATCGGGGGCTGCCGCTACTACCGGGTTTATTTAACTGTGGGTTGTGCTTATCGGGAAAAACCTTTCCAGCGCCAATGAGCTAAAGCCGTTTTAAGTATTTATGCAGTTGGCTAAAGCCAAACTGTAATGAATTTAAGCCTCAATGTTCTTAATCCCTTAATGGTAAAAAGCCTTAAACTTCGTCACTATTCTTCGGGTAATCAAAAAACACCAATTCTCCTGTTCCTTTGCTTACCATTTTCCATGAATCAAAAGGAAAAGAAATTAACACCATGCCCGCAGTTGGAATGTTGTAAATGTCGGCATCGCATAACTCGTTCGCAAAATCTGTAAAACCGGGGTTATGACCAAACATCACTACATGGTCTGCGCCATTATTTAATCCATTAACCACTTTAAGCAGGGCGCTGGTATTGGCTTCGTAAATAGATTCTTCAAATTGGATATGGTCTATATTGTAGGCTTCTGCAAAGTATTTGGCCGTAGATTTAGCTCTTTTCGCCGGACTACTTACAATCAGATCTAATTTGAAACCTTTATTAATCAATCTTTCAGCCATTTCCGGTGCATTTTCTTTGCCACGTTTGTTTAGCGGTCGGTCAAAATCTTTTAAATCTAAATTTCCCCAATCCGATTTACCGTGACGAACCAAAAGTAATTGCTTAGCCATTTAATTTCTCTTTAATTTTATCTACAATTGTTTCAGGCTTAATTAAGTCTATACAGTTTTCAACACCGCAAAGGCAGGGTTTGTTTCCATAAATAGAATTTGGCCTTTTAGGGTGATCAATCTGGATACAATCACTTTCCAATTGCCCGTAGCCCAAAAAGCCAGCATATGGATGTGTTGGCCCCCAGATAGATACAACAGGCACACCGACAAGTGATGCCATGTGCATGCCGGATGAATCCATACTTAACATTAAATCCAGGTTTGAAATAATGGCAAGCTCTTCCGTTAGGTTAAAATTACCGATTAAATTATGAGCGTTTTTATAGGTTTTCGCCCAGTTTTCGGCAGTTGTTTGTTCTGTTTTACCACCACCAAATATGAAAAGCTCATAACCTAATCTGCTTAACAAGGCAATTACCGCTTCCATTTTTTCTAAAGCATATACTTTATAAACATGCTGCGCAAAAGGGGAGATGCCTATTTTTTTTATGGCTTTATTGGCGAATAAATCTTGTGCATTTGCTGGAATTTGCTGAGGGGATTTATTTAGTTTATAACTGAGTTTAACCGCAAATCCCAATTCGCGGAAAACATCAGCATAACGTTCAACCGTTTTTCTGAGCGGTTTAAAAACTTTGTTATTGTTACGTGTTAATCTCTTTTTCTCAGCTCTTCCTTTATCTATGCGCCTAATCTTTGTGCCCGTTAAACGGAAGAAAGTAGAAATTGCCCTGCTCCTCAAATTATCATGCAGGTCGGCTATTGCGCTTGGTTTATAGCTGCGCAGTTGCTGATAGAGTTTGTATAAACCATCAATTCCTTTATGAACGGTTTTAGGCTCGATAGGGTGGAAGATCAGGTTTGGAATGCCATCAAAAAATGGTTTAAAAGCAGATCTGCTCACCATGATGATCTCTATATTGGGGTTCTGCTCTGAAAATTCGTGTAAAACGGAGGCTGCCATGGCCACATCGCCCATTGCCGAAAAGCGTAAAACAATAATTTTTTGGGTTGCGGCCATAATGTTTTACCACGGAGGCACAAAGAGCACCAAGGCATTCTTTGTGCTCTTCGTGTCTTTGTGGTTGATTAATTTATGCTTTATTATACAATACCGGATTTAAACTCGGGTCGTTGTACATTTTCATTTGCTTGTATACTTTCATGTATTTTTTGCCTGCCTCAATATCTGCCAATAATTCATCGATACTGGTAGAAAGATCCTCGCGTTGTGATAACAATACATTTAATTTAGTCTGGCATTGTGCGCGGTGTTCGGCTGAGGCACTTTCGCGTTCAGCCTCTTCCTGCATATGGTAAATTTTTAGTGCCAGGATAGAAAGCCTATCTATCGCCCATGCAGGGCTTTCTGTGTTGATTTTTGCATCTGGCAAAGCCGAAATTCCCTGATAAAGATTTAAGAAATACCCATCAATAAACTCAACCATATCCGTACGTACCTGGTTTTGTGCATCAATACGTCTTTTCCAGCTCAAGCCTTCAACAGGATCTATCTGTGGATTACGCACCACATCTTCCATATGCCATTGTGCCGTATCGATCCAGTTTTTAACGTAAAAAAGATGCTCTAAACTTTCGGCATCATATGGGTTTTCAACCGGATGGTCAATATCATCAAACTTATGGTAGTCTGTAATTACTTGATTAAATATGCGGTTGGCAATTTCACTTATCATGGGGCAAAGGTAATATTCAAATTATGCAAATTTGCATAATTTTGGTTTCAACTAAATTTTTCTAGAATTAAAATACTCCATTATCTCCTCCAAAGAAAAAGCATTTAAACATTTGTCGGCACTTAAACCACCTTTACGGGCAACTAGAATGCCATAATGCATATCATGGAAACCTTCTGTTCTATGGGCATCTGGATTTACAGAAAGCAATACACCTTTTTCTAAAGCATAACGATGCCAGCGCCAGTCTAAATCCAAACGTAAGGGATTCGCATTGATTTCGATTACTACTTTGTTTGCTGCACAGGCATCAATAATCTTTTTATAATCTATCGGGTATCCGGCTCTGCTTAACAATAAACGACCAGTTGGATGCCCTAAAATGGTGGTATGTGGATTTTCAATAGCTTTTAGCAAACGTTCGGTTGCTTTTGCTTCGTCCATACGTAAATTGCTGTGCACAGAAGCCACTACAAAATCGAATGTTTTTAAAATATCATCCGAATAATCCAATGAGCCATCACTTAAAATGTCGCTCTCAATACCTTTGAAGATTTTAAAGGGAGCGAGTTTTTTATTTAGTTCGTCAATTTCCTGGTGTTGTGCAAAAACACGTTGCTCGTTTAAACCTTTAGCATAAACAGCGGTTTTAGAGTGGTCACAGATCCCCAAATACTGAAGATTTAAGTTTTCTTTACAGTATAGAGCCATTTGCTCCAGGGTGTGTACGCCATCGCTCCAGGTAGAGTGGTTGTGCAAACTGCCTTTTAAATCTTCATATTGGATTAATTTGGGGAGTTTATCAGTTTTCGCCAGTTCAATTTCATCAAAATCTTCACGAAGTTCAGGAACGATGAAACATAAACCTGCTTTGCTGTAAATTTCTTCTTCACTTGTAAAAGGACCATTACCTGCTAATGCTAAAACCTGCTCTACATGTTCAGCATTTCCGGTGTGTTTGAACCATTGTAAATAAAATTCAGCTTTTTCAACCGCATAAATTTTTATTCTGAAACCAGCTTCAGTAGTGCAGATGAAAGAATTTTCTGCCTCGATCAAAGAGAGTGCTTCGAAAGCAGGCAAGTTTTGTTTCAGGGTATCAATTTGTTCAGCACCGATCACAATTTCCAGCTCATCGATAATCTCACAGGCACGTCGGTACTGACCGGCAAAGCCCAAAAGTGCACTATTGTCAATTTTTCCAGTCCAATCAGCAAGCTGTGTAAATAAAGTTTTGGCAAAACCTTCAACCTGCGCGTATAAAAACCGTCCATTGGCCGCGAGTTTAAATTCGATTGCATTCTTAATTTCTTCCTGGGTTTTTAAACCGAAACCTTTGGCTTCAATTAAGCGGTTTTCGTTACAGGCGTAATACAATTCACCTATACTTTCTATACCTAAGGTACGCCAGATAATGAATATCTTTTTCGGTCCGATGCCCTTTATGGCCAGCATTTCTACTACACCTTCGGGCGTTTTCTCCAGAATTTCGTTAAGCTCTTTTAATTCTCCTGTTTGGAGAAGTTCAATGATTTTGGAAGCCAGTCCTTTGCCAATACCTTCAATTTTATCCAGTTCCTCTAAAGGTTTGTCTTTTAAAGCAAAGGGTAATTTATCTACCTTAAAATAGGCATTTGCAACAGATTTAATTTTGAAGGGATTTTCTTCGTGCAGTTCCATAAGCTGCGATAAAAGGCGTAAGGTGCGGGCGATGGTCTTATTTTCCATAAGCGGTAAAATTAGGAAATAATGCCTCAAATCCTTCTTGTGCGCATAAAATTAAAACACAAATTTATTAATTGTTGTTTTACAATCATGAAATCTATAAAATTCGCCCTCTTGGGATTAAGTATAAGTGTAGCCGCTTGTCAATCTGCCAGTAAAACAGACCACAATACCGATTCTGTAAGTAATTTAGCATCAGCCCCAGCGAAAACTGTGGATGAGCGCTTCCTGGTTGTAGCTGGTCGGTCGATCGGAGAAATTGCACTTGGAGAAGATATGGAAGAGGTTGGTAAAAAATTAGGCAGGCCAAATGCCGGTGATGCCGCAATGGGAAAAGCCTGGGGGATTTGGTACAGTGACGATTCTACCGCAAAACACCGCAATGAAATTGCTGTATACTCTTCTTATCGGGATACGAGTATGCGTGTAAAAGATGTAAAACAGATTAGAATTACCTCCAATAAGTTTAAAACAAAGGATGGCCTGGCAACTGGGAGCACGTTGGAAGATGCGAAATTAAAGTTCCCAACCATTGAAAAACTTTCTGCCTATTTAAATGAAGATAAAGATACCGTTACGGTTTATGATGCCAAAAAAGATGGAATTGGCTTTGAATTTTTAAAAGGGAAAAGTATTTCCTTAACAGTTCATCAGGTGAATATTCCGGTTAATGCGACTTATCTTACTTTACACCCGGAGTGGAAGTTAATAGAGTAGAAAAAAGAAAGTGAAATAAAATGTATGATTTAAAGGTCTTTCAATCCATTCTTAATTTGATCCTCATTTTTTAAGGAAAAAACAACTAACACTTTTTTTTTGGGCGTTACCCAAGCTACGCAAGGGGCGGGCTTTTCAGGGCTTCGCTTCGCTCCGGTACCGATGAAAATCGGTACTGAACCCTTCCAATCCCTAACGCAAACCCAGAGTGAAATAAAACTTTAATATTAAACCTTGCAGGTTTTCGAACACTACAAGGTTTAATTATTATTTAATCACTGCTTCAAATGGCATTCTGGCCTGAATTCCAGAACTTGCAATTACCTTTTTCATTTGTTGGTAAAGCATGTAGTTATCGCCAAGTTCTTGTTTGGTGTAATAGGTTTTAACCTTGTCTGTACCTTCATCCATTAGCGATTTCCATGGGTCAATTACATCTGGATATTCTACAACTTTATAATTCTTTAATTTGGCCTTTTTAGCAGCTGCCTTAATGGCATCGTTAAAACTTCCTATTCTATCAGCTAAACCAATTTGAACGGCATCTGTACCGATCCAAACGTGGCCACCACCAATGCTATCGATATATGCTTTGCTTTTCTTTCTGCCATCGGCCACACGGCTTACAAAACCGCTATAAATTCTGTTTAGTTCATTTTGGATGATGAATCTTTCGCCTGCAGTCATAGGACGGTTAGTGGCCATAATATCTGCGTATTTACCGGTTTTAACGCCATCAAATGTAATTCCCAGTTTGTTGGTCATTAAATTTTGAAAGTTCGGGATAATACCGAATACACCGATTGAGCCTGTAATGGTATTCGGTTGCACAAAGATACTGTCGGCAGCGCAACCAATGTAATAACCGCCTGATGCGGCAACATCGCCAAACGATGCAATAACTGGTTTTTCTTTTTTGGTCAATACAATTTCTCTCCAGATCACATCCGAAGCAAGTGCACTACCTCCGGGTGAGTTTACACGTAAAACCACCGCTTTAATGTTGTCATCCAAGCGCGCTTTTCTAATTGCCCTGGAAATACGTTCCGAACCGATCTGGTTGTCAGAACCTTCGCCACCACTAATTTCGCCATTGGCATAAATTACGGCTACTTTATCTTTTCCTTCGCCAGTATCTGTATTGTTTTTCGCATAATCATTAATTGTAACCGAACGGATATTTTCACCCCTGGTTCTTCCAGATAATCCCTTCAGCTCTTCTAAAATCTGATCTTTATATTTCAGGGCATCGATCATTTTAAAGTTTACGGCATCTTGTGGCTGCTGTACTTTGTAATTATCGGCAATGTTATAAAGACTATCTTTTTGAATGTTTCTACTTTGCGCAATATCAGTTAAGAAAGTATTGTACAATCCGCCAACATAAGCTGTAACCTGTTTGCGGTTGTAATCGCTCATTTTATCTAAAATGAAAGGCTCTACTGCACTTTTATAGTTTCCTACACGGATAACCTGCATTTCTACTCCAACTTTTTCTAAAGTTCCTTTAAAGAAAGTTAATTCAGAGCTAAAACCTTTAAATTCTAAAGCGCCTTCGGGATTTAGATATACTTTATCGGCAACTGAAGCTAAATAATAAGCGCCTTGTGTATACACTTCGCTGTAAGCAATAATTTTTTTGTGAGATTTTTTGAAATCGATCAACGCATTCCTAACCTCGCGCAAAGTTGCAAAACCCGCATTCGGACTGCTCACATTCAGGTAGATGCATTTAATATTATCATCTGTTTTTGCTTTTTTTACCGCTTTTAAAAAATCGTTTAAGCCAATCCCATCTTTTTCTTCACCACCAACAATTGGCAGGTTTCCGAATGGATTTTTAGGGGTACGTTCTGTAATGGCCTGGTCTAGATTTAGGAATAGTACCGAATTGTTAGACACAACAACGGTTTTGTCGCTATCAATAGAGGATATTAAACCCACAACAACTACGAAGCAGATCACAAATACAATTACTATTGATAAGAAAAAGCCCAGCATAGAGGCAAATAAATACTTAAAGAATTCTCTCATTTAAATGTTTTAATTTTGTGTTGTAAAGATATAAAAATACATGATGCTTAATAAAGCTTTAGAGTACAGCACCGCTTATTTGTTACTGGGTGGAAATTTAGGCGATAGGGAGCCGAATTTGAAAAAAGCCATAGAACTATTGAACGATAAAATTGGTCGTGTGATCGCCATCTCATCTCTTTATGAAACCGCTGCGTGGGGTAAAACCGATCAACCTGCTTTTTTAAATCAAGCTGTAAGTTTACAAACCCGTTTAACGGCACTTGAAGTTTTAGAGCATGCATTAAGTATCGAACAGGAATTGGGCAGGGTAAGAAAAGATAAATGGGGAGAACGGTTAATTGATATCGATCTGATCCTCTTTGGAGATGAAATTATCAATATTCCAGATAAACTTCAGGTACCTCATCCCCATATGCAGGATAGAAAATTCGTAATGGAGCCCTTGGCTGAGATTGCACCAGAGGTGATACATCCACTATTGGGAGAAACGATGCTTGATATTTGCAGAAATATTACAGATCCGCTTGAGGTTAAAAAGCTTTAATGCATCAAGTTTCTAATGTATCGGAGGTGATCAAGGTTTATATTAGGATCGCCCAGCTCGTATTTTTACCAATGCTATTAAGACTTTTAAAGCTTAAAACGAAAGAAAAGGGCGCTTCGACTACACTATCAATGACAGATGTTTTATTTATCTGATAATAAGTGTTTTACATGCCTGTCAGTCAGGCTCTATTACTTTTAAATTCAGTTCTTGGGCTAGCTTTTTTAGGTATTTTTCTTTTTGTTTGATCAT
>Ga0307416_100000048_pt1 | contig 120194 bp, 95 predicted proteins | sample DK1Cmetagenome_2_FD_203821 | JGI IMG/M metagenome (GOLD analysis project Ga0307416, IMG submission 203821) | Maize rhizosphere microbial communities from greenhouse at UC Davis, California, United States - DK15-C-3 | ecosystem: Host-associated > Plants > Roots > Rhizosphere > Soil | place...
GTTATCCACTGAAACTACTTTAAAGGGATCAATTGATGAGAAAATCAGTTTGGTAAGATTCATTATTTCTTAACGAATAACAACCAGACTTATCATGGAAAACCACCAAAATTGGGGAAGAACCACTTTTACCGAAATATACACACAGACCGCTGAATTTCAATTTTAGCAATCTATGGACAAATTAGTGGCTTACTCAAAACGTCCATTTTCCCTAGATTCATGGATGGGGCATTTTGGCTTATAATGAAATACCCTCTATAGCATCTATCAATCCTTTTTCTCCTACCGTAGGAAGGTTTATCCCTTCAGCTCTGAAGGCAGTGATGTCAGACATGCCAAGAAGACCAAATACCGCTCTTAAGTAGGGTTCGGTGAAATCGAAAGCTTTCATCGTACCTTGCGAATATATACCTCCTGTGGCAATAGCCAGATAGACCTTTTTATTTTCAATAAGTCCTACAGGTCCTTTATCGGTATATTTAAATGTCTGTCCTGCTCTGGCAATATGGTCAATCCATGCTTTCAGCGTAGAGTGAATGCCAAAGTTATACATAGGCACACCTATTACGATTACGTTCGCTTCCCTGATTTCCGCAATTGCCTGGTCTGAATGTTTAACAGCCGCAGCTTGCTCAGGGGTATGATTTTCTACAGGGGTAAAAAACGAATTGAGATGCACTTCCTCCAAATGTGGAAATGGATTCGAGGCAAGATTTCGGGTTTTTACCGAACTTGGCTCATTTGACGATGAGCGCAACTTTTCTACGATAGCATTTCCTAATTTTATGCTTACAGATGCCTCGCCTCTCGGGCTTGATGTTAAATGCAATATATTCATTGTCTTATTTATTATGTGTAACTTAAAATTTTAAATATTTAGTGTAGTTGAATGTGCTGGGTTTAAAGTTTTTCTACAACGGCGATGGCAATGATGAATGCCAGAACGGCGGTTATCAGTCCCCACATAAAAATGTTATAGGCTAAGCGGATCAGTTTGTATTTTCTGCCGAGTACAACACCCTGTGCATAAATATCTTTGATAAGGGTACCGTAGAGAAAGTCCTTATTGTTCATAACCATTTTCATTCCCGCTGCATAGCTGTCTAAAGACATCTGATAAAAATTCCCAAAGAAGAGTAGATTTACCGTTTGGCTAGTAAGATCCTCAGGTTTAAACTTTCCCCCTGGAATATGCGGCCGGGTAGATCTTATAGAAACGATTACGCAGCTGAGACTCACCATCAGAAGTATGAATGTTGGAATAATCAGATTGCTATTATCTTCCAGCCTTCGCAGCAAAAGGCTTACGATCAGAGAGACCACAATTGAATTTACTGTAATCAATATGTGGGCTTTGTTGTCCGCCATATCGCTCAGTCGCTGGTTATTGGCAGAGGTAATCCGGAACATAGTTTCGATACCTTTGTCAGGTTTTTCCGCTTTTGCCATTTTAATTTGTGGCTCCTTATCTGGACTGTGCTTTTTGTCTTTTGAATTCGCTTCCGAATTTCCAGCAAACTTTCGCTTTAGTTTATCCAGATTTTTGGCTTTTTGACCGTCTAGCAGACGATGGGCATAATCGGTATGGTAGCTTTGAGCGGAAAGAAAGGCTATATCTTTGCCCATCCAATCCATTTTGCTGATATCAATACCCCGGAGGTTTTCCAATTCCTTGCGCAACAATTTTGAGTGTTCTCTGAAATCGGGCGATCCGAGATGGAAAAGATCTGCATCGCAAATAATCTGGTCCAAAAGATCTGGAGCGTCTTGAGGTAATCTGGTGCTCAGGATTGCATTTCTTACTTTTTGACGTACTGTTTCTGAGAGCTGATTGGAGATAAGAAAACGATCTGCGAGTTCCGCGCTCTTCTCTTCATGGTTATCTATATCTACAAAATATCCGGTATCGTGAAAGCTGGCAGCAACAATTATAATCAACAAATCCTCTGCGCTAATCGCATAATGTTCGGCTATCTGAACAGCAGCCTTTATTACCCCTTTAGTATGCTCTAATGTGTGGTAAGTCAGCCTTGGATCCTGATGTGATCTGAAATATTCTTCTACCTCATTTACCGCCCTTTCCTGAAGAAATTTATAATCAATTTCCATCGGTTAGGAATTATACGCCCTTGAAAAATGGCCAGCAAATGGGTGTTGGAGATCAAAATCCCACTTCGTGATAAAATCCATTTCTATAATTTATGTTGCACCACAAATGTGGCATATTCAAAACTGCGTATGTTGTAAGGATTGCATAAAAACAGGTATACTTCGCTGGTTGGGGTTTTTATTACGGGATGTAAATATCTTTTAAGAGAATGGGGGAATTATTACGTCCCGGAAAACAAAAGAAACAAAAAGAGCAGACTTTATAGGTCTGCTCCATTGAAAATACACAAAATTAGATAGCTCTTAAATCAAAGATTTCTAAACTCCTTCTGTCGTGCCGAATATCATATTATACTATTTTTTTACATCGATTTTTTTATTATTATCATCGATAAAAACAAAAACGTGGGCAAAAATCTAGACTCATTTATCTAACCCAGTAAATCGTAATCCGTATTCAAGAATTATATCGTTCCGTTTTTCATTGCTTATTTTTTAAATGAATAAACGTTCTAATGATTAACAACGATTGTGTAAAACGGACTTTTGAGATCATTTGTTAGTGAAGAAGTTCAAAATACAATTTTTCGAATAACCCGCACGATGAGATGGTGCTCACCTTTGGTAATTATAAAGTACCCGTCCTTTTCGCTATAGATATTTTGCAAAATTCAACTCAACGTCACCAGGCTGCTGAAGTCCTTTTTCAAGAAGTGCCTTGATGCGCGTCCGGGCCTCAGGTTGAGCTAAGGACTCAAAAAATGCAGTCTGGGTTTCCATAATATCTTCATTTTTTGGGAGGATAACTCTTTTGTTTATGATCTCTTTGATTTTGGCAATGATATTTCTGTCAAATGAGGATATTCGTGATGCGAGATTGTTGACAAAAGCATCAAGATCGTCATCTGCTATGGCGCGGTTTATCCAGCCATAGGCAGCAGCAGTTTCAGCATCAAAGTCGCTTCCGCTCAGCAAAATTTCAAGTGCTCTGGCTTTTCCAGTCAATAAGTGCAAACGCTCCATTCCCCCACCTCCTGGAAAAGATCCGATGCCTATTTCAGGTTGCCCAAAAATAGCTTTCTCCTTACTTCCAAAGCGCATATCGAAGGCTTGAATAAATTCACTGCCAAGACCCCTTGCCCTTCCCCTTATCGATGCGATGCTTACAAAGGAGGCCTGTTCGAGGCGCTTGGATATGTCTGGCCATGAGATCGAGAGGCCGGTGTCACCCAGGCCTTTTGGAAATTCGAAAACACGAATAAGCTCAGCATGAGCAACGTAAAAGTCTGGATTTAAACTCTCGAAGACGACAACTTTGAGAGTCTTATTTGCTTCCAGCTTGTCCATGGTCCCCCTAAGTGCCACCGAGAACTCGGGATCAAAAATGTTAAGCGGAGGATTATTGATAAAAACCTTCCAATAGCTTTCGCTAATCTGTTCAATTATAAAAATCATGATTTAATTTTCGTTAATGATTATGTAAGTTCTCCTTGGAAATCTAAAAGATTTTTGGTTCTGAATTATTTTTCTCTTGATCTTGCTCCCAGATAATAACCCAAGTTCTTCTCTATTTCGCCAACACCAATGTGGCCTACTAGCGTGCCCATCTGTCTAAGTTTTTCTGTTACTGAAGGCCAGCCCATTGCTGCCGAAAATTCTCGGTAGGATGAGATAAAATCCTCGTCTTTGGGAAGGGTTGCCCTATTGATCTGAGCTTTGGCACCTACGAGCGCCTGTTTATCAAAAGAGGCGAAGCGTTTGGCGATCACGCTGACAAATGCATCAAGCTCATTATCGCCAATGGCCCGGGTCACCCAACCAAATTTTTCTGCCGTCTGAGCATCATAATCGTCACTTCCCAGTATAGCTTCTATCGCACGGTCACGGCCTATAAGTCTAGGAAGCCATTCGCTCCCGCCGCCACCGGGAAGAATTCCGGTGCCCACTTCAGGCTGACCGAAAAACGCCTTTTCTATACTCGCATATCTGAGATCCATGGCCAGCGCAAGCTCATTCCCTCCTCCCCTTGTACGTCCTCGAATTGAGGCAATACTAATAAAGGGTGCATGGGTAAGTTTCAGTACGATATCTGTCCAAATTGGATTTGCCTCGGGACTTACCGGAGCGGGAAACTCCACCAGTTTTGCTAGATCAAAGTGGTTATAGAAGTAGTCATCGACATCGCTTGCAAAAACAGCAACTTTTAGCTGTTGATCATTACATAAATCGGTTACCACTTTATGAAGTTCCGAGACGGTTTCAGCGGAAATGAGGTTAACGGGAGGATTTGCGAAGACGACCCTTGCGATTTCCTCATTTACGCGTTCGATATGAATCAATTTATTTGTGCTCATCTGATTATATTTAGTTTAAAAATGCTATTGGATTTCTTATTAGATCCGGATTGTATTGATCCAGCGCACCATGACCTGAATTGGTCCAGATCATATATTTTGAGTTTGGACATATTCTGCAAAGATTGCGGGACTCTTTAGCAGAAACCATGGTATCATTCTCCATTTACAATTATTTGGAGCTGCGTAATCGTCCAATGATTTATTTAGAGATTTTTTATTTCAAATCTTCTATACAATATTTAAACCACTGTTTCAATCACTAATATTGAAACTGAAGTGCCTTTGCTGATCACATCAATTTTATCCCACCCGGTTAGAAACAGCGTGTCACCAGCGTTTAAGTTCTCCTCGACAACCTTGGCGCCTCCACCATCGATAATATAAATCATGACCCCAGTCTCCATTTTGTGGGAAATCAACTCATGTGCCGTCTTCGCTTTCATTGTAATTAGATATATCCATATTTGTTGGTTTATTTTCAAAGACTCCAGCTCTCCATCTGGAGAAACGAGTAATTTCATAATTCCAGATAGTGGCGGCTCATCGTAGGATTTCAAAACCGAGACCTTCGGTTCGGTATTAAGTTCAGATGGTTGTATCCAGATCTGAAGATGCCGCGCATCAATGGTTGAAGATGTATTACCTCCAGAATGCCGTATGCCCCTACCTGCGCTAATGAGTTGCACATCGCCGGAATGGTATTTTTCGTGAATACCCAATGTATCCTGGTGTGATTCTTCCCCTTCGAGCATAATGGTAACTATTTCAACATTCGAATGCGGATGCATGCCTAGAAAGCTACCTTTAAAAAGAATATCATCGTTAAAAACATAAAGTGGGCCGAAATTATCTGGTCTTTTCGTTCCCCGCTCACCTAGATTAAATAAGGTAAACCCTTGGAAGTCAGAATTTTTGAACACTCCTCTTTCTGCCGCTGGGAGTTTTAATATTTTCATAGAATACTTTTTAGCTGCCTTTCCATCAGCAAATTTCTCTTCATGGATTCAAAAAACTATAGAGCGTGCGTGCAAGCCTCGGTAATCATATAGGTTTTTGACCAAAGCTATTCAAGTGATAGTACAATCAGTTGTACACATCGAGTCTTTATTGGTACCATTGGATTGAAAAGAAAATCTGATTTCGCATAGATCGAAACAAATTACTTTGCTATGCGAATGCCAAAAGTTCGGATTAGCTCAATCCGGCAGTTGTACAAATCAATTAATTTGTAGTATAAAACCTCGTAAAAGCTCCATAAAGGTAGCTTAAGAACAATGCTTGTATAATCGCAAACAAATTTTTATTAGGTTTATTAGCTCAAACTCACAAAAATCGAAATGTAATCTGCTGACTATTTATTCGATGAATAATATTAATATTCGCATGAGATCAATCTTAATATTCTTACTGCTTGTAGTTGTTAAATTATCATTTGGACAATCTATTGAACCTGAAATGGATGTCTTTAGAGGAACAGAAAAGGATGCAAGGGCTACAATTGCGAAAATCAAATCAGGAAAGCAAGACACCTCGCAAGTAAAGCTCATGATTGATGCTATTCATATCTATTACAACAACCCTACAGAGGGTATGCATGAACTGGATACCGCGTTTATGTGGGCTGAAAAAACATATAATCTGAGCCAGAAAATTCATTTCGGAGAAGGGGCGGCAGAAGCAGTGTTTATGATGGGTAAGATCAGAACAAAACAAAAAAACCCCGATGCTGCAGTGCGCTATTTAAATCTCGTTAATGGGGAAGCAAAAGCGAGGCTGTTACTGGTGATAGCAGAATATTATACATTCAATTTTGAATCGGGATCAAAAGCCTTCGAATTGGCTAAGTCATTCATCAAAAAGGCAAACGAGGTTGCCAGAGGTGCAGGATCTTTCAGGTGGCTAGCAGAAAGTCAGGTACTGCTTGGTAAATATTTAATCAAGAATGGAGAATTGGAAAGTGGCAAAAAAGCTTTTTTAGTGATTATTGCCCAATATGAAAAAGCGAAAAATTATGGTAATGCGGCGAAAATTTGGTCTAGGTTTGCCAACAACATTCCCGAAAGCAATGCGACTTATCCCTACATAAAAAAAGCGCAGGAAAATGCAATGCGAAACTTCCTGCTCAATAATGACAAGGAAAATATGGCGTACACACTTAGAGATCTGGCCGCCTTAAATGCCGATTATCAACAGATTGACACGGCTGAAATGCAATACATGCGAGTGGTATCTATCTTGAAGTCGATTAATGCACCAATAAAGTTTTCGACATGGAATTACATCAGCTATTTTTACCGATACACAGGCAAATACGATTTAGCACTATACTACGCCCTTGAATCTAGAAAAGCGCCAGATTTCAACAATTATAAGAAAATCTCCAATGCCGAGGTAATGGCATCCATTTACAAGGAAATGGGAAAAAAAGAGTTAGGCCTGCCCTATTTGTTAGAAGCCTTTAATGCTTTGGAACCTATTTCAGATAGACGTATGAACTACATCGCCTTGTCTATTGCCGAATTTAGAGCAAAAATGGGAAAATCGGAAGCACTCAAAGGTTTGGCTTTTTTAAATAAATTTCTAAAAAAACATCCCCCAGTTAATGCTATTGGTGAACAGGAATTTTCAAGTGTGTATGGAGAACTCTATTTTACCCTGGGAAATTATGGCAAGGCAGAAGCTGCATTCAAAAAAATGATTGCCCTTGACACCAAAGCAGCTGAAGCGGTTTCTAAGGATATAAATTCAAATCACAACTTAGCAGGCAGTGGCGCAGCTTTCGCTATGGGCAGGTTCTACGTTAACATAGGAAGATTTTCAGAAGCACATCCCTATCTTCAACGTCTTATAAAAGCAAATGCCTATAATGATGCATACCAGTTGGGAGATACCTATCACCTTATGTTTAAGGCGGATTCCGCGCTTGGAAATTATCCTGCGGCAATTAAAAATCTGCAACGGTATAATGTAGTGAAGGACTCATTAAATAGTGTGGCCAGGGCAAATCAATTTGAGGAGCTTAATATGAAATATGAGACAGCTCAAAGGGAAAAGAACATCAAAGCTTTACAAAATAAACAAAGGCTCCAGGAAGAAATTATACAGCGTTCTGATAGAATCAAAAGGCTTACGATCGGAGGCTCAATAATGCTTTTCCTAGTATTATTAGTGACTTTCGTTGCCCTTAGAATTAATCAGCGAAGCAATAGGCAGCTTACCCTGCAGCGAGCTGAGATTAATGAAAAGAATGTAACCTTAGAGACGTTGCTCATCGAAAAGGATGGTTTTCTAAAAGAAAAAGATTGGCTATTAAAAGAAGTGCATCATAGGGTTAAAAACAATTTACAGATCATTATAAGCCTATTGGATACCCAGTCGGTTTACCTTGAGAACAACATTGCGTTAGAAGCGATTCAGGGAAGTCAGAACAGGGTTCATAGCATTGCACTAATACATCAAAAACTCTACAGAAGTGATAAACCAGGCTCGATCAGCTTACCTGAATATGTTTCAGATCTCATAGAAAATTTATCGGATGGATTGGATGCTTTCAGCCGTAATATTGTTTTTGAAGAGAATATTGACCATCTGGATATTGATCTCTCGCAGGCAGTCCCATTAGGATTGATATTGAATGAGGCAATAACAAATGCAATAAAATACGCCTTTGAAAAATCGGGTGGCCGGATTTTAATCGACGTGACAGCGATAGAGGATCGGAAGGTAAGACTAGTTGTAGCCGATAATGGAATGGGGCTACCAAGAGACTTTGATATCAGTAAGATAAATTCTTTGGGAATGGAATTGATGATGGGATTGTCGAGGCAAATCAAAGGAGATTTCCATATTTCCTCTGCCGGGGGAGTAAGGGTAACGGTAGAATTTGAGCTTTTGAAAACCTTCACCAATCAATCCCTAACACACTTAGAAGCCTAGTATGGCAATAATTCCGTTTTTCATTATCTAACAATTAGTCAAACAAAGTGCCTTAAACAAACAGGATATGACCTGCGGAATACCCTCCCGCAGACCATAAATTTAGCAGATCATTTATTTATTTCATTAGAGAATCATACTCATCTTGAGTAAGTTCAATTTCCAGAGTACCTAGGTTTTCATCGAGGTGAGATAGTGTCTTTGTCCCGGGGATAAGCAGAATATTTTCAGCTCTCTTCAAAAGCCAGGCCAAGGCGACCTGTGCAATTGTTGCTCCATGATGCTGTGCTATCTTTCCGAGTGTCTGCTCGAAGCGTATTGGTCCTGAGGCTAGCGGAAACCATGGAATAAATGCAAGCCCCTCCTTGGTTGTAAAATCAAGTTCTTTTTCCCAGTGCCTGTCCCCCAGATTGTACATATTTTGTACGGATACAATTGGCAAAATTTTCCTCGCCTGCTTGATCTGGGCAACTGTTACCTCAGAGAGACCGACATTTTTAATTTTCCCCGCTTTCAGCGCATCCAAAACTGGCTCCAAAGTAACTTCCAGTGGTATATTGGGATCAATTCTATGCAATTGCCATAAATCTATCGCTTCCACTTTAAGTCTCTTTAAGCTGCCCTCAATATCTTTTCGGATCTTTTCAGGGGAGCCGTTTGGTGTCCACTGGCTTGGTCCAGGTCTATCAAATCCACCTTTGGTTGCGATTATTAAATCCTTCGGGTAGGGATACAGTGCATCGGCAATAAGTGACTCTGAAAATTCCGGGCCGTAAGATTCGGCAGTATCAATAAAATTCACGCCTCCTGAGACCACTGCCTGAAGAACTTTCTTTGCATTTTGATAATCTGCAACTGGCCCAAAAACACCCTTACCTGTAAGTTGCATTGATCCATAGCCGATTCTGTTGACGTTTAAGCTACCAAAGGAATAGCTACTGTTGATTTTTTCCATCTCTATATATTATAGTTATTTAAAGTTTATACACCCAGGCAGATATCCCTAAATTACAAGGTTATACAAAAACTGGATTAAATGAGTCGCTCCGATTCGAATTTAAACTAAGTGACATCGCACACAAAATTGGCAAATACACAGGCCTGGAAATTGTAACGATTATGGAATAAAATGTATGCTTCCAATTTTTCAACGCCTAAAGTCCATGAATTCTGAAAAAACATTGGCGCTTGAAATTAGGGGTGATTGTTTATTATCATTCAAACCGCCTTTTGGTACAATATTTCCATCTTTCCATACCATATTAGCTCCCGCACTTGATTTAAATTTGATTAGAAAATTCAAAAATCAAAATAATGGAAAATAACGTATCTACCGCAGAGAATCAATATGCGGAAATTGAAGGAAATAAGATTGCTTACCGGGTTTTCGGAGAAGGAACACCTATCCTATTCTACAACCGATTCCGCGGAATATTAGACACTTGGGATCCGTTATTCCTTGGCCCCATTGCTGAAAAACACAAAGTAATCCTATTTGATTATCCTGGCATCGGCGACTCTAGCGGAGAGCTTCCGACGGATATGAATGAGGTCGCTGCAGTCGGCGTTAAGCTACTTGATCAGTTGGGGATCGATAAATTTATCGTTGCCGGCTGGTCGTATGGTGGCCAGGTTGCACAGGCGTCTATGTTTCAAAACAAAGAAAGAGTGATTAAGGCTATCTTTATCGGCACGAATCCCCCTGGACAAAATGATGTCCCTTTTGACAAGGCTTTTTTTGAGAAAGCGCTTATGCCTACGAATAATCTTGATGATGAATATACACTGTTCTTCGAACCAACTTCTGAGAACAGCAAGAAGGCAGCAAAAGCTTCTCACGAGCGTATTGCCAAGCGTTTAGACAGCGCAAAAATTCCTTCAACCAAAGAAGTATTTCAGCGCTATTTTGCAGGCGCAGGAGTGTTAAAAGAGGATGCGCTGGATTACAGGGGACAATATAAAACCCTTGAAATTCCTGTTTTGGTAATTTCAGGAGATCATGATATCAGCTATGCGGTTGAGAATTGGTTTCCTTTACTCCGCCAGGCGCCTACCATGCAGCATATTATACTCAATGATGCAGGTCATGGCCCACAACATCAACAACCTGAATTGATGGCTGGTTATATTAATTTGTTTTTGGCAAAGAACTAATTGTTACCTTTCTATAATTTGGCCCGGGAATGCTGACGAGCACTTCCGGGTTTTTTTATGCCATATTTTACTTCGAGATTAAGGCAGGAAATTCTAGCTTTAACCGACCCTCGTAAAGATAAAAACCATGGCTCTAGGCTCGAGGCGTTCCAGAAAGGTTATCCTTTTACGTTGCTCGCAAGATGCCGGAATATAAAATACAGGAAAAGCAAAATAAGCGGGGTAATATCAAGTTAAGTTTGTTCAAGTTCTGAATATCTGCTTCATGGGCCGCGATCTCTAAAAACTTTCGGGAAATCTTAAGCTGCTGGCTATTTTTTTTTGCAAGTGAAAATGCCTCATTAAGGGTCTGGGAAAATGTGTTTTCGGTTTGTCCACGGGCAAATTTAGCTGTGAGTAAGATGAGGAAAATTATGGAGGTAAATTTGAGTTTCATATTGAGATGCTCTTCGAAAAAGTTATCAGTTAATAGATGGTAGTAGGGTGTGTAAGCAATAGCAATCTCCAAAGTATATCCTTTTACCCTTTAAGATCATAAGCTAAAACCTGCTTCCTAGGTCCAATACAATGGTAGATTGTACGCTGAGGACTTAAGTTGTAAGTAAACTACATTTTATGGTACAGCTAGCTTTGGTAATCCGGCGAATGAAATGACAACTTGGATGAACGCCTGATCAGTACAATACAAAAAAAACGATGTTTGGTACCACATTTTTCACCGCCAATCGAAGTGCGAACCCATTAATTTTGTTCCTGGAATTTTATGGAGCAAATCCATAGATAAGAAATAGTGTTCTCGATGTCGATAATCGAGGATGTAGGTATAAATCAGCAATAAAAATCAGAACAGATATGATTAAAGAACAAGAATCGAAACTTATGGGAGGCGTAGAAAAGCTATTTCTGGTTTTGAACAGAATTGCTCCAAAAACCTTTGCACTGTCAGCAGAGTTCAGCAGTATTCTCGCCGTGGATCAACTTCAACTATTCGCGGGTGTAATACAAAAAAGACATCCAAATTTATGCGCAAAAGTGATCATTGACGGAAACCAAAACTATTCGTTTAGCTATGGCGAGCGTACTCCGCTCGAAGTTCAGGTCATAGAAGATCCAGATCCGCAGAGATGGAAAAGACTAGTTGAGTTGGAGATTGCCAAACCCTTTAACTTATCAGATGGCCCATTGTTTAGAATTTTTATGCTCCCGGGTGATGCTAACACAAGAATAGTCCTGCTCGCGCATCATATTATTGGAGATGGTTTTTCTATGGTTAATATATTAGCTGATCTCGTTAAATTTTTAAATGGGGATTTGCTTGAAGATCTTGGCATTCCGATGTCCATGGATCAGAATCTTGGGATTGAAGACCGGAAAAGTGCTCCTACTGACCAGAAGGATGTTAAACACTTTCAACAGGAATACCTCAATCCTGATGATGGAAAAGTTTACATCGATACCCTAAAACTGGACCGGCAAACTAGTGCTGCGATTGTGGAGGCTTCCAGGATGAATGGGCTCACGGTCAATGGATTGCTAAATGCTGCCTTAGCTATGGCCATTGCGGAATGTGGGTATAGTCGGACAAACAGAGTGATTTCACTGCGAACACCAGCTTCGGTAAGGAAGGCTCTGTCGAGCGAAAAAGATTTTGCGCTGAATATAATCACCAGACTTACCGAGCTAAAAATAGACACTGTTCCTGATCTCTGGGAACTGGGAAGAAAGGTGAACGAGGATCTTAAAAATATCGGTTCGAAGGAAGAGACAATGGAATATGTAAACCAGTTTAGGCATTTACTATTTCAGCCAATGGAATTTGAATGGTTCGTAAATGTGATAAGCTCGACGGGCGGAATAGACCTGATGCTGAGTAACCTTGGTAGGATTGATCTTGGGGACAAAGAAGGTGAGGTTAAGATCAGCTCACTTTGGGGGCCGATGGTTTTAGCGGGCGACGGAAGCGAGCAGACGGTCGGGGCGCTTAGTCTTGGCGGGGAGATATACCTTACGCACACCTCAATGCAACCGATCGGTGGGCTACTGCATAAGGCGTGCGAAATTCTGCTTGATAACATCTCATAAGACACAAAAAAACAGTCCAGCAATTCGAGGGCTGTTTTTATTTTCTTACTAAACAGATAGAAGCTCCCATATCTTGGACAGGCATAGTTCACAAATTCATTTGGCGCTAAAGCTTAGTCGCGAGGCACCTGGTTTTTGAGAATATATTCCACCATTGGTGACAAGTTAAGTGGAGAATCTGTGTCTGGGACAAGTCCGAAGCGATCTGTTAGGTAGGCCAAATCGTTGAAAGCAACCCAGCTCTGTCCATCGCCATCACTCCAGCTAATGATCTTTAAAGGGAGATCCAGTGAGGAGAGCACATTTTCCTTAATAATCTTAATACCTTTGGCTGGATTTCCAAATAAAAGGAATTCCAACGGCAGGAGAGCTATACCCACTTTATCTGCCTCGGACTGCTGGTCGATCCGGGCATAAATGGTTGCGCCGTGATTTTTTAAAAATTCCTCAAAATGATCGATGGTAGTTTTTACTGATGCGCTCGTGCGGCGAATGATTATTCCGTTTGTTTTCATAAAATCTTTTTTTTTAATGGCCTGGTCACATGTTCGGATAGTATAAAATTTGAAAACTCAAAATCTTCCTTTCCGCTGTTAATTCCAGGCAAATTAGCGCTAATCCCGGAATCTAAAATGTATGTATAAATGATAAAATTGTATTATTCGCTACTAGATTGCCGTCTTAAAATGATCTGGTTGTTAAAGGCTACCGACTATACCACTTTTGCGAGGTTGCGTACAACGTATCGTTCTAATGCTTTCGTTATTTTCGTCTAATTTTATAACCACTAAAAAATAGAACGATGAACAGATATTTTAAAATTTTTAGGATTGCGGCTGAAGAGGTTGTGCACCAGAGTGGGAACTTTCCCATAGAGGGAACAATTCCATATGGTCCTCCATTTGATTCCAGAAAAGCAGCAAAAGATTGGCTTAAAAAAAATGCAGAGAACGGCATGGAATATTTTTTCCAAAGATTTTATTCCCTAGCAATTCCCCAAGGACTTGTTATAGCTGAGGAAAAGAAGAAGGACAAACCCCATAGAGAGGAAGGGTAAAAGCTTAAAGCCCTTTCAATCAAACTGAAAGGGCTTTAACATTTTTTCAAATTTTATTTAAATCAACCCGAATTGACAGCCTGGATAGAATTTTTTTTCGTTGGTGTCACCAAATGCCATTTAAAATTTAGCGCTAATTCTCCGATCTATCCAGCCTGGTTATCTAGCCATTCTCCTACCCCGTCCAGTAGCGATAGTGCTTTTAAACTCGGTATTTTTGATTTTATCATGCGTATGGCTTCTGCGCTCCGCATTCCCGAACTGCAGTAAAAAACATAGGTAAAATCGGAACAGAAATAATCCTTATAATCCTCGATTTCATCAATTGGAATATGGATTCCTCCGATATTGAAGGCGTCACGTTCGCTTGAAGTCCTTACATCGATAAGCTTGATAACGCCAGAATCAACTCCATCCTGAATTGCGCTTTTAGAAACCGTAGGGACTTGAAATGCATTAAAGAAATCCTTGATAGCGGTGATGGTATAGTTCCCGAGTTTTGTAATATGGTCCGCCACAGTTTTGTGTTTAGTAATTAATGTCAATTTTGTAGGCTTCATGAAAATCATCAACTTAGCAAATCCCTGCCAAAATCGCCGGGGTTAGCCACCGAAACTGAATTTTGTTGGTTTTATGGGAGTAGCACGACAACCTTTCCGACACTTCGACCGGTTTCCACTGCAATGTGCGCCTCTGGCAGCTGCTCAAAAGGGAATGATTTAGAAATGTGCGCCTTTAATATTCCTGAGGATAAAAGTTCTGCGATTGCAGCCATGTCTTCCCCGTTGGATTTAACGAGTAGGAATTGGGCATTTACGCCATGGGCGCTCGCCATTGCAGCGGCAGATTCGCTTAAGGTAGTTGGAATAGTGACAAGCATTCCGCCTTTTTTAATAAGGGGTAATAATCGCTCTGTATTTTCTCCCCCTACTGCATCGAGCGCAAAATCCAGGTTCCCTACAAGATTTTCCAGTTCTGCTCCCTTGTAGTTTACATGTTCATCAACTCCAAGGCTCAGAACAAATTCGCGGTTATTCTCCGAAGAGCTTCCTATCACGTAAGCGCCTAGATGCTTTGCTATCTGAGCGGCGAAATGACCAACTCCTCCCGATGCTGCCGAGATCAGCACTTTCTGAAACCTTTTTACATTCGCTGTTTTTACCAAAACCTGATATGCGGTGAGGGCGGCAAGCGTAGAGGCTGCTGCTTCCCCGAAGCTTATGTTGCTAGGTTTTATCGCCATTTGCGATGCAGGGGCAGCAACTAACTCTGCGTACGCTTTTGCATAACCTGGAAAGTTGACCATCCCAAAAACCTCATCGCCAACTTTGAAATCAGCCACGTTCTCACCAACTTTCTCTACAATTCCGGAAATATCCCAGCCTATTATCAATGGATCATTACCCTTTATCATCGCAAAAAAGCCTGACCCTTCCCTTGTCTTAACATCAACAGGATTGATACTTATCGCCTTGGTTCGAATAAGCAGTTCATTATCTGCTATCTTCGGACTTGCAATTTCCTTAAGTTCTAAATTGGTAGCCACTCCTGGCTGAGTCAATACAAATGCTCTCATTTGGAATAATTTTGGATAATAATTTAAGGACCAAACTTATTGCTTTAAAAAGAAAATAAATTGTACAGAACAGGGATAAGTTTGTACGGAAAGAAGAACTGAGCACATGTTATCATAACACGAAACCCAATCTTACCTTTTAGTTTTATTAGATAAGGTGAAACGTACAACAAAAAAGCTTTACGTACATTGAAAGGAAGATTTAAGGGGATTAATTTTGTTTCTATGAGTACTACATTTAATGTGCCGGCTAGAGACGAGGTCTCACCTGCAAATCAAGGAATTTTTGATACTGTTAAAAAATCGATGGGCTTTGTACCAAATTTATATGCAAGCTTTGCCCATTCGGAAAATGCCCTGGGAACTTTTCTTGGCGCGCAAGGTGGCAAATCATCCCTAAGTGCAAAGGAAAAGGAAATTGTAAATCTGGTTGTGAGTCAGATCAATAACTGCACATACTGTTTGAGCGCCCATTCTGCTGTTGCTAAATCGAATGGGTTTACCGATGAACAGATTCTGGAAATCAGAAGTGGTGAAATTTCATTCAATGAAAAATACGATGCATTGGCCAAGTTCGCGAAGAGCCTCGCTGAAAATAAGGGTGAGGTTGACGCTTCGATCATTGATGAATTTATCGCTAGAGGATATACTCAGGAAAACCTGATCGATACAATTATGCTTGCTGGCATTAGAACCATTACGAATTATGTATACGCGGTGACTAAACCCGAGGTAGATTTCCCGGCAGTTCCTAGCTTATAATTTCTCATTGTTAATAAATGGTCTTAAAAGACCTGTTTAAAAATTGGTTATGGGAAATATATTTAATTCAATCGTCATACTTAGCTCTAAAGCTGGAAATCTTGGTCTCGGATTTACCCGTTTTGCATGCGCGCTCGTCCTTATCTGGATCGGAGGGCTAAAATTTGTAAGCTATGAAGCGGATGGCATCACTCCGTTTGTTGCAAATAGCCCGTTCATGTCATTCTTCTATAGCAGACCAGAGGAGTATAAAACACATAGTAATAAAGAAGGCGAACTCATCAAGGTAAATAGAGAGTGGAATGAAAAAAACAATACCTATGGTTTTGGAAATGGACTGGGCATTCTGCTTATAGGGATTGCTACATTGTTGCTTCTAGGCTACTGGAATGACCGCGCTGGCTTCTTTGGAAGTTTGCTTTTGGTGTTAATGAGTATTGGTACGCTTTCCTTTCTGGTCACGACTCCAGAATCCTGGGTACCAGATTTAGGAGACGGAGCTTACGGGTTTCCCTATCTGTCCGGAAGAGGAAGACTGGTGGTTAAGGACGTTATCATGCTTGGCGCTGCGATAATCTTGCTATCTGAAGCCGCCAAGGGCATCATTAGAAAAGATAGAAAAAAAGTCCTGGGCTATTAAAAGTCAGCAAAGGATTAAAAATTACTATAAAAAATGGAAGCAAAAATAGGAATTACATCAGAAAACAGGCAGGCTGTCTCAGAGCAGCTAGCGAAATTACTCTCAGATGAATATGTACTGTATACAAAAACCCGAAACGCCCATTGGAATATCGAAGGAGCGGACTTTCTATCAAAACATAAGTTTTTTGAAGAGCAGTATACTAGGCTGGATGAGTTCATTGATAGTGTTGCGGAGCGGATTCGGAAAATCGGACATTACGCTCCGGCAACGCTAAAGAATTTCCTCTCCCTCACCCACTTAAGCGAATACAGCGAGCGGAGCAATGACGCCATCGGATTTATCAAAGACCTGCTGGCTGATCATGAAACTATAATCGAGTTTATCAGAGGGAATATCAATTCTATCGCAAATGATTTTCTGGACGCTGGCACTAGTGACTTTTTAACCGGGCTTATGGAATCTCATGAGGAGATGGCCTGGTTTCTAAGAGCGCATATAAAGTAGTTTTTTTTAGGTTTATAGGTTGATGCCGGTCAGGGATTCCTGCCGGCATTTTTTTGATCAAAAGTTTCCAGACCCTCTCTAGCCATTTTATTGCTTAAAAAAAGAAGGGTTAATCACTCTAATGGTGCTATTTTTTATAAGTTTCGTACAAGGCTGGCCACTTAGCAGGGCTTAATTTTGAGATACGAAAACTTAATATTATGGCAAAAACAATTTTCATTACGGGGGCTTCCCGTGGATTCGGTAAAATCTGGTTGGAATCATTTTTGAAACGAGGAGATAAGGTTGCAGCAACATCCAGGAATGTAGATGGACTGAAATATCTGAAAGAGCTGTATCCCGACACATTTCTGTCATTTCAACTGGACATCAATGACCGTTCAGCAGTATTTGCCGCGGTAAATAGGGCGAATGCACATTTCGATGGTTTGGACGTAGTGATCAATAATGCTGGATACGGCGTGTTTGGAATGGTCGAAGAAATTGATGAGCAGGAAGCCAGATCTCTGATTGATACCAATATCCTTGGAACTTTATGGGTTACTCAGGCTTGCCTACCCATCTTCAGAAAAAAGCAAAGTGGGCACATCATCCAGCTCTCAAGTGTTTTGGGTCTATCGTCGATGCCCTCGATAGGTATCTATAGTGCAACAAAGTTTGCAGTGGAGGGTTTGAGTGAAGCGCTTGCTCAGGAAGTCGCCGGGCAGGGAATTAGCGTAACCTTGGTAGAACCAAATGCATATTCGACAGACTTCGGGGGTACCTCTGCGGTTACAAGTCAACCCGTCGCAGCATATGACGGACTGAGGGCCTCAATATTTGCTTCACGGGATAAAGACAGCTATGGCGATCCCGAGGCCACGGTTGATGCAATGCATGAGCTGATAGACTGCAAAAATCCACCCTTACGATGCTTTTTGGGTAAGATTGGTTTACTTAAAACAAGGGCTGTTTATAAGGCGAGAATTGATGAATGGGAAAAATGGAATGAGACTGCTGTTGCTGCGCATAGAAAGTGAGCATAAGTTATGATGCTAAGCTGTGAATATTAAAGGATGGTTAGGGCACTAAAAAAGGGAATGGCAGATTCTGCATTCCCTTATTCTTTAGATTTAATGTTATTTTACTTACCCATGTGTTGTGGAAGGTCTTCAGTGGTAATCCCAAGGTTTTTCATGATGCTCATACCTAGCGCAAAATCAGCCCTAAAAAGGTGACACAATTGTCTATTTATGATCTCATCTTTTTTATCTCCTTCAATTGACCCCATGGAATCCGCAAAGTTCTTGGAAAGGGCAGCTTTACCCTGCTCATCCAAGACATCTCTGTAAAAGTTTCCCGGCTGGGTATAGTGGTCATTTTCACCCTCAGCATTTCGGTCAAAATGATCCACAAGATTAGATTCAAGGATTTCTGCCGGTCTCTTATAGGCATGGTCAGGCGTTATGTCGTCAAAACTGTTGGGAAAATAATTTGGGGCTTTTCCAGAATTGCCATCGACCCGCATTTGACCATCTCGTTGGTAGTTATTTACCATGAAAGGACATCTATTTACAGGAATCTGCTCATAGTTTACCCCAAGCCTGTAACGCTGGGCATCTGGATAGGATAAGATTCTTCCCTGAAGCATTTTATCCGGAGAGAAACCAATCCCATCCACAATGCGTGCCGGAGCGAAAGCTGCCTGTTCCACTTCTGCAAAATAATTCTCAGGATTTTCATTAAGCTCCAATGTACCTACAGGGATTAAGGGATAGTCTTTGTGGCTCCAGACCTTAGTGAGATCGAAAGGATTGAAATAGTGGTTTCGAGACTGCTCAAGGGTCATGATTTGGATTTTTAGATCCCAACGTGGAAAGTCCTCCCGATCGATTGCAGTAAGCAGGTCCCTTTGCGCGTAATCTGGATCTTGACCTCTCATTTGCTGAGCCTGTTCAGCGGTAAAATTTTGGATCCCCTGTTGGGATTTAAAATGGAATTTTACGTAAACAATCTGATTATTATGATCAACCAGACTATAAGTATGGCTGCCAAAACCGTGCATATGACGAAATCCTTGCGGCGTACCTCTATCACTCATCAAAAACATCACCTGATGTAGACTTTCCGGATTTAGTGACCAGAAGTCCCAGAGCATAGACGCGCTCTTGCAATTGGTGTAGGGATCTCGCTTCTGGGTATGAATAAAATCAGGAAATTTCTTAGGGTCTTTGACGAAAAAGACTGGAGTATTGTTTCCGACCAAATCCCAGTTCCCATCCTCAGTATAAAATTTTATGGCAAAACCTCTAGGATCGCGTTCTGTATCAGCTGACCCTTTTTCGCCACCAACAGTTGAAAACCTCAACAGCACTTTGGTTTGCTTTCCGATAGCATTGAATACCTTTGCCTTGGTATAGGCCGATATGTCATGGGTTACGGTAAATGTCCCGTACGCTGCAGAGCCTTTCGCATGAACGATGCGCTCAGGAATTCTTTCTCGATTAAAGTGTGCTAGTTTTTCATGAAGGATAAAGTCTTGGAGCAAAAGCGGTCCCCTGGGGCCAGCGCTTTGAGTATCTTCGTGATTGAAGTAGGGAATGCCAGAAGAGGTAGTTAGTTTTTTCATGTTGCGATAATGTTTATTGTTTATTTTAAAATTTTGGGGATTTACTGCAAAGAATTATTGTTAGGGGAACAAAGCGTTATAAAGGGGTTAATGTAAATTAGGGTGGTGTAATTAGTATCTAAAGGATAGTGCGAGATATGGATACCAACCTTCATTGCTCCGGACGGCTACCGCCCTGATAACCATAAATCCAGCAGGGGCAAAATACAAACCTCCCCCCAGGCCATGGTGCCAAGCGTTTGAGGTTTCATCTTTTTTCCATACTCTGCCCAGGTCGTATTGGCCGAGGATGCCAAGCTGACCGGGAAGGACGTAACTGGCAAGGTCTGCCAGCCTCCATCGTAGTTCCAAATTGTTGTAAACGCTTTGCTCTCCTGCAAACCTATATTGTCTGAATCCTAGAAGATTTCCCTGACCGCCAAGAAATTGTGCTTGGTAAAAAGCCGGTTTCCCTAAGGTCAATCCTCCCCCGAACCTGTTGGCGAGGATGAGGTGGCCTGCATCGTCAAGCTTTTCATATACAGCCAGACTTAAATTTAGCTGTCCGTAATTATTGGAGAAACTATTCAGCCCTTTTGATCCAGCTATGCGAATATTGAGATTTATGCCCTTTGTAGGCAGGAGCGAGCTATTTCTTGTATCGAAAATATATTCAGCAACTGCGCCTACAAAAAGCTTATTCTTATCCACTGTCAGGCTGTCTGATGAGTGAATATTCGCCGGGTTGCCGATTAGTCGCCCGTCGTTTTCTCCTTTATCATAGGTATAGTATTCCAGCGATGGTCCAACACTTAAGGAAAACTTTTTGCCCCTCCACCTCACAGCAGGATCTAGCTTATAGAGGTTAAATCGGGCACGGTAATAACTAAGTTGTTGATCGCCGTCATATGGTGTCTGGTTACCCAGGCCAAAAAAATTCTGGGTGTTGCTAGGCGCCTTTATCGTCGCACGCAGTGTTATATCGGCCTTTCCGAGCGTCTTTAGCCACTCTCCAAAATAGTCCACTCGAAATGCCGAGGTGCCAAAGGAGTATAAGAAACTTAAAGAATGATTACTGGCATAGGGAACTTTCCTAAATCCCGGATTGGTGAAATTTATTCCTGCCCCGATCTCAAGCCCATCATCGTTGTTGTAGCCCAGGTTCGGAAAAATAAATTTTCTTTTATACATATCCTTTGCCAGGAAGGCTGTGTTAGCGCTGTCCTCAGATAGCCTTAGCGAAATTCCATTCTTATTAAAATGCTTGATGGAACCTTTTTCATAAAGGCGGACTTTTCTGCCTTGGGTAACCAAATATTCTTTCCGTCCATCGCCGCCGATGACCCGCACTGAAATGCCTGATGTTTTGTTGTCGATAAATACAGAATCTTCGCCGCCTCTTAAATATACCCGAATCTCTTTTGTGATCTTTTCATCGAAGGTTCGGGAATATATTAGCGGATTCTTCCTGGTCCGATTAGCTTTATATACCTTCACAAACAACTGTTTTTTGTCTGAGCCTATGACTAAGCGCTCTGATTTGTCACTCATCGGAATATCTACAATTCTGTTGAAAAAACGGTAATATTTAGCCATCACTTCGGGTAGCTCTTTTCGGCGTAGTTTGAGTTGAGAGAGGAGTTGATCTTTTCTCATGCTATAACCCGGTTCCGGAAGCCTGCTAACGGCATCAGCAAGAACATCGTCGCTTATCGCCTGGGAGAAAGAGACTACGGTGCTGTCCCACTCAACTTGAGAAATCTCATCAAATATTCTGCTGTTCATTTCTCTACCCTCCCATAAAAACCAGTTTATATTCTTTACATCTCTTTCATATCCTTGCATCATGGGAAGAAGCCAGCTGGATTGGGCCATGCGCTGAATCATCCCATCAGATCGGTAAAATACCTGGTCCCTGTCCCGGGCCACCGGCTGATATAGAATGCCCCCTTTTTGTGGAGAGGGGTACCATCGCCATTGGTCTTCATGCCTATCCCAGTCGCCTATGAGATAGTCAAGGCATTTTGCCTTAACCATCATTTGGATATCGACCTGGTTGTCGTAACTTTCCGAGAGTTTTTTAAGCATCTTGGTGGTATTCTCTGAATGACCAACTGGATAGCGCTCTTCTAACAGACATACGGTATTGGCAAAAAGCTTTCCTATCTCACCCAGTCCAGCGTCTTCGCTCACCCATCCGATTATAGGATTTGTGTGGTAAAGTCCAGTCGCTTTCGCAAGCGGTGGTACGATTAGTGCTGAAAAAGGATGTTGGGCAGACATGTTATCCTTAATCACCTCTCCCGCAAAAGTTTTCCGCAATGATTCTGGCAAAAGTACCTCAGGAAACTTTTCGACCATCCTCAGCGCATACTCGTTGCCCGCGGCATCCTCCAAGCGTAGTGATTTCGACTGGTTTCCACCACCTAAAGCTGTAGCCTTTAAGCCTCCGAAAAGCGTAGAGATTCGCAAAACCGGAATTTTGGTTAATGCAGCATACTCCTTGCGGTAGTTTTCTCCAAATAGAAATCTGTGAACTTTGCTCACACTGTCATACTTGGGAAGTATTTTCACGCTAATGCTGTCTCTCAAAATTAACTTCCTTTCCTGAGCAACGCTTAAGTAAGGAACGCTTGAGAATACAGAAAATGTAAGGATTAGGATGTAAGTGTAATTCTTCATAATCATAAGATGAATGGGCAGACTAAGGCAAAACAAATACCAATAGACAAAACGCTATAAAACAGATAGTTAATAAACTTATTAAGTTATTCAAAACCCGATATTTCGCTATAGAATTGCTTAATCACTATATATCGCTACAAGATTTTGAAGGATATATTTAAAAGTCATTTCCCAAAGGCTTCTTCAGTTTTACGCTATCGTTCCAGAATCATTGTAGCTCCCTGCCCACCCGCTGCACAGACGGATAAAAAGCCCCTGCCCGTTCCTTTTTGATAGAGAAGCTTGGCAAGCGTTGCAATAATTCTTCCACCGGTTGCAGCAAATGGATGTGCTGCGGCGAGACTTCCACCATAAACATTCAGGCGGTTCATATCAATTTTGCCAAGGGGCTCGAATCCAAAAGAATTGCTTAGCGCTTTATCTTCCCATATTTTTAATGTGGCGAGCACCTGGGCGGCGAAAGCTTCGTGAATCTCATAATAATCGAAAGATTGAAAATCGTATCCTGATCTTCCCATCATACGGTTAGCGGCATAGACAGGGGCTAAAAGTAGATTTTGCGGGTGGTCCACATATTCAATTGCGGCTACTTCTGCAAACGAGATATAGGCTTTGACTGGCAAGCGGCGTTCTCTCGCCCAGCGCTCCGAGGATAGCAGCAAGCTGGAAGCACCATCAGTGAAGGGTGTGGAATTTCCAGCGGTTAGTGATCCATTGATTGGATCGAATGAGGTTTTAAGCTTAGAAAGTTTTTCCATCGTCGTATCTCTGCGCAGATTATTATCAGATTCAAGCCCCATTAGCGGGCTCAGCATGTCCGAGAAAAAACCATCTTGATATGCCTTGGCCAATTTGCGGTGGCTCTGCATGGCGTAAAAGTCTTGCTCCTCCCTGGAAATCCCATAAAATTTGGCTGTCAGCTCAGTGTGATCGCCCATTGACATGCTGGTCCTTGACTCTTTAATGCCTGGAACAGCGGGCAGAAAGTCCCTGGGACGCAGCTTTGCGAAGATTTTCACTTTAGACCATACATTTTTACTTCGGTGTGCCTCTAGCAGAATCGTGCGCAGTTTCTCACCAACTACAATCGGGACATTACTGGTAGAATCTACTCCACAGGCGATTCCTGAGTCAATTTGGCCTAATGCAATTTTGTTTGCAATATAGATGGCCGCCTCTACCCCTGTAGCACAGGCCTGCTGCAGATCAACTGCCGGGGTCAGAGGACTCAGTGCTGTGCCCAAAATGCTTTCTCTAACCAGGCTGCTTTCTCTGGTATGCTTGATGACAGCTCCACCGGCGACCTCGCCCAGCCTTGCGCCATGAAGGTTATAGCGTTCGATGAGCCCGTTGAGTACATGGGTCAGCATGTCCTGATTCCCAAGAGATAGATAATCGGTATTTATGCGTGCAAATGGACTTCTATTGTATCCAATAATGGCTACACGCTCGTTAGTAAAGTTGTTTTGCATATGGCTAGCTATTAATGCAATTTGATTTTTTTTCGGGCCTTGACTTAATATGTTTTCACCTGTGTTTATTTTTCCAGTTCGATCGCATGGATTAAAATGGATTTATTGATATCCGTGCCTGCATTTGCCGAGATACCGACATTTGTTTGGGAGCTCTGATCAGGCCGCTGCTGCTGCCCAATTTGTTTTTCGGATTCCAGAGAGGATAGCGCACGCATGCCGATAAACAGGAATAAAAGCAAAAGAAATACAAAGGCTTTATTTAATCTGAGCGTTTTTATATCGGTTTGTGGTTTGATCATGATATTTAGTTTTAAGGATGAAAGTGAGTACTTGGTAGTAGGTTTAGCTTCCAGCTGCTCGGTTTTTTTTACTTTGATTTCAACTCGTATAAAGTTCGTCTGGAATTTGCTGGAATGTTTGTACAGAAAAGGTGTTTTGGTGTACGGTTGGGGCTATGCTAACCGGGTGTTTTGGGTAGGATTGTAGAAAACCGACAATTGGGAATCTCTGAATTTTTATAAAGCGCTCAAACCAGCGGCGTAATGTGTATCCTGCAAAGAAAGATTATATTCCCTAATAGTTTAATCATACTAGTAATTATCTAATCCATACAGTAAGCGAAATTTGGTAGAAAATATCTTTGCCCAGATATAAATATTAAGGACATCATCTAGGCCGTCAGACATGATATCTTGGATGGAAAATTTTAGACCAAAATGCAGTCGTCAGGTATAGTGATTAATGGAGAAATTGCAGACTTTCAGCCATGGGCAGAGGAAGGTCCCCATGTTGAGGCCAATTTGAATACAAAATCTGCAGTTTCCCAGACGGGAATGTTGGGCCGATGGAAAATCGACCCAATCAGCAGGAACCTGTATGGCTGTAGAGTTTTTAATAACTTTTTCTGCTTAGATAGATTGAGCCAAAGTTATATTTTATTAATCAGAATGCTTGATTCCGATTCTAAGAAGCGGATTAGAGATATCTCGAAAGCAGTTGGCTTCGATGGGGCGTTCTCTGTGGAAATAAAAATATCCTCTAATGACCAGCGAGGTAAATGGGCAAGACTCATTGGTAGAATACAACCATCAGGCGATGGGAAAAACAAACTTGTTTCCGGTTTGCTCGAGGATATCAGCTTAGCAAAAAACCAAGAACAGGATAGCTTGGATATGGTGGCATTCCTAAACCACGAACTCCGCACACCTTTGACTGTTATGAGACTTTTTCTTCAGAGCGCCTACAAGTCACTAGGTGATAAAGATATAATGGTCAGTCAGTTGTTGACAAAAGCAGATGGGCAGATTAGCGAAATGCAGAGTTTAACGGAGGAATACCTAAATTTTTCGCTCTTGGAGCATAATGGTGTCCGCCTTAATGTTGTTAGTTTTGATTTAGCTGAGCTGTTAGCCGGTATCGTTGGAGAATACAGCAAGCTACATCCTGAGTACAGATTTTTAGTAAAATCTCCTCGATCACTCTTTGCGCAGGCTGATAGCAACAAAATCACTCAGGTCATTAGGAACCTCCTTAATAACTCGGTAAAATATTCTCCTAAGGGAAGTAAAATAAATGTGGAACTTTTTAAGCAGTCCTTACAAGTCATGGTTGTAATTGGTGATGAAGGAATAGGTATCGGAAAGACAGAAATCCCCAAGCTTTTTGAAAAATTTTATAGGAGCGGCAAAGCTAGCTCGGGATCAAAAAAGGGCTATGGAATTGGATTACATATTGTGAAGCGAATCATCGCTGCCCATAAAGGCTTGATCGCAGCGAATAGCTGTCCGTGCCTCGGGTCTGAATTTTACTTCACCTTACCCCATACAGAAATGAGCGTGGTAAGCCTCTAGACTTGAGGTAGTTTACATCCGAAGATTCAACTAGCCGGAAAAAATATGGAAAAAGTAGACCTAATTAAATTTCGCTCATTTAAGGCGTTAGAGCATGTACCTGATTTTCAGCTAAATTGGCTGTTGGACAACTGTGACCGAATACTGCTCAATGACGGCCAGGAACTATCGTCACCGGGGAAGCCATTTTCTGGCACACACTTTATTCTGAGCGGGAGTTGCAGGGTCTACACGCTACAGAATGGTTATAAACGGGAAATCAGGATTATGGAGGCCGGAGAGATCACTGGATACCTGCCCTATTCTAAAGATAAAATGCCATCCGCCTTCGTCTATGCGGTAGGCAACGTACAGGTGATGTGCCTTCCCATGGCTAGAATCAATAAGATGATTGCAACAAACTTTGAACTCACTCAATCACTTGTTGAAGTTTTGACTAGTAGAGTGAGATATGTCACATCTTTCCACTTCCAGGATGAAAAGATGATGGCACTCGGAAAGTTGTCCGCTGGGCTGACCCATGAATTGAACAATCCGGCGTCAGCGATGCTGCGTGATTCTTCATATTTGATCTGCATGCTAAAAAATTTCCCTGCCGCACTGTCTGATTTAGTGGGTGGCGTAACCGAGTTTGGAGAAATCCTTGCAACCCTGGGATTCATTTCCAAAGCGACGACTGGCCATGAAAATACTGAATTCTACCTTCGCGCTAAACGAGTTCATGAGCATAAAATTCTGGAATGGTTGAATGAAAGAAGAGTTGAAAACAGCTACCTGCTTTGCGAGACCTTTCTTGAATTTGGTTTGGCTACCGAGGATTTCGATATGCTCGTCAGTCATCTCAATGAAAAGAATATTTCATCAATGCTTAACTGGGCGCATCAATTACTTGAGATGACCGGTATTGCAAAAAACATCAGCGAATCTTCCCGGCGGATTGTTGAGCTTGTAGGCTCGGTGAAGGCATACACTCATATGGACAGGGGCTTGGATAGTCAGCCTACCGATGTTCATGCTGGGCTAATAAACACTTTGATTATGCTCAATCATAAAATCCGGGAGGGAAACATAATTGTAAGCGAATTTTTCGATTTGGATTTGCCAAAAATAGATGCATTTTCTGGGGAGCTAAATCAGGTTTGGACAAATCTAATTGACAACGCTTTGGATTCGATGAAGGAAAATCGTTCTGGCGAACTTAAAATCATCACTCAGCGAGATCGAGAATTCATTCGGATATCAGTTATCGATAATGGTCCAGGCATTCTTGAAGAAATGATTCCGATGATTTTCGATCCCTTCTTTACCACAAAAAAAGTTGGCGAAGGTACGGGTATAGGACTCGATCTGGTAAGAAAAATTGTCAATCGTCACAAAGGAAGTATCAAGGCAAACTCAAATTCAGGATTTACAGAGTTTACGGTATGTCTACCCATAAAAACAAATTTTTAAAAAATGGAAAAACCAGTGATATTTCTAATTGACGATGATCCTCAGGTCCTGCGAGCTATAGGCAGGGATTTGCGAGGGAAATATGGCAATGAATATAAAATCGTGCAGACTACCTCTGCTTTGGATGGGCTCGAAACCCTGAGGGATATGCGAAATAAAACAGCACAGGTTTGCATCTTTATATCGGATCATAGAATGCCTGAAATGGATGGTGTTAGGTTCTTGGCTCTGGCGATGGAGATTTTCCCTGCGGCAAAAAAAATCTTGTTGACCGCCTACTCTGATACCGATGCCGCGATCCGGGCAATAAATGATGTACGACTGGACTACTACTTGCTCAAACCGTGGGATCCGCCTGAAGAAAAGCTCTTTCCAATTGTCGATGATCTGTTGGCAGACTGGCGTAATGCTTACCGGCCTGGCTTCAGGGGCATTCACCTGATTGGATATCAGTATGCTCCAAGTTCGCATGTGATTAAAGATTATTTGGGAAGTAATCTTGTTCCTTTCAAGTGGATAGATTGGGAGACGAATCCTGAAGGCCGGGAATTTCTTTCTATTAACAGCCTTACTGAAAATGATCTTCCTGTTGTTTTTTTTGAAGACGGAAGTTTTGCAGCAAATCCTCAGATTTCAGATATAGCTGCTAAAACGGGTTGCAGTTTGGTTGCTTCAAACGATGTCTACGACGTAGTGGTTATTGGAGCTGGACCTGCAGGCTTAGCTGCCGCGGTCTATGGCGCTTCCGAAGGATTGAAAACTCTTCTGATTGAGAAAAAAGCACCTGGCGGACAGGCAGGAACGAGTTCGAGAATCGAAAATTATCTAGGTTTTCCAAATGGCTTGAGTGGAGCAGACCTCACCAGGCGTGCAATTACGCAAGCCTCGCGCCTGGGTGCAGAGTTTATAAACCCGTGCACAGTGTCTGAGATTGTCCAGGAAAATGGTTTCAAATTGGTTATTCTTGAAAATGGGGATAAAGTGGTAACCCGCGCAATAATAGTGACAACCGGTGTAGATTATAGAAGGCTTGAGGTTGATGGGATCAAAAATCTTACAGGAGCAGGCGTTTATTATGGTGCCTCCACCACCGAGGCATCAGCATGCAGGAATAAGAATGCTTTTATCCTTGGTGGTGGAAATTCTGCAGGACAATCGGCAGTCTACCTATCAAACTTTGCTGCAAAGGTTTTCCTGGTGGTAAGAAGAGAAGGTTTATCCGAAACGATGTCATCCTATCTGATCGATCAAATAGGCAAAATTCCCAACATAGAGATACTCGCAAATACAGAAATCGTCGCCATCCAGGGTACTGACAGGCTTGAGCGCATTATGCTTAAAAATTCAATTAGCAGTAAAATTTATCCAATGGAAGCTTCTGCACTTCATATTTTTATCGGGGCAAGACCATTTACGGATTGGATATCAAAAGCAGTTCAACGTGATGAAAAAGGTTTCATTGAAACTGGCAGGGATCTTAGGATGAGGAAGGACTTTCAAATGTTCTGGAAACTCGATAGAGATCCTTTTCTTCTCGAGACTAGCATGAGTGGAGTCTTTGCAGCTGGAGATGTCCGCGCAGGATCGATGGCACGGGTCGCATCTGCGGTTGGCGAGGGCTCGATGGCTATTAGCTTTGTCCATAAATACCTGGCAGAGGGTTAATATAATCCCATTGGGCTTAGAAGAATTTTTGATCTAAAGTGGCTCGGGTGTAACGATCTAACGATGTTTAACTGGATCAAAAAGGGAAGATCGGAAACGTAATCGCATCCATAAATACGATATTTCGCATATTGAACTTTGCCAAACACAAACAACAGCCTAAAAGACAAACACTTAGCTATTTGGCATCAGACTTGTTACATTTTAGTGTGCACATGTTATTGATAAAACATTGCCTTTAAAACTAACTTTTACCGATATGCTTGAAACGACCATCGATATTTCATTGTCTCCTCTAAAAATCTCTGCTCAAGATGGCGTTTTATAAAGGCAATCTAACCAATATCATGTTAATACATGATCCAATCCACAGGCCTTTATTTATTAAAAGTGTTGCGATGTTTCAGCCTTCAATTTATTTATATTTTATTACCTGTTCTATTCTGTTGGGAGTTTTACTCTATTACTATTCCCGTGAAGTAAATAAACGGGGAATATTACAGCAGAGGGCAAACGGGCTTGAAGTTGATCTGAAGGGATTGCTTGAAGAGAGGGACTGGTTGTTGAAAGAGATTAACCATAGGGTAAAGAATAATTTGCAGATAATGATTAGCCTGCTCAACAGCCAAGAGTTTTTTTTAAAAAATAGCGAAGCGTTAGGAGCGGTAAAAAATAGCCAAAGAAGGCTTCATGCAATCTCGCTTGCTTATCAAAAAATCTATGAGCCGCTTCATCCTTCTAAAATCGACATGAATGTATACATCAACGAATTAGTGGATTATCTTCAGGATGAATATGGTACGGACAAAAGCATAAAATGCAATGTCCATATCTGCCAGGCATCCTTGCCCATTACCTCGGCTGTACCGATTGGCCTTATAATCAATGAGGCGTTAAGCAACTCTTTCAAGTTTGCATTTCCAAAGCGAGTTGGTGGAAAGATAGAAATTAACTTTATTTGCAAAAAGGATGATGGCAGTTACAGACTCTCTATTTCTGACAATGGAGTAGGACTTCCTGATAGTTTCCAGACAGAAGAAATCAAATCACTGGGCACTAGTTTGATGATGGGACTTAGCAGGCAGCTTCGCGGAGAAATGTTGCTGAAAAATGAACATGGGGTATCTATTTCAGTGGATTTCACTAACTTAACCTCGGATGGCGAATATCCGGCTTAGCAATTAGCATAAATATGAAAGAAAATGTTCTTATAGTTGAGGATGAATTTATCGTTGCCAATGACCTCAGATTTAAGCTGATTAAAGCGGGCTACACTGTCTGTGGAATTGCTGCTACGGTGAGCGAGGCAAAAGAGCTAATTGAGAAAAGCAAACCAAGCTGGGTCCTGCTTGACATTTTTCTTCAAGACGGCTCAATGGGAACAGAGTTGGGAAGTTACCTTACTGAGCGAAATCTAGGCTTCATTTATATTTCTGCGAACACTAATCAGAGCGTATTGGAAAAAGCCAAGTCTACGCAGCCTTATGGTTTTTTGGTTAAACCGTTCCGCGAGCGAGATCTGCTGATTATGCTAGATATTGCCAGCAAAAAACATCAGAATAACCTTCAGCTAAACACTCAAAGAGAGTCGGTATGGAGACGCGGATTACAGAATATAAGTGAATCATCTGCGTCACAGGCTGCAAAAATAAGCCTAATCCCGGGGGCATTCCAGACCTTTATTCCTTTTGACTACATGAAAATTGAATTTGAAGATAGAAAGGAAAGTGGGACTTTACAGTGGAATTTTGTGAGGGTGGGATTCGACGAGTATCAGATTCTGAAAAACACTGAATTACAGTCCGCTATGGGATTGAACGCTAGCGATATTGCCAGGTTCCGCTCACGTGCCTCAAAAGCTCGTGTTGATATTATCTACAATGACATCGATTATAAAAAGTCACTGCTTGATGATATTTGGGAAAAACAATTAAGCAATTTTTATGAGCTTGAATCCAGATTAACAAAAAAAATTTCGATTTCTGGTTCCGATCCAATCAGTCTATCATTTTATAGCAGAAATAGCACATCCTATTCCGATGAGCAGTTGGCACTGCTCCAAAAAACAGAGAAAGAGCTTTTCGCATTGCTAACAGAGGTGAAAAATCCGCGTATTGATGCAGCGACAGGTACTAAAAATATAGCATCTGTACAACGTGAGGCCAAGAGGGATGAAACCAAAAATAATAATTTCAATGGCATAATCGGAAAAAGCCCGATTCTGTTGCGGGTATTGGATCGGATAAACATGGTTGCATCTTCGGCAACCTCGGTACTTATAACTGGTGAGAGCGGTACGGGGAAGGAGCTTATTGCCAAGTGCATTCATGCCTTATCTCCCAGAAAAAGTAAGCCTCTTGTAATTGTGAATTGTGGTGCACTTCCGTTTGAGCTAATAGAATCGGAACTTTTCGGTCATGAGAAAGGTGCCTTCACGGGCGCTGCAGAGAAGCGAATCGGAAAATTTGAAGCCGCTGATGGAGGAACCATATTTCTTGATGAAATCGGAGAATTACCTCTGGAGGCGCAGGTAAAACTATTGCGCGTCACCCAGGAGATGGAATTCGAGCGGGTTGGCAGCAGCAAAACGACGAAGGTTGATGTTCGTATCATTGCAGCAACAAATAAAAACCTTGAAAAGGAAGTTTCTCAAGGACGTTTCAGGCTTGACCTTTATTATAGACTGAATGTATTCCCGATTGAACTTCCAGCCCTGAGGGATAGAAGAGAAGACATTGTACCCTTAGCAAATAGCTTTATTGAAAAATTCGCCAGCAAGATTTCGAAACGCATTTCCGGAATGAGCCCGGATGTGATTAAAACACTTGAAAGTTATAACTGGCCAGGCAACATTCGGGAACTTGAGCATGTGATAGAACGTAGTGTATTGACGAGCTCAGAAGAGACAATCAGTAAGGTCAGTCTAAATAGCGGAATATGGCAGTTAGAGAATAGTGCTCCCGCAAATAGACAGAAAACCTTTGAGGAGAATGAGGCAGACCATATCATCAGTGTCCTTAAAAGTTGCCAGGGCAAGGTTGGTGGTCCTGGAGGAGCGGCTGAAATACTTGGACTTCCAGTTAGCACGCTTCATTCGAAAATCAAAAAACTGGGAATTAAGAAAGAGTTTGAGTTTGGAGAGTAAGCCAATCGCTACTTTCCCCTATTGTTGGTTCTTAGTTACCTTGAGAAGTTTTTCTTTATCCCAAGGCGTTTTATCTTTGCGTTTAATGTTGTGGATGGAACCCCCAGTAGTTCCGCTGCACCACCTTGGCCGCTGACTTTCCCTTTACAGTATTTTAGTGTATTTATAATAAGATCGCGCTCATTGTCATCGATGGTCCTCAATTGGATGCCTTCTGACAATTGATTATTGCTGCTCGGATTGAAAACCGGTAGATGGAATGATTTGATCGTGTTGCCATCTGCCATGATCACACTTCTTTCAATCTGATGCTCTAGCTCACGGATGTTGCCCGGCCAATGATAATTTACTAGCTCTTGCATTGCCTTATGGCTAATGGTGGTGATATCCTTACCTGATTTCTTGGAGAATCTGTTGAGAAAATGACGCGCTAGTCCAGGAATATCTGCGATGCGATCCCGAAGCGAGGGAAGATGAATTGGAAAAGTCGATAACCTGAAATATAGATCGCTCCTGAACTTTCCATCTGCAGCCTGTTCTTCGAGATTTCTGTTAGTAGCGGTAATGATTCTGACATCAACTTTCAGCGTTCCACGTCCGCCAATCCTTTCTATTTCTCTCTCCTGTAACGCCCTGAGCAACTTTACCTGCAGTTCTAATGGCATTTCCCCGATTTCATCAAGAAAAAGCGATCCGCCGTTCGCGAGTTCAAACTTACCGATTCGTCGTTCGGTGGCGCCGGTGAATGCTCCTTTTTCATGTCCAAAAAGCTCACTTTCAATTAAATTGACCGGTAATGCTGCACAATTAACTTTCACAAGCAGTTGATTTCTTCTTGGAGAACTGTTATGGATTGCCCGGGCAATAAGTTCCTTACCCGTTCCGGTTTCACCGAGTATCAAAACAGTGCTGTCCGATTCGGCCACTTGAGACATCATCTGAAAAACCTTATTAATCTCTTCGCTATCGCCTACGATCTCTGAATAATGATGTGAGGTTTCAAGTTCTTGTTTAAGATATACCTTTTCCTCTTCCAAACGCTCTTGGTACATTTTTATTTGGGATAGTTGCTGCAGAATGCGGTCGCTGGCTACTAAGTTGGATACCGCAATAGCCAGCTGGGTACAAAGTCCTCTGAACAGTGGCTGATCGGCGGTATGGGAGTCAAACTCTTTTACGAAAAGAATCCCCACGACCTCCCTTCCCCGAAGCATTGGGACACCAACGATGTGCTCACATTCCTGTTGAGAGAGGAAGTTGATATAGGGCGAGACATCACTCATTTTAGCCAGGTCACTTGTTTTAAAAAGCTGCTGGCTTTGTGATTCAATGATTAAGCTGAAAATCTCATCGTTGATTTGAATTTCCCCCTCGGTTTTTCGGGAGCATTCAAAGTCAAGAGCACCAGGGGCCGACTGGTTCCAAAAATAACAGCTCTGCCATTTTTTATCGTCAGAAAACCAATGTAGACAAATGTCCTCGATAAAGCAGAGATTCTTCAGGTATCTATTGAAAATACTTCTAAGTTGAAACCTGTCCTGAACTCCGGCAATGGTTTGGGTAAATTCTAATAGGGAGGTTTTTTCCTGTTCCCTTTTGTTGAGTCTATCGTTGAAGTATATGTTGGAAATTGTAGTCGCAATAATCTCAGCTATATCGTGAACAAGCTGTTTATTTAGTGGCGAGAATTTAGGTTTTTTATTAAAGCAGAGTACCCAAAAACCTAGCGGTTGTATGCGATAAGTTAATTTTATCAGTATGATGTGATTAATTCCTTGATTTCTTTTACCAATTAAAAATGGCGTCATTTCGACTACACTATTGCTCAGATTTAGCTCAGTTAAAAGAAGGCTATCATGAGTTAACTCCTGGGATCCGAACATTTCGATAAGCGCAACAGGCCTTGATTCGATTTTAACATCGAGACTACGTTCTGTGGGCGAAGTAAGCAGAGTAGCCTGAACGCCATCATTTTCTAATTGCAGGATAGCACTGTGGTCGAAAGCAAAAATATTTTTTAGTTCGCTATTGGCGATATTGGAAAGATCTCTTGTATTTCGGGCTGTCGCGACATTCTTGCTAAAAGAGAGCAGAATTCCTTTTTTCATTTCATCCTGGTAAAGGCGCTTATTCGCCAGAATGTTAGCTAGGGAATTTGAAAGCTGATCGCTCACCCCTTGCATAAGTCTAAAGGACTTGGAGTTGACATTATCGACGTTGTTATATAGCAATATCCATACACCTATGACCGCGTCGTTGTTTACAAAGCTACAAATTACCGCATGTTCAAAATTGGCACCAGCTCTCAGCTCCGATAGTGATTTCCACTTATCTGATTTTAAGTCTATGGATATTGGTTTTGAGGCCTCTTTTAGTTGTTGAAAGAATTCTATACCTATTGAGATATTTTTCCCAAAAACGTCTTGTGTTTCAAATGTGGAATGATCCGAGGTTGAGGATAAAATGCCCAGTGCTGTATTACCTTCTACGGGTATACCAATGTAACTCTGATCAAAATGAAATACTTCGTTAAGCTGTTCAGTGATCAGATCCAGCAGCTGGCCAGAATTTCTGATACCGGCAGTTTTCTGGCTTAATGAAATCAGTAACTCACTCTCCTTCTCCCTGCTAATTATTTCCAGGTTAGCCTTTATATTGTAAATTGCTGTTGAAAACTGATTGGCGATTCCTTTGATCAGGCTAAACTGATCCTTGGAGACAACTCCTGCCCTATCAAAAAAGAAAAAACAGTAACCAAAAATTGAAACGCCGTCGAAAAGCTTGGCAATAAGTATTTCGCTCACACCAGACTCAAAATTGATGTGTACTACGTAAGGTAGCTCATCGAATTGCGCCGCGTTTCTTTTATTCAGAATTACTGGGTGTGGGGACTGATTAATATAGTCGATGAAATCTTCACATTGTTCGCGTTCCTGCTTAAATACCCTATTGTAAGCGGGGTGTTGCTTTGCTTTAGAATCCGGATCTGCAAGGAAGGATATAATTGTGTTATCTGGGGCTTTTACCCCTAGAGCAAAATGTGCGAATCCGAGATCTGGTTTCAGCCGATTTTTTATAATCTGGGTCAACTGCGTTTTATCTCTCACAGCTGCAATATCTTCGCTGAGGCTGAGCAGCAGTTCTTTTTCCTGTTCTCTGCGCCTAAGGTTTTCATTCAGTAAAAGGTCAGAGATGCTGGCTGATATCTGATAGGATATAACCTGGAGTGCGTTGTGATGATAAGCTGGGAACTGCATTCCTTCGGCAAGAAAAAATAACATCATCCCAATGCTCTTGTTATCATTGCGCAAGGAGATACTTACTATTGATTTCGCCCCATTTTCGAAAGCTGATCGAAGGATTTGGAGATCTGGGTGCCTGTTGATTAGCGTGCCGATTTCACTTACAGTTATTTCAGTTGAATTCAGCAAACCGGTAAAATCAAGAGGGTTATCTGCCATCTGAAGCTTATCAGCGTAAATACTCTGCTTCTGTAATCCGGATGTTCTCGAAAAATACAGAAAAGGCTCTTCAGCGCTGCTGTAGTTATCCAAATATATACAGAGAGACTGAAAGTCAAACATATTTGGAAGATAACTTTCCAAGGTATGCATTAACTCAATCTTGTTGCGGATAGCGGTTAGTTCAAAGCTCATCGCCATGATTCGTTCGCGTTCTTGCTCTCTTTTTCGCAAAGAATCGTTTACCCTGATGTTTGCAACCGCAATAGAAATGGGCGCCGAGACCGTTTTAATCAGCTGTATGTGTCTAGCCAAAATAGGTTGATTTTCGGTAAAGGCCACACTCCAAATCCCTTGAAGTGTGGAATCTACTCTAAGTGCAACCATGATTACCTTTTCCACCCCAGAATCAAAATTGACTTGGAGCTGGGGTGGAAGTTTTTCCTGACTTGCCAAATTCGCAAGATCGATAACCAACGGCTCAGTCGAGCGGATGATTCGTTGGTAGATGCTGCCGGTTATCAGAAATTTCGCGGTTTTCACAGACTCATACAGCGGATGAAAGCGTGAGGGAGACTGGGCATCGCTCAACAGCATGGATACGGTCATATCGCTTTCGTTAACCTTGCAAACAAAATGATGTGAGAAGGAGATGATCGGTTGCAATCTGCCACGGATGACACTAAGAAGGCTTTTCTTGTCCCGCGTTGCAGCGAGATCAATGTTCAGAGCCATAAGAATTTCACCTTCTTTCTTCTTTTCTGTCAATTCGCTAGATATATTTATATTGTTGACCGTTGTTGACAACTGCGATAAGAAAGGTTCTAATTTTTCAGGAGAGAAAGGCCTTCTAAAGTCTATAGGAATTGTGAGCCAATACCCTATCAGATGCTGATCTTGAAACAAATGATAAGCTGTTGCTCCTCTCCCCCCTTTTTCAGCACATCTGGCTAGATAGGGATGCATTTTTTCATTGGAGGTGTATCTCTCAAATGGTACGGAGGAACAAATATTATCTGATGTAGCTTTCTGTAGAAATTCATAAAAGATTGCGTCAGTGCTAGGATCTATTATCTGATAACTGAGGTTATCGAGAGAAATAAATTGTGCTTCGATGTATTTTTCGGGAAGATAAATCAGGTATTCTGTCCCTTCAATTCCTTCTCTTAGACATATAATGGTAGAGGAGAGCAATCCGAGCATCGGATTCACCTCAAGGATAAATTCTGCGAGTTGACGTGGATCCCTCACCCGTCCAAGATTTCTTGTAAAGCTGGTGAGACGCTCTTCACTCGGAAGGAAATCCAATTGTGCGTCCGCTATTAGCCTAGTAATGCCATGTATAAAAGTGTCCTCTATTTTAAGATCGGGCACCTTGTCGCTAGAAAAACCAAGCACTAGTATACCAGACTGTGATTCATTAATTTTAATAGGAATGAGAGAAAGAAATTCTGGCTCATCAACATGCCCAGTATGGTTTGTCAGTTCGCCCTGGTTCAATATCATCAATTGATTAACTTCTTGCCGTTTTAAGATGAGCTCAATGTTTTTTTTCACCACATCGGCAAACGTGTTCGTTAAGGTGGACTTGATGGAATAAAAAAAGCTGCCGGTAAATGAATCGACTTCTAGCGCGTACAACAGGTGGACATAGCTCGCATCTGATTTTTCCAAGATCTGTTCGAGCAGTACAGATAAACCGGAAAGCGGTTTATCTTCAGGAAAGCTTTGTGTGGTAATCGATGACATGCGCTATGTCTTTAAGGCCTAATTTGACAAGAGTGCTAAAATAAGTATTTCGGCCAACAAATCCTATTGCCTGGCTGAATGTGAAATTGGCGAACTAAACCTGAAAACATCATTTTACAGGATTAGTTTGCGCACTTGAGCTACTAGGCTGCTACGACGCTACGCTTGTAATCGGTAAATCTCTCGCCAGTGATACGTTTGAAAAATTTGCTGAAATGCGAAACGTCGAAAAAACCCAGCTTATAGGCAACTTCTTTCATATTTAGTTCTTCGAACATCATCAATCTTTTTGCTTCGGTAAGTATGCGCTGATGGATAAAATAACTTGTTGTAAATCCAAGGTTATCCTTTATCACATTGTTAAGATAGGCAGGAGTCACGGCCATGAGGTCCGCATAGTCGGCAGGCATTTTAAGTGTCCTGAAATGTTGATCCAGCAGTGTAAAAAAGCGTTTGGTATATCGGTTACACCTAAGATCAATAGTTGGTTTTAATTGGGATGTTGCCCGACTCAGATATAGGGCAAAAACCTGAAACAACCCTCTTACGACCTCTTCCTTCATGCCGCTACTCATATCATACTCCTGCATAATTCTGTTGGTAAGATCAGAGAGAAATGCATGATCTGAGTTAGGCACTGGAACGGAGTCCAAATTTGATATTCCTAAATGCAACTGCTGTATTAAAGGAGAGGATATGATGGCGAGCTGCAGATAATCATAGGAGAAAGAAATCACATAGCCCTCCGCATAGCTTGAATCTAACATCGATAAGGATTGATGGGGCTTAACTATACCAATAGATAAGTCATTTACTGATACTCGTCGTTTATCCAATACGTACTCACATTTTCCGCGGGTTAGGAAAACCAATCGATAATGGGTATTTGAAACATTTAGTCTGTCATTACTGCTCTGTTGGTCGAGTGTTTTTATAGAGAAAGAGAAGTTTCCCGAAGCAGAAGTTATCAAACCTTGATAAGTGTCTCTTGCTATAGTACCTGAATTCATCATCTTGCTTTTTTTAAATAAATACTGTTTAGTTTCGATTAGCTATACCAAGAGCGTGCCACTAGCGTAACTAGTTGATTATAAACGTCTTAAAACAAAAAATTAAGATTTAATTTTTACCATATATGGTAAAAATACTTTTCCGAAATGCGCGATAGCACATTTCATTGTTTTGGGAAGCTAATTTGACGTCTTTCGATTGGGATGGGTTAGCCGTTCAGTTATTTAAGCAGAGCAATTAAAAAAAGTGGCAAAGGTCCTGTCTTGAGGGAACAGGACCTTTGAATAATTTAGAAAATATCAGGCTTTTTACTCAAAATTGTTTAAGAAAGAATTGGCATGTTCAACAAATAATTCTGGATACTGAAAGAAGGAACCATGGGCAGAGTCTGGATAAAGAGCAACAACCGCTTTAGGGAGCGATTTAAATAGTGTAATGGAGTTCATGCTGTCCATCATCTGGTCATTACTACCGTTGATAACTAGTACAGGGTGCAAAATTTGTCCCAAATCGATTGTTACCGGATCAGTTCCCCATTTGGTGAGCGCTTTTACCTGCGCTTGCATAGCCTGCATGGTGATGTCGGAATCTCTGTCTTCGCCTCGCTGGTAAAGACGCTCCAAGGTCTGCTTTCCTTTGGACCTGCTAAGCTCTGACGGGGTGAAGAAAAGAAAAAGAAAGCGCTCCACAGGCTCCAGCGGCAAAGCCTTTTCAATTAGTTTTGGAAAGCCTCTTAATATCTCAGCCCCTTGGGGAGCAGTTCCGACTAAGATAATCTTTCGTAAGAGTTCCGGCTTTTGCGAGGCAATCAGCTGGGCAATGAATCCGCCCAGTGAAAACCCTAACAAATCACAATGATGAATGCCAAGGGATTCAATTATCTTCAATGCGTCGAGCGTCATTTGCTCCACATTATCGGGAACATCTCCCGCTGAATTCCCAACGCCTCGGTTGTCAATCAAAATAACCTGACGCTCCCTAGCCAGGCCATTAGTGATTAAAGGGTCCCAATTATCAAGGGTTCCTGTAAAATGCTGCAGACAAACTAGAGGAACTTTCGAGGGCTTTCCAAAAGTCCGATAGGCGAAACTTAAACCATCAATTTCGATAAGGCGGGTTGGTGCCGTGCTGTGGTTAAAAATCAAGTTATTCATGTTTTATATTTAGGATATTTACCATCTGAGGGCTTTCAGATCAGTTTTATCCCAAAACTAGAATTAAACATGGAGCCGGGCAATGTACAAATGACACAAATTATTGTATGCATAGTTCTTAACAATTCCCGCCCGTTAATTTTCCTTGAAAATATTGTATAGTGTGATTTTTATGCACAGAAAAGCAGAAAACGACATGAGCCAAAAAAAAGTGGATTCCCTAGTCCAACTTTGTCAAGCTATGTAAAATTTACGCGATTGGAGATTGTTAAAATTGGAAACCTGAGCTGTAAGGTCACGCCGTTTTCATTTGATATTTTTAAGGTACCTTTTAGTTGGCGTCCAAGGCCTTTCATCATCTCCATGCCCAGAGAGTTGGACGCTGCAAGGTCGAAATCCAGGGGCAGTCCATTACCGTTATCGCTGACTTCCAGTTCAATTTCACCCTCATCCGAGTTCCTGATGGTTATTGATATGACTCCTCCAACTTCGTCGAAAGCATATTTAATAGCATTGGTAATTGCCTCATTTAGTATTAGACCTATCGGCACCGCCTGTTCGACGTCCAGAACAATGTTTTCTACGGACATCTGAAATCTTATCTCTCGCTTGCCTGCATTGAAAGAAATGTCCAGATCTTCAACCAAATCGTGCAAATATGATTTCAGCTCGATGCTCAGGCCATGGTCCTCTCTATAAAGTTTTTGATGAATCAAGGCTATGGACTGAACTCTTTGTTGGCTTTCCTCAATGGCCTCCACTGCCTCCCTATTTTCCAGATAGGCAATTTTCGTACTTAGCAAGCTCATTACAATCTGAAGATTATTTTTAACCCTATGATGGACTTCCTTTAATAGCATATCCTTATCGGCCAGCAAATGTTCCTTCTGAAGGATAAGTTCTTCTTTCTCTGACACTAGCCTTGTAAGTGAATGATTTTTCGCATCAATCTGAGCTTTACTAAGATTCAATAGCCTATTGATCCTCACTTTACTTTTCAGGCTGTAGAATAAAGCAGCTAAAAGTCCAATGAGAAGCGTAATTCCTGCGATTGTAATGTTACGCACTAAGTTAGCCTTTTGAACTTCACTGTGCTGGGCCTTGTTTTTCTCGTTTAGCAGTTCAATTTGAGACTGTTTTTCCCTAGTTCCGAATGAGGCTTCCAGGTAGGCTAATTTCGCTCTTTTATCCGCATCCAACAGAGAATCGCTGAGGTATTTGAAGGTTTGAAAATGTTTCAGTGCAGATGAGAATCTACCCTCGGAGGAATCAAGTTTAGATTTAAACTCTGCAAATCTACTTTTATAAGATGGGGGTAGCTGAGGCATGATGGGTTCTAGACCAAGAATAAAGGGTTTAGCTCGAGCTACGTCGCCTTTTTTGAGATATAGGTCTATCATTGCTCTATATGCCGAGGAGTAATAGTCTATTTTTTTATGTCCAGGATCCATAATCTCGTATGCACCTAGCGATTCTTTAAAATACTTTTCTGCCTGCGGATATTTATTTAAAGCGAGATATGCATATCCAAATAGCTGGTATATTGACATCTTTCGCTCAATGTTTTTGGGAGGGAATCTTGATGATGTCTCTTTAAGGATTTTCAGTGCATCAAGTGGCTTCTTTTGCTTCAACAGACTAATCACAACATAGTAAAGGCCAAAGGTGTAATCTCCGTTCAGTTCAATGGTAAGTGGAAGTTGTCTTCTTGCAAAAAGCTCCGATTTTTCATAGTTGCCCAAGTTATAGTAAATTAAAGCCAACCGATAATAACAGGATTCCAGCTCGTAGACAGTTGCATCTTTGGGATTTTTATTAAGGGCATTGAGATTTTCAAGCTCGTAAAGTAGCTGTGCATAAAGATCGCTTTTTTTGAACGCTAGATTTGCCAGCTGATGAAGCACCCATGTATATTGGGGTCCTGTATATTTTAATTTGATGCATTCAGCCCGCATCGCCAAGGCTTGCTTTTCGGCCGCTTCGATGTCCCCTCTTTGCATACTGTAGTTGATATCCCACGCACGCATTAAGGTCAAGTTTAGTCTATCATTTTTGCCAGTGTAGATTTCTGTAGCCCGTTGAATATTGCGCATGCACTCCTTTTGGTATTTCTCCCTGTCAATATTCCAAAGGTGTTCAGATAATAAAACTAAAAACTCGGCTTCCTCTAACTCTTTGCCCATTTTTCTATACCGCGAAATTATCCCATTGAAAGTATTTATACCTTCCTGGATGCTGCCATGATGAATTTTGTATATCGCAATCTGAGCCAGCACCCTGTTTGAAAATAGCTCCTGCTTTAGTTGCGTACTCAATTTCAAGGCCTGATCATAATAAATCATGGCTGTATCGATACGCAAAGGATCTATAGGATTGCCCTGAGTAAATCTTTCGCCAAGGCCGAGTAGCAATTTCACCTTATTTGTATCAGATTTAGCCACACTCAGTTGACTTTTTAATACAGATGTTGAATCTAAAGCACCTATCTGAGCGAATCCGTAATTGGCTATTGATACCAATAAAAAGAATAGGATTAAGCGAATTATAATTGACATATTATACCAAACATCTGTTTAAAGCCGCGAAATATTGTAACATTCACTTCATTCGGGATCAAGTAAAAAAAACGAACATTTTTTTTATATCCACAAGTTCGATCTCTCCACTGATAGATTACAACACTGTCGAGAAAGACTTTTTAAATTTAATTATTTTTCAAGGTTTTCCAAAGCGCAAGAAACATAACCGCAGCAGTGGTGGCCTTATCTCCAGATCAGGTCTATTTCAGCAATAAATAAAGTCCGAAATGGATGCTTTGAAAGATAAAGAAATCAATGAATAAATTTACTAAAATACAGGTCTTTACGCGCAAATAAAGACCTATTGCGGGACAATATTTCCGAAATGCGAAATTAAAAATTGTGTTTAATGTCGTAAATGGATCGAATGAGGAAAAATTGGTACAAATTGATTCTTCGCTGACAAGAAAAATTGTTGGCGATTAAGAAACAAAAGATGCTGGTAAGGGGAATGTTTAGGAGATTATTTTTCTCGAAAACTCCCGCTATTTGGATCGAAATGCAATCCTGGTGTTAAAAAATATAGAAGAATGACCCTAGAATATCGATAGTTGATGGGTGATAAAAGGATAATTCCTGAAAATATGACCAGCAGATAATACCAAAAATTATCGTAGCTCAAATTTAATCCAAACACATCTGCTGCTATGGCAATCGAAATAATTTCAGCGACGCTCATTGCATAGCTTACAAACATAGCAACGTAGAAGAAACCCGGTTCCCGTTCAAATCGAAGATTGCAAAAGGGACAATATTCATTCGTCTTCTGCATGCGAAAGGCGTAGGCATTTCCTGAAAATATATTGCCTTTACGGCATCTTGGGCATTTAGCGTGCAAGAGTGCTTTAAGCTTAGTTAATTCCGCCATGACTAATTGTCTATTGGTTTTATAGTTTATAGACCACTTGAGAGAAACCAGGAGACCTGGTACTATAGGTCTCCTGGTTTCAATAAATTTTAAAGATATTTTTTAAGTTGGGCAGAAGCCTGAATGAACAAATCCTTGGTTTGCTGTATATGCGCCAAGCCATTTAGTAATCCCCAGTCATGTATCACGCCGTTGTAGCGAACGGTCGTGGCATTTACCCCTGCCTCAAGTAACAGTCGGCCGTAAGCTTCACCTTCATCTCTCAATACATCGTTTTCTGCCACCTGAATTAGAGTGGGAGGCAATCCTCTTAACTGATCTATAGAAGCATGTAATGGAGATGCTAGAGGGTCAACTCTTTTGGAAGCATCCGGGATATACATATCATACATCCATTTCATTAAAGGTGTGGTAAGAAAACGATCTGCGCCGAAATGCTTGTAGGATTCGGTTTCGAAGTTAGCGTCTACGATAGGCCACATTAAAACAGCTACTTTGAGCTTTGGACCATTTTTCGCCTTTGCCTGAATGGCGGTAACTGCAGACATGTTTCCGCCTACGCTATTTCCGACAATCCCCAGACGACTTCCGTCAACTCCGATTTCTTTTCCATGCTCAGATACCCATTTGGTGGCGGCATAAATTTCATTTATCGCAACTGGGAACATCGCATCCGGTGTTCTGGTATAGTTTACAAAGACTCCAACAGCGCCAGATCCAACTACAAGATCTCTTACCATTCTCTTATGCGTAGGATAGTCACCCAAAACCCATCCACCACCGTGGATAAATACAAATACTGGCAGAACACCTTTAACACCCGCAGGACGAACGATATTTAGCTTTATGCTCATTCCATCTGCCTTAATTGTTTTTTCTGATTCGGTGATTCCCGAATAATCGACTTTTACGCTGGCATTGGCATTGACCAACACTAATCTTGCCTGCGCAGGAGTTAGTGTTTCCAGGGCTGGACCACCATTATTCAACCCTTTCAAAAAGGTTCTAACTTCTGGTGTCAGATGGTCATCTGTATGCCAGTCTTTTACTTGTGCCTGTGATACAGAGATCGCTGCCACTGCGATGATCAGGCTAACGATGGCTAATCTAGCCAGGCTAATTGTGTTTGTTTTAATGTTCATGATTTTTGTTTTTTTGATTTACCTATTATCCGGCAACTGCCGGGGTATTTGTTTTCTTGCTCATTAGAGAATAATGATTTCACGAGAAAAAACTTTTTGACTTTTCTTATGCGCTCAGGCAGAAAAACAACTGATTTGTATCGTTATTTTTTACCAAGTGGAAAGGCATAGGCAACCCTTAACCCTAAAAAGTCATTAGTTTTGCCTGCATCATAAAACTTGCTGTTGCCTTCATATCGCACGCCAGCATCGATAAAGCTTTTGCCTCCGATGGGAATCAAGTATCCCAGTTGCGGTGCCCAGGTGAAAGAAGCCGATTTTTCTAAAAGTGGTCCATCACTTGTAATAAATGACACGCCTGCTTCTCCCTGAATATAAAAGTTTGCGGCTGCGAAATACTTAAGGCCAGCTTTAACGGGAATCAGATGAATATCAGGCACAATACCTGTTTCGTCACGGTTAGCAAAAATGTTGTTGTAACCTACGTTGATGGTGACATAGAGATCGTTTTTCAGAACAGGAATATCTGCTTGGATTGATCCTCCAAGACTCCATTTGTAGTTGTCAGAAAGGTTCGATAATGGGATTCCGCCATCTGCTCCAATGCTATAGCGAATGCCAGAAGGTCGTTGTGTTTGCGCCTGTGCTCCAAATGCGCTTAGGGTTGCGATAGCTAAAAAGGATAATGCTTTTGTGAATCGATTTTTCATAATTTTAAATGTTAATTGAAATGTTTAAAAAATTTGCGTTTACTTTAGGTTAAATCTGATAGATGATATTGATGATCCTGTAGATATAGAGGTATAGCTTAAGAAAGTTGATAGCGGAGGCAAGTATCAATCTTCTGGCTTTAATTCCATGAGCCGGCGCCTGCTTTTCATCTGTCTCTGGCTTGTCTATATTCTTGAGCAAATGTTCCATCTTACCGAAATTGCCTTAAAAGTTTCCACGCTTATTCCAATCGAAATGCCAAAACTTAAAAGACTTTTAATCAGATACTTAATCCATAAATTCATTCTTAAGATTACTTTGTGTCGCCTTTTGCGCGTTAGAAAATGAAATATCGTTTCCTGCGAGGCCGCGTTGGCATATCGCGTTCGGGTCTCTTAGTTCACCCTGACCCTTTCGCATGCGGCCAGGTTGCAAACAGTGCTTATGATTTGCTGTCCAGTCTGTCCATGGTTGAAAAACTTTATTTCGCTAAAAAACGTCCCAATAGCGAGAGATGGTAATAGAATATGTTCTTCTCAAACCTGGAAGAGGATCGCTACGTAGAGCGGGAAGAGAAATAAAAAAATAAACTACCGATAAAACAAAAAAAAATCATGGGCTGTGATAGCATTAAGGCAATATTTAAATTAAAGGGAGCTAAAGTTCCTGAAATAGGTAGATGAGCGAGTTGGTTCACAGGTAGGATTATTAATCAATTGGTAATTGGCATGGATGTAGTAATGTGTGTATGTGAAAACATTCGGGATGTCTTGCCCGATGAAAACTTAAAAATCAGACTAAATGCTACATCCCCTAATTCCTGCCCATCCATCTGTTGAACACTGGAGTGGTATAGCCACGACGCCAAGTGGTAGAATTTTTGTTTATTTCGACCGAGCTTTGAAGGATCAGCGGCCCAGAATCGCCGAACTTCTCCTCCATCAGCAAACTATTCCCTACCCTAGCGTGGAATGGAATTCGATATGTTCTGATCGGGAGCTGCTGAATACTTTTATTAGCATTCAATCTATTCGCGTTGGAGCAGATGGGAATCTATGGGTTTTGGATAGAGGTTGTGATACCGAGGGATGCATGGTTAAGGATTCCGCCAAACTTGTCGAGATCGACCTAAAAAAAAATGCTGTCAAATCGATCATATCTTTAAACGCTGTACTTTATGAAAATAGCAGGATAAAGGATATGAGGGTGGGCGAAACAAATATATTTCTAAGCGATGTTGGCGAACCTGATCTGATTGTCGTAAACATTCATGATGGTACCAGTTTCAGGGTGTCTGGAAGAAACGGAATTAAGGTGAGTGAAGGCAGGCAGGACACCATCCAGGTTAACAGTAGCATCGATAAAAAGCTGGCTGATGGAGGACAATTGGAACTGTCAAAAGATGGCACATTTCTTTATTATCTTTCAGGATCCGGTGGCTTGAAGCGTTATGAGACTGAAAAGCTCTACGGACTTGAAAGCGGAGCGGAGGATCATTTCAAAAAAGGTGTGCTAATTGCCATGGTCGCCAATGGCGCTTTGGGCATGGATGATGAGGACAATTTATTTCTTATTGACAAGCGCTCATCACGATTGCTTAAGTTTGATATACATGGGAATAGCAGCATTGTTCTTGAAGATAGTCTTCTGTCAAATACAGAGGGAATCTGGATTGATAGGGATAATTTCTTTTGGTTAACAATTGATAGAAAAAGTATCGAGAAACAATCAGAAAAGGAGGATCATGTGATCAGCTTCCCCGTTTATCTTTTTAAAATTTCAAAGAGTTAGTGGCAAAAAAAAAACAGGATAATCAGCAACGCTAACCATCCTGGTTTTCCAGCATCAAGGTTTTAAAATATGAGTAAAGCTATGTCCTGTACTTGAAATGGAGAAGCTTAATCATTTCTCCAAGCTCCTCATTTGCATTCGGTCCATAACCTGCAACCAAAATCCCCTTTAGACCGCCAGGAGCTATCAGTGCAAAAACAGAGGATTCATCCGCAGGATCAGAATCGCCCTCGTACCTGTAGAGATCGACAATCTCAATTTCTTTGGGGTCATATAGCTTACTGTCGATGACGAAGTTGCTGTTTTCTATTCCGAAATCTAATACAAAGCCTTGGACTCTAAGTTTATTGATAGCCTCTGAAATGGTGTCATAATGAAATTGTGAATTCATATCGGTTTATTTAAGTTTTAGTTGCGGTTAGACAAATGCTAATTCGTCTCGTGCACATCCTTTTCCAGGGCTGAATTAATCTCGGCATCGCCATAGCGAAACAGGCGCATATCCTCGGGCACCCTTCCTTGCACGAGGTATTCGCTAAAAAAATCCGCTGCTTTATCGGCTGTAATCTGCTTGAACCAGAGACCATCGGGTTGGCTAATTATTATTGGGCCATCCTTGCACCTGCCATTGCAAAGTGTTTTAGTGGTGTGCAGGGATTCGCTGAGTTCAGAATGTGAAATCAGTTTTCTAATTTCTGCGGTGCTTTCCTCTGCTCCTTTGTTCTTGCATGTTCCACCATTGCAGAAGAACAAATGCGTTTCTATTGATGTTAAATCTTTAATTGCCATTATTACTTGTTCTCTAGCGGTTTTGAATAATAGATAATTGAATAGAATATTGCCATTACGCTAAAAAAGGCAATTCCTAGAATGGTCAGAATATTTTCTGCCAATGCCAATTGCGGCTGCGCAACTGATATGAGTTTATAGCTTCCCACAACAATGGAAAGGACAACGATAATCCAGCCCAGCTTACGCCTGTAATTAAAGGCCGCTGCCTGGTCTGTCGACCTTTTCAAAAGCAAATACAAAATGCGGCTGTCCAAGGTGTCGGTAATGATCATACCGATGGAAAATGACAGGCCAAGTAATAAGGCGCTTATCACACTAAGGCGTGTTGTAGCAGTGTAAGCCCATGCTGCTGCTTGAGTATTTGTATCGAAGACCATTGCGAAAACCGCCCCCATTATGATAATCCCCATAGGATTTGAGCTTTCACGCAAGCGTTTTGGCAGAAACATTATCTTCAGCCCTTTGGGCTTATAATCGCTTGAGCGTAAAAGCATTCGAAGGTTCAAAAAACCGACTAGGATAAGTACAAGACCGGGAATCCAATCAAGAATTTCCCATACTTGCTTTGGAAACTCCCAGGAATGGCTAAACATACTGATCATTACGGCAACAGAGGTTACTATTGAGCCATGTCCAATCGCAAATAATGTCCCCGTCCATTTGGCAATCCTTGAATTAGATTGGGCCAACCTTACTCCTACACCATCAATTATTGCAATGTGATCTGGATCGAATCCATGCCTCAGGCCTAAAAAAAGCATTAGCGACATTCCTGAAATTTCCATATCTACAACACTACATTAAATCTTGCCGCAACCTCTTTGGTTTTTACTGCAATATCATCCGGCGTCAGTATGCCTTTCTGCATCAGCAAATTGGATGCAGAAACGATCCATTTTTCATAATAGGAAAGTTTTCCTACCATTTCACTTCCGATGTTTTCTGTACCACGCCTCTTCTCTTCAGTATTTACTATCTTGTGATAGTCAAGGACGTCAAGAAGCGCGTGGCAGCGTTTTTCCCACGGATATAGGTCGCGCTCAAAAATATTGACTTTATCATCGCTGCATCCCGCTCCTCCGATATCATTAGGCAGGTGCTTTACTAGGTTTTCTGTTGACATAATGCTGATATTAGTTATTGTTGATTTTTGGTATGGTCACCCCAATCATCGTATCCCTGGTTACCAAGGATTCAAGTTGCTCTTGGGTAAAATTTTCCGTGCCGGCTGGTCTTAATGGCAAGACCATATAACGCTGGCTTGCTGTCGAATCCTGAACCTGAACCTTAACGTCCTCAGGAATCAGGGTTCCAAATTCTGCCAATACAGCCCTAGGTTCCTTTACTGTGCGTGACCGATATTCCTTACTCTTATACCAGTCAGGAGGTAGGCCAAGGATTGGTCTGGGATAGCAGGAACACAGCGTACAGACGATAACGTTGTGCAGCTCTGGTGTATCTTCAAGCACGGTAAAGGCAGTATTGTCGTAAATGGTAATACCCATTTCCTCGGCTGCCGCATTCCCATCCTTAAGGAGTCTATCTTTAAAATCAGGCTCCAGCCAGGCTTTTACTACAAGTTTAGATCCCAGCACAGGTGACCTGGAGTCCAGGACTTCTATTTGCTTGGTAACTTCATCGGCTCCGATCAGTCCTCTTGCTATGAGAAGCTCGCGAATGCTGATTTCAAGGATCTCATAATAGCCAGGAGTCTCATCGATTGTAATCGGTGTGTGGTCGTGATGGTGACCATCATTGTGGTCATGACTGTGATCGTGGTTTTCGCTCATGATAATAAGTTATTTTATAGGTTCTAACCAATTTTCAAAAACTTCAATCTCAAGCGTATCATCTTTGCTTCCCAAATACTCCTTCCAGAGATCCTTTTGGGCGATAATAACCTGATAATACCAAAGTTCATTTCCCGCATTCTTTCCAAAAGCCTCTTCCTCGGGATTAATATGTCTACCTAGATTTTTGGCAATAGTTACAGTCTTGCCTCTGAGGTATGTGGGAACTCGATAGTGCCCAATTGGGAATTTTTCAGACACCTTTACCTGTTCTCCTTCTTTGAAAAGTGCGGGGTTATGCTCTACTGTAATCATAGTGAAGTTTTTAAATATTTGTTGTTTTCAGGCTGCGTATTTCAAATCGAATGCCACCGATAACAAACCATTAATTATCAATAAGATAGCTATGCAAAAGAAAATTAATCAGGCACGAAATATCGCATTTTGGCAGGATGCTTATGAAATTTCGTAATTGTGGATTTCGTTTAGAAAAAAAGATTTCAGAAATACGGCAAGGTAAAAAGAGGAATCCATTAGTTCGAAATACGGCATGTAAACCTTGACATCGTAACGGTGAAGTTTTTTGGCGAAATCTCGTTCACCCACGAACCGCTTAAAACCATTTAAAAAACTGAAATACAGACATATGCAACAATGGTATTGGAATTGAAGGTTACAGGGGAACTGGTAAGAAGATAGAGTTTATTTCAACAGACATCCTCCGGATTAAAGATGGTTTGGTGACCAAGGATTGGCATATCTGGGATAACCTAAGTTTTCTTTTCCAAATGGGCGTAATAAAGTGATCCCCACTAAGATCAATTCACGAAAATTCAAATAAAAATAATAAGAGTAAATCAAAAAATCAATCAACATGAAAGAGAATGAGAATGCCTTGTCGAGAAGAAGTTTTCTTGCTTCTGCAGGCTTAATTACAACTGGTCTATTTTTGGCGCCACACCTGGTTTTTGCAAAAAGAGCAGACAGTCCGGTAACGATGATCATCGGAGAGGCGGCAAAATCCCCGGTTACTTTACAAAAACTACGTGGCAAGCTGACATTAATCAATGGGTCCGGTGGAAACATAGTAGCACTTGCCGGTGAAAAAGGGAAGTTAATGGTCGATGCAGGAATAAACGTTTCGGAAGCAAAGATGAAAGCAGCACTTGGAACCCTTGGCAATACACCGATAAAAAACCTAATCAATACACATTGGCATTTTGATCATGCTAGCGGAAATGAATGGGTACATCAGGCCGGGGCAAAAATTATTGCCCATGAAAATACGAAAAAAAGGTTAATGCAGAAAGTCACTGTTGAGGACTGGAATTACACCTTTCCACCATCTCCTGCCGGCGCTATTCCATCAGTTACCTTCCAGAAAGAGCATCATTTGGTTTTTGATGGCGAAGCCGTTCATCTCAAGCATTATGGGCCTGCGCATACAGATGGAGATATTTCTGTATTTTTCCCCGAGGTAGATGTACTTCATGTAGCAGATACCTGGTGGAACGGATATTATCCTTTTATAGATTACAATACTGGAGGGAATATAATGGGTATGATTAGTGCAGCAAAAGAAAATGTAGACCGTACGACCGATAAAACATTGATAGTTTCTGGACATGGTCCTGTTGGAAACAGATCGCAACTGATCGAGTACCGCGATATGTTGATCGATATTGAGGGCAAAATCAGGGCATTGAAAGAAAAAGGGATGGGTATCGATGATATTATCGCTGCAAAGCCGACGAAATCATATGACGAAAAGTGGGGTCAATTTGTAATCGGTCCAGACTTGTTTACCAAACTGGTATACAAAGGGCTTATTTAAAAAAATCCGGGTTCAGGGATACCTGAATCCGGAATAATTCCTATGCTAAAGATACTTAGTTATTAATCTTCTGGAGAGATGTGTTTACGCAGGATACCAAGCCGCTTAATTTTCGAGGTGAGCGTGGTAGGTGGAACTCGCAGGAGCTCGGCAGCACCGCCCTCTCCCGCTACTCTGCCAAAGCATTTTTTAAGAACATGCAGAATGTGGTCCCGTTCATTTTCATCAAATGATTTGACATAGTGGTCATTTTCATTTTCGGGTGAATTTTCACTTTTAATCTTAGGTAGAGAAACTTCACTTATCACGCCGTCTTTAGCCAGTAAAACGCTCCTTTCAAGGGTATGACTGAGCTCACGGATATTTCCAGGCCAAAAATAGCCGACCAGCTGATTCATAGCAACGCCCGAAACAGACTTTATTTGTTTCCCGATGGATGTCGAATATTTTTCGACAAAATAGTTCACCAGTTCGGGAATATCATTTCTGCGTTCCCTTAAAGGTGGAAGATCCAGTGGAAACACATTTAGCCTGTAATAAAGATCAAGTCTGAAACGTCCTTCGGCAACTTCCTTTTCCATGTTTCGATTGGTTGCAGCAATGATCCTGACGTCAACTTTCTTTCTTTGGTTACCTCCTACGCGTTCGATTTCCTTTTCCTGTAAGACACGAAGGAGTTTTACTTGTGATTCCATTGGAAGTTCACCGATTTCATCGAGAAATATTGTGCCTTCGTCTGCCTGTTCGAATTTGCCTATCCTTCTCTCGCCCGCTCCTGTAAAAGCCCCTTTTTCGTGCCCAAAAAGTTCGGACTCGATTAGATTTGTCGGCAAGGCAGCGCAGTTAACTATGATAAACGGCTTACCCTTTCTTGGAGATAGTTCATGAACTGCTTGGGCAATACGCTCCTTACCAGTTCCGCTTTCACCCATGATCAGTACTGAGGTTGTCGTAGGTGCGACGATCTTTAGCTGATCTAATACCTGAATAAGGGAAGAACTCTTGCCAATGATTCCCGAAAACACCTTACTATAGTTTTCTTCCAAAGATGGCACCACAGCTTTCGTTTTGATGGGTCTTGGTTTAGCAACGTCCTCTAACTCATCTGAAAGTATCTCCCGCAAAGTTTGCTGCAGAGTCTCCTTTAATGCATCAATTTCTGCCAGGCTATCTTCTTCAAATCCCTGGGGATCGCTACTGAACAAATTGAGTGAGGGTAAATATTCCCTGGTACCGAAAGGAAAGAAAAGATAAGAATCAAGGTTGTATTGGCTACTTAAATGCTTCAGGATCGGCCAATCCATCCGTTTCCTTTTAAAATCCATATCCACGGAAACGATTGGTTTTTGATCTTTTAGATAAACCTTTCTCATGTTATTGTATTCATGGGAAGTGATATTTAATATCCGTGCCATCTCAGAGGCCATGATGATTTGATAGTGCTCATTTGATGAGCGTAGGATATAAATATCTTCTGTTAGGAGTTTTTCATTTCTTTCAGCGCTCAAGCAGATCATATCAAAATTGATATGCGAATAGAGTGCGTCGGCGAAATCCAAAAGTTTTACCTCCAGTCCGCTGTGCTCACCCTTGTTATCGTGAAGCTGGTCGGGACTTGATTGGGTTTCAATATGCTTGGCTTCCTGTATTCTGGCATGACGGTCCATTGCAATGTCGAGCATGATCATAAGCTCTTTATCTTTAAATGGTTTTGACATGAACCCATAAGGCTTCGTTTTTTTAACGTCCTCTAGCGTTTTTTGATTCATGTTGGCTGAAAGATATATGAAAGGAATATCCAGTTCGGAAAGCCGCTGCGCAAGGTCGATGCCCGAGCGTTCACCATTAAGGCAAATATCGAGTAGCACCCATGAAGGAGTTTGCAATTCTATAAACGAGATGGCCTCACTATAGGACGAAACAATTCCACAAACGTTATGGCCTGCTTTTTCCAAAAATCTTTTCAAATGGTCGGCAACTATATATTCATCTTCGACTATTAATATTTCCTCTTTCATAAGCGCTGGTGTTGTTTAACTAAATGATATCGTTGTTTGGTTACAATTATTATTTTCCTCTAGCCTACAGATACTTAGAAGAATTTCTGTAGACCAAAATCCGATAATCAAAAATAGAAACAGTACACCTTCTGATGATAGTATGCATCATCGCTTTTGATGTAAGTTTCAAACAAAAGGGACTGAAAATCCATGTTTAAAACCAACAAATGGTAACGATGTCAAATATTTTGATTGCCAATTGGCGATATGAAGCGTCGAAAGAAACGTCAAAAAAAACTATAATACCCTGATTTTCAATGCAAAATAGATTGGATTGGATTTTGGAGTGCAGGATCGAAAATCCACCGAGCATAAAATACTTTGTTGTGCTCCTGGATATAGCGAACAATAAAAACCAAAGAACATTATGAGATTCATGATAATTACACTGCTGCTATTTTCAATAAGCCTATCGACAATAGCACAAGAGCATAAAATAAAAATAGTCTTCTTTTCTGACAGCCTCACCAAACTACCCCTTGAGGGAGTGACTATTGTTTTCAAACCTGAAAACATAAGCTTTACAAGTTCGGAAACTGGTTCGTTGAATATTTCCCCATCTATCAGTAATGCTCACAAAATTACAGTATCGGCAATCGGATACCAGAAAAGAAGCTTTTCTTCCACAGAATTTCTGAGAAAAAAGGATATATTTTTGCTCGCTGAGCATACCCAGCTTAGTGAGGTGAGGATAACTTCTGCATCGTCCAATCCAAATCATGTGATTGGAATGACGGACATTGCCTCTCGCGGGGTATCGAATTCTCAGGAGATCCTCCGCATGGTGCCGGGGTTGTTTATTTCCCAGCATCAGGGAGGAGGAAAAGCAGAGCAGATTTATCTTAGAGGCTACGATAATGACCACGGTAAGGATATTGCCCTGAGCATGGATGGCATGCCTATCAATATGGTCTCACATGCCCACGGTCAGGGCTATGCAGATAGTCATTTTATCATACCAGAGATTATTGAGAACATTAATTACAAAAAAGGCCTTTTTGATGCTGACAAGGGAGATCTTGCGGTGAGCGGATGGGTGGATTACAGGAGTAGAAATAGCGTAAATAATTTGGTTCGAGCGGAGGCTGGTGAATTCAACACTTTCAGGGGACTTGCGATGTTTAATATCTTCGGTGAAAAACTAAGATCTAAAGGACAGCATCTTTATGTTGCCTCAGAATATCGATATAGCGATGCATATTTTGATAATCCCCAGCATTTCAAAAGATTTAATTTTTTCACTAAATACAATGGAAAGATCTCATCAAATAGCTGGCTCTCAGTGACCGCATCTGCATTTTCCACGAAATGGAATGCATCCGGCCAGATTCCCGAGGGAGCGGTCGCATCCGGTCAGATCGGATACTTTGGAGCAATCGATCCGAACGAGGGAGGAAAAACGTCACGATACAATATAAATGCGGTAGTTAAAACTGAATTTAAAAATGGTTCTCTTTGGAGCAATCAGGTTTACTATTCAAGATACCTTTTTGACCTGTTCTCAAATTTCACGCTGTTTTTAAACGATGAGGAAAATGGTGATGAAATCAGACAGAGAGAATCCAGAAATTTGTTAGGATACAATGGTGTGTATAAATTTAGTTCCCAACTGGGCAGTTTAAGAACAAAAGGTGAGGCAGGGCTTAGTTCACGCTTTGACTTCACCAATAATACAGAGCTTTCTCATACGCTAAATCGTTACACCCTGTTGCAAAGAGTAAAGCTGGGCGATATATCCGAATATAGCATCAGCCCTTATTTTTCCCAGACGCTTTGGATAGATAAGAAACTAAGTGTAAATATTGGTGCCAGGTATGATAAGATATTCTATTCATACGAAAATAAGCTTGAGGAGGATAGTGCATTCAGCGGGCTAGGAAAGTACAAAGCAAAAAACGGCACGTTTAGTCCGAAGATGAGTATCAATTATGGATTTAATGATTGGATCCAAACCTTCCTTTCTTTAGGCAAAGGATTTAACAGTAATGATGCCCGCTCAGTGGTTTCCTCCTCAGGAAGAGCATTGCCTGCTGCGTATGGCATAGACTTAGGCTCGATAATTAAGCCACTGCCCAAGATGATCGTTAGTACAACTCTATGGTACAGTTACCTTGAAGAGGAATTTGTCTATGGTGGAGATGGTGGTACGATTGAATTTAGTGGAAAAACACGAAGAATTGGCGGAGACTTGTCTGTCCGCTATCAGCCTATAAAAGCAATTTACCTGGATGTAGATGTCAATTACGCCAATGGACGCTCACTCGGAGGGGAAACGGGGAATAACTACATACCCTTGGCGCCTCGATGGAGCAGTACGGGTGGGGTGAGCTATAACTTAAAGAGTGGGTTTGGAGGAGGCTTGAGATACAGGTATCTTGCCAGTAGAGCGGCCAATGAAGACTATAGCCTCATCGCCGAAGGTTACTTTATAAATGACCTGGTATTAAACTACACAATTAAAAAACTCGCTTTTGGTTTGACAGTAAACAATCTGTTCAATGTCAGATGGAAAGAATCACAATTTGTGGAGGAGACAAGACTGAAAGGTGAGCAGGCAACTGAGGGCATCACCTTCACTCCTGGCACAAGGTTTTCAGGTACAGCGCATATCTCCTACTCTTTCTGATAGGAGGAAAACCTTATAATCAGCCTGGGTGATTTGCTAAAGTATTGTAGCTGAAAACGATATATCGGTATCCACTAACCAAATCACGAAGCTGCGTGAGCAACCAAACACAATAAATACGATTAATATATTGATTATCAGAAAGTTATAATTTAGGCATAATATTTCCTTTACTAAGATAAAAGATAGGTTTTACATAATGGAATACAGCTATGCAAATTGCAGGAAATACACTCGCAAGGAGACGCTTGGTGAACCATGAAATCACAAAGCGCATTATCTCACTACACAATCAGGGTTACATTGTCGATTTTCAAATCGGTAGAAATCGAAACATTATCTGTAATGATGAGGAACCCTACCCCATCTTTCGGGATTTCACGATCAGAATAATAGATCTGTGCTTTGATCAGCTCAGTGGGGGTTACAAGTACCTGCATGCGATTGAGACTGAGTGTGGTAAGAAAGGACTACTACTGGCCGATGAACCACTAAGCCCACTTGTGCTGGAAAGTCGGAATGCCGATTTCGCTTTCTTGATGCAGTAGCTAATTAACATTAAATCAAAGACATAAACAAACGCAAGATGGAAAACAATGCAGTAAACACGCTGACACAGAGCCACCATGATTCTCTCTATGGCCATGCGCTGAGATTGACAAGGGATATTGATGATGCCAAGGAATTGGTACAGGATACGATGCTCAGGGCTTTACGTTTCTACAATAACTTTCAGGAGGGCACTAATTTGCATGGTTGGCTATACGTAATCATGAAAAATACTTTCATAAATGGATATCGTCGCCGAAGCGCCACGCAAAATCTTATAGTCCAGACCGATAGTAAAGAGATTCAGGAGCTCTATAAGGGGTCGATTGAGAATACAATTACTGGAAAATTTATCAATGCTGACATCCAGAAGGCACTTAAAAGTATTCCTGAAGGTTACGCAAATGCCTTCAAAAGATATTTCGAGGGATATAAATATTGTGAAATCGCCAAGGAGTTTGACCTGCCTATTGGAACAGTCAAGACCCGCATACATAAGGCAAGGGGCTTGTTAAAAAAATACCTCAAACAATATGAAAATTAATTTAGCGTGGTCAGAAAATGTTATGGGTCTTCACTCCCTGAAAATTCTTCAATGGTGAAAACATTATACAACAGGCTTTCATCACCAAGACGGGATGTTGCATTTTGGATGACGGTAGGATCAACTTCTGCGGCATTTTTGATGATGTTCCAGATTTATATGGTTGCTCCGATAATCGATGATATGGCAAAGGATCTGGGAGCCGACGGTAGATTGATGGGCTTGATTATTCCCTCAATCACCATTCCCTTAGGTTTATCGGCCCTGATGAGCGGAAAGTTGACGTTCTGGATTGGGGAGCGGAAACTTGCGCTCTATACCGCCTTTTCTTTAGCGTTGGGTGCGTTATTAATTTCATTCAGCCCGAATGGATTTTGTGTTATTGCCTGCAGAATTATAACTGGATTAGCTTTAGGAGCCTTATTGCCTTTAAGTTTCCGCTTTACCTCGCAGAATTATCCGATTGCCGGAAGGTTCTTTCCCATTATGATTATCGTTTTTGGGATGGCAGCGGGAATGACTTTTGGACCTGTTTTAGGGGGAGTTCTGTATCCCTTGATGGGATGGAGAGTGGAATTTTTAATTGTTTCGCTATTGTCCGCAGTTTTTTTCGTCTTTGTATTTAATTTTTCCTCGCGTATAAAGGACAAAGCCAGAGCAGAAGGAAAAATTCGGTCATGGAAAAAAACTGATTTGGGTGAAACCTGCAGAGGCGGAAATTTGTGCATTCTGATGTTCATCCTATTGAACGGGATATTTCATTCGGGTCTTTTTGTATGGACAAGCACAGTTTTGACGGTGAGATATGCTCTGGGAGAAATTCCCTTAGGGTTTCTCCTGCTTGATTTCGGGCTTCCGGGGCTGGTTCTTGTCGTCATCCTTGGAATTTTTTCAAAAGGTCCTTCTAGACTAAAAATGGAATTTTTAGGACTGGCAATTTTGGGATTTTGCATTACACTTATTATGCTAAAGGTTACACCTTGGCTTACATTTCTGGCAATAGCGCTTCTATCGGTCGGCTACAACATCACCCAACCGTTGTTTTTTGGAATAGTAGGTCGAATGGGAAACTCTCATAAAGCCCAGATCGCAGTACAGTTAGGCTGTTGCTTCCTTTTTGTAGGCTACGGTTTGGGTCCTGTGATTTTTGGCTTTCTTATGGGTCTTGGCTCACTGTCATCAATTCTCTTTCTCTTATTTCTTGTGGCTTGTCTGGCTACTATTTCCAGAGCAGTCTTTCAAGACAGAGATTGATGTCAAAGAGTTTTCTTTAAAGGTTTCTGAAGAAATCAATATCCGGTAGATCTTCTTAAAATGATCAAGCTTGATGTTGAAAAAAGAAAAATTTCAAGTGGATAAAATTTTCAAAAGCCCAATACGATATATCGTCTAATGGTTGCCAATACACGTGTTCCGGTGCTGGATTTTAGAAAAAATAGAACTCAATCAATTATACTACAGCGAGTTAAAACATTGGTACGCGATTCGCAAGAAGAAAAAAAGTCAATAAAAAAAAATAAAATATGAGATCAAAAGTAGCCGATCAGCTCGTTGAGATGATACTCAATGCTGGGATAAAACGTGTTTATGCAATAACAGGTGATAGTTTAAATGAATTCAACAATGCGGTAAAGCATAGACCAGAAATTCAGTGGATTCACGTCCGAAATGAAGAGGTTGGCGCATTTGCCGCAGCGGCAGATGCTCAGCTTACCGGAATCGCATGTTGCGCAGGGAGCAGCGGACCAGGCCATGTGCACTTAGTGAACGGGCTTTACGATGCCCATCGTTCGGGAGCGCCTGTGCTTGCGATCGCTGCGACTTGTGCTACCAGCGAATTTGGAAGTGATTACTTTCAGGAAACAAATGTTATTAAGCTTTTCGATGACTGCAGTCACTATACCCAGGTCGCCAATACTGCGGCGCAGGCGCCAAGAATGGCACAGGCAGCCCTTCAGCATGCTTATCATAAAAAGGGTGTGGCTGTCCTTGGGCTTCCAGGTGATGTAGCCTCATTGGAAAAGGCTGGGATTGATTCTTCGCTTGAAAATTATTTCCCCAAGTCCTCCATTGTACCGGCGACCGAAGAGCTTGAAGCCTTGGCAAAGCTTATCAATGGATCACAGAAGATATGCATATTTTGTGGAATAGGTGCTGCACATGCCCATGATGAGGTCGTGGAACTTGCCGCAAAATTGAAGGCACCCGTGGGTTTTTCATTCAGGGGAAAAATGGCAATAGAGCCCAACAACCCTTTTCAGATTGGCATGACAGGTCTGCTGGGCCTACCCTCCGCCTACCATGCTATGCATGAGAGTGACCTTGTAATACTTTTGGGAACCGATTTTCCTTATACCCAGTTCTATCCTACAGGCAAAAAAATAGTGCAGATTGATATTAAGCCGGAGAATCTGGGAAGACGGACAAAACTTAATATGGGCTTACATGGAGACATTGCGCCAAGTCTGCAGGCGCTTATACCCCTGGTGGAGGGAAGATCTAACAGCAGTTTTCTGGATGCACAGCTTCACGTTTATAAAAAAGTCGAGGAGCATTTACAGACTTATGTTAAGGATAAAGGCAAGATTGATAGGATACATCCTGAAGCGGTTGCCTCTTTAATCAACGATTTTGCCTCTGAAGATGCAATTTTCACCTGCGATACGGGGATGTGCAATGTTTGGAGCGCCAGATACATAAAGGCAAATGGAAAGCGAAAAATGATCGGTTCATTTATTCATGGATCGATGGCCAATGCGATGCCCCATGCAATTGGTGCATCACTCGCCAGACCTGATCACCAGATCGTAGCCTTGTGCGGAGATGGTGGGCTTTCAATGTTGATGGGCGATTTGGCAACGATCAAACAGTATCAGCTACCTATCAAAATGATTGTCTTCAACAATAGTTCTCTTGGCATGGTAAAATTGGAAATGGAAGTACAGGGACTGGAAGATTTTCAGGTAGATATGGTCAATCCTGACTTCTCGCTGGTGGCTCAGAGTATGGGCATCAGGGCAATTACGATTAATGATCCCCAAAAACTTGAATCTGGGTTGAAAGAAGCCTTCGATTACTCGGGGCCAGTATTGGTAAATGTAATAACCGACCCAGCGGCGCTTTCCCTGCCTCCGAAAATAGAGCTTAAAATGGTGACAGGCATGGCAGTGTCAATGACTAAGATGATGCTTGGAGGAAAGTTTCAGGATGTACTGGATACTGTTAAGGGTAACTACAAGCACCTTCCGGAAATCTTTGATTAAAAACTTAAATTTATGGAAGAGAGAAATAATACTACAGGGCAAAGAAACCTGAGCAGGCTATTTATAATAGCCTGGGTACTTGGCTGCTTGTTCTATTTTGTGGAATATGTCGCGCGATCTGCTCCGGCAGTGATGCTGAAAGAATTGGCTGATAATTTTAATGTAGACAGCCTTAGGCTGAGTGCTATCTTGGGAACATATTATTACACCTATGCTATTACCAGCCTGATTGCAGGCATAGCATTGGACCGGTTTGGGGGAAAGTTTGCAATTGCAGCTGGTTGCTTGATTCTGGCCCTGGGATGCTTCATTTTTAGTATATCTGATGCTTTTACCGGTGATATTGGCAGGCTACTACAGGGAATGGGTTCTGCGTTCGCTTTTACTGGCTGCGTGTATTTAGCCTCACATGGCTTTAAGGCCAAATATCTGGCTACAGCCATTGGCTTTACCCAATGTATGGGCATGTTGGGAGGATCTGCCGGACAGTTTGTAATTGCGCCAATGATTCAGGCTGGACTTACAATAAAGGATTTCTGGATTTATTCTGGAGTGATTGCCACGGTGATCTGTGTGCTGCTCTATATCATCACGCCAAGAGAAAGCATCATTCGGGACGCAGGTGGAGTTAAGGGAATCTTTGCACCATATAGAATAGTCTTCAAGAACCCCCAGTCCTATCTTACAGGCATCATATCTGGATTATTGTTCGCGCCAACAACCATTTTTGCAATGACCTGGGGGGTGGCGTTTTTTCAGCAGGATCGGGCATTAAACTACCATCAGGCTGTATTGACATGCGCAATGGTTCCTATGGGCTGGGTTATTGGCTGCCCACTTTTGGGATGGATTTCCGATAAGATTGGAAGAAGAAAACCCGTGCTTGAGCTTGCCGTTGTAGTCATGTTTTGCGCATACTGCCAGCTCCTTTTTCTTCCACAGCTAATGCCTGTGATGATTACTATGCTAATATTTGGTACGGCATCAGGCGCAGCGATGATACCATATTCGGTAATCAAAGAAGCAAATCCTGATGAGGTGAAGGGAAGTGCAACGGGTGCACAAAACTTTATAACCTTTAGCATCACCGCCATGATCGGTCCAATCTTTGCCAAGCTTTTTGGCAAGACGTTGGGTGTTTCCCAGGATCCCGAAGCCCATTTTCAGCAAGCCGGAATATTGTTCCTGATCACATTGATACTGGCCTTTTTCGGAGCGCTTTTGCTCAAAGAGACGGGCAGTGCGGTAAAAAACAAAAAACCAGCTTAACTCCTTAACGTTCTTATTATGAATCCTTTCAAAACATGTTTGCTTGGGCTAATTTTCTTTGCGGTTTGCCCCAAGCTAAGCGCGCAGAGCCCAGGGCCGGAATTTAAGGAAGGCATGCGGGTAAAGCTCGACAGTACCGGTAGAAAGTATATCCAGTTCAGTACCTGGGCAACCTTTTGGGCAAGGAGCGCAGAACTTAATCCGGGTACGCTGATCAATGGAATAGCGCAAGATAATGTGACGGATTTTAGCCTGCGACAGTTCAGGTTTCTTACTTACAGTCAGCTTGGCAGCAGATACCTGGTATTGGCAAACATCGGTATCGACAACCAGACTATTTCCAGCGGCGGATCTGCCGGAGGTGGAAATAGTGGCAATGGTGGAGCAACATTTAATGGAACTTTAGGAAAAAAACCGATATTATATTTACATGAGCTGTGGAATGAGTATGCAGTTTTCCCCGACAGGGGTGCAGAAAGCAAGGAGCCGAGAAAAGCATCACTCTACATAGGAACTGGGTTACATTATTGGATGGGAATCAGCCGGATGACAACATCGAGTTCCTCTTCCTATCTTGCCCTGGACGTACCATTGGTAAATTGGCCGTTGGTAGATCTATCAGATCAGTTCGCCAGGCAGATAGGCATTTATTTTAAAGGAAACATTGGGAAGCTATCTTACAGATGGGCCATAAACAAACCCTTCACGGTGCTATCCTCCCCTATTGTAGCCCCTGGCGATGGAAGGGAGATCAACTTTGCAGTTGATAACAACGCACTTGGCAAATTGTCCACTACTGGATACGCCAGCTGGCAGTTCCTGGAGAAGGAAAGTAACTTCCTGCCCTACACCGTAGGTACTTACCTGGGAGAAAAAAAAGTTTTTAACCTTGGAGCTGGATATTACTCAAGCCGCGAGGGAACTGTTACCCAAGAGAGCAATTCAATAACTTCATCTTTTATTAGGCACGATATTAATCTTTGGGCGGTAGATGCAATTTGTGGATATGCCGTTTGGGGGCGCAAAAAAAATGGCCTTTACCGGATATAGTGTTTTCTATAATTATGATTTCGGTCCCAACTACCTAAGAAATGTTTCGATAATGAATCTGAATGCTGCACAGGATCCGGCTTATTTAGGGCAGGTATCCGAGGCTGGCTTTGGAAACCTTGCTCCGGTTATTGGTACGGGGAAGACCTGGTTTACACAGGCAGGACTGCTTCTACCAAAAGATTGGCTTTCAAAGATACGAATTCAGCCATTTGCGGAGCTGAGTCTTCAAAAATTTGAGCGATATGGAAGTGAGATCTTTAGTTCATGGAGTGCTGGTGGAAATCTTTACCTGGATGGCCATCATGCAAAAATTTCCTTTAAATACCAGACCCGCCCAATTGTAACCGCAGATGTGCAGGCCTTTTCCAAAGGAACTTTTACCCTAGCCACCCAAATTAGCCTTTGATATCAAAGTTAGGATAAGCAAACTGTTTGAAAGCGATAGCAAGTATGAAAGAGAAAAAGAATATCGGAAAATATAGAACATTAAAGGTAATGGTCGCCATAGGCGTAGCATTTGCGATACTACAGGCAGTAAGGCCTTCGTTGGATACTCCCCTACCAAGTTCAGAATTCTCAGGACCCGAGCGTGTAGCTGCAATCTTTAGGAAATCCTGTTATGACTGCCATTCGAACCAGACTAAGCTTTCCTGGTTTGATTACTTGCAGCCGGTCTATTCAAAGGTCGTTGAGGATATAAAGAATGGCAGGGCGGTCCTGAATTTTTCAGCATGGGGTCTGATGGGAAAGGGTGAACAGAAGGGAACTTTTCGAGATTTTAAATCAGATTGAACTTGGGAGCATGCCTCCAGGCGAGTATATTTTTATCCATCACAGGGCAAAGATTTCCTCTGAGGAGGTAAAAATTCTGAGAGATTATGTATCGGGACTACTCGAAAATCGCCCCGCGAATGCAGAGCTGATCAAAGATGCCGAGTTTCAGTTTAAAAATTGGGTGCCCAAACGCCCGGGAGGAAAATCGCTTCCTAAAACCCTGACTGGCATCCCTTATGATAAAGATTACCGGGACTGGCAAGTTATCAATATTACAGACCGATTAGACAACAACTCCCTGCGTATCATTTTTGGAAACCCTGTGGCAGTGAAGGCCATCAGAGATAATCAGACTAACCCTTGGCCGCAAGGCACGGTACTCGCGAAAGTGATGTGGGATCGGATTTTGGATTCGGCAGGAATGGTTTCTACCGGAAGCTTTAAGCAGGTAGAATTTATGATCAAGGAGAAAAAGTATTCATCCACAGCCGGCTGGGGATGGGCCAGGTTTAAGACTATGGCACTGTTGCCCTATGGAAAGAATATGGGTTATGCAAGCGAGTGCATAAATTGCCATATCCCTGTTAAAGGCAGTGATTATGTATTTACAAAGCCATTAAAATTCTAGGATATGGACAAGATCAGAATGGGGATTATTTTATTCTTGCTGCTTACCAGCCATGGGTGCAGAAGACAGGACGAGGTCGGAGTGAAATCAGTTAAAGACAGTGCTGCGCAAATATTCATCAGGCAAATAGCAAACATGAGCGTTATTACCTCCTTATCAAACCAAAAGAAAAAGACTCAAAGTGTCCTCTATGGAAATGAGGCGGCGCTTGAAAATGCCAGAAGACAGTCGCCCCCAAGGGAGGGAGCGATTTTATTTTTGTTGAGCTGGACTAGTAAAAGCGATACAGAATGGTTCGGGGGGATCGTACCTGCAGATGTGATAAGTCTAGAGGTTGTGCAAGGTACAGTTGGCAATGAGTATCAATATTCCCGCTTTTTGGGTAAAGATCTTAAGGCGGACAGGAAACCAGGCATAGCACTACAAGAAGAAAGGAAATCGTTTATCATTACCCAAAAAGCGGCTGTTATGCCGTAATACGATGACTGCACTGATTATCATTATTCTTATCGTGCTTGACGGCTATTTTTCCCTTGCTGAAATGGCCTTGGTATCGGTAAGCAAAAATGAGTTAGAGGAGGACAATCTGCGCAATGATCAAAGGGCTAAAAAAGCGCTGGCCCTGATTAAAAATCCTGAGGAATTTCTCAGCACAATCCAAGTGGGCAGCACATTGCTGGAGCTTGTGCAGGGAATTTATGGAGGAAGTGTAGCGGCGCAGGAGATAAAGAAACTGCTGGAATATATAGGATTTGGAAATGCTTTTTCAGACGTAATCTCGCTCGTCGTTGGCGTAGGTCTTATTACATATGCATCGATTGTTTTCGGGGAACTTGTACCTAAATCAATCGCCTTGCAAGTACCCTTAAAAACTGCGCTCTGGGTGGCTACACCGTTGAGCTGGTTTGCCAAGTTTGCTTTCCCGTTCATCAAGGTCCTCACTTTCTCTACCCATAAAATCCTGGACTTGCTTCACATTAAAAGCGGAAATAAAAAAAATATATCTGAACGGGAACTCCGACGCATGCTGGGGACTGCCTATCAACAAGGTACCCTTCAAAAGGAGCAGCTTTGGCTTCACCAGAATGTCTTCACTTTAAACAGCCTGACTGCAGGCCGTATAATGAAGCCTATTAAAATTATTGCAAAAGTAGAAGCACATTGGTCAAGGGAGCAGGTTCATGAGTTCATTAAATCGAGTCCATATTCTAATTTTCCGGTATGCCATCAAAGTCAGGGTGACATCATTGGTATCTTGGAGACAAAAAGCTTTCTTTTGAACAGTAGCGCCAGATGGCAGGACTGCATAATTGGTATTTTTTCGGTTCGAAAGGAAACACCCATCTGGACAATTTTCACAGACTTTAACAGGGATATGAAAAAATTCGCGTTGGTGAGCCATGAGATGCATTATATTGGAATACTGACGATGCAGGACATCATGGAGGCTATCTTTGGAGATATTCCTGAACTCGAAGATTACTCGTCCTATTTCTATCCAAAATCAGCCAACATTTGGGTCGCGGATGGTTTTATCCATTTGCAACGCATCAGGAAAAAATTATCCCTTAGCTGGTTAAGATCTTATGAACAGAAATATTTCACACTTGCTGAGCTCATTTCCGGTGAGGGGGCAAAATCAGCTGTAAACGGATCTTTGGAGTTGGAAGGCATCAAGTTCGAAATTCTATCAGGTGATGTTTCCGATGCCAAACAGGTCACAATCACCCTACCTTGAAAAATCATTCAGCTATACCGAAAGCAAAAGATAATACAGAAGGCCTAAGCTTATTATAAAAATTGCTAATGCAAGCATTTTTATCAGTAACTGCGGATTGTAGTAAGTGCCCTTAATTATAGCCTCAGCAGTTGTGATGTAACGGAAATAAGAGAAAATGATGATTGCTGATCCTAAGGCTACTAAAGAAATACCAATGAGGTGAGAATTTACATTCGACTGGCCCTGCGGCGGGCGGCCGATTGTCAATGATATCTGTTTGATGAATATGGAAAACTTTACGACAACAAAACCAAAGCCCATGATGGCGATGGCAGTCCTAACCCAGGCAAGAAATGTTCGCTCATTGGCAAGGTGGTCGGCCAAAGGTGCTTTTAATCTATTTTCTTCCGTCACAATGTGAATTTCTGTTAGATAAATGTTTGGGCGCTGACCTAGTTGTCAAATGTATCGGTGAAAATCCTGAATAAGGTCTGGAATATGAGGTAGCAAATGACTACCGTGCTAATGGCGAGCAACGAAACTGCCAGAATAAATGAGCAAATTCGTTATGGGTCTGGTAATAACGTAGCGCTGAAATAGTAATCGCAACTAGCGGAAAGCTTACAGACCACCAGGTTGCCCTAAATGGGCAGGACTTTGGAATATATGCACTTTTGCTGATCAGGATGAAGAGAAAAAAAATATTAAAATAAAAGAATACAGTACTAAGCATATCTTGGCCGCCATTAAGAGCTGAATATCCGGAAAAGGCAAGGGCAAATGGTCCGGTAAGGATTAACATGGCCGGTTGCATGAGAGTGGGAAGCTGAGGTTGAAAAAACAACCTTGATAAAATGACCGGAAACAAAATTAAGGTAAAGACGATGCCTATCCCAAAAAAGATAAAACAGATTTCTCTCGCTCCTGGTACATCGAAGGAGCTCCCTACGATAGGAACATCTAAAGTACCCACCACCGGAAGAATCCAGGCAGGCATAGCATTCTCTGCCGATTGCTGGTTGTCGAGCCATTTCCGTATAACATGAATTGCAAAAAAGAATATCATTATAGCCCCAATAAGCCAGATTGCAAAAGAAAGATCTGGAAAGTAGGGTTTGATAACGCCAGGCAATAAAAGTAGGAAAATGATAAAGGTGGCAAAAAAGCTTACCGATACGGGGTTTGAGAATTCATTCTGTACGATAGCCCTAAACTTAAAAAGCTTTAGCAGATAAGCGATACTCAACACTACAAATGCTGCAATGGCAAGAAAGCCTATGACTTTGCTGATTGCTGATGGAACAGGCCAGTAGTTGTGCGCCAGTCGCCAGCAAAAACTCAAGCCAGTGATACCCATCACCCCCCAAAAAAGCTTATCGGTAGGAATTCAAGAATGATTTTTTTCTAATTGCAGTTTCCATAGCATTTTTTTAAAGACAAAAATCCAATATTAAAAGTCAATGAAGTTGTATGTGTTAAAGAATAAGAGGTATGGTTCATCAGGAGCCCCACCATTGCGGCTTTGGTTATAGCTCTGTTTTTTTTGGATGAATAAGAGATAATCAGGCTCAAACCTCTGATTATAGCACACCGGAAGCGACAGGCCGTTTCACACAAGATACATTTACCATATATCGCCAACATAAAAATAAAATAAAAACAACAAAAAACTGAAAATGAGATACTTAAGACAAGGCATGGATTTTGGCTTCAGTAAACAACCTGTCATTATCAGCAGGAGATATTTAAGAATCTTATGATGAGATTTTTTAGAACACTTAAAAATAAATGTATAAACTTAAAACTAAAAAGCTATGAGTACTATCAAAGTAAAAGACGGAACAGAGATCTACTACAAGGATTGGGGAACAGGACAGCCAATCGTATTCCATCACGGTTGGCCTTTGTCATCTGATGACTGGGATACGCAGATGATGTTCTTTTTACAAAAAGGATATAGGGTAATTGCCCACGATAGACGTGGTCATGGCCGATCGGGACAAAGTGCAAATGGCAACGATATGGATACCTATGTTTCAGATATTGCTGAACTCGCGGATGCGCTGGATCTTAAAGATGCTATTCACATCGGACACTCAACAGGTGGTGGTGAAGCCTTAAGATATGTAGCTACACTTGGAAAAGCCAGAGCTGCAAAAGCAGTTTTGATTAGTGCTATCACGCCGATAATGGTTAAAAAAGAAACTAATCCAGAGGGCGTGCCTATCGCTGTCTTCGACGATATCCGAAAAGGTACAGGATTTGATAGAACACAGTACTATTATGATTTCCCGATGGCTTTCTATGGCTGGAACAGAGCGGGCGCTGTTGTATCTGAAGGAATTAAGCACAATTGGTGGCGCCAGGGAATGATGGGCTCAGTATTGGCACATTACGAAGGTGTCAAGGCATTTTCTGAGTCTGATTTCACTGAGCAGCTAAAGTCAGTAGAAATTCCCGTTTTAGTATTGCATGGAGAGGATGACCAGATTGTCCCTTGGGGACAAGCACCAAGGGCTGCTGCGTTATTGAAAAATGGCAAGCTCATCACCTATCCGGGATTTCCACATGGGATGCCTACAACCCAGGCGGAGATAATCAATAGAGATATCCTGGAGTTTATCAAGGGCTGATCGGCACAACCATAAGCGGGGTTGGCGCCTTAGTTTGTAAGCGAATATATCCGCTAAACCAAGAGTGGATGGTCCGACTCGGGCCATCCATATTTTTACCATCACTTTAGCATGCTCCAACTCTAAGAGCGCGTTGAATTCAATTAAAACTGAAATGAAATTAGCTTTGTTGTTTATTTTTACCTGTACAGTCTCAACTGGGGCACTTTTTTCAGCTTCAAACGCGATAGAGTCAATATTAGGTTTCCTCATAGCCTTCGCTTGTTGTATTTTTTTTCTTAAACTTTCTTTCAATTCGGCAAACCGCTCGGACAGAAAATAACCTTCTACTGTTTTTATACATCCTGAGATGCTACGCCTCCAAAAGTTGTTATCCTGTGGTCGATGAAATTAACCCAATCAGAACATTTAAGTACCGATTGATGGATTTAAGCAAATAGGATGTTCCACCTCCCATTTCCCTGGAAAATCTCAAAAGGGTATTTTCAAAACTTTCATTTGTTCTCGGGTACTTTTTTCAATTATTGCACAGGCCATACCATGTCTATTATCCTGCTTTGGAGAAGTCCATTCACATCAATAATTTCTATTTTACCGTTTATCTCAATTTCCTGGAAACGAAAGTTCACAAGAGCAATCCATGAGCAGCCTTGTTAAAAATCCTAACCAAAACTGCATATTCGATTATCTGTCCAACATTTAACCTGTTCCGTACATCTATGGCCTTTTGGGATTGACGAACTTTGAGTAGAATTAGGCTGCTCATTGCCGGCAGTAATAAATTTCACTATATAAACGTACGCTGATGAAAACAATAGAATTTAAGGAAAATGGGGATTATGATGTCTTGCAGGTTCTGGACAAACCTAAGCCAGAACTTTTAGAGGGGCAGTTGCTTGTTAAAGTAGAGTTTGCCGCAGTCAATGCCGTAGACAATAGCGTTCGGTTAGGTCTTTTGCGTGCCAAAAGCGATCCGATAATTCTGGGGAATGAAGGTTCCGGTATTGTAGTGTCTGGAAACGCACAATTTCCGCAGGGAACCAGGGTAATGATATCTTGCTTTAGAAAGGATGGCCAGGTGCGGGGGATCTATTATAATGGCGTTTGGCAGGAATACCTTGCTTTGGAGTCTGACGATGTTATCGCTATCGGAGAAGATATTTCCTTTGAAGAAGCCGCAGCTTTCCCTGTGAGTTTTTTCTCAGCAAAAGCATGCCTGAATAAGGCAGATTTTAAACCTGGCAAAAGTGTACTCTCGCTAGGTGTTGGCGGCGGGGTTGGGAATGCGGGAATCCAGCTATCAAAGGCAATGGGTGCATCAATTGTCATTTCTACTGCCGGAAGCGCACAGAAAGCAGAATATGCGAGAAACCTGGGCATTGAAAACGTTATTGATCTGTCTAAGGAGACCATCAGTGATGGTGTGTTGAGGATTACTGAAGGCAAAGGGGTCGATATCGTTATTGATAGTTTAGGAGGAGCATTGACCGGTGAGGCCATTCATTCACTTGGCAGAAACGGAATTCTAGTCGCCATAGGCTATTCGGCCGGGACCGACTTTAATGCAAAGATTACCGATTTCGTGTGGAAGGGGCTACAGATGCGTGGAGCCAGCCTGAACGGATGGTTTGATCGCGATGCACAAAACGAAGGATGGAAAGAGTTAATTCCATTATTCAAATCGGGAAAAATCCGCCCTTTAATCGCCAAGGTATTTGATGTCGAGCAAGTTGCAGAGGCGCAAAAATATCTTATTGAGCAAAGACCTTTTGGCAAGGTGCTGATAAAATTTTAGAAATATAAACAGATAAACGATGGCAAACCCAGTGGATAATGAGCTTGTCATCGTTTAGATAAAACCAGCGTTTTCGCTAAAGGTGTAATTTAATTTGAAATTTTCCCAGCTATTGCCTGTATTGAGGCATTCTTGCTTGCACATACTTCAAGTATTTTACCCAAAGGCCGGCCCGCATCAAGATATCCAAAAAGCGTGAGGCACCCGAAGAGCCTATGCTCTTCGGGTAAATATAGCCTTAGATACCCTTTACCTGGATCCTGCTTATTTTGCCACTAGTTTCTCTCATCTGCGGACATTAAAACTATCTGCCTATTTCCTGTTCTTCTGAGCCGGCTTCCCGCTCATTTTCCCATGGAAAGCGGTCCTCTACATTTGCCGCATTGATATTACTTTCTATTTCAGTTTTTTTTCCTTCCATACCAGCATCTTTTAGCTCCTGGTCTTTTTTGGGGAAAATTTCATCCTGTCTGATAATGCTCATGGACTTATCGTACACATCAAGCCCCTTGAACTGGGGATTGGCAGTAATTAAGACTGGAACAGTTTTTTTTCCGATAATCATTTCTGCCTGAGCTAAATTTCCATTCCTCAAAACGCGCATCATGCCCTCTTTCGCCAATTCATTTAACCCTCTGAATGGATATTTGTCAATAGACTGTGACAGGTCAAAATTGAACTCGGGATAAAACTTTTTTAGTGGGTGGTTCCCATAGGTGTATATTTCGGTAAAAGTGGCCACCATATTCCGTTCCAAACTGGCCACCCCAAAAGAAACCATAGCATTTTGAATACCCTTTGAGGAGTTACGATAGATGAAGCCAGATTGATGTTCAGATACCAAGAGATCGTTTAAAGATCTATCGCCTCCAATACTCTCCCTATGCTTTTGCTTCGCAAAAGGGGATAAGAACACCCCCAAGCTTGCAGATTCGAGACCTTCGAGTCCAATACATCTACCAACAAGAAATCTTTACTGATTTAGGCAATTTAATGCGCCAGATTCCAACTTTAGACAACAACTCGATATAGGAGTTCAAAACTATCTTTCTGATGCTTAAAACCTATTAAAATAAGCCAAGTGGTCACTTTGGAGCGAAATTAGAGGGTCACTTTGGAGCGTAATATGTGGCCACTGGATAAAAAGAAGTGGCCACTTTTAGGATAACCCCCACCCAGAAATGCAGATGAACTAAAAACAGAAATTCTGGACGCATTTCATTCTAAGACCGTGATCTTGAAAAAGTCGAGAAATGAGTTTATTTCAAAAATTGAAGATTTTAATCAAAAAATAGAAGTAGCCAGAGAGATGATGCTTGATGATGAAATTGCCCCTGCGGAATACAGAAAAATCAAAGAACTGGCAAATAACGAAATAAATTTATTAGAATCAGATTTGTTCAGAATAGAGGAAACGCCAAAGATTAATATTAAACCTATTGTGGAAAAAGCGTTCAAGCTTTTCAGCGAAATTGATAAGCTTTACGAAAAAAGCAACCTTGAGCAGAAAAAATTAATCATTCAGTCTATTTTTCCTCAAAAAATAGACTACAAAAGTGAGATAGGTCGAACACAAAAGTCGAACTTTCTAGCCAGCACCATCTACCTGAAAAACAGTGAATTACGGCCAAAAAAAAAGGGACAAAACCATTCGAAAATGTCTTTGTCCCATACGGGGTGGCTGATGGGGCTCGAACCCACGACCCTCGGCACCACAAACCAATACTCTAACCAACTGAGCTACAACCACCGTATTTTTTAGTGTCACAAAAGTACGACTTTTAATATTTCTTGCAAATATTTTTTTCAAAGTTTTTACAACTAATTTTTAATTCCTTAACATTCAATTATTTGAAATTGAAAAAAAAATTCAAAAGCAGATAAAACAAGCTATTTTGAACCTAAAAACATAACTTTACCGCGTTTATGATCGAAATTTATACAGACGGAGCAGCTAGCGGAAACCCAGGACCAGGTGGTTGGGGTACAATTTTAAGGGCAGGACAGCACTATAAGGAATTAAGCGGAGGCTTTAGGATGACCACGAATAACCGCATGGAACTATTGGCTGTAATAAAAGGATTAGAAGCGTTAAAAAGCCTAAATCAACAGGTAACCGTTTATTCCGATTCGAAATATGTTGTAGATGCTGTGGAGAAGAAATGGGTTTTCGGCTGGGTAACCAAAAATTTTAAGGATAAAAAAAACAAGGACCTTTGGTTGAGATTCCTAGAACTATATAAGCTTCACAAAGTGAAATTCATCTGGATTAAAGGTCACAACGATCATCCGGAGAATGAGCGTTGCGACCGCTTAGCTGTTTTTGCTTCACAAGACAAACAAAACCTGGCTATAGATACTTTTTTTGAAGCAGAGAGAAGTAAAACCTAACAAGCTTTAATCAATTCCGCCAATTACATTTAAATTCTCAAGTTTCGTTTCTACATTGGCATCAATTGAGATTGATTTTGCTGTATATAACAACATCATTTCCTCAGCCTTTTCTACCATATGTTTCGATCCGATAAAAATCGGAACCCGCTGATGCAATTCTGTAGGTTCAATTTCGAGTATACGCTCAAAGCCTGTGCTGGCTTTGCCCCCAGCCTGCTCAATAATAAAAGACATCGGGTTACATTCGTACAATAATCTTAATTTCCCATTAGGTGAGCGCGAAGTGGTTGGGTAAATATAAATCCCACCTTTAATTAAATTCCGGTGGATGTCGCCAACCATAGAACCAATATAACGTGAAGTATACGGGCGTTTAGTGGCCTCATCCTCTACCTGGCAATATTTGATGTATTTTTTAACGCCATCTGGAAAGTGAACATAATTACCTTCATTTACCGAATACATATAACCTGTTTCAGGTATTCTCATCTGTGGGTGAGAAAGACAAAATTCACCAATTGATGGGTCTAATGTAAAACCATTAACGCCCTTTCCTGTTGTATAAACCAACATGGTGGATGAACCATAAATAATGTAACCGGCAGCTACCTGTTCTGTACCTTTTTGCAGCACATCCGTGATACTGGCTCTGCCATCAACCGATTTTCTGCGATAAATAGAGAAAATTGTCCCTACAGCAACATTTACATCCGTATTGGATGAACCATCTAAAGGATCGATACAGACGATATACTTGGCATTTTGAGAAACCGGCGATTCGATATGGATAATTTCATCTTCTTCTTCGGTAGCTACAATACAGCATTCGCCACCACTGGTTAGCGCGGCAATAAACTGTTCATCAGCATAAACATCCAGCTTTTTTTGTTCCTCACCCTGAATATTGGTGGTTCCCATATCGCCTAAAATATCAACTAAACCAGCTTTATTAATTTCGCGGTTTACAATTTTTGCAGCTATACCAATATCCCTCAATAACCTCGAAAGTTCGCCTTTAGCATATGGGAAATCTGCTTGTTTTTCTATAATAAATTGTCCTAGTGTTTTAACGCCACAAACCATACTTAGTGTAAATTTTACATTATCTACCCGATAACTCTATAACCTCTAAGGTATGAATATTTTCATCAGTTATGCAAAAACGGATGAGGGTTCGCACTTTGTGCCAACCGTGTTTTCCCGCCGCACCGGGGTTTATATGCAGACATTTTATTTTTTCATCAAACATTACTTTTAAAATATGTGAATGCCCTGTAATAAATAATTTTGGAGGGTTAGTGTATATTTCAGGTTTAACATAAGATGAGTATCTTCCCGGATACCCACCTATGTGCGTCATCCAAACATCAACCCTTTCGCAGCTAAATCGATTTTGCTCAGGAAACTCCGCCCTAATCGCACTGTCATCTATATTTCCGAACACGCCACGCAATGGTTTAAACGCTGCCAAAGGCTCAGCTACGTTAGGGCCAAAATCTCCTGCATGCCAAATTTCATCTACACTATCGAAGTGTTTAAAAACCGCATCATCTAAAAAACCATGGGTATCAGAAATTAATCCTATTTTTTTCATTATGTAAACTTAATTGTACCCCGTAATTTACAGGGTTAGCAAAATCTTTCGACCACTTTTCGCTAAAACAAATCCTCCAACGATTGACAAATCTTTTAAAAATGGTGGTTAAATATTATAAAAAAGCACCGTAATGATTATACAATGTTACCATTGCCCCTCCCCCGCTACCCATCCCAAATCCCTAAGCTAGAAGGCCAGAAAAAAATCCTTCAGCAATTCTTTATAAGCTGCTGTATGCTGTTTTAAAGATTCATAAATATTAAAGTCTCTTTCTCTTAAAACTGTTTCACCCTTTTTCAAACAGATCATTTGCCTAAAGGTTAGTTTGTTTTGATCAGAATGAATATGGATCCGCTCTGCAAGCGATAAATTATAACGTGCAGCAATACCAATAACCTCATCGGCTTGTTTTACCGGGAGGATTAACCAAATCATACCTTCATCTGCCAATAACCCACTCGATTTTTTAATGAGCATGCTAAAAAAGTCTTCATCTGCATGCCGGGCTATTCCTTTTCTAAATTCTCCGCTTTTTAAATCATTCACAAAAAAGGGTGGATTAGAAACAATCAGATCGAATTGCTGAGCATACTTATACTGTTCAATTGATATATGCTTAATGGTTAACCGCTCATTGAAAACCGATAATTGAAAATTCTTTCCAGCAGTTTGTGCGGCCTGTTCATCAATTTCTACAGCATGTATGTCCGCTTCCGTAAAACGCTGCGCCAGCATCAGGGCAATTACACCAGTTCCGGTCCCGATATCTAATATCAACCTGGGCGAAGGATGTCTAACTGTTGCGCCAAGCAATACGCCATCGGTGTTAATCCTCATAGCGCAACCTGTTTGGTCAACTTCAAACTGTTTGAACTTGAAAACACTCATCCTAAATTTCGTACAACTCTAAAGGTAAACCATCAGGATCAGCAAAAAAAGTAAACCGCTTATCAGTAAACTCATCAATACGGATAGGCTCGGTAATAATGCCATGATCATTTAAACGCGAAATCTCTTCTTCAATTTCATCAACTTCAAAAGCCAGATGGCGCAAACCCTGCGCTTCTGGTCGCGATGGCCTTGCGGGAGGGTTTTCGAAAGAAAACAGCTCGATCTGATACACACCATTTACTGCAAGATCTAATTTATACGACTTCCTTTCAGCCCGGTAAACCTCTGCCAAAACAGTAAAACCTAATTTATTCACATAAAAATCTTTCGATTTTTCGTAATCAGAACAGATAATGGCAATGTGGTGGATGCGAAGCATAAATAATGATTGAATTTTGAATGAGTAAATGAGTGAGTTAGCGTTTAGGCAAATTTGCACATTCTATAATTGAATCAACCAATAATTATTTCAACATTCTCTCACTCAAATTCACTCATTCTATCATCAGCCATTCTCCCATTTAATAATCCTCTCATTCGATCATTATATTTTGACATTCAATCATTCAAAATTCTCTCATTCAATCCTGTAATCACACCAGTTTTTTCATATAAAAAAGCTATTTTTGCAACTTCAAAAAAAAAGCATGATTCATTTCTTCCTTAGTCAATCGCAGGCGATTTTTGTTCTACAAACAGACAAAGCGCTTTCTACCACTGATATTACTAAACTTGAATGGTTATTTGGCGGCGCCAAAATCTCGCAAGAAAAAGCGCTAACAGGCTTTTTCGTTGGACCAAGAGCAGCAATGATTACTCCATGGAGTACCAACGCAGTAGAGATTACCCAAAACATGGACATGCAGGGAATCATCAGGATTGAAGAATTTAAGCAGGTTGACGAAAGTTTTGCTGATTATGACCCGATGCTTTCTCAAAAATACGACAAGCTCGATCAGGAGGTTTTTACCATCAACATTAAACCTGAGCCGATTTTAGAAATTACTGATATTGCTGCTTACAACAAACAAGAAGGACTTTCTTTAAGTGATGAAGAAGTTGAATATTTAAATACTTTGACGCAAAAATTAGAAAGACCGTTAACCGATTCTGAAGTTTTTGGTTTCTCTCAGGTGAATTCAGAACACTGCCGCCATAAAATTTTCAATGGTAAATTTGTAATCGATGGCGAAGAAAAACCTACTTCTTTGTTTAAACTGATCCGCAAAACATCAGAAGAAAATCCTAATGATATTGTTTCGGCCTATAAAGATAACGTAGCTTTTATCAAAGGCCCGAAAGTGCAGCAATTTGCACCTAAACGTGCCGATGAGCCTGATTATTATACGACAAGCGATTTTGAATCGGTAATCTCATTAAAAGCAGAAACCCATAATTTCCCTACTACTGTTGAGCCTTTTAATGGTGCAGCAACAGGTTCGGGGGGCGAAATCAGAGACCGTTTAGCAGGTGGACAAGGCTCCTTGCCTTTGGCAGGAACTGCCGTTTACATGACTGCGCTTTCGCGTTTAGAAGATAACCGCCCATGGGAAAAAGGTGTTGAAGAAAGACAATGGTTGTACCAAACTCCAATGGATATCCTGATCAAAGCATCAAATGGTGCTACAGATTTTGGAAATAAATTCGGACAACCACTAATTACAGGTTCGGTTTTAACTTTCGAACACGAAGAGAACAGCAGAAAATTAGGTTTCGATAAAGTAATTATGCTTGCGGGTGGTATCGGTTACGGTAAAGCCAGTCAGGCGCAAAAACTTAAACCAAAAGAAGGCGATAATATCGTTATTCTGGGTGGAGAAAATTATAGGATCGGGATGGGCGGTGCAGCCGTTTCATCTGCAGATACTGGTCAGCACGGAAGCGGAATTGAATTAAACGCCATCCAGCGATCGAACCCTGAAATGCAAAAACGGGCTGCAAATGCAGTGCGTGGTATGGTAGAAAGCGATCACAATTCGATTATCTCTATCCACGATCATGGCGCAGGCGGTCACTTAAACTGTTTATCAGAACTGGTTGAAGAAACCGGTGGTTTAATAGACCTTGATAAATTGCCAGTGGGCGACCCTACCCTTTCGGCTAAAGAAATTATCGGAAACGAATCGCAGGAAAGAATGGGTTTGGTAATTGGCAACGAGCATATCGAAACCTTACAAAAAATAGCAGACCGCGAACGCTCACCTATGTATACTGTAGGTAAAGTAACCGGCGATCACCGTTTCACCTTTAAATCTGCAACAACAGGTTTAAAACCTATGGATTTTGAATTGGCCGCCATGTTTGGCAGCTCACCAAAAATCGTAATGGACGACCAAACCATCGATCGTAGGTACGAAGCTGTAACCTATAACAACAACGAATTAAATACCTATTTAGAACAGGTGCTTCAATTAGAAGCGGTTGCATCTAAAGATTGGTTAACCAATAAAGTAGACCGTTGCGTGGGTGGCCGCGTAGCCAAACAACAATGCGCAGGACCGTTACAACTACCTTTAAACAATTGTGGTGTAATGGCTTTAGATTTTCAGGGTAAAGAAGGTATAGCCACTTCAGTTGGCCATGCACCACTTTCAGCCTTGATCGACCCTGCAGCAGGTAGCCGCAATGCGATTGCAGAATCACTTTCGAATATCATTTGGGCGCCCCTAAAAGATGGCTTAAAAAGTGTTTCACTTTCTGCCAACTGGATGTGGGCCTGTAAAAATGAAGGCGAAGATGCCCGTTTATATGCAGCAGTAAAAGCCTGTTCTGATTTTGCCATCGATTTAGGAATCAATATCCCAACTGGAAAAGATTCATTATCGATGAAACAGAAATACAAAGATGGTGATGTAATTGCACCGGGAACAGTAATTATTTCTGCCGGAGCAAATTGCGACGACATTACTAAAGTTGTTGAGCCGGTACTTCAAAAAAACGGTGGATCAATTTATTACATCAACCTTTCTAACGATACCTATAAATTAGGTGGTTCGTCTTTTGCACAGATTTTGAACAAAATCGGTACAGAAACACCTGATGTTAAAGGTGCCGAACAATTTAAAATAGCTTTTAATACGCTTCAGCAATTAATCAAAGCGGACAAAATCCAGGCAGGTCACGATATTGGTAGCGGTGGCTTAATCACAACGCTATTGGAAATGTGTTTTGCCGACCGTGATTTAGGCGCTTCGATCGATCTGTCTTCACTGGCAGAAGCAGATAGCATTAAAGTATTATTTGCAGAGAACATTGGTATTGTATTCCAGGCAGATGCTTCTGTTGAAGATACCTTTACACAGGCCGGCGTTGCTTTCCATAAAATTGGTGAGGTTACCCAATCGGCTAAACTGGAAGTTAAAAATGCTGCTGATCACTTCAGCTTCGATATCGACCATTTACGTGATGTTTGGTTCAAAACTTCATACTTATTAGATAGTAAACAAACCGGTAACGGATTAGCAAAAGAACGTTACGACAATTATAAAAACCACGTATTAAATTACACTTTCCCATCACAATTTGACGGAAAAAAACCTGTAATCGATCTGACTAAACCACGACCAAAAGCAGCCATTATCCGCGAAAAAGGAAGTAATTCTGAGCGTGAACTGGCGAATGCAATGTATTTGGCGGGTTTTGATGTGAAAGATGTACACATGACCGATTTAATTACCGGAAGAGAAACTTTAGAAGATATTCAGTTTATCGGTGCAGTTGGTGGATTCTCTAACTCTGATGTTTTAGGATCGGCCAAGGGTTGGGCAGGTGCATTTTTATACAACGAAAAAGCAAGGGTAGCTTTAGAGAAATTCTTTGCCCGCCCCGATACTTTATCTGTTGGGGTTTGCAATGGCTGTCAGTTATTTGTAGAGCTTGGCTTAATTAATAAAGACCACGAAGAAAAACCTAAAATGCTCCACAACAAGAGTGGCAAACACGAAAGCATTTTCACTTCGTTAACCTTACAGGAAAACAATTCGGTCATGTTATCTACCCTGGCCGGAAGCACTTTAGGTGTCTGGGTATCGCATGGCGAAGGAAGGTTCTCATTGCCATACGCAGAAGATAAATATAAAATCGTAGCCAAATATGCTTACGAAACCTATCCGGCCAGTCCGAATGGATCAGATTATAACACCGCAATGTTATGCGATGAAAGTGGTCGCCATCTGGTCATGATGCCGCACATTGAGCGTTCATTGTTCCAATGGCACTGGGCAAATTACCCACAAGGCCGTAAAGATGAAGTTTCGCCATGGATGGAAGCCTTTGTAAATGCCAGAAAATGGATAGAGAATAAAAGATAATAGAAGATGTAAAAAGGATAATGGTTTTTAATTCCATTATCCTTTTTAGTTTTATAGGCATCCATCATGCTGTCCCGATGCTTCTGGCAATATCATCAAGTTAAGGAGAAAACAAAAAAACATTGTCATCCTGAGCCTGTCGAAGGGCAAATGTTTTTTTGTTTTCGACTAGTAAAGGTCTTTACTTCGGCTAAACTCTGTACGGGCTGGCTCAGACTGACAACACATAAACTTAACTTAATGACATTGTGCTTCGAGATTTGCATCTATCATGCTAATCAGACCCTGAAACAAGTTCAGGATGACGAGCCGCGAAAACAAAAAACGGTCTGGGCACCGCCCAAACCGTTTCAATTTACCCAACCTCACATTTTTCTACAAGAGCATTAATAGAAAAATTGTTTAGTCGCCATGCTGAGCTTGATTCAGCATCTTTCCTTTGGGGTAGACCCTGAAACAAGTTCAGGGTGACGAATTTATCTCCCTAAATCCCTTGAATATCACTCCTAACCTCTTTACGCCAATCCTTTCCATATTTACGATCCATAAAAGAAGCTACTACTTTATTATAATCATTAATGGAAATATTTACAGGCATTACACAACCAAATTCAGAATAAGCAATACCATATTTCTTTTCAAATATTTCCTGTCCTTTTATATAAGTAGATACAATACCACCGCGAAGCAGAAACTTCACGTTACCCTTCTTTAAGTCGGCATTGGCCAGCTTAATACTGTACACTTTCGCACTATCCAATGGTATTTTAGACTTAGCATTTAATTGTACAGCTGCAAAACAGAGAAACATAAATATTGGTATGAGCTTTTTCATCTTAACTACTTTAATTAGAAATGGTAAAATTAATTGCCATATTATATCTTACACGCACCGGAACGCCTTTATTTTTACCAGGTTTCCAAAGCGGTGATTTTTTAATTACTTTAATCGCTTCTTCATCACAACCGAAACCAAGTCCCTTTAAAACCTTAACATCAGTAACGGAGCCATCTCTTTCTACTACAAAGCTCACAAACACTTTCCCTTGAACATTTTCTTCCTGGGCTTGATAAGGGTACCTTAAGTTACGCTCCATGTATTTAGACCATGCTTTAGTGCCACCATTAAACTCAGGGTATTCATCAACTCCGCCTATCGTTAAAATGGCATTTGGATCACCGTTTTCTGAACCATCTTTAGCTGTTCCAGCTCCATCACTATTACCTTTATTATCTGAAACCGTTGCATTAGGAGCCACAACACCATCCTGTGTCTTGGTGCTGATCACTGCCAATTTTATATCATCAACTGTTGGAGGAGGCGGAAGCTCTGTTTTATTAACCACCACCACTTGTGATGGAATCGCTATTGTTTTAACCTTTACCGGATCTGCTTTTGCAGGCTCAACCTTTTTCTCTGGTTCAGGAGTTTTTGGTTTCATCTGGTGGATCACATTAGTTAAAACCACAACCTTTGTCGGAGCTTCTACCACAACCTCCTTCGGAAAAAGTTTTGCATAAATTAAAGGAGAGAAACACAACAGGATAAATAAGCTTCCGGATACAAAAAGCACTCTTGTCATAATCGATGAAGATTTCGACCTTAATTCATAAGCGCCATAGTTTTTGTTGCGGTTTGCAAATACAAGATCGAGCCACTCGGTTTTGTATACATTAATTGAGGAGTTGAACATAGCTTTTATTTTTATAGCATGATGCAGCTAAATTCTCAATTCCATAAAACATTCGAAAAATCTATTTTCATTACAAAAAATGAAATTTTTCATCTGAAAAACATTTTTTTATTTCATTTTCAATAAAATTCATAAAAATAATACGATTCTTTTACGAGAATTAATAAAATATACTATTTTTGACAAAAAACATAACAAATTAATGAAAAGCTTAAGAACCATCGCATTAAAAGAGGCTCAAAATAGAATTTCACCTGAAGTTAAATCTCCTTCGGCGAAAATTTCTGATTTTTACGGCTCGAATGTATTTGATAAGAAAAAAATGAGAGATTTCTTATCTAAGGACGTGTATGAAAAATTAATTTCATCTATCAACCAAGGTGAATTAATCAATTCTGACGATGCTAACCAAATTGCTACAGCTATGAAAGCGTGGGCAATGAGTGCTGGCGCAACGCACTACACGCACTGGTTCCAGCCATTAACCGGCACAACTGCCGAAAAACATGATTCATTTTTTGAGCCAAGTGGCGATGGTGCTATCGAGAAATTTGCAGGTAGTGCTTTAGTTCAACAAGAGCCAGATGCTTCTAGCTTCCCTAACGGTGGTATCCGTAATACTTTCGAAGCTCGTGGTTATACTGCTTGGGATCCTTCTTCTCCAGCTTTCATCATGGAAAGCAAAGCAGGTAAAACACTATGTATCCCTACAGTATTCGTATCATATACCGGAGAAGCCTTGGATTATAAAGCACCTTTATTAAAAGCATTAGCTGCGCTTGATAAAGCTGCTGTTGATGTTTGCCAATATTTCGATAAAAGCATTACTAAAGTAAATGCTTCTTTAGGTATCGAACAAGAATATTTCCTGGTTGATGAGTCATTATTCAATGCTCGTCCCGATTTATTGTTAACAGGCCGTGCTTTATTCGGGCACATGTCTGCTAAAGGCCAGCAATTAGAAGATCATTATTTTGGTTCTATTCCTGAGCGCGTATTCAGCTACATGGTAGATTTCGAAAACGAAGCTTTAAAATTAGGTATTCCTTTAAAAACCCGTCACAATGAGGTTGCACCATCTCAGTTTGAGTGCGCACCGATTTATGAAGAAATCAACCTGGCTATCGATCACAATCAATTATTGATGGATTTGATGGAAAAAGTTGCCCGTCGTCACCATTTCCGTGTATTGTTACACGAAAAACCATACGCAGGTATCAACGGATCAGGTAAACACAACAACTGGTCGTTAATTACCGATACCGGTAAAAACTTATTGGCACCAGGTAAAACACCTAAAAACAACTTAATGTTCCTTGCTTTCTTTGTAAATACAATTAAAGCCGTTAGCGAGCATGCCGATTTATTACGTGCAAGTATTGCATCAGTAAGCAACGATCACCGTTTAGGTGCCAACGAAGCGCCACCTGCAATTATCTCTATCTTCTTAGGTTCTCAGTTGAACGATGTATTAGATGAAATTGAGCACTCACGTATCAGCAAAAAAATCAAAGAAGATAACGCACTTTGGTTAGGTATCCCTAAAATCCCTCAGATTTTATTAGATAATACCGACCGTAACCGTACTTCTCCTTTCGCATTTACAGGTAACAAATTTGAGCTTAGAGCTGTTGGATCTTCAGCAAACTCTTCTGCACCAATGACGATCTTAAACGCGATTATGGCTGAGCAATTGGTTAAATTTAAAGTTGAAGTTGATAAATTGATCAAAAAAGGTGATAAAAAAGACATCGCTTTATTAACCGTGATCAAAAAATACATCAAAGAATCTAAAAACATCCGTTTCGAAGGCAATGGTTATAGCCAGGAGTGGGAAGATGAGGCTGCAGCACGCGGTTTATCAAACATCAAAACTACACCAAAAGCTTTAGATGCTTATTTAACTGAAAAATCTGCTGAGTTATTTGCAACAACAGGTATTTATAGCGCACGCGAGATTCATGCCCGTCATGAAATCATGTTAGAAAACTTCTATAAAAAACTACAGATCGAAGCCCGTGTAATGGGTGAAGTGGCTAACACGGCCATTATTCCAGCTGCAATTGCTTACCAAAACGCTTTAATCGAAAACGTACAGGGATTAAAAGCAATTGGTGTAGATAGCAAAGTTTCTCTCGATATCGTTAAAAAATTATCAGAGCATTTAGAAATTGTTAAAACCAATATCGATGCAATGTTAGAAGAACGTAAATTAACCAACAAAATTGAAGATACCCGCGAGAAAGCGATTGCATACGATGAGAAAGTTAAATCTTACTTCGATATCATCCGTTACCACGCCGATAAATTAGAGCAAATTGTTGACGATAGCGTTTGGCCTTTACCAAAATTCAGAGAATTATTATTCATGAAATAGGTTTTAAGCTGGAAGGTTTAAGGTATAGGGCGTAAGGTTTAACTTTACGCCCTTTTTTGTTGGTTCATTAGCCATTGGTTCGTTGGTCATTGGTTTCCCTTGCAAGTAGACTATCAAATAAAAACTGTAAACTGGTTAATCCATTAATTATTAAAATTGGTTAAGTATCCCCCAACACAACGTCCTCCTGAACTTAGTTCAGGATCTAATCGAATAGTTGTTTATACTGGAAAATACTTTTTTTTTGGAAAGCAATACCAGTGCTCATCGGTTAATCCAGTCCTGCTTTCCTTCTTGCTGTAAAGTTTTCTCCATTCTTTAAATCCATTGTTTACAGCATCCATGCAATCAGGTTTATTTAAGATAGGCCTGTGCAGGGAAAACCCCACCCACAACGAACAACCTTCAATACCCTAAGCCCGATTGCACGGATGCCGTTTTATTCGTTAAATATTTTTTCCTGTTCCAAAGATTTAAAACGGCAGGAGGAAAAGCGGGGGCGCAAGCCGCCATGAAAAACCCAACCCTCACTTCCAAAAAAAAAAGAAACCCCACCTTTTACACCTTAAATTTTTGTGCGCTTTGTGCCTTCGTGGTAAACAAACTAAGGTGCCCAAGGTGCAAAAAAGCCTTGCCGTTTAGCCATAAAAAACCTTAAGTATTTAGCTTTAGTCTTTCCCCTTAAAACCTTATCTTTGCGCCAACATGAGTGATAACAGGTACAATCAACGTGGCGTTTCTGCCTCAAAAGAAGATGTGCACAATGCCATCAAAAACATCGATAAAGGAATTTTCCCTAAAGCATTCTGCAAAATCATCCCCGATATTTTAGGTGGTGATGAGGAATATTGCAATATCATGCATGCAGATGGTGCAGGCACCAAATCTTCTCTAGCTTATGTATACTGGAAAGAAACCGGAGATATTTCGGTTTGGAAAGGTATTGCACAAGATGCCATCATCATGAATATCGATGATTTAATCTGTGTTGGTGCTACCGATAACATTTTATTATCCTCAACCATTGGAAGAAATAAAAACCTGATCCCCGGCGAAGTGATTGCTGCAGTAATTAACGGAACAGAAGAAATCTTAGGCGATCTGCGCGAACAAGGCATCTCGATTTATTCTACCGGCGGCGAAACCGCCGATGTTGGCGACTTAGTAAGAACGATTATCGTCGATTCTACGGTAACCTGCCGCTTAAAGCGCGAAGATATCATCAGCAATGATAACATTCAACCAGGCGACGTAATTGTGGCACTAGCATCTTCCGGACAAGCCACTTACGAAACCGAATACAATGGTGGTATGGGATCAAACGGGTTAACCTCTGCCCGTCATGATGTTTTTGATAAAACAGTAGCCAATAATTATCCTGAAAGTTTCGATCCGGCTGTTCCATTCGATCTGGTTTTCTCTGGAAAGAAACAATTAACAGAAGAAATAGCTATTGAAGGATTTGGCAAAACTACGGTAGGTAAATTGGTATTATCCCCTACGCGTACTTATGCACCTGTAATCAAAAAGATTTTAGAAAGCTATCGCAGCCAGATTAATGGCATTGTACATTGCAGTGGTGGTGCACAAACCAAGGTATTACATTTCATCAATGATGATATCCATGTAATCAAGAATAACTTATTTCCTATTCCTACCCTATTTAAATTGATTCAGGAACAATCGGGTACCGATTGGAAAGAAATGTATAAGGTATTCAACATGGGGCACCGTATGGAACTATATGTTCCTCAGGAGATTGCCGAAAGCATTATCGAAATATCAAAAAGCTTTAATATCGATGCGCAGATTATCGGTCGCGTAGAAAAAGGCGATCAGAAACAGGTAACCATCGAAAGCGAAAAAGGAACTTTCGTTTATAACTAAGTATCAAGATACAATTTAAAAAGGCTGCTGAAAATTAAATTTCAGCAGCCTTTTATTTATTACTCACGTTCTACAAATTTATGGAAGGTACTCTCCTCTCCATCTGCTTTTTTATCCTGATACAAAAAATCGAGTTTGTTGTCATCAAAGGTTTTAAAAAAAGTATCCCAGTCTGTTTCTTTTAAATCTGAAGAACTGTCGCTATGCTTTGGGAAATGTATCCTTAAAATACCACCACCATTGGTTTTTGCTGTATCTGCAACTATTGCCGGTACACCGCCATGTTCCTCTGCCCAGGCTTGTATGGTAGCATGATCATGGGTCTGTTTCGAAGTGCTCATTGTTTTAAATATTAGTTTTAAATAAATAGACTAATATTAAAATCATTTTTTAGTAGAAATGGTTTTAGTTATAATAAAAAACTTACCTATCTAACGACTTTAGCTTCTGATATGCCTTCAGTCCTTATTTAAATAGGCAGGAACAATCAGGTTCTGATTGGGAAGAAATGTACAAGGTATTAACTGGGTCACCGCCTAAAGCTTTAGGCTTCTCAGATGATTGTGGAAAAATTATAGAAATCCTAAAGTTTTATATCGATGCGCAGATTATCGGTCGCGTAGAAAAAGGCGATCAGAAACAGGTAACTATCGAAAGCGAAAAAGGAACTTTTGTTTATGATTAAGAAATAAGATGCAAATCAACAAAGGAGATCGGGATTATTTTCCTTCCTGACCCATCACATGATCTTATGTCCCGCTCGTTAGTATCTTCAATCGAGTTAAGTCAACTGATTAATCTCATTAGCTAATTTTTCACCTCAATGATTGAGAGTTAATAAATGATACAGATTTAAGAATGTAATAATTGACTATATAGTTTATATGAACTTCCGATAGGAATCTAATATTAATATCTATCGGAAGCTTTTTATTATTTGAGATTATTCGAATAAAATTTATTTAGTAGAAATTATAAAAATAGTTAGGGTGAAGTATGGTAAATCCCTCAAATTCAATCATCGTACCGCTTTCCATACCATAATCAACAATTAAATTAACATTTGAGGTATCTAAGTAATACGTATTTTCTCCAGGCTGCAAGACTTTTGTATATAAAACAGAGTGGTTATCGACAAGATTACTATGATATAGAGTTTTGTTTCTCATAGTGTACGAAACTTTAACCTTATATGTTAATGCAGAAGGAATTGTGAGTGTTTCATCGGTGTAGAACTTCAAATAATAGGCTATTTGAGATGAATAATAAGAACCATCAGGCGATTGTTCATTACTAATATAATCATACACTAGCCTTGCATATATCTTCTTATATAAAGAGTTTATGCCATTAATATCACCAGGGGATAAAACGGACATTCTATTCCAAGTTGTACCATCTTTCCGTGTAAGTTGTGGTGCTGACGACCCATCTGATGCATCAGAATTATATGAACTATAGATCATTATGGACTCATAATCTAACGGACCTAATTCTCCTCCAGTACCGGCTGAATAAATAGCGTACTGCGGCTTCCAAGAATTATTAACATTAGAAACATTTATATAATTATCCCTATCTGCTCTTGTATGCTCATGCATCAATCCTACAGCATGTCCAATTTCATGAATTACATTACTTAAAACCGAATTACTAGCTAGTTTGATGTATTGACGGCCATTAATCATACCTAAAGCAGAAGAACCTGCTCCCTGAGATGGATTACCACTAAAATCTACATAGTTAATTTGATTTGTCCACTGAATGAACCTAATCGGAGTCTGTGCCTCCCAATGGTTTATTGCTTGAATAATTAAACTAGCCTTTGATTGATCGGATATTGTATAATAAACTACACCACCTGGCCATAATTTATTAAAATCGCTGGTATATGTACTTCTTGGTGTAGTCTCTTTACCACTCCCAACCTTATTATATTCCAAATAGGCAACCTGATCTTTCGATAAAATAACATCGCCGCCAACAACATATTCTCCTCTGTTGTTAATCGATACAGTTACTTCTCCACCATTTTTTAAGTGATAAGTAATCGTTTTCCCTGGAACACCTTGTTGTTCACCTTTAATTGATGCTTCTTTTTTACACGCACTCATAAAAATTAGGAGTGCAGCAAAAGTGTAATAGATTTTTTTCATGTTAGATTTTTTAGCGTTTTAATTAATAGCGGTAAACAATCGTACATCTACAATAGACGGCGCATAGTTTGGGAAGTTTCAATTAGAAGTTAGGTGGGGAATCGTTTATATAAAACGAAGCATGAATATTCTAATAAAAGAAGAGGTTTATTTTCAGAGAGCGCGCGTTTTTCATAATGGTAATTTGTTTTCCATAATAAAAATACCTACCAACTATTAACACAGTTATTTTTTTACATCAAGTAGTTATTTTATTACACGAAATATCTTTTTGGATATACAATTATCAAAAACAACCAAATGCTTCTTTTATATCTTTATCGATACATGATTAAGTTTATCGGTACATCATTTAATTTTGCTGATATAAATGTATATTGGATCTAAATCAATCACTCCAAACAGAAATAACGTTATGATCAATGTATATCTTCTAGGTGCAGGCAAACATGCTACAGAGCTTAGCGAATATTTTAATGGCAATAACGAATATCAATTAGCAGGATATGTAATAAACCTGGATAATGCCGTTAATCATCCAAATATAGCCAAGGCAGTTATTTCTTTACCATCCTTTTTAGAAAAACATCCTGTTGCTTTAAATATTGCATTAATTGGTGCAATAGGCACTTATGAAAGAAAATCGATCATTGAGCCGTTAGAAAACAAAGGCTATCCATTCATCAATATCATCCATCAACACAATTACATCAGTCCTTCTGTTAAAGTTGGTTATGGCAACTGTATCGCGCCAGGTTGTGTAATCAATGCAAATGTGCATATTGGTAACCATTGTATTGTTAATTCCAACTGCAATATCAGTCACGATTGCATATTAGAAGACTACGTGACCATTTCTCCCGGTGTAACCATTGCCGGAAACGTAAACATTAACGAAGGCGTTTTTATAGGCACGGGTGCAACAATAATCCCAGGCATAACGATTGGAAAGGGAGCCTATATAGCCGCTGGAGCTTGCGTTACAAAAGATGTTCCGCCGCATGTAATGGTTGCGGGTGTGCCTGCAAAGGTAAAAAAAGAAGTGTGATCAGAATAGTTTAAAATCACAAACAGCTTTATAACAAAAATGCCCCGATCAAATGATCGGGGCATTTAAATTGTATATTTAGTTAAACAGGTACCTTACACCCAGTTGTCCTTGCCATCTTGAAGAAAAAGACTCAGAAAGTGGTGTTGTTGGTGTCGAAGGTGAAAACGTATATCCTCCACCATTCGAACTGCTATAGCTTATTAGCTGATATGCACTATTGCTAACAAAGTATTGACGTCCCCAATTTTTATTTAACAAATTACCAACGTTAATGATATCAAAAGATAATTGTAATCTGTTTTTAGTAGATCCTATCATTGTACCAATATCTTGCATTATTCTAAAGTCGAATTGATGTTGCCATGGTAACCTTGCTCCATTACGCTCAGTATATTGACCTCTTTTTTTACTTAAATAAGAATCATTATTAATGTAGGCATCTAAAGCAGTCCACTGTTGGGCAGGAGTAAATGTTTGACCTCCTGTAGTTAAATTAACTAATTTAATATCACTTATAGTCCTTGGTACAAACAATAAATCGTTAGAAAATGCTCCATCTCCATTTAAATCACCATTATATAAATAAGTAAAAGGCGAACCAGAATTACCAACATAGAATAATGAAACCGTTGTGCCGCTAGATTTATTTTTACCGTAGTTAATAGTATAACCCAATGTACCAATAATTCTGTGGCGTATATCAAAATTTGAATATACTAAATCTGGATTATTAGGGTCATTAACTATTTGAACAAATTCCCAATTAGACTGTGCAACACTACTAGCACCAGAGTTTATATCTTTAGATTTACCATAAGTATATGCAGTAGATGCAAATAATCCGCCTGAGAAGGATTTACTTAATTGAGCAGTTAAACTATAAGAGTCTCCTTTTCTTGTATTATCTAACAAATACGCTCCGGGAGCATATGTAGTATTAACTTTAGAACCGTAAAAAGGACGGGTATCTGCACCACCAGTAAGCGATGAATTGATTTTAGCAACTGATGGTTTAATATTTAAGTCTTTATAAAGAATATTGTTTACCGTTTTACTATAAATCCCCTCTAAAGTTCCAACGATTCCAGCAGGTAATTTCATATCCAAAGCAAGGTTAGTACGAAACACCTGAGGAATTTTAAAATCTGGACTCATTAAATTTATTGGGTATGTTGAGCCTGCTGTTCCAACAGTTGATTGTTTAGTTACATCTGGTTGAAAGCCTGCATTATTAGCTGCTGTTCCAGATAAAACTATACTTTTATAATCAAGTCCTGTATTTCCGTATTGATTTGAGAACCATACAAAGGGAGCACGGCCTGTAAATAATCCGGCACCTCCACGTAATTGCAGAGAACGAGTTCCAGTTAAATCCCAGTTAAAGCCTACACGAGGCGAAACCAAAATCTGGCCACTAGGAATATTACTTGTTCCATATCCTGGGAATGATGCTGCAACTGCAGGATTATTTGCAGGCTTATCATTAAATATTGGCACATCAACGCGTAAACCAGCGGTTAATCTAAAACTTTGATCTACTTGAATTTCATCTTGGAAATAAAAACCTAATTGAGCTGCTTTAAATCTAGCAGATGGGAGTTCACCAGAAGCAATTGGATAAGTAATGTCAATATTATTTGGCTTATTATCGTAAAAGTTCTGAAGTGAACTAAAGCGATAACGTCCATTATAATTGCTTACAAAAAGATTTCTGAATTTAAAAAACTCATTGTGAGTTCCTAATGTGAAAGTATGATTTCCAACCAATAATTTCAAGTTGTCTGTAAACTCAACGATGTCTTGATCTAATTGATTTTGAGTTGAACTTCTTTCTGATCCGAACTGTACCGTTTTCCCAGAAACACCACCCCAATTTTGTATTTCTACCTGAGGAAATAGAGAACCAGAAGTTTCACGCGAGTCACGAATTCTTGAATAGCCTACAATTAAGTTATTAGACAAATTTGAGTTGAATTGAGATCTTAACTCTAAAACGCTTACATTTTGATTGTTATTAAATTTATAAGCGTTATTACCTAAACGAAATGAAGTATTAGTTCGGCTAATGTTATCATCAAAAGCTTTTATATAGTTATGACGCAATGTTAATTGGTGCTTACTACTAATATTCCAATCCAAACGTGCAAAAATTTTATCACTTTGAGTTTTTGCACCAATTTCTCCAGCAGCACCAATATCGTAACCATATTTAGTATTAACATAACTTGCTAGAGTTTGGGCCTCAGCAGAAGTCATGATTGCTCCTGCATCACCTGCATTCAATAATGTAGGAGTTTTAATTCTTGTTTGCTCACCAGTTACAAATAAGAATAATTTATCCTTAACAATCGGTGCACCTAAACGAATACCATAATTGGTATTATAGAAACTTGTTGCTTTTTCACCAAGGAAATTTTTACCTACTAGTTTTTCATTTCTACCATAAAACCATGCAGATCCTTCAACAGTATTTGATCCTGATCTAGTTACAGCATTAATACCACCACCAGTAAAATTACCGTATGATACATCATATGGTGCCAACACAACTTGAATCTCTTGAATTGCGTCTAAAGAAATAGGCTGTGCATTTGCTTGCCCACCTGGTAAACCAGAACTAGTTAAACCAAACACGTCGTTATTCACAGCACCATCAATGGTCAAACTGTTATACTTGCTATTAGATCCAGCAAACGACCCCCCAGCTCCTACCTGCGGAGTTAATCTTGTGAAGTCATTAATACTTCTACTCAATGTAGGTAAACTCTGTATCTGCTCCTTTGTTACTGTTGTAGCAGCTCCGGTTCTCTTGCTATTCAAAAGAGGATCTCTGGTTCCAGAAACTACAACATCATTAAGCTGGCTACTGTTATCGCTAAGAACCAAATTCAGGGCAAACGGCTCCCCTAACTTTAAATAAATGTCAGTAATTTTTTCAGGATTGTAACCAATAAAACTAATTTCAACGGTGTAAGGTCCTCCAACACGCATATTAGCCATACTAAAACGGCCATCATTATTTGTTGACACAGAATATACTGTACCAGTTGGCGTATGTGTTGCTTTAACACTCGCCCCAGGTAAGGCGCCTTTGGCATCCTTAATTGTTCCTGTCATTGATGATGAGGTTACCTGTGCATGAGCACCAATAGTAAAACCTACAAATGCAACAATAACCAGTACTAATCTTAAAAGTAAAGATTTCTTCATACTTTGTTTTTTAAATGTTTTTTGTTGTTGAATAATAAATCCAATAGGGATATTATGCGGCAAATGTACCCAATAAAATTTAACACATTTTAACATTCAATGTTAAATAATTATTAAGTCAGGCAAAACTTTTCAACATTTAACACATATTGCAGTGATTATAACTTTCAGTTTATCAATACATTGTTTATAAGACTAAATATTTAATAACAAAATCAACAGTTGATTATAATTTAAGCAGAAAACCGAAGTTAACATTGGTATTTTTCAAATAAGACATGTTAACAACATTTTTTTAACCATAAACATTGTAGTTATTTAACTTTTTGCCAGCTTATCCATATATTATTCTGCAGATCCACCTCATTGTATTTATCATTTTTAAACAGATCGCTTAAAACAATATTCAATCATTGTAAATTTTAACTGTTATCTCAACATTGAGCTAAGCAATTGACATTTTTTTTTTAGTTTTGAACGATTGTTGCAGGATGAAGATCTTTTAACTTTTTGTAATCCGGATGTAGGCAACCTTTATTAAGGGATGAAGCCAGACGATTACAGATAATAAAACAATTAAAAACAAATCTCTTTAAAATAGATTAAAAAACAGATGAATTACGACGTTATTGTTTTAGGCAGCGGCCCAGGTGGTTACGTAGCTGCAATCAGAGCTTCTCAATTGGGACTAAAAGTTGCAATTGTTGAGCGTGAATCATTAGGTGGTATTTGTTTAAACTGGGGCTGTATCCCTACTAAAGCACTTTTAAAAAGTGCTCAGGTTTTCGAATATATTAATCATGCTGCTGATTACGGAATTACTACTGCCGGTGCAACCGCAGATTTTGCTGCCGTGGTAAAACGCAGCCGTGGCGTTGCCGATGGCATGAGCAAAGGCGTTCAATTTTTAATGAAAAAAAATAAAATTGACGTCATTATGGGTACAGGTAAAGTAAAACCAGGAAACAAATTAGAAGTTAAAGGTGCAGATGGTTCTCAACAAGAGCTAAGTGCTAAAAATATCATCATTGCTACAGGTGCCCGTTCAAGAGAATTGCCTAACCTCAAACAAGATGGCAAAAAAATTATTGGCTACCGCCAGGCAATGGTACTTCCTGAATTACCAAAAAGCATGGTAGTAGTAGGTTCTGGCGCTATCGGTGTGGAATTTGCTTATTTCTATGCTACCATGGGCACAAAAGTAACCATCGTAGAATTTATGGATAACGTTGTTCCGGTTGAAGACGAAGATGTTTCTAAACAATTGTTGCGCAGCCTGAAAAAAGTAGGTATCGATGTCATGACATCAGCAAGTGTAGAAGCTGTTGATACCAGCGGTGCAGGCTGTAAAGTTTCTGTTAAAACAGCATCGGGTATGCAGACTATTGAGGCCGACATCGTGCTTTCGGCAGCTGGTATTGTAGCCAACATCGAAAACATTGGTTTAGAAGAAACCGGTATCAAAACGGAGAAAGGCAAAATTGTTACCGACGAATTCTACAATACTTCAGTTAAAGGTTATTATGCAATTGGTGATGTAGTAGGCGGTCAGGCACTTGCCCACGTGGCTTCTGCAGAAGGCATTATCTGTGTAGAGAAAATTGCTGGCCAGCATGCTGAGCCATTAGATTACAACAACATTCCGGGATGTACCTATTGCACCCCAGAAATTGCTTCAGTAGGTTATACCGAAAAAGCAGCAAAAGCAGCAGGTTACGAATTAAAGATTGGTAAATTTCCATTCTCTGCATCAGGTAAAGCAAGTGCAGCCGGTGCTAAAGATGGTTTTGTAAAACTAATTTTCGATGCTAAATACGGAGAATTATTAGGCGCACACATGATCGGTGCCAACGTTACCGAAATGATTGCTGAAATTGTAGTTGCCCGTAAATTAGAAACCACTGGTCACGAAATGATTAAATCTGTTCACCCTCACCCTACCATGAGCGAAGCCATTATGGAAGCTGCAGCTGATGCATACGGAGAAGTAATACATTTATAAGGTAGAAGCTTTAAAGGTGGAAGGTATAAGGTGCCACATCGATAAGTAAAACCAATTATTATAAAAACCCTTTAGTTAATCCTAAAGGGTTTTCTTATTTTTATAGGCCATTTTTTAAAAACCCTAAACCCTAAACCCTAAACCCTAAACCCTAAACCCTAAACCCTAAACCCTAGATGAAACTCCACACCATAAACACAGGCTTATTTAAATTAGATGGTGGCGCTATGTTCGGCGTTGTACCCAAGGCCATCTGGCAAAAAACAAACCCTGCTGATGCGAACAATCTTTGCACCTGGGCCATGCGTTGCCTTTTAATTGAAGAAGGCAATCAATTGATTTTAGTGGATACCGGAATTGGAAACAAACAGGACGAAAAGTTTTTCAGTCATTATTACCTGCATGGGGATGATTCGATGGAAAAATCGCTTGCACAATTGGGTTTCAGCACGGCTGATATTACTGATGTTTTCCTCACACACTTACACTTCGACCATGTTGGTGGGGCAATAGTAAGAGAAAACGAGAAACTGATACCAGCCTTTAAAAATGCGCATTATTGGAGTAATGAAAAACATTGGCAATGGGCGGTAGCGCCAAATGCAAGGGAAAAAGCTTCTTTCTTAAAGGAAAACATCCTGCCGATCAAGGAAAGCGGACAGCTTAAATTTATTGATGAAAAAGAAAATATCGAATGGAAGAAAAATATCAATATCAGTTTTGCTTACGGCCATACCGATGCCATGATGTTGCCCAAAATCAGTTACAAAGGCAGAACAATTGTGTATATGGCCGATCTTTTACCTTCAGTTGGGCACCTTCCCCTGCCTTATGTAATGGCCTATGATATGTTTCCGTTAAAAACATTGACCGAGAAACAAGCCTTTTTAGAAGAAGCCGTAAACAACAACTACATCTTATATCTTGAACACGATCCAATTAACGAATGCTGCACCTTACAAAGAACAGAAAAAGGAATCCGTGTGGCAGAAACTTTTAACTTAAGCGATATTAAATGATCAGACCAGCCAAGCCCGTAGATGCAGAAGAAGTTGTACCACTGATTATTCAGGCGATGGGCAAGCTGGCTAAGAAATTAACCAATGTAGAAGATGATGGAATCATTAATCGGATCTTTAAACATTTCTTCCAACAAGAGAACAATCAATACAGTTACGAAAATACCTTGGTTTTTGAAGATGAGGGCAAAATTCTAGGATCTTTAAATGCCTATGATGGCGGAAAACTCCTAAAGCTTCGCCAGCCATTTTTAGCGTACCTGGCTGAGCATTACCAGGCCAATAACAACAATCCGGGCACCGAAACCCAAAGCGGGGAATTTTACCTCGATACCATTAGTGTTAATCCGAATACTCAGGGAAAGGGAATAGGAAAACAGCTCATTAAAGCAGGAATTGATTGGGCTGAACAACTTGGCCACCACAACATCGGCTTATTGGTAGAACAAAACAACGACCGGGCATTAAAGCTTTACCTGAATATGGGCTTTGCTATTCAACATGAAAAACAATTTATGGGCGGACTATACCATCATATGGTTTTTAAGCTCAAATAATACCTTCCCCAAATATAGCTTTTGCACCGCTAAACGCTCCGCGCCCAATGCTCTTCAAATTTATTTTCGTTTTTATTTGTATTTAATCTAAATAATGCCAATTTTTGTAACCGATGGAAAAAGCGTGTATCGATATTAACGAACTGGTTAACGTATTCTCAAATACCCATGGTTCTATTTATCAATCAGATAAGTTAAACTGCTTTTATGTAGATTTTGGCGGCAAATTTGCGCGCTTTAATTGCCTCTCGCTTCAAAAATTAAAAAAGGTTGTAGAAGATATTGATATTGAAGCACTCCTTTTAAACACCCGCAAAGCCGATTTCGAACTGGTTACATTTAATGGTTGCGAACACATCTATTTATTAAGTGCTTTAGAAATTATCGCCTTAAAAGATTTATTGCAAGGTACTTTTACCATGTTCAAGCTAAATCACCTCATTAGCGACTGCCTTTATAGGTTGGTTTATTAGTCATTAGTTCATTAGCCATTAGTTTATTGGTTCATTAGCCACTAGTTGATTGGTAAGTTCGATTACTTAATAGGCTACTGTTCAAATCGCCCAACTACATTCATTTTACGCCCAATTCCGTTCGGTGCGTCATACTGAACTTGTTTCAGTATCTATTACCAGAAAGATCCTGAGGTAAACCATCATTGACAGATCTCTTAAGAAGGGTCGTCATTGCGAGGAACGAAGCAATCCTAATGCGCACGCTAGTAGCGATCGTTGTAAGATTGCTTCGTCGGCTGAAAAAGCCTTCTCGCAATGACGATTCTTCGCGGCCTATCACTTCGTTCAAATCCCCAGTCACTAATTAATATTGATTTTTATACAATAAATTATTCCTCAGGATAAAGATCAGAGGTAAATTTCAATACTGCCCCATTCTCTAACCCTCAGTTATTTGCATAGATTTAATTCGCTGAAAACTGTTAACTGAAAATTGCCAATTGAAAACCGCCCTTTATCCTTCTGATCCTCAAGCACTATCCGTTTGACGTTATTCCGCTATCAATTTCCATCCACCCCTCTTATTTAAACTGATTACAAATAACTAATTATCAGCAATTTAGACTAATTTCATATAGCAAATAAATCACACAATTTGGTTAATTTGATGTTACCTTTGTATCATTAGTTAAGCAAGAAAATTATGAAAGACTTAATGCGCATTAAATGTTTAATATCACAGGATATCGAAACATTATTAAATCAGCAGATCAAAAAAGAAGCCCACTCTTCATCACTATATTTATCAATGTCATCTTGGTGTGACCAAAATGGATTCGACTTTTCAGCAGATTATTTCTTAAAGCAATCTGAAGAAGAAAGAGTTCATCAGTTAAAATTGTTCAAATATGTTTTGGATATGGGCGGAAACGCAATATCTCCAGAAGTTTCCGGTATCAAAACCGAATTTGCCGGATTTAGAGAAGTTTTTGAAGATGCTTTAGAAGCAGAGATCGCCATTACCCAAAGCTTTAAAAATCTGGCTTCTAAATGCCATAAAGAACAAGATTTTGTAACCATGGAATTCTTAAACTGGTTCTTAAAAGAGCAACGCGAAGAAGAATACAAAGCCCGCAGAGCATTAGAATTATTCGAAGTGATTGGCGAAGAAGGCACAGGAAGATGGGAGATTGATAAACACGTGAACAAAATCACCTATTCAGAAGAATAACAACAACAAAACATATATTGAAAGCTATCCCGATTAAAATCAGGATAGCTTTTTTATGTACTTAGAATCCCTATAACAGGATCGTCATTTCGACCGCAGCGGAGAAATCTTTTTTAGCAAAGTCTTAGATATCGTCCCGGCTTGGAGCCTACCGTGTGGACACATCTCTGTAATTTACATTTGTTTTTAGCGTAATTGCCTAGATCGACCGTTATCCTGATCCGATATAACTATCGGATTAATTTTGTTAGCCGTCCTTATTGTTTTAAAGATATAGTAGCTACTTCATGTCCAGCATCATTTCTGACAAAATAGACCCCTGATCCCGAAGCTCGGGATAGGGTGACGTCACGAAGATTATTAACTGAATTTAATTTATGTTAATGGATTCCCACCAGCTAAACTTCAGATGACAACCCATAATAAAAAGAAAAGCTCCAGTAAAACTGGAGCTTCTTGGTTTAGGATGTTTAGTTTATGTTGATTATGAATAAGTCTTGATGTTTTTGTAAAAAAAGCGCCGTTGCCAGCGCTTTTTTTAAACCAAATATATAATAATAATTAACGAGCATTACAAAAGTACAAACTTTATTCATATTAGCAAGCATTTTTATCAAAAATTTTAAATATTTTAATAAAAAATACATAAAACACTAAAATACAGACATAAAAAATTAATCAAATAGATATAAATCATATAAAAATCAATTTTTTAAACAAAAACATTAGTTTTTTACTTACAAAATCATAATTTAAGGAAATATTTAAGCAAAATGATAGAAGATTTTATAAAAAATTACTTAAATCATCCCAAAACTTATGATGAAATGTTCCTAAATGGCGATCATTACCGGGATCATTATTCAAACTTCATCAATAATTTTTCTAAAGAATCGCTCGAGAACCTGAACAAAAAAGAAGAATTGGCTAAAAAGCTATTCATGAGTCAGGGTATTACCTTTACAGTATATGATAGCGGCGAAGGCATCGAAAAAATCTTTCCTTTTGATATTATCCCGAGAATTATTACTTCAACAGAGTGGAGTTTTATAGAAAAAGGAATAAAACAACGCTTAAAAGCGCTGAATCTTTTCTTAAAAGACATTTATAGCAATCAATTTATCTTAAAAGACCAAATTGTACCCATAAATGTAATTTATTCTTGTCCGCATTTTTTAAGAGAGATGCACAATGTAAATGTATTACACGATATCTATATCCATATTGCCGGAATAGACCTGATAAGAGATCACGATGGAACATTTTACGTGTTAGAAGACAACTTGCGCACACCTTCAGGAGTGAGCTATATGCTAGAGAACAGAGAAATTACCAAAAGGTTATTCCCCGACCTTATTCCGCAATGCGGCGTAAGAAGTGTAACCGAATACCCTGCCACATTATATAAAAATTTAATGAGCCTCTCTCCCAGAGCTGTTTCGAATCCAACAATTGTACTGTTAAGTCCGGGCATGTATAATTCTGCGTATTACGAGCACACTACCTTAGCCCGTTTAATGGGGGTAGAACTGGTAGAAGGACGTGATCTGGTGGTTAAAAACCAAAAGGTATTTATGAAAACCACCACTGGCCTGCAGCAGGTTGATGTGATTTATCGCCGTGTAGATGACGACTATCTCGATCCGCTGGTTTTTAATCCGAACAGCGTACTGGGCGTTGCGGGCCTAATGGGTGCCTATCGCAAAGGCAACGTAGCCATTATTAATGCAATAGGCAATGGTGTAGCCGACGACAAAGCCGTTTATACCTATGTACCGGATATGATCAGGTACTACCTGAACGAAGAACCCATACTCAAGAATGTGCCCACCTACCAGCTCAGCAATAAAGATGAACTCGATTATGTTTTTGCAAACATCAATACGATGGTAATTAAAAAAACCAATGGAAGTGGTGGGTATGGCATGTTAATGGGGCACGCTGCCAGCGAACAGGAAACTGACGAATACAAAATCGAAGTACTGAAAGATCCGCGCAATTTTATTGCCCAACCCACCATAAGCCTGTCTTCTGCCCCATGTTTTATCAACGGAAAACTGGCTCCACGCAGAATCGATCTTCGTCCTTTCGCTTTAAACGGACCGGATGGCATTTCAATTGTGCCAGGCGGCTTAACCAGGGTGGCTTTAAAAGAAGGTTCGCTGGTCGTAAACAGCTCGCAGGGCGGTGGTAGTAAAGATACATGGGTTTTAACTTCTTAGAATACAGAATATGTTAAGTAGAGTTGCATCAAGCTTATATTGGCTAAGCAGATATGTTGAGCGCAGCGATGGTATGCTGCGTATGTTAAAAACAAATTATGCTTCCTCACAAGATACCATACAGGAATTTACCTGGAAGCCCGTAATCAGGATTTTTTCATCAGATGATGAAAATGAATTATTGAATATCCAGCACGATAGCCGTGCCGTGATAGAATACCTCTTGTTAAACCGCGAGAATCAAAATTCAATTTTAAACATCGTTACCCTGGCCCGGGAAAATGCACGGAGTGTTCAGGAACACATCCCTAAAGATTTATGGCAGTGTTTAAACGAATATTACCATGCGGTAAAAGACGAGAAATTATTGTGGTACGTACAAAAGGATGATCCTGTTACAGCCTTCGATGTCCTGATTAAACAGGTAATGTTGTACAACGGAACGGCCGACAGTGTGATGGAGCGTGGAGAAAGCAGAAGTTTTATGAATATTGGCAAACACCTGGAGAGGAGCATACAGTCAGTCGATATTCTCGATATCAAATTCAGTTCGATAAGCAGCAATCCAGATCTGCTGACCGATATATCCTACTGGAAACATTTATTGCTCTCATTAGGGGGTTATGAACTATACCTAAAAACTTACAGGCAAGGTTTCGATGCAAAAAACATCATCGAATTAGTGATGCTCAACAATGATTTTCCACGGTCGGTACTGTATGCCATGAACAATATTGAAAGATATTTTAACCGGTTAAAGAGCGAAAGCAATATCGAACATTACAACAACTTATCTTTTAAAATAGGGCGTTTAAAAAGTATGATTACCTATAGCTCGGTAAATACCATGAACGAAGAGCAGTTGCATCATTACCTTACAGAGATCAGGGCCGAACTTTTCGGTATCGGAAACCAGCTAAATGAATACTATTTCGCAAATTCATAAAGTTTTAACCACAAATGAGCACAGATCAACACAGATACTATTCTTTTACTGATTTATGACCTGTGGTAACCTATAATAATAAAACCAATATGCCAATTTTCAAAATCAAACATATCACCAATTATAAATACGAATTGCCTGTTCGGGACAGTGCAAATCAGATTATTTTATTTCCGATTAAGGACGATTTTCAAAAGGTGGTTAAACACGACCTGAATATCTCCGGAAGCCCGGAAATTGAAATTTTTATCGATTATTACGGCAATGAAGTAGGCACATTTACCCAAAATGAGCCGCATACCCAGCTGAAAATTTTTTCCAAGGTAAGTGTAGAAACCTTCGCGAAGCCATTGCCTCAAGACGATATGTTCAGCAGCGAGCAGTGGAACAGCTTAAGCGCTCTAAAATTCGAAGTACCCTACATCGATTATTTAAGGCAGGAAAGTTTTGATGGTATTGTTCAATTAAAGGAAACAGCTTTGAACATTAAAAACACTGAAGACACTCCTTATCAAACCGCGATAAAATACTGTGCCGATGTTTTCCATAATTTCGAATACATTAAAGGTGTAACCGCAGTTGATACCACCATAGATGAAATTTTAAAACTGAGAGCAGGTGTTTGTCAGGATTTTGCACATGTATTAACAGCCATGCTGCGTTTAACGGGGATTCCTGCCAGATATGTGAGCGGTTACATCTGCCCCAATAGAGATGGTATGCGGGGCGAAGGAGCAACGCATGCCTGGGCCGAGGCATATTTGCCTGAATATGGTTGGCTTGGCTTAGACCCCACCAATAATTGTATTGCCAACGAAAACCATGTGCGCCTGGCAGTGGGTCGCAATTTTACCGATTGCTCGCCTGTAAAAGGCGTTTACAAAGGTGGTTTCGAACATATTATGGAAGTTAACGTATCAGTAGGCTATAATGATGAAGATTTTAATGATAACGAAACTTATTTTCAGCCAAAAGAGGTAAACTACACTAAACCATCCGGAACAATAACCGCCGCAAGAACACAAAACAGCTATCAACAATATATGGAAGCGATGCAACAACAGCAGCAACAACAATAGGCAGTTAGCAGTTCAATCGATTAGAAAATAAAGCAGCAGAGACTTACCTAACAGCTCTGCTGCTTAAAATCTCATCGATCCGCTCATTTTCAATAATCCACATCCCTATCCGTTCATTGGTAATTCCATCCATAAGACTATAGGTAAATGTAGGCCTGTTTTGCTCCATTTTGGTAGATAGATATTTAAACATGATACTTTCATTCTCCTTTAATATTTCGGCAACCTCAATAATATGAGTTGAAATCATGAAATAACAGTCTTTGATTGCAGAAAATGATTTAATCACAGATAAAGATCCATCAAATGCATCTTTAACATTGGTACCTCTAAACAGTTCATCAAAAATTACAAAAATATTTTTAGAAACTTTAATCTTCTCTGCAACATGTTTTACCCTTAAAACTTCATTGTAAAAATGACTGAACCCTTCATTCAAATTATCAGGCAAGTTTATGGTCGACACTAATCCTTGCCAAATTCCTGTTTCCATATATGCTGCAGGAACAGGAAGACCTAAATGAGCCAAATAAACAGAAACGCCAACAGACTTTAAAAAAGTAGATTTCCCAGCCATATTACTTCCCGTTAAGAAACAGACGTTTTTACCCATTTCAAATTCAATATCATTAGCAACCGGATGATTCAAAAAAGGATGAAAAACACCTTTAATACGCAGATGGCACTCTTTTGCATTTACATTCGGCAAGGCTAAATTGTATTTCATGGCCGCCTTAACAACAGCATAATAGGCATCAATTTGATAAACTAAATCTAAAAACCGTTTGATCGTTCTTAGCTCAGCTCCCCTAAACATAAAATCCAGCTCTTCTAATTCGAATAAGTTAATCTTTTTCTCATCCCGCTCAACAATAGCTTTAATTAGTTTTTGCTTAAATAAAACGCCAACAAGCTCATTAAATTCTTTAACCAGCACAGGCTTAACTTCATGATCTAATGCCGCAAAAACTTTATTAAGCTTTTTAAGCAAAGAGATAATTTCTTTTATGCCTTTTTCTTTTATATAATATGCCTGATTTGGATAGAAGAAATAATTGATAGACTTAGTTAATGCCGAAATTTTTGAATAGAATTTGATTTGAGCATTTTGCATCAAATAACTTTCAGTAAAGTCTATGTTAGTACGGTCAAAGTTTAAATCGCCGCTATAACTGGATAAATATCTTATTAAACCTTGTCTTTCGGTAATTATCTGAAGATCTATTGAAGGCGTTCTGAAAATTTCTGATAGTTTATCATTGCCTTTAATCGTGTAAGTAAGGTTGAATAGAGAAAAAATGCTTTTATTTAAGCCATGAACCTCAAATATGTTTAAATCAGTTAGGGTTTGTTTATCTATATCAAACTTATTCATAAGGCGCTGTAAATGGATATGCTAAATTGTGTTTGTCTTTAAATCTTTTCAAGATAAGAATTTACTATAAGAGTTGGCGGTTCAATTGGCAATTAACAGTCTGATTTTAACTAATGCTAAAAAAACTGTGAACTGAAAAACCGCAAACTGCCAACTGATAAACTTTTTTTTCTAAATTTGCGCCTTTTACAAATAACAATATGATTAAGAGACAGCAAATTAAAGATTTATTAAAGTCGACAGCATTTGACACAGAAGTAACGGTTATGGGATGGGTTAGAACTTTCCGTAATAATCAGTTTATTGCATTAAATGACGGGTCTTGCATGAGCAATATCCAGGTTGTTATCGATTTTAATAATTTACCCGATGAGCTGTTAAAAAGAATAACAACCGGTGCGGCTATTTCTGCAACTGGTAAATTGATCGAATCGCTTGGTAAAGGTCAAACTGTTGAGATTAAGGCAACGACTGTAGAAATTTTGGGTGATAGCGATCCTGAAAAATTTCCATTGCAACCAAAGAAACACAGTTTAGAGTTTTTACGCGAAATTGCGCACCTGCGTTTCCGTACCAATACTTTTAATGCCGTTTTTAAAGTACGTCATGCTTTGGCTTTTGCCATTCACCAATTCTACAACGAACGTGGTTTTGTATACATGCACACGCCTGTAATTACCGCTAGTGATGCAGAAGGTGCTGGCGAAATGTTTAAAGTAACCACTTTAGATTTCGACAATACACCACGTACAGATGATGGCAAGGTAGATTTCTCACAGGATTTCTTTGCCCGTGCAACCAACTTAACCGTATCTGGTCAGTTGGAAGGTGAATTGGCAGCGATGGCTTTCGGACAGATTTATACTTTCGGCCCTACTTTTAGAGCAGAAAATTCGAATACTACACGTCACCTGGCCGAATTCTGGATGATTGAACCTGAAGTTGCCTTTGCAGATTTAGAAGACAACATGCAGCTTGCAGAAGACATGATGAAGTATGTAATTAAATATGCTCTAGATAACTGCAAGGACGAATTAGAATTTTTAAATACCCGTTTAGCTGAAGAGGACAAACAAAAACCGCAGAACGAACGTAGCGAATTTAGCTTGTTGGAGAAATTGGATTTCTGCTTGGCCAACGAATTTGAGCGTTTAACCTATACAGAGGCGATCAGGATTTTAAAATCTTCTAAACCAAACCAGAAGAAACAATTTAAATACCTGATTGATGAATGGGGTGCCGACTTACAAAGTGAGCACGAACGTTACCTGGTAGAAAAACACTTTAAAAAACCGGTAATCTTAACCGATTACCCTGCTGATATTAAATCATTCTACATGCGCCAGAATGAGCCAGATGCTGAAGGCAGACAAACTGTTGCAGCGATGGATATCTTATTCCCGGGCATTGGCGAAATGATCGGCGGATCGCAACGTGAGGAACGTTTAGATCGTTTAACTAAACGTATGGAAGATTTAAACATTCCGCAGGAAGAACTTTGGTGGTATTTAGATACCCGCCGCTTTGGATCAGCCCCGCACTCTGGTTTTGGTTTAGGTTTCGAACGTTTGGTACTGTTTGTAACCGGAATGACCAACATCCGCGATGTAATTGCTTTCCCAAGATTCCCGAAAAACGCTGAGTTTTAGGAGGGTTTAGGGTTTAGGGTTTAGGGAAGACAAATTGCCCGTTATCAAAGGAGTCAAGTTTTTAAAAAACTTGACTCCTTTTTTTTGCATTATTAAGACGCTGAGATAAACTCAGGGTGATGGACCGAATGAATTGAATCTGTTTGTTGAGTGTGTTCCGGCATGCCGTCATACTGAACTTGTTTCAGTATCTATCATGCAGCTTGTTATTATTAAGACCCTGAAATAAATTCAGGGTGACGGATCGAAGGGATGAGTTTGGTGATTCACCCGTTAATACCTCTTCATTTCTGGCCACCTAAACCTGATTGACGCGAAAAGCCCGCATCCCGGTTCTTTACCGATGAATCGGCACTAAATTAGCATCGGGAAAGGACTTGAAGCAAAAAGCAGGACTGAGCAAACCTATGCGCTACTAGCCTGCCTTTCCAAAAAAATAACTCAAAGCCAGCGACATGGAAGACTTACGAAGTTCTGCCTACGCTTAGCCATTCTAACTTCGGAAGTCATCCCTTGCTCTTATCGCCCATCATCAGGCATACTATCTCCGTATGAATTGGCATGTGCATAATCTACCGCCGAAACCTTATAATCGGTTGGGGCAAAACTGGCCGAAGTACTCAGCGCCATCCCCAATTCGTACCGCGTTGGGTAAGGTGTTTTTAACAAGCTACCTGCGGGGATATATGGAAAACTCTCTAAATAACTCTGCATTACATTCGGACTCACCCGCCTATTGATATACGCCCTGCTTAACTGATGCGTTTCTCTTAAACCCGCAGCACCCAATAACTCTACAGCACTGGCTACGGTTAGGTTATGGAAATTTTTAACACGAACGGTTTTATCTTCTACCACAAGGCCTTTCATTAAACTCTGATCTTGTGTAGCTACGCCTGTTGGGCAGGTATTGCTGTTACATTCTAAAGCCTGGATACAGCCTAAAGCGAACATCATTCCGCGGGCAGCATTACACATATCGGCACCCAATGCTATATTTTTAACCAGATCAAAACCGGTTGCCACTTTACCCGAGGCGATAATTTTAATGTGTTTTTTCAGATCAAAACCATTTAAAACATCGTACACAAAAGCCACACCTTCGCGCAAAGGCATGCCTACCGAATTCGAAAATTCCTGTGGAGCAGCACCTGTTCCGCCCTCGCCACCATCAACGGTAATAAAATCAGGATAAATACCGGTTTCTACCATGGCTTTACAAATGGCGTAAAATTCGCTTTTACGACCGATACAAAGTTTAAATCCTACTGGTTTACCTTCCGATAAATCGCGGAGTTTCTTCACAAACTCCAATAAACCGATCGGCGTATTAAATGCCGAGTGTGCAGGTGGCGACAGTACATCTTTACCTTCGGGCACTAAACGGATTCTGGCTACTTCTGGCGTTACCTTTTTGGCAGGCAGCATACCACCGTGACCAGGTTTAGCACCTTGCGAAAGTTTAATCTCGATCATTTTTACCTGGTCGGTTTTTGCCCTTTCGGCGTAAGCATCATAATTAAATGTACCATCGGCATTACGACAACCGAAATAACCGGTACCAATCTGCCAGATTAAATCGCCTCCCGGCTGACGGTGATAATCGCTTATTCCACCTTCGCCCGTATTGTGTGCAAAGTTGCCCATTTTAGCCCCACCGTTTAAAGCCAGAATTGCATTCTGACTTAATGAGCCAAAGCTCATGGCCGATATATTATAAATACTCGCAGAGTAAGGTTTCTTACAATCCGGACCACCAACAGTAACACGTGGATCTAAGTTTAATTCGTGGTGAGAAATGGCCGCAATACTATGGCTTAACCATTCGTAGCCGTTATCGTAAACATTTAACTGCGTTCCGAATGGAATGGTATCGTTATCCTTTTTAGCGCGTTGATAGATTAATGAACGGTTTAACCTGCTATAAGGCGTACCGTTGGTATCACTTTCTACAAAATACTGGTAAACTTTCGGCCTCAATTCTTCCATAAAATACCTTAAACGGCCAAAAACCGGGTAATTTCTTACAATACTATGCTTGGGCTGATATAAATCGTAAATACCAAGAATTACAAAAGGACCAGTGAAGATGAATGTCCACCATAAAAAGGGATGGTAAAGGCCCAGCATAATGGTTAGGGCAATTAAAAATGCGGCAATTGCGACGAAAGCTTTTCTCATAATAATAGATTAGCGTATGTTTTGTTGGTACAAAGATTAGGATTATTAAACAACTGACACCATTAATTTGTTATTTTTACGCTATGCTTATTAAGATCTATCCAGAGAACCCCAATGAAAGAGCCATTGAACAAGTAGTTGAGGTGCTGAAAAAAGGCGGTTTAATTATTTACCCTACTGATACCATTTATGGTTTGGGCTGCGATATTACCAATCCGAAAGCCATCGAAAAAATCTGCAGAATACGTGGTATTAAACCCGAAAAGGCCAATTTCTCTTTTATCTGTCACGATTTGAAACACATTTCCGATTACATTAAACCCATAGATAACACCACCTTCAGGGTATTAAAAAAAGCATTACCTGGCCCCTTTACCTTTATTTTCAATGCCAATAACAATGTACCCAAGTTGTTGAGTTCGAATAAAAAAACGGTGGGTATCCGTGTGCCCGATAACAACATTGCCCGTTGTATTGTAAAAGAATTGGGTAACCCTATCCTATCTACTTCGATAAAGGATGATGATGATGTAATTGAATATTCTACCGATCCAGAATTGATCCATGAAAAATATGAAGACCTGGTTGATCTGGTAATAGACGGTGGTTACGGCGATAACGATGCCTCTACTGTAATTGATTGTACCACGGGCGAGTTCGAAGTGATCCGTGAGGGTAAAGGAAATATAGAAGAGTATTTATAGTTCTTCTGCATCATAAAGCCAGATAACCTGTCTATTAGGGATAAATTAGCATTATTTTTTTAGGAAGTGTAGGCCTGGTTCGATGTGGCGGCCTCCTGCCCTGCTTTACTCTTCAAGTCCTCATCCGATAAAGGATCGGATTGCGGGCTTTCCGTTCCAATCAGGCTTAATAAACAATGCTTGTAACCACCAGGCGCAAACCTTTATGATAAGATCTGCGTTTACCCGCTTAAATCAACGGTAAACAGCAATAGCATGCCATCAACCAAAGTTGTGATGATGGTCTGTTTCATAAAGACAGTAGATTTTAAAGCGATAAACGGTCTCGAAGTATCGTCATCTCAACCGTAGTGTTCCAAAGGAACTCCTTCGGAGGAGAGATCTTTCAACATAGTCCAAAAATCTCTCCATTCCGTTGCACCCCAGTCGAGATGACGCCCCTTGTATTCTAATCTGTCAATGATGGTGCAGGTCGAATCTTCAAACCAGAACAGTCAAAAAAGCACAACAACGTCTGCATAATAAGAAAATTATCCTTCATTACAGTTATTTTTCCACAATCATTCAAATTAACATTAAGTTAATCTGATAATTAGGCATTTGCACATACATTTGTTATAAACAAAACTTATTATATGAAAAGACCTTTACTTCTCATTTTACTTTTTCTGGTTTTCTCTAATTATTTATCTGCCCAGGTTTCATTAACGGCAATAAATACCGCTAGATCGGAAAATTTTGATGGCATAACCGCAACTGGAACATCAACAGTTGCTGGATGGAGTGCCGTTAAAGCGAGCGGCACAAACACAGCAGCCGTTGGTTCGGCATTAACTTTAACGGTTTACACTACCTCATCAAATTCTGGTGCTGCTTATAACGCAGGAACAGCCGGTGCGGCAGACCGTTCGTTGGGAAGCTTGGCCTCTGGTGCATTAACGCCAAGGTTTGGTGGCGCTTTCCAGAATAACACCGGCGCAACCGTAACTTCAATTGATTTATCAGCAGTGATGGAACAATGGAGAACTGGCTCAACAGCTACGGTTAACGAAAAACTAAATTTCGAATACAGCTTCAATGCCGCCAGCATTGCCGATGCATCGGCCACCTGGCTCCCGCTTACAGGCATGGATCTTAACGAAAAGTTAACCACAACTACTACGGCGGCGGGCATTGACGGGAACCTCCCTGCAAACCAAACGGCTATTTCAGGAAGCATCACCGCAATTACCTGGGCAAACGGCGCCACACTTTATATCCGCTGGACAGATACCGACGATTTAGGAAGTGATGGCATTTACACTATCGACGATTTTAGCATCACGCCAAAAGGCAGTGCTACAGCTACGCCGGTTTTATCTGCATCAAATACTTCATTGCTTTTTGGCGATCAAAACATCAACTCAAATTCTACAGCACAAAGTTATACACTGGGAGGAGCCAATTTAACGGCTGCTGTTTCAGTAAATTCAACAGCACCTTTCTTTGTTTCGAAAGACAATACTACTTTCAGCAATTCCATCAGCTATACTGCAGGCGAGGTTGCTGCATCGCCATTGGTTTATGTACGTTTTAGTCCGAACGCAGGCGGCAATGCCAGCGGTAGCATTACCAATACCAGCACCGGTGCTACCCCGGTTAATGTTTCGGTAACAGGAAATGGATTATCAACCATTTTAACGGTAAACCAAACAGCTTTCGATTTTGGTTCCCAAAATACAGGTACCAATTCTACCGCGCAAACCTTTAACCTCAGTGCAACGGGCTTAACTGATGTCGTGAATATTACCACAACAGTCCCTTTTTATCTTTCGAAAGATAATATTACCTATAGCACTTCCTTAGTTTATACGGCAGCTGAGCTTGCGGCAAGCAAAACGGTTTCGGCACGTTTCAGCCCTACAACACCTACCGCAGTATCAGGCAGTATTAGTATTTCAAGCACTGGTGCAAGCACACTGAACATTGCTACAGCAGGCCTGGGCACAACACCACCTGCCGCACCAAGCCATGTGGTCATCTCTGAAATTTACGGTGGTGGCGGAAACAGCGGTGCAACCTACAAAAATGATTTTATCGAATTATATAACCCAGGTAACACCGCTGTTGATGTAACCGGCTGGAGCGTACAGTATTTAAACGCTGCCGGAACGGGCACCTGGGCAAAAACAGATTTAACAGGCAGTATCCCTGCTAAAAGTTTCTATTTGGTTCAGGAGGCTGTTGGAGCAGGTGGAACAGTAAACCTCCCTACGCCAGATGCAACGGGAACTTTAACGCTTTCGGGTACCACTGGAAAAGTGATTTTAAGCAGTTTAAATGTCCTTTTAACGGGTGCTAACCCATCAACCGCCGCTGTGGTTGATAAAGTAGGTTTTGGTCCAACGGCAACAGGTTTTGAAACCGCACCTACCCCTTTAATTTCGAACACCACTGCTATTGAACGTAAAGCAAGTGCAACTTCAACCGCAGCTACTTTAGCTGTTGGCGGTACCGAAGAGCTTAATGGAAACGGTTACGATACCGATAACAACAGCACCGATTTTGTAGTTACTGCTCCAAACCCACAAAACACTTCCATAAAAGAACCAACAGGTGCCAATCATGTGGTTATTTCTGAAGTTTATGGCGGTGGCGGTAACAGCGGCGCTACCTATAAAAACGACTTTATCGAATTGTATAACCCAACACTTTCAGCTGTCGATTTAACGGGCTGGAGCGTTCAGTATGCAAGTGCTACGGGTACAGGCAGCTGGGCAGCAACCACTTTATCGGGTTCTATCGCACCAAAAGGTTTTTACCTGGTCCAACTGGCAGCAGGCACAGGTGGTACATTAAATTTACCAACACCTGATAAAATTGGAACACTCGCCCTATCGGGTACAACCGGAAAGGTATTGTTAAGCAATTTGGCTACACCTCAAACAGGTGCCAATCCGATTAATGCAAATATTATTGATAAAGTTGGGTTCGGAACGGCAAATGGCTATGAAGGTACTGCCCCTGCACCCGCCACAACTAACACCTCATCAATTGAAAGAAAAGCAAGCTCAACATCAAATGCCACCACCATGGGCATTGGCGGTACAGAAGAATTTGCAGGTAACGGATACGATAGTGACGAAAATTCGTTAGACTTTGTACTGAGGGCACCAAATCCACAAAACAGCTCAGTAACCGAGCCTGCTTCAACAACCGGCCCCTATTTAGTGGCCACGCCAAAAACTTTGGCTTTCAGCAATCAGGCTATAAACACAACCTCAGCAGCTAAAACTTATGTGCTATCTGGCGGAAACTTATCCAATGCCACAACTTTAACTACAGCTGCGCCTTATTCTATTTCGAAAGATAATGTTACATTTTCTACTACATTAAGTTATAGCGTGGCTGATTTAGCCACCAACCAAACGGTGTATGCAAAATTTAGTCCAACGGCTATTGGTAATGCAACTGGTGCCGTTTTACATGCAAGTGCGGGTGCAACTTCGGTTTCACTTTCGTTAACCGGTGCGGCGGTTGATCCTAACCAAACGGCTTTTAACTTTGAGAACTGTACTACCGTGGGTAGTGCTGCCCTATCCGATGGCTTTTATCAATACAGCGTAACCGGTGCACAAACCTGGGGCTGTACCACTACTTTCGGACATGATGCCAGCGACCCGACTGGTGTGGCAAGCGCAGGAAACGCCCTTCAGATTAATGGTTATGCGGGCGGTAATATTTTAAATGAGGATTGGTTGATTTCGCCAGCCTTAAATATCACATCGTTTAATTACGCTATTTTATCTTTCTGGACGAGATCTGCTTTCGCGGGAGATAAATTACAACTCAAAATTTCTACAAACTATACTGGCTCGGGTAACCCTGCATTGGCCACATGGACCAGTTTAGATGGTAAATTCCCTGAAACGGGCAGCGATAAATGGACCAAATCGGACAATATAGACTTATCGGCCTACAAGGGCACACCGGTTTACGTAGCCATTGTGTATAATTCTACTACTTCTTCGGCCAGCCGTTGGACGGTTGACGATTTTGCGGTAACCAACTCAAGCACGCCACCAGCAGTTGATATTACCACTTCGCCATTAAGCATCAGTTTTGGTTTCCAGGCGGTTAATACCACTTCTGCTGCAAATAGCTTTGGCTTCTCTGCAGGCAACTTAACGGGCGATGTAACTTTAACTGCTCCGGCTAATTTCACCTTATCAAAAACCAGTACCGGAACCTATAGCAGCAGCATCACTTATCCAAAAGCAGAGATCAACAATACTTCGCCAACGGTTTATGCTAAATTTTCGCCAACGGTGGTCAACACCAGTTATAGCGGCAATGTAAACATAACTACGCCCGGCTCGATAAATAAAACAGTGGCTTTAACCGGAAACACCTTCGATATTGCCAACAGTTTAGAAGTAGTGAACTGGAACATCGAATGGTTTGGCAGCCCTGCGCAAGATCCATCGAACGATGTTTTACAGGCGGCCAATGTTAAAACCATCATAAACAACCTCAATGCAGATATTTATGGTTTGGCCGAGGTAGTAGATACGACCTTGTTCAGAAATACCGTTTTACCTGCAGGCTATAATGTGGTGTTCAGTGAGTTCGGATCCTATGCCGATGATAAAGCTGATGCCGACTATCCATTGGCACAAAAACTGGCTTTTATGTACCGCACAGATCTGATTAAGCCAATTTCTACTTTAGGGGTTTTAAGAGATACCTACAATCCTGCAGTTCCTGCTACCAGTGCCGATGGTACTCCTTACAAAAACTGGTCATCAGGCCGTTTCCCTTACATGATGCAGGCGCAGGTGAAGATTAACAATAAATTGGATACCGTTTATTTTGTCGAGATTCATGCCAAAGCAAACACAGGGCCAGTAGCCGACCAGATTGATTCCTACAACCGCAGAAAAGGCGGAAATAAACAATTGAAAGACTGGCTGGACGCCAACCTTGCCGGTAAAAAAGTGATAATTCTCGGCGATTTTAACGATGTATTAAATCCCGACAAAACCATTGCCCCAATGCCTGCAGGCACGGGCACTTCATATTCAGATTTCACACAGGATGCGGCTAATTATTTCCCTGTAACCTTACCTTTAAGTTTGGCAGGAAAACAATCAACCGCTGGTTTTAATACCGTAATTGATAACGTCATCATCACCAAAAACCTTAACCTCAACTACATTCCAGCCTCGGCCGAGGTTTTAGATGCCGTTAAAAACCTGGTGACCAATTATAGTTCTACCACAACCGATCACTATCCGATTAAAACGAGATATTTATTCGGCAATGGTGCGCCAACAATCGATGCTGTGACCAACCAGGCCGTTTGTTATTCTCCAGCCAACCAAAGCATTGCTTTAACCGGAATTTCTGCTGGTCCTGAAACTGCACAAAACACTACACTTTCCGTTACTAGTGATAACGCTAACCTGTTTGATGTATTAACTATCGCACCAAACGGAACCGACAAAGGCACGATTACTTATCATTTAAAAAACAACGTAAGTGGCGTAGTCAATATTACCGTTACCGTAATGGATAATGGCGGAACAGATTTTGGAGGCGTGGATAAAACCACTAAAACTTTTAAATTAACGGTTACTTCAACCGCTACAGCAACCATTACAGGTACATCAGCTGTTTGTTTAAACGGAGCCGCCCAAAACATCACCTTTACCGGGGCAAACGGAACCGCACCCTATACTTTTACCTATAACATTAACGGTGGAACAAGTAAAACGGTAGCAACAACCGCAGCAAGTGCATCGGTAACGGTTTCGGCACCAACTAATGCAACAGGTACATTTACCTATAATTTAGTAAATGTTAAGGATGCAAACTGTGGCCAGGCGCAAACCGGAACAGCTACAGTAACGGTAAATGCTTTACCAGTAGTTTCGATCACCAGCAATAAAGGTGTAACGATTTCTAAAGGCGATGACCTCATTTTAACCGCAACTGGCGGAACGCAATACAGCTGGACTGGCTCGGATATTGTTAGCGGACAAAACACACCAGCCTTGACCATCCGACCGAAACAGAACGGTACTTACCGTGTTACCGTAACCAATGCAAGTGGTTGTATGAGCGATCAAACGATTTCGATAAACGTAACCGAAGATTATAAGTTAGCAGCCAGTACAGTAATTACGCCAAATGGTGATGGTTACAATGATAAATTTATAGTAAAAAACATCGATTATTATCCAAACAATACCGTTAAGATATTTGATAAGGCCGGGCGGGTTTTGTATACCAAACAAACCTATGCCAACGATTGGGATGGAACCATAAACGGCAGCCCCTTAAACGAAGGCACCTATTATTACATCATCGATCTGGGTAACGGCATTGGTACATTTAAAGGTTTTATCAACATCATTAGAGACTAATTACAGACATGAGAGCAATTACCAAAAACATAAAGCAAATGCATCGCGTAACGTTTCTATTTGCAGCCAGTACATTATTTTTAGGTTCGGTTAAAGCGCAGATCCTTCCCTTAAATGCACAATATTTTCAAAACCGCTACCTCGTAAATCCTTCCATGGCAGGTATTGAAAGCGGTTTTAATATCAACGGAAGTTTCCGTAAGCAGTGGTCTAACATTCCCGGTGCACCCATTACCCAGAGTGTAACTTTAGATCAGCAGGTAAACAAAGTGGGCTGGGGTGTGAACATTTACAACGAGAAATCGGGTGGTTTACAGCGCACCAAAGCCGTTGGAACCTTTGCCTATCACCTTCCGTTAAACAACGACGACCAGAAATTAAACTTCGGGATCTCTTTTGGCGCAAGTCAGGACAAACTGGATTTAGGCAGCGTAAGGAATAGCGATATTAACGATCCATCCATTGCCCGTTTTAACGACAGGGGTTATTACTTAGATGGCGATTTCGGGATTTCTTATACCTCGAAAGGATTAACCGTTGAAGGTGCCGTGCCGAACATGCGTTCCGTTTTCAGAAAAGACGATTTAAACTTCGCCGATAAACCAACTTTTTATTCGGCGGTAAGTTATAAGTTCATGCTGGGATCGGGTATTAACGGCATCAGCCTGGAACCTAAAGGTGTTTTTAGAGGCATTAAAAATTACGATAACCTATGGGATGCCGGTTTGAATGCAAATTTTGCCAACGATAAACTCTATGTGATGGCCATGTACCACAATACCCAAAACGCCACCTTTGGTTTCGGCATGAACTACAAATCGACCTTATATTTTATGGCTTATTACAACACCGCAACTTCGGCAATCAGTGGTTATACCGATGGCGATTTTGAAGTGAATATCAGGGTAAATATTGGTAAGAAACCTTAATGGATATACGTCATTCTAAACTTGTTTTCAGTTTTAAATAACGGTCGTCATCCTCGCGCATGCGGGGATCTTAATGCAACAAAACGAAAAGTCGCAGCTCTCCTGACCTGCGGCTTTTTTATTGATCGCATTGCCCCTCGCCCGCCTAACCCCTATCCGCCTATCGGCACCTTTCCCCTGAAAGGGAAAGGGCTTGAAAGACAAATTACTGCGCCCTGCAAGAAGCACCATGCTATTCGCGTCATGCTATTTGCTCCCTACTGTCGGCCTAGGAAATGATGGAAGGAGAAGCAGTTGAAACTTGTGCACAATCTTTCCCTAACCCAAAGAACCAAAACAGAGGCAAGAACGATTTTTCTTCGTTCCTAGCCGCTGTTGCAAATAAAGTTTCGACTAGCTTATCCGACATCAGTTCCAAGTCTAATCCTTACCATTAAAATAACAGATTTCCTCACAAAAACCACCCCCTTTCCCCCTTATTTCACTATTTTTACCCCTATGGCTAAACTCATCAATCTAGAAGTATTTCAGCGTTTCTTCCGCTCCGGACAAGTAGGTGGTTTTTTATTGTTGATCTGCGTGGCAATCTCCTTAATCATTGCCAATACCGCTTCAAAAGAAAGTTTCGAAGCCTTTTTAGCAACCAAATTAGGCTTTGGCGCCATTAATTACAGTATTTTAGCCTGGATAAACGATGCCTTAATGGCTATATTTTTCCTGCTCGTAGGACTCGAAATCAAACGCGAACTGCTTGAAGGCGAATTATCTTCCGTTAAAAGCGCAGCCTTACCCGTAATTGCAGCCCTTGGCGGTATGCTCGTACCTGCCTTAATTTATAGCCTGTTTAACAAAGGCGAAACCTCCGCATCAGGCTGGGGTATCCCCATGGCAACCGACATTGCCTTTGCCCTTGCCATTATTGCCATGCTCGGTAAAAGCGTACCCACCAGTTTAAAAATATTCCTGGCAGCCTTAGCCATTGTAGATGATCTTGGCGCTATCCTGGTCATCGCGATCTTTTATACCCACCAGATTCATTTCGAATACCTGGCCATGGCCGGAGGCATCCTTGTTCTTTTAGGCCTGATGAATTATTTCGGTGTAAAGAAACTGGTATTTTACCTCATCCCGGGAATATTTCTCTGGTATTTCATCCACCACTCGGGCATCCATGCCACCATTTCAGGGGTACTGTTGGCTTTCACCATCCCTACTAACGAAACGGATGAAGAATCGCCCTTAGAAAAACTGGAGCATTTTTTAACTACGCCGGTAAACTACATCATTATGCCTATTTTCGCGCTGGCCAATACCAATATCACTTTCCAAAAAGAAATGCTGGCCGGACTGGTTTCCCCTCTCGGACTGGGCATTATAGTAGGTTTATTCCTGGGTAAAACCATTGGTGTAACCTTTTTCAGCTGGTTAGCCGTGAAACTGAAATGGGCCGATTTACCCACCGGAGCAGGCTGGAAACACATTTTAGGTTTGGGCATGCTCGCCGGAATCGGTTTTACCATGTCGATCTTTATTGCCCTGCTCTCATTTAGCGATGCACTACATGTTTCAGAAGCGAAATTTGCGATATTAACAGCATCTATACTATCAGGCGTGGTGGGTTTTGTGTTTTTGAAATCGGTGAAAGCTAAAGGGTTAACCATAGGAGGCAATTTAACCACAGAGGACACAAAGTAAAACACAGAGGGGCACAGAGAGCAGGTATAGCTTTTTAGGCACCCAGCTCTGTGTACTTAGTGCCCTTTCTCTGCGAACTTTGTGGTAAAAAAGGATGTTATTTGTTTTTTTCTTAACCGCGAAGAGCGCAAAATTTTTACCACCGAGTGTACTGAGTTTTACACAGAGAACAGTATAGACTTTTAGGCACCCAGCTCTGTGCACTTAGTGCCCTTTCTCTGCGAACTTTGTGGTAAGAAAGATGTTATTTGTTTTTTTTTCTTAACCGCAAAGGACACAAAGTAGGTCGCAAAGAGCGCGAAGTATACGCGTCACTTTTAGCGCCTTAAACCGCTATCCGCCTATCGGCACCTTTCCCCTGAAAGGGAAAGGACTAAAAACAAATTACCGCCCCCTGCAATACGCTCCTTGCAATCTGCATCATTCTATCGGCCTAGGAAATTTTCTTAGTAAGAATCAGGTCCAAAGATCTCTCCACTGCGGTCGAGATGACGACCCAACATGCCCCTCATGGTTTCAGAGTAATCAATCTACAGATGCCTGTCTCTGCACCTTGCGATCTGCTCCCTGCTATCGGCACCTTGCTATCCGGCCTAGCAGATTTTCGCAGGAAAAAGCACGGAAATCTGTGCACTTCCCCTCGTTACTCCACAACCCAAGGCAGGATCAAGCGGGTGCGCTCGGATAAGCCAGGGTAAGAGCCTCGATGCTGCCGCGATGAAGATTTCCGTAGGTTTTTACAAGAAAAGATGCAAGCCTTGATTGTTTGTTTCTTTATCATCAAGGATAAAGAAAGAGCCCCCTTCGGCGGCGGTGAGCCGAGGCAAGCCTGTGACGTAGGCAAAAAGAATAACAACCGCTTTAAGGTTCCCGCCTGCGCGGGAATGACGACCGTATTAGAAAGTACAAAGATCTCTCCGCTACGGAGATGACGACCCAGCGTACCCCTCAGAGTTTCGGAGGAATAAGTTTACGGATGTCTGTATATGCTCAATGCTATCTGCACCCTGCTATCCGGCCTAGGATATGATGGAAGGATAAAACGTCAAAGCTTTTGCACCTCCTTTCAACCTACCACTACCCCGAGGCAGCACGCCCTCCCCGATACTTCATCGGGGCTTGTGCTGGCGACCCAAAAAGCTTTGACGAATTTATCCGACATCAGATCCAAGCCTTGATTTATGCATTCTTAGTTGTTGTTTTCATAGGTAGTCATGCTTTCGCTGCGCTCAGGTTTGGTTACCTTTTTATCAAGAAAAAGGTAAGAGCCCCTCGGCGGCAGTGAGCCGGGGCAAGCCTGAGCAAGGGCCAAGAAAATAGCGAGCGCATTAAGATTGCTTCGTGCCTCGCATCCGATAGCTATCGGATGACGACCGTATAATAGCGAACGCCTTCCACCCCTATCCGCCTATCGTTTTCAAACCTTCCGCTTTACCCCTCCGGGTATTCTCTTCGAATAAAAGAGATAAACATTTGCGTTTAAATGCTGCGATTAAATAAACCAGATCAAAACTCCTCTAACAGACTTTTATGTTTTATGCCCCAACTTTCAAGCGCATTAATAATTGGCCTTAATTCGAGGCCAATTGGTGTTAGTTCGTATTCCACCCGTAGCGGAACTTCGGCGTAGATGGTTCGCTTAACAATTTTAGCTGCTTCTAATTTACGCAGCTGTAAGGTTAACATTCGCTCGGTAATATTGGGCAAATGTTTTTTTAACTCTCCAAATCTGAGTTTACCGTTCATTAACCACGAACATACCACTAAAGCCCATTGCCCGCCGATAATGTTTGTAGTATAAACTTCTAAACACTCATCAGCTAAAGCTTGTTTGTTAGCGTAGTTGGTAGAGGTTTCCTTGATTTTAGACATACTTACATTTTTTATAGTACCTTACAATTGGTGGCTAATTTACAAAATAAGCGGTTATGCATCTATTTTTGCGCTTTATAATAACCAAAATTTGTAAAAATGAAAACATTAATCGTTGTAACCCATCCCGATATTAAAAGTTCCCTAATCAACAAGCGGTGGATTGAAGAATTAAATAAATACCCCGATAAATATGTAGTCCATCAACTGTATGAGGCCTATCCTGATGAAAATATTGATGTATTGGCAGAGCAGGAGCTGGTTGAACAACATGATAAAATTGTATTCCAATTTCCCTATTATTGGTTCAACTGTCCTTCACTTTTAAAAAAATGGATGGATGAAGTACTCACTCATGGATGGGCGTATGGGAGCAAAAGCGGTTATAAATTGGCTGGCAAGAAAATTGCCCTGGCCATTTCATTGGGTGTTGAAGAACACGAACTGCGTCCATCAGAAAAGTATAAATATACATTAGCAGAATTAACCCGTCCGTACGAACTTTCTTTTCAATATGTAAAAGCCGATTACCGACCTTTATTTGCTTACTATGGAATGGAGCATAACACTTCAAAAAAATGGATAGAAGAAAGCGTTCCTTTGTATTTAGATTTTTTAGATTCGTTATAGCGTAAAAGGTCAAGAGTGCCAAATTTTCACCACCGAGAGCACTGAGTTTTACACAGAGGAACACAGAGAGCAGTATAGCATTTTAGGCACCCAGCTCTGTGTACTTAGTGCCCTTTCTTTGTGACCTTTGTGGTAAAAGATGTTATTTGTTTTTTTTCTTAACTGCAGAAGGCACAAAGTAGGTCGCAAAGAACGCGAAGTACAAGCGTTAATTTTTAGCGACTTAAACCCCTATCCGCCTATCGGCACCTTTCCCCTGGAAGGGAAAGGACTGAAGACAAATTACCGCACCCTTCAATATGCTCTATGCTATTCGCACCATGCTATCTGGCCTAGCAAATGGCTTTGCCATTGAAAAAAACCTTTTACGAGCAACCTAAAACACTATATGCAATAATCAAATCAGGCCTTATTTTATCATCACCTTTTTTCCAGTCCTTGCAGAAGTCTTAGCCGCTTCTAAAATTTTCACCACAATTAAATTGTTTTCTAAAGAAGATAAGTCATTTTCAGGTACGATTTCTTTTCTCAATACCGCAGCCAGGTAGCTCAAACTATTGGCATAAGCCGGTGCAAGTGCTTTTGCTTTATACACCTTATAATCGGCCTTGCCATTTTCTTTTAAACGCAACTGCTGTTCATTAACCGCCTGTATATAACCTGTTTTCCCGAATACTTCCAAATCCTTAATACTAAAGGGCCAGTTCCACGAAGCTTCAATTATTCCTGTCGCATCGGGGTACTCCAGCAAAATCGTGGCATCATCATCCACTTTCGGGTAAATAGCAGGTTTAATCTGATGTGTAATGGCCGACACGGATATTGGCGCACTGCCATTCATCAGCCATGTCATTAAATTGGCGCCATAACAGCCAAAATCGACCAGTGCACCGGCCCCATTTTTGGCCGGATCAGTTAGCCAGCTTAAAAACTCTTTACTCACACCAATTTCCTTTGGTCCCTGGTGCCCATCATGTACAATCATCTTCCGCACCTCACCTATCAAATTCTGCTCTTTTATATTCAGGTAAGCTTCATGATTACTCGGATACCAGCTAGTTTCATAATTCGTAAGCAAATGGATGTTATGCTTTTTGGCAAGCTGAACCATTTTCTCCGCATCTTTAACCGTTGTTGCCATTGGCTTTTCAACCATTACAGAAATCCCAAGGGGCGCAGCCGCCTCCACCACAGCCAAATGATCACTTATGGCATTGTAAGCCAGCACGGCATCAGGTTTACGTTTTTGCAATAAAGCAGGCAGGTCATGATAAAATAAGCTATCTGCCAGTTGATAATGCTGCTTAAAACGCTGTATTAAATCCGGATTACTTTCTGCAATGCCAATGATGTTCACTTCTCCTTTCTGGTAGCTATTCATAATCAGGTAAATGTGATCATGATTCAGTCCCGCCACCGCAACATTCAATTTTGCCTGCTGCGCCGTGGATTCAAAACAAATTGTAAATGTGGCAAATAGTGCAAATGCAAATTTCAAAATAGGCTTATGGCTCATCGTTAAACGTTTTTAGGAGGTCTGATTAAGGTACGCCAAGGTAAAAATTAATTCAAAAGAACCTTCAACCACATAAAAATATTACAAATTTAGCTGACAAACCTTGCCTTTCAGGTATGGTATTTGAAATAGGCGAAGCTCAAGGGTTTAACCGCAGAGGACACAAAGTAAAAACACAGAGGGCATAGAGTCCCCAATGCTATTAAGTTAAGCTATTTATATGTTTGATGAAGTCTGTTTTTCCTCCTTTTATAAACTATCCTTTTGAAACTTCGACCGGGTTTTATCGGAATAATTGACGCCTTTATGGATTCTATTAT